>Ga0272446_1005602_pt1 | contig 13705 bp, 8 predicted proteins | sample YNPCB0061_FD_194587 | JGI IMG/M metagenome (GOLD analysis project Ga0272446, IMG submission 194587) | Hot spring microbial mat communities from Yellowstone National Park, WY, United States - YNP-CB-006-1 | ecosystem: Environmental > Aquatic > Thermal springs > Hot (42-90C) > Sediment | place...
GTTCGCGCCGCTGCCGCCGCGGACCACGATAGCCGCCACCGGCCGCTCACCGCTTCCCTCCGCCGGGAGCGCCCGGCCGGGCGCTAAAGAGGGACCACCCGATCCACCCCTGATCCTTGTTGGTCCGCTCCTCCGCCCCGCGGCGCTCGCGCACCTTCACCGGAAATGTCCGCGCTCCGAAGCAGATCTCCCGAAGCCCCGCGAAGGTGGCGGAAGCGTCGATGACATCGAACAGCGGGCGGGCGTCGTCCTCGGCAATGTCGCCCGGCGAGTAGAGGAACGCGCCCAGCAGCTCCGTGCGGCCTCCCCGCTCCGTACGGATGCGAACGCCCTTGCCCTCGCACTTCATCCCCAGGATCCAGAGGTCGCTCCCCGCGTTGCGGACCAGCCCCACGTCGTCCGTGCCCTCCGGGTTCAGGTGGCGCGCCCACATCCGCTGGCCCGGCTTGCGCAGGTCCACGAGCGATGGGCAGTCGGTGGCGAAGATGTCGCCCGCCCCCTCGCCCACGATGCGCACGCCGCAACTCTCCACGACGAGGGCGGCGCGCGCCGAGCGGTTCACGATGCGCACCGGCGGCCCGCCGAACGAGTCGATGCTCTGGAACTTCACCACCGGCGCGGAGCGGTCGTCCACCACGAAGCGGCCGTTCGGCCCGGCGAGCACACGCCCGAACCCGAGCCCGAGCACGTGCCGCACGCTTCCGTGGATGCGCACCTCGCCGTCCACGGTGTACCAGTTCGGGTCGGGGCCAGACGCACCGCGCAAGTACACCGTCGTCTTTCCGGCCGCGGCGGCCGCGTCGACGGCTCTCTGGATGGCGGCGGTGTCGTCCTGGTTGTCGCCCGCCTTCGCCCCGAAATCGTTCGCGCAGACCCACCGGGACGGGTTCCGCTCCCACGGCACGTCCGGCTCGCGCCGTATCGGCAGCGCCAGAGAGCGCGCCGGCGCGTCCTCGAAGAGCCGGCCGGCGGGGTGCGACACGTACTCCGCGACGACCGGGCCCGCCGCGTTGCCCGACGGCGTGGCGCTCTCGATGGCCGTGCGGAAGCCCGAGGCGCGCACGTTGCGCGCGTACAGCACGCCCCGGTTGCGGATGGCGGGGCCGGCCGGATCGCCGCCCGACAGGCGAGCCCCGACGATGGCCGCCACGCCGCTCCAGTGCCCCCAGTCGTTCGGCAGCTCGATCAGCACGGGCAGCGGCGTGTTCTCCACGACGAGGCTCTCCACGCCCACCGCGTTCGCGCTGATGGAGAGGCCTACCTTGCGACAGTTGCGGATCGTCACGCGCGAGAGGGTCTGACCCCAGATCCACTGCGTCAGGACACCGGTCTCGAACCCCTCGACGTGGACGTCCTGGACCAGGTTGGGGCCGCTCTGGTCGAGAAAGCCCGCGTTGACGCCCACCTTGCCGCGCCCCACGACGCGCACGTTCCGCAGGATGCCGGAGTTGGTGGCGTAGTAGCGGATGCCGTCCGTGTCCGGGTTGTCGCCTGCGTCGATGGTGAAGTTGCGCAGGTTGCGCATGAACCAGTCGGCGGAGGTGGGTCCCTGCTCGCGCGGGTGGGTGCGCAGGACGGCCGTCACGCCCCTCGCGCCATTGTCCAGGCGCAGCACGACGCCGTCGCGCGTCTCGCCGTAGACCCACGGACCGATGGGGTGGTTCACGACGAGGCCGCGGGTTAGACGGTAGACGCCGTTCGGCAGGTAGAGCACGCGGCTGGCGCCGACCGCGCCGCAGCTCATGTCCAGCCCGCGCTGCAGCGCCTCCGTGTCGTCCGTCTGGCCGTCGCCCTTCGCGCCCAGGTCCCGCCTGGCATCGATGACCGCCGGGTCGCGCGGGAAGGCGACGCGCGCGAGGCCCGCCGGCGCGACGAGCCGGGCGCCGGCGCTCGCGGCGCGCTGACCCGCTGCCGGCGAGGCGAAGCACAGGCAGACCAGCGCCAGCGCCGCCATTCGAACCGATGCTCCCATTTGCTCTCCTCCTTCGCGGCGGCTCAGTACGAGAAGCACAGGCTGTGCGGATGGGCGGCCCGGAACACGTCGCCGTGCCGCGCGATGCGCGCGCCGCGGGCGAGGTCCTTCTCCCGCACTCCCACCAGGTGGGCGCAGTGCTCGCAGACCAGCACGCGCGCCCCCCCCTTGATGAGCGAGGCCACCATGTCCCGCACGGGCGGGAAGTCCATGAACTTCACGTTGCGCGAGAGGCCGCGCGTCGCCAGCTTGGGCGCGTGCACGTTGACGAAGACGGTCACCTTCCGGCCGTCCTTGAGCGCGTTCTGCGCCAGCCCAAGCCCCATGCAGGCGGCGTGCAGGTCGTTGGTGCCGCTGGTCAGGTTCACGAAGACGGGCTGCTTCTCGTCCTCCTGCGCCGCCGATCCGGCGGGGCGCGCGGCGATGGCCCAGAGGCCTGCCGCCAGGAGCGCCACCGGCGCCAGCGCGAAGACGACACCACCGATCGGACGCTGCATCGTTTCTCCTCCTCTTTGTGTCTCGCGCGGCCACGGCTGCTTCGCCGCCACCGCGCGGGGCTTCCCTTCGTGACCGCCGGGCATCAGCCCCCCGCCGCCGGCGCCGCCGCTCCGTAGCGCTTGCGCATCTCCGCGAGCCACCCTGGCATGCTGGGGGAGCCGAAGTCCTCCCGCACGTAGGTCACGCCGTTCTCGCGCACCACGCGGGCGAACTCCGCGAGCAGCGCCGGCGCGCGCTCCGCGTGCAGACCGTAGCGGTCGGGCCACTGGAGCTGCATGTACCAGAGCGGCAGGAAGAGGCGGTCGAGGCGCGCGGCCCACGGCGGGCTTGCTGCCTTCTTGCTGGCGCGCTCCAGCACGGCGAGGCCCTCGCGCACGAACTCGGGCCGCACGGTTCCCGTCGGGTCCCACGCGCCGAAGGCGTGGACGTCGGGCCGGTCCCCCTCGCGGTCCACGAGCGCGAGGTACTCCAGCACCTCGTCGGACGCCGGCCCGTAGTAGCCCTCGCAGAACTCGATGCGGACCATCGCCGGGTCTCGGGAGGGGTCCCACAGAAGCTGGGAGACGAGGTACTGCCGCAGCTCCGCCAGCTCGCCGCCCGATCCCTGGTGGTTCGCCTGCACCATCACCCCGTTCACGCCGTGGCTGGCGTAGTACCGCAGGTCTCTGGCGAGCCCGTTCAGGTTGAAGTTCGGCGCCAGGTAGTGGGCGAAGTTCGCAGCGTAGTGCCAGATGAAGATGCGCCGCGTAAGCTTGCGCCACCCCTCCAGGTAGCTGGTTAGGTTCGCGCCGAGCCCGCAAGCCTCGAACCCGTGGTGGTAGCAGCCCGCGTGGCACAGCCGGATGATGACGTTGTCGCGCGGGCGCGTCTTGGCGGGCGGGCGTGTCGAGTAGGCGTAGGCCAGCGTTTCGACCCAGCGGTCCGGCCGCTTCGCCTTCACCGCGTCGGCGATCGCGTTGACGAAGCGCAGGATCGGCCCGTGCTGGCTGCCCTCCTCCGCGACGACGGCGGCGCACTTCTCGCACTCGCAGGCGCCCTCGCCGTCGTTCTGGGAGATGTCCAGGATCGGCACGTCCGGGTGCTCGTCCAGCCACCGCAGGGCCTGCTCGGTGGCGATCCGCAGCACGTCCGGGTTCGTCAGGCACAGTTGCCCGTGGATGGTCTGGTTCGTGCGCTTGCCGCCCACCAGGCTGAAGTACTCGGGGTGCTCGGCGTAGTAGACCTCGGGCGGGACCAGCTTGGAGAAGCTGTGGACGTAGGGGTAGAAGGCAATCTTGCCGCCCGTCGTCTCGTCGCACCGCGTGGCGGGGCCGTTGAACCGCTGGCGTGCCGCGATCTCGCGGGGGTAGGCGTCCGCGTAGAGCGCCTCTCGGTACATGAAGGGCGGCGCGTGCCGGAAGTCGATGCGCGGGAGGGTGAACGGGTCGCGCTTCGGAACGATGGTGGCGTCCCGCGCCAGGAAGCGGACCCCCGCGAACCGCTCGAGCAGCGCGTAGACCGCGTAGAGGACACCTCGCTCGTTGCCGCCCGCGAGCACCACGTCGCGGCCCGCCGTGCGGATGGCGACCCCGTCCTCGGGCGAGGGCGCTCGGGCCCCCGCGAAGAGCGTCCGCGCCCTCCGCGTGTCCCCCACCCAGATGGCCGGCCCTTTGCCCGCCTTCGCCTCTTCCACGATGGGCAGTCGCGCGCCCGAGGCCTCCTCTACCATCCGCTGCAGCTCCGCGGCCGCGGTGCGCTCGACGGGGCGCGGGCGGTCCGGCAGCACGATCCGGTACTCGCTGCGACCGCCGACCGCGATCGTGAGCAGAGGGGTCGGGTCCGGCCGGGTCTCGACGGGCATCGCGCGCACCTCGCTCCAATCGCGCAGGCCCGCCATGGGTAGCGCGAACGCGAACGCCTCGCGCCAAGCGGGCGTGTCGGCGAGACGGAAGACGTCATAGGACAGCTTGCGGCGCCCCGGCGCGTCGGGCCGCGGATCGTCGTCCTTCCAGGTCCAGAGGCCCATGCGCAGGCCGTACGCCTGCTTGTGGTCGATCTGCTGGAAGTAGATGAACGCGTCGATGCCGGGGATCGAGGCGACGCGGCGGTACGCCACCGCGAGCGCGGCCGCCTGCACCTTCTCGCCGTCGGGACCGTCGGGCGTGTGGAAGCCCTGTTCCGTCAAGATGACGCGCCGGGCCTGCCCGTGGCAGAGGAAGCGCGGCTGCCGCAGGTAGGCAGGAAGCACCTCGAGGTTCTTGAACGTGATCTTCGGCGTATCGAAGCTGAGCGCCGCGCGCCGGTCGCGCCAGAAGCGCGGCTCGAACAGGTTCTCGGGGTAGGGGTGGAAGGCGACCTGCCAAGGGAAGTCGCCCTCCGCGCGCGCAATGGCGTTCACGCCCTCCAACAAGTCGCGCCCGGCGAAAGTCCGCCACTCGTCGACCTCGTGCCGCGCCGCCCAGTAATGGTCCAGCGAGGCGTAGACGCGCAGCCCGGGGTGGAAGCGCCGCGCGGCGATATCGGCCACGCGGAGCGCGAGGGCGTAGTGGCGGATGACCTCCGCGGGCGCCATCCGGCCCAGGTTGTGCCAGTGCCAGTGCGACTGCACCTCGTTGCCGATGACGATGCCGGCGATCCAGCCATTGGCCGCGTCCGGCCGCGTGTAGCGCTCGGCCAGCACCTCCACGCCGCCCCGGTACCAGCGCAGGCCGCGCGCGCTCGCCGTGTTGAACCCGCCGAGCGATGCCGGGGAGTTGGCGCAGTCGGTGGCCGGGTGGACGAAGGGATCGTCCGGAGCCGGCTTGCGCGGCACGCCATTCAGCAGGATGAGGTTGACGCGCACCCCCGCGGCGGTCAGCCGCCGGATGCGCGCGTCCAGGGCGCGCAGGTTGGCCACGTTGAGCGGCAGCCGCTCGCCGTCCACGGCATGGTGCGCGCGGGCGCGCCCGGTCCGGTCGAAGAGCGTGTTCAGGACGACGTTGATAGCGGCGTGCTTCGCGCCGAGCGCGATGCCGTCCTCGTCGTCTTGCAGGAAGAGCCCCTTGATGGTGCGCGGCTCGGGCAGCGGGAAGCGCCGGGTTGCCACCGCGGACGGGTCGTCCACCCAGCGCGGGCTGCCGAGGGGCTTGCGGGACGCCAGATCGACGAGCGCGAGCCGGGCGAAGAGCCGGTCACGCGGTCCGTCGAAGCGCGGCAGGCGGACGAGGGCGCTCCCGCGTCCTCGCCAGAGAACCGGATCGCGCGGCGAGGGCGAAGCGGCGCGCCACGCGGGCCACTCCGCGAGCGCCACCGGGCGGCCCGAGGCAGCCGCCACGCGCACCAGCAGGTGGCGCGGGCCGGCGGCGACGGAGAGAATGCCCGGTCGGTCGGGCGAGAGGGCGTGCGCGCCTGCGCTCGGCGACAGCGCCAGCGCGGCCAGCAGGGCAGGCAGTGGTCGACGGGTCATCGGCGGGGCGCCCTCCGTCGCGTGTGGCGACCGGATGCCTTGTTCCCCTTGCGCCGCCCGGAGTCCTCGCTCCGGGGGCCTCTTGCCTCTTGCCCCTGTCCTCTCTGCCTTCCCTCTACTTTCCGGCGTCCGCGAACGACGGCTCGTCCGGCTCGGGGACGTCGGGGTCGCGCTCCCAGCCCTCGTTCTGGAGGGTGATGCGCTGGATCGCGATGGAGCTCGCGTTGGCATCGAGGTCCGGCAGCGCCACGTACTCCGACACCCAGCAGCGGTAGACCCGGTAGGAGAGGACCATCTGGCCGGCCTCGTTGAAGAGGTCGATGGAGATGTCCTTGCGGAAGTCCTTCAGCGAGACCTCCGAGCCGCCGGCTGCCCCCAGCCGCCACACCTTGTTGGCCCACTGCTCGAACTCGCGGTCGTGGGTCACGCCGCGCTCCAGCACGATGGGGTCGTAGGTCGTCAGGCCGGGCGACTTGCGCACCGTGCTGGGGTCTCCTCCTGCGCGGTACTCCAGCACCTCGGTGGTGCGCCGCAGCGCGCTCACGGCGCTGATGCCCGCCACATACCGGCCGTCCCACTTCACGCGAAACTTGAACGACTTGTAGGGGTCGAAGCGGTGCGCATTCACCGTGAACTCGGCCATGCCCTTGCCTCCTCCGCCCAGCGCCAGCGGACGCCTCTTCCGCCCGCGCCCGGTCATTTCCTTCGCCATACGAAATAATCCTCTCGTCCCTGGCTGGCCGCCGGCACCGACCTCTCGCCCGTCTCTATCGGCCAGTGCCTCTCACCCGCCGCCCCGGCGCGCCAGCTCGATGCGGCCCTTCGCGCCCGTCGGGTGCTCCGGGTCGGCCTTTGCCGCGCGAGCCTCGTAGATCACACCGTCGCCGGCCAGCTCGGCCGTGTGGCCTGGCTTCAGGACCGGTCCGCGCTCCATCATGTAGAGCGCCGCGTTCGCCAGCAGCTCCCAGTAGTACTGCCAGCGCCGCTTGTCGGTGAAGCGCGCCTCCACGTCGGGCGCTCCGAACTGCTCCATGCCGTGCGTGTGCATCCAGAGGCCGCCGTCCTCCTCCTCCACGCTGTGCACCTCCACCAGCAGGAGGTACAGCTCCTCACGGCTGAGGGAGCGCTGCTCGCGGAAGTCGGCGAGGACGGACGCCGGCCGGTAGAGCATCGCGGTGGGGTCCACGTACCCCACGAACCCCGGAAGCTCGGCCACCGTGAGGATCGCGCGTGCCGCAAACCCGGCTTGCTCGACAGGAGGCGCGGAGCCGCCGATGTAGTCGACCTGAACGACCGCCCGATGCCGCTTGAGTGCCGCGCGGTCCGCCGGTGCGAGGGTGGGCGCCCCCTCGTCGACCAGCCGCGTCAGGTCGGGCGGGAGCGGCTTCGGTTGCACGAGCACGCGCACCCGGTGCGCGTCGCCCTCCAGGACGAACTCCCGCGTTCCGCGCTCCGACCGCTCCCCGACGCTTTGCACCTGGAGCCCCCAGCGCTCGCTCATGCGGCGCGCCAGCGCGCTCCCTGTCAGCGCGGTAGGCCGCGAGAGAAGCGCCACCAGATGCAGGTGCGTCTCCGGTCCTTCGTGCACGCTCTTCCTCCCGCACCCGGCCGCCGCCAGCGCCGCCGCGGCGATCGCCCATCGCATGGCTCTCCGCATCGCGCCCCTCCGGCCGTTGGCCTCTCACCACTCGCCTCTCAGCAGGTAGAATGGGGCGTCGCGGCGCGCGCTGACGCGCGCTCCGCCCGCCACTTCCGTCGCAGGGGACCCCCGCCCGTGCCCAGCGCCGACACCGGCCGTCCCGACCCCTCGCCCGACCCGCCGCCCGGCCAGGGCGCCGCGCCGGAGCCGGCCCGCTCTGCCGTCTCGTGGCGCAGCATCGCCCTCGGGCTGCTGCTCATCCCCGTCAACTGCTACTGGATGGCGGTCATGGAGATCCAGTGGAACTCGCTGGACTCCACCTGTGTGAGCCTCTTCTTCCACGTGGTGTTCCTGCTCATCGTGCTGACCGGCCTGAACACCCTCGTGGGCCGGCGCTGGCCGCGCCTCGCGTTCACGCGCGCCGAGCTGATGACGGTCTACATCCTCCTCAGCATCGCCTCCGCCGTGATGGGGCGCGACATGCTCGAGAACCTGCTGCCCACGCTCGGATTCCTCTTCTGGTTCGACGACCCGGCGAACCGCTACCAGCGCTTCTGGGAGCACGTCCCGAAGTGGATGGTCCCGCAGGACCGCGACGCCATCAAAGCCTACTACCTGGGCAACTCGACGCTCTACCTGCCCGCGCACCTCTGGGCGTGGCTCGTGCCGGTCGTCTTCTGGTCCGCCTTCGTGCTCGTGCTCGTCACGATGATGCTCTGCATCAACGTGCTGCTCCGCCGGCAGTGGACAGAGAACGAGCGCCTCGCCTACCCGCTCGTGCAGATACCGCTCTCCATCACGAAGGAGGGCACGCTCCGCAACCGGATGCTCTGGGCCGGGTTCGCGATCCCCGCGTTCATCCAGAGCATGAACAGCCTGAACTACTTCTATCCCAGCGTGCCGGCGGTCCACCTGAAGCTGCAGAACATCGGCGTCTACATCACCCAGCCGCCCTGGAACGGCCTCGGGTGGCTCCCGATCGGCTTCTTCCCGTTCGCGATCGGGTTCGCCTTCTTCCTGCCGCTCGACCTCACCTTCTCCTGCTGGTTCTTCTATGTGCTGCGGAAGGCCATCGACGTGGGCTGTGTCGCCTGGGGCCTGCGGGACCCCGGCACCCCGCCGAACATCGCGCGCATCCCCTACGTGCAGGAGCAGGGGACGGGGGCGTGGATCGGGCTCTCCATCGCGCTCGTGTGGCTCTCGCGCCACTACCTGCGCTCCGTGCTGGCGCAGGCCATCCGGCCGAAGCCCGGGGGAGACGACCCTGGCGCGGGGGTCAGCTACCGCGCGGCGGTCCTGGGCATCGCTGCCTGCGTGGCGCTCCTCGTGGGCGCCTGCGCGGCGGCAGGCATGTCGCTCTGGCTGCCGTTCGTCTACTTCGGCTTCTACTTCGTGCTCTCCATCGGCATCACGCGGGTGCGCGCCGAGCTCGGACCGCCAGCCCACGAGCTGAACTGGGTCAACCCGGAGCGCCTCATGGTGCAGGTGTTCGGCACGGAAGCGCTGGGCATGCGCAACCTGACGCTGCTCTCCTTCTTCTTCTGGTTCAACCGCGGCTACCGCTGCCATCCGATGCCGCACGTGCTGGAGGGGTTCAAGATCGCGCAGGAGACGCGGACGGACGCGCGGCGGCTCGTCTTCGCCATGCTCGCGGCGGCGCTCGTCGGGTCGGTGGCGGCGCTCTGGGCGCTGCTGGACGTGTACTACCGGTGCGGGGAGACCTCGCCGAAGATCATGTCCTACAGCACCGGGATCGGGAGGGAGGCGTTCGGCCGGCTGCAAGACTGGACCGACAACCCGCGGCGCACGGAGGGGCTGGCGCTCGGGTTCACGGGCGCCGGCGCCGGCATCACGCTAGCGCTGGCCATGGTGAAGTCGCGCCTCGTCTGGTGGCCCTTCCACCCCATCGGCTACGCGCTGGCGAACAGCTACGCGCTGGAGTACTTCTGGTCGGCGCTCCTGGTGGGGTGGTTCCTCAAGCTCATGCTGGTGCGCTACGGAGGGGTGCGCGCCTACCGCGCGGGGCAGCCGTTCTTCCTCGGCCTGATCCTGGGGGACTACGTGGTGGCGGCGGTCTGGTCGCTGCTCGGGTGGTTCCTGGGCGTGAGCACCTACCGCACCTTCATCTTCTGACGCGCCGCCGTCACCGGAGGCTGAACTCCATCCGGTCGCCCACGCTCCAGTGCACGGGCGGGTCGAAGGTGAAGACGAGCCGCCCGCGCGCGTCGCGGGCCGCCTTGCCCGGCCGCGCGGTCCGCCCCACCATGGCGGTGACCTCGACGGCGCCGGGCCTGTCGCCGGGGAGCGTCACTTCGCGGACCTCGATCCCCGGTCCTCCGCCCAGGATCGCGGCGGGCGGCCGCGATCCAGTGACCCGGTCCAGCCGGAGCGTGACGGTCGAACGGCCGGTTCCGGGCCGGTACTCGAGCCACGCCCAGAGCGCTGGAGCGAAGACGGGCGCCTGGACCGCCTTCTGGCCCGTGAGGAGCGGCGGAGCGACGCGGAAGCGGCTCGCCGGCAGGTCCGCGTCGAACCCCGCCAGTGCCTCCAGCAGCATCCAACTCGAGGGTCCCCAGAGAGGCGCGCGCGGCCCCACCAGGGCGCGGGTCGTCAGGTCGAAGCCCGCCACCGGCTGCCAGGGCTCGCCGATGGGGCCCGCGAGCGCCGCGCAGACGGGCTCCGCGATCCGCAGCGCCGCGTCGGCCCGCCCGCGCAGCGCAAGCCACGCCGCGCGCGTCATCTCGTGCGCCACGTCCACCTGGCCCGCCGTCACCGGGCCTGCGCGCTCCTCCAGGTCTGCCAACCGCTCCAGCGTCTCCGCCGACGCGACGCCCTCGAGGCCCAGCGTTTCCGTCATCCACAGCGCCTGGAGGCCAGCCTTCCCCGGCCGCCCGGACTCTGGAGCAAACGCAGCCGGCGCTGCGCGCAGCCAGTCCGCGCACTGCTCGCGGAACCGGCGGTCCTCGATCGCGCGAGCCATCTCCGCGCCGAGCGCGGCCGCGACGCGCCAGACCGCCCCGCTCTCGGGGTCCGAGCCTTCCTGCGGCGGTTCCGCGCCCGCCCTCGCCCACCGGCCGGCACACGTCTGGAGCGACTGCTTCACCGCCGGGTACAGCTCATCGAGGAGGCGCTGGTCCCCCGTGGCGCGAAACGCGCGGAGCGCCTGCCACGCGAGCGCGGCGACGGCCAGAGGCGAGGAGCGGGCGGCGCCCGCGGCGTCCTCCGCGAACCCCTTGCGCAGGTCGGAGCACAGCTCCCCATAGGAGGAGGCCAGCTCGCCCGCGCTGGAGCGCGCCGCCGCGTGGGCGCGCAGCTCGTCCGCGTCCAGCGCCGGATACCAGGCCCCCAGGAGCGGCTGGAGGTGCGTCCGACGCTCGAGCGCCCCGAGGCGGCCCTCGCCCGTCGCCGGCGCTTCCAGCATCGCGAAGAGCGACGGGCCCTCGTTCGGCGCCGGGCGCCCCGAATCGCGCGTCAGCACGCTGTTCGTGGAGAGGACCGACGCATCGTTGGCGAGGCGGTGGGTCAGCCAGGGGGGGAGCGTCGAGCGGGCCAGCCGGCCATGCCACTCGTCGGTCAGCGCCCGCAGGGTCACACGGTTGTCCAGAGCGTACGAAGCGACCGCCACCGCGTCGAGGAAGCCACGCTCGTAGAGGTGGCCGACCTCGGTCTCCGGGGTCACGTAGCGGCGTGGCGTGTGCCACGCGATGGCGAACGCCACCGCGCGCTCCTCGCGGGCTTCGAGGCGAAAGCGCGCGCAGACAACCCCGGCCGGGTGGACGCTTCCCTCCTTGCCGGCGCCCACCGTTCCCTCGACGCGCCCCTCCTGCGCGAAGAGTGCCCACCAGGCCGGTGTGGCGTCGCGGGCGTTCCAGGAGGCCGTCGTGATGCGGGCCTCCCGCGAGCCGGCGTCCACCAGCAGCGCGTAGCCGCCGCGAGCGTTGTAGGCCAGGCGCTGCTCCGGCGGCAAGGCGGGCGCCGCCGTGCCGTCGAACCGAAGGCCGGGGTACGACGCTCCCGCCGCGGCCGCCACGGTGTTGCCGGTGCGGTCGGCGAACGGCGCGCCGCGCGACGCGCCGCCCACGCCCACCAGGTTCTCCCACGAGACGGCGACGGCGACCTCGATGGGGCCGCGCGCAACGTTGCGCACGGTGCAGAGGAGGGTCGCGACGGGCAGCGCGGAGTTGCGAAGGTCGCCCGGGATGACCGGCGTGTGCGCAGTCACACGCACCGTCACCGGCAGCTCAGGGTCGGGGAACTCCATCTCGACGAAGGGCCAGCGCCCCCGGTACCGTACGCTCGCCACGGCGGGCGCGCCCTGCCGGCCCTTCCGGTCGAGCACGCGCGCCGTCCGCCGCCCTCCGGCGTCGGTCCAGATGGCGGCGAAGGCGCCCTGCAGGTCTCCGGTCGGCCAGTCGGGGTTGTTGTTCAGGGTGGCCCTGGAGAAGACGCCGTCCGAGAGGATCTCGAAGCCGCCCGTCCCGATGCCTCCGAGCGGCACTCCCGCGGGAAGCCGTCGGTCGACGACGACCGACGGGTCCTCGGCGGCGAGAGCGGGCGCAGAAACGCCGAGGACCGCCGCTGTCGCCGCGGCGATCCTCGCGAGACGCGATGGAAGCGTGCGCCTCACCGCCGTGGGGGCGCTACTTCTGAGCGGCGCCGTCGCTCGACGGCGCGGTGGACGCCGCCGGCGCGGACGGGCGGTTCACGGTGATGCTGCGGTGCGCCTTCCAGGTGCGCCCTCGCCAGGTGACGGTCGCATGGAGCATGTACTCGCCGGCCTCCGTCGAGGAGGGCGCCTTCACAAAGAACACCGGGCGCGTGACCCGGTCCTCGCGCTCCGCCACGAAGTCCTTTTTGGTGCGGCCCTTGACCGTCCAGCCAGCCGGCGCGTCGAGCTCCACGTTGGCCTTCGCGTAGCCCGCGACGGCGCTGAGCACCTCGACGAAGACCTTGAAGGTCGTCGGCCCGAGCACCGTGACGGTGGGCGGCTCCACGGCGATCTGCACCTGCATCGCCTCGGTGACCTGGAAGCTGGTGGTGCTCGCGACGGTGCGGCCGTCGTCCATCTCCGCGCGCACGGTGAGCTGGTAGAACCCCGGCACGGCGGTCTCGGGGATGGGCGAGGTGTAGCGCAGGCGCAGGTTCTTGAGCCCCTTGATCGGGGGCAGCGTCACCTCGCGGAGGGTCTTGAGCAGGTCGGCCGCCGCGCCGTCGCCCTGCCAGGAGACCGAACGGAGCCGGCGCTCCTCGTCCACCTGGTTCATCAGGTCGAGGTTCGCGACGAGCGTTTGCCCCGGGATCACCTTGGCGTCTTCGAGGGTGAGCCGCGGCGCGATGCCGGGCACGCCGACCGTGCGCGACTCGACGAGGGTCACGTCCACGAGCAGGTGCGGCTCGTAGGGCGCCGTGGCGGCGACGGTCACGCCTGCCGGCAGGAAGTCCACGCGCACCCCGAGCTGGGCGTTGAGGCGCGGCGCGATGCCGGCGACGCCCGCCGGGATGGCCATCTCGATGACCTGGCCGGCGCCGGCAGCCTTCTGCACGATCTGGATGGAGCCCGGCTCCACGACCCGGTCGTTCCAGATGGGGGCGTCGCGGCTGCTCTTGGCGTCCAGCACCCGGACGGTGATCGCCGGAGTGGCAGCCTCGCTCAGAGGCCCCACGACCACCTCCAGGTTGTCGGCCCCGCGCAGCCAGCCGTCGCCGCTCGCGTCCACGTTGAGCGCCATCCAGCCGGGCCGATCCATACGCGCGGCCACGTAGAGGAACTCGTCGTCCCAGTTCATGTACACGGGACCGGTGACGGCTCCCGTGCTGAGCGTGTAGAGGGGGTCCCACTCTCCTTCGCCGATGACGCCGTCGAGCGTGGGGCGGCGCTTGAGCCGCTGCGGGTCGAGCGGGAAGCGCGGGCGCTCGCGGTAGTTCGGCGTGACCGCCGCCTGCGCCGGCGCGACGACAGCGGGAGCCGCGGGCGCGTCCTGCGCCGGCGCCGCCACCGGCTGAGCGGCGTGCGCGGGCCCGGTGGTCGGGGCGGCGGGTTCGGCGGGCTTCTCCTGAGCGCCGATGGGCGCGGAAACCAGGAGCGCGACAGCGAAGGCGAGCGGTACCGCGACGACGGGCGCGACGAGACGCTTCCTCACGAGGCACCTCCTGCGGCGTTGGAGAGGCGGCG
>Ga0272446_1005603_pt1 | contig 13704 bp, 18 predicted proteins | sample YNPCB0061_FD_194587 | JGI IMG/M metagenome (GOLD analysis project Ga0272446, IMG submission 194587) | Hot spring microbial mat communities from Yellowstone National Park, WY, United States - YNP-CB-006-1 | ecosystem: Environmental > Aquatic > Thermal springs > Hot (42-90C) > Sediment | place...
ACATAGGATAGCCCAGAACAGCCTCCTTTCTTAATGCCGACTTTGAGTGGAGCAGTGGTGGCTCTCTGCGCTTGCAAAGCCTGCACTCTGCTCACTGCAGTTGCTGTAAGTGTAATCATCCTCAATCTCTCCTAGTCTTCCAAAAGTACCAAAGCAATGCTAGCAAGGGCGACATTGGCATAACCGGCAACTTTTACTGCCTTGTAAAGTGGCTTGGTCAGAGGACAGCGATGCACTCCCAAGAGGCGCACACCTTGATCGAGTAACAGTCCAGTTTTGAAGTGAAAATTGCGATGCAGTCTAACAGCCTTTGCTAGGTTGGACTTCGCTTTACAAAACATCATATCTATCGGGGATAAACGGTTGGTTAAATTCTAGCACAGCCAGCCAATATTGATTGACCAGTCTGGATAGGGTCAGGCTGAAATAGACTGTAACATTCCTTCCATCCAAGTGATCATGCTTTCCAATTGCTTGTCGGTGGGCAGAGTAGCTAAGCCTCTGATGGTGATCTTGCTTGGTTGATAGACAAAGCGATTTTTCAGGTGCTGAGGAAGGGTTTCCGCTAGTTTTTTCCAAGCGGGTTCTGCCATTTTAGTCTCCCAGATGATGTCTTGCTTTGATTCAGGTTTGATGCGGAATATGCCTAACTTTTTGGCAAGCAATTTTAGTTCCATCACTTTCAGTAACTGTTGAGCGGGAATTGGTAGCTGACCATAGCGATCGCACCACTCTTCATAAATTTGCATCAGTTCGTGTTTGGTATTGACTTGTGCCAGATGGCGGTAGGCGGTGAGTTTCTGATCGGCATCAGCAATATATTCCGAGGGAATAAAAGCGGTCACAGCTAAATCTATCTGCGTATCATCAACAGTGGGAATTTCCGAACCACGAATTTCTTGCACAGCTTCCTGTAGGAGTTCCATATACAAATCAAAGCCAATGGCTTCCATCTGTCCCGACTGTTCCACTCCCAAAATGTTGCCTACGCCCCTAATTTCCATGTCACGGGTAGCCAATTGGAATCCTGAGCCGAGTTGCGTAAATTCCTGAATCGCACGCAAGCGCTCCCTAGCCGTTTCCGAGAGTTCTCCTTTTTCGGGATAGAGTAGCCACGCATGGGCTTGCACTCCCGCTCTGCCCACTCTGCCGCGCAGTTGATATAGCTGGGATAAGCCAAATTTGTGGGCATCCTCAATTATGATCGTATTCACTCTGGGAATGTCCAATCCCGACTCAATGATGGTGGTACAGACTAATATATCTGCCTCCTGATTGTGAAAAGCCAGCATGGTAGATTCCAATTCGGCTTCGGGCATCTGTCCATGAGCGATCGCAATTTTGGCTGATGGAATCATCTCGCGAATTTGAGCGGAGACTGCTTCTATGCCCTCCACTCGCGGCACTACATAAAACACCTGTCCGCCCCGCTCTAGTTCCTGGCGAATGGCAGAGCGAACCACATCGGGATGGTAGCGCAGAAGGTGGGTTTTGATGGCACGGCGGGTAGGGGGCGGGGTGAGAATTAAACTCATCTCCCGCACCCCTGACATGGACATATAAAGAGTTCTAGGAATAGGAGTGGCGGTGAGAGTTAGCACATCTACAGCGGTTTTCAGGGTTTTGATTTTTTCTTTTTGGGCAACTCCAAACCGCTGTTCTTCATCAATCACTAGCAATCCTAAATCGTTGAAGATAACTTCTTTACTCAATAGTTGATGCGTTCCTACCACCACATCAATTTCGCCAACTGCTAATTTCCGAATCACTTCTTTGCGCTCACTGGGAGAACGAAAGCGATTCAGCAATGCTACTTTGATGGGATAGGGAGCAAAGCGCTCTTGTAGGGTGTGATAGTGTTGTTGCGATAGAATGGTAGTGGGAGCTAACATCGCCACCTGTTTCCCTGCCATCAGAGCTTTGAAGATCGCCCGAATTGCTACTTCCGTTTTGCCAAAGCCCACATCGCCACACACCAGACGATCCATAGGGCGTGGACTTTCCATGTCCTGCTTCACATCTCTAATTGCCTTCAACTGATCCGCTGTGGGTTGATAGGGAAATGCATCTTCTAATTCCATTTGCCAAGGAGTGTCGGGCGGAAAGGCAAATCCCTGCTGTTGCGATCGCTTGGCATAGAGTTCTAACAGATCAAATGCCAATTTTTTGATGGCTTTGCGGGCTTTGTTGGTGGTCTGCGTCCACGCTTTGCTGGCAAGTTTATGCAGAGCGGGTTTGCCATCCCCCACACTGCGATAGCGGGACAGGCAGTTCATCTGATCTACCGCCACTCTCAACAGACCATCACCATAGCGAATTACCAAGTATTCTCTGGTTTCCTTGCCAATGGTCAGCTTCTCTAACTTTTGGAATTCACCAATGCCATGATGGCGATGCACTACAAAGTCCCCTGGACTGAGTTTCTGTACATCGATCTGGTGTGAGACGGCACGGCGACGCTTCCGCACATAGCTAGGTGTTCCCAAACTGTGCTGTCCAAAGAACTCCCGATCAGTAAACACCACATGGCGGAACATGGGCAGAACGATGCCTTGCAGTTCCGCTGTGCCTGCATAGCGAATGGCGACGGGCGTTAGTGAATTATGGCATTTCTCAATGGCGGGAAAGTCTAGGGGATTGGGTACAAATTGGGCATGGCAGTCATGTTCTTCCAGTAGGGCGACGGAGCGGGAAGGTTGCGCCGAGACAATAGTAATGCGATAGTTTTGCTGGCGGAATTCTCTGATGGTTTTGGCGATCTGAGCGAACTGGTTGGGGAGGGCGGGGATGCCTCTGCCATTCAAGTCAATGCTGTGTTGATATTCCCCCAATTCGGTGAGTTCTATTTTGGGCTGAGAGAGGGAATTGAGTAGAGAGGGAAACTCTTGGCTATCCTCTGGTTGGTAGTGCATGGCGCAGTGTTCTGGTTCATCAATCACCACTAACATCTGCTGGGGGAAATAGTCAGACAACCGTGCTGATAGTGCCATGCCCTTAAAGTTCGTGGGTGTGAGCAAGGTATGGGCAATGCTGTCTAGGGTGCGCTGGCTGGCGGTGTCAAATTCTTTGATTTTCTCGATGCGATCGCCATGCCAGTCAATTCTGACAGGGAGTTCATGGGCGGGAGGAAAGATGTCGAGAATATCGCCGCGGCGACTGAACTGACCTTCGCTGTCCACTAAGCTGGTGCGCTCATAACCCATCTCTGCCAGCTTTTGGATGAGGTGGTCGGGGTTGACTGCTGCACCAACAGTGAGGCTCAGGCATCTGGCTCTGAGGGAGTCTGGATCAGGGAGGTGAATTTGCCATGCCCGATCGCTGGTAACGATGGCTAACGGTTCTGCATTGCCCTGCTGTAGCAATTCCGCCAATACTTGCAGTTGTCCCCAGAGGGTTTCGGTTTCTGGTTCCAAACTATCATCGGCAATCGGATAGAAATAGACCTGCCAGCCCATAGCCGCAAGCAGTTCTGACCACCGCCCTGCTTCTTCTAGGGAGGCACAGATCACAGCAAGGGAATGCTCGTTGAGTTGGGCGATCGCCGAACTGAATAATGCTTTGCCCATGCGGGAAACGCCGCTAAACCTTGTGCCACGCTGAGCCAATTCTGCTAACAGAGGAGATTTTTTGAGGGAGTGAATGACCGAGGCAAGGGACATAATTGCAGTGCGATCGCCATTAAACCATTAGAGTATAATCATTTTAGCTGACGGGCTGGAGTGGGTATATGCTGGCGCAGAACTTAGCACAACTGAGCTTACAGCAGACGATAGATAGCGATGAGCCAGAGATGGAAAGCAATCAGCATCTAGTGCAGATGATCCTGTTGATTAACTGCCTCAAACGCTACTGGAGCGATCGCCATGACTTCTTTGTGGCAGGCAACCTCAGCATCTACTACAGCCACCTGCAACGCAAAACAGAGGACTGGCGGGGACCCGATTTTTTTGTAGTGCTAGACACTGATCCCAATCCCCAGCGGCGCAGTTGGGTGGTGTGGCAGGAGGGCGGCAAGTACCCCAATGTGATCGTAGAGTTGCTTTCCCCTAGTACTGCTCGCATGGATCGTGGCGACAAGAAACTCATCTATCAGAATATCTTTCGCACCCCTGAGTATTTCCTATTCAATCCGATGGATGGACTGTTGGAAGGTTTCGCTCTGCACAACGGTTCTTATGTTCCTATTGCCCCTAATGGCTTAGGACGGCTGTGGAGCGAACAGCTCCAGCTTTATTTGGGAGTGGTCGAGCTACCCCTACCGCAACTGCGCTTTTTTGACCCTGATGGCGAACTAATACCCACCGCTGAGGAGGCGGAGCAGAGGGAGCGACAGTTAAGGCTGAATGCTGAGGCACAAATCCAGCAAGAGCAGGAACTGCGAGCTAGGGCAGAACAAAGAATTGCCGAATTAGAGGCTGAGATTGCACGATTGGCAGGGGAGCATGGATAGTGCGATCGCCCTATTACTGCACTACAATTTTGAACTGGGCGGCTACACCACTGACGACTTGCGGCGCATCTGGAGTAAGTACGACAGCGTCTGGGTACAGTGGGCGATCGTGGAATGCTTGTTTCAGGGGAGATATAAAGCTGTGTCGGTTTTGCAAGTGCTAAACTTTTGGGAGCGCAGAGGCATGGCAAAGTGTCATTTTACTAAGGATTTTGAGCGCTTGATTTGTGCCAACTTGGTGGAAGTGGATGTCAGCCCCATGAAGGTTACCCCCGAAACCACCCGCAATTCCGCATCAGTGCTGGAGATTACCGCTGAAGACTCGCCCTTCTTAACTAAGTTACAGGAAATGTGCGATCGCTCCCAATTGGCGGACTCTTAGGCTATACTTGCCTGTAATTGCATAAGACACTAACCATGGCGATCGAACTACGGCAGGCACCACTACAAGAGGTGCAAAACTACCTAGTCTGGTTTCGTGAAGAACACAAAAAGCAAGCCCTTCCCTATGCTATCTCTCTATACAATATGGGAGAACTGAAAGGGGAACGCCCCATCGAGGGTTGCCCTGCTGTGCCGTTTACTGCTTCGTGGCGAGTCACTAATCTGCCGATGGATACCAATATCTGCAAGGTGGTGTTTGAGTCCACTGAGGACATGGCTTATGAGGCGCAGTTTGTCAATCACGAGTTCATCAATTACCTGATTGAAGTTACTCGCATGATCCTCAGTAAAGGCACGGCGGACTTTCCTCAGAGTTTCTACAGCAAGTTATTTCGCATTAAGCTGTCGGAATAATTCTAGGGAATGCGTTCTAAATCCCGTTTTGCCTCAAAGCACAGTTCGCGATTTTTGGGATCGGCGGTCAGTACCTTACTGAGGTAGGCTTTAGCTTCCTTAAGCCTTCCTTGCATCAGCAGTTCACTGCCCCAACGATAATAGGCGATCGCTTGCCAGTGGGCTACTTCTGGAGCGTTGGGATAGCGTTCCCGCAAGCCGTCCACAATGGGAATGGTTGCTACATAGCGTTTTTGGCGGATCAACTCCTGTACCCGCTTAAGCAGATCCAATTTCAGTTTTTGCTCGGGATCGCTGGTTTGCTGAGCACTGGTTTGAGCTTTGCCATAGGTGGTGTGTGGGGGGGCAGCATCGGCTTTGGGCTTGGCTGTGACGCTGACTTTGGTCTGCTGATATACAGTGCGCTGGGGTTCTTCCTGCCTGCTTTGGGTATAGGTGCTGGCGGGCGGGTTATCGCCTACAGCCTTGAGAATGCGATAGGCTTCCTGTACCTCGCGAAATTTTTCGGCTGACAGCGGATCGTTTTGGTTGACATCGGGGTGATATTTGCGTGCCAAGCGGCGGTAGGCAGACTTAATGTCATCGGCAGAGGCGTTGCGGGGTATGCCCAAAATACGGTAGCAGTCGTAGATGTGCATGATTCTAGTTATGGTTGCGGCTTTTGGCGGATGGTGTATTTACCGTTAGGGGTCTGCGGCGAGCCGTGGTTCATATCTACGATCTGCATATACTTGTCCAGTGCTTCTTGTTTGGTAGAGAATTCTGCTACTACATGGACTTTGCGTCCTGCCATTTCCAGAACCACTTGATACATTCAGCCCGCTAGTAAAGGTAATTGTATGGAGTATACACCAAACTCTGACTACAGCAGACCTTGAAATAGCAGTTCACCGCCCGTACTGCCTAAATCTGGATCGGCACAGCGTTCGGGATGGGGCATCATGCCTAGCACATTGCCCGCGCGATTGCAGATACCTGCAATGTTGTCCACTGAACCGTTGGGGTTGGAGCAGTAGCGCCACACGATCTGGTTGCCATCTTGCAGTTCAGCGAGGGTGTCGCTGTTGGCATAGTAGCAACCTTCCCCATGAGCGATGGGCATAGTTACGGTCTGGTGAGAGGCATAGAGCCTTGTCCATGCTAAATCTGAGCGGGCGGGTTGCACAGCTTGGTGATCGCAGATGAAGTGTAAATTGCGGTTCCGCACTAGAGCGCCAGGCAGTAAGCCGCATTCGGTGAGAATTTGGAAACCGTTGCAAATGCCTAATACATATTTGCCTTGCTGGGCATGGTGGATCACTGCGGACATGATGGGCGCAAAGCGGGCGATCGCTCCACAGCGCAAGTAGTCTCCATAGCTGAAGCCGCCAGGGAGGACTACTACATCAATATCGGCTAGGGAACCCTCAGTGTACCAAATGAGGCGGGTGGGTTGTTTGAGAATGTTGCGGGTGATGTGTGCCACATCGCGATCGCAATTGGAACCAGGAAAAACAATTATGCCAAATTTCATGCTCTAGCTAGTTGCTCTAGGTGAAGTGAAACTCAGTGAGTGCTTAGCTGATGCTATCACAGCCTTACTTTTTCCCAGCTAGCCGTTTCATAAAGCTGAGAATTTTACTGGAGAATGAGGCTTCCATCATGCCCTTGTCCACTTTGGCAGGGGGCTGACCTAGCACATCAATAACTTCAAATACTTTATATTCCTGATTTTTTTCGCTGAACAGAAAGTTATGGGTTCTACCGATGGCTACTTTGCCCTGCATCTGTTCTAAAATCGGCTCAGAAATCAGGAATTTAGCGCCTACTTTACGATTGCCCGCCTCAATGCGACTGGCGCGATCCACTACTTCCCCAAAGGCGGTTCTCTGCTTCTCGGTGGTGGGTAGAATTAGTGCCTGACCGCAGTGCAGTCCCACTGTAGCTTGCAGAGGGCGATAGCCCAACTGCTCGAGGCGGACATTGAGGCTTTCCACTAACTGCAATAGCTCCCAACCCGCCCAGACTGATCGTTCCACTACTAATTCACTGTCTTCTATGCCAAAAATTGCCATAGTAGTATTCCCTGCATGGCTTACCTCTGCTCCATAGTCTTTGAGGAATTTATGCAAACTGAAGAAGTAGCGGCTCATAATGTAAACAATGTCGTAGGGAAAGTTTTTTTCATCAAAGTCCGATAGCCCTCGCACCGAAATAAATAGTGCTGACACAAATTTTTGGTGATCGGTGAGGTCGGTATTGACTTGGCTATCTACTACATCGATATCATCGCTGTCGATGACCATGCGCCAAATAGTGGCATTGCCCGATACTTTGGTTTGACAGGCGAGGCGCACATGGACTGGAAAATTAAGCCTTTTGGCGAGCGATCGCTCGGCTGAGGTGGCAGAAGAGCAGTGTTCTACCCCACTCATAATCATCACGCGACAGGTAGAGCATTGGGCATGGCCGCCGCAGGCGTGGGTGTGGGGAATGTCAGCACTCAGCAAGGCTTCCAAGATGGTTTGATCGGCAGCGGATTCTACGATTTGATTTCCGGGCAAGCACTTGAGTTGAGCCATGAGATGTCCCTATGTTTTTGAGATTGCTACATTAAAATATACGCAGGCTGGGGCAAATTAGTTTAGTCGTTCAGCGCAATTTGCTAGGATGGGAAGATATGCAAATTGGACAAAGAGAACAACAAAAATCTGCACCCAACTGGGCTAGCTACTTCTGGCTGGGGGCGATCGCCCTTGTCATGTTATTCCCCGTAGTCTGGCTATTCACTACCGCTCTCAAGTCCCCCGATGAAAACATCTTTCGCCTGCTGGAACGCCCCACGCTTAGTAATTTTTTTAGAGTGTGGCACAGCATTCCTTTTGGACGCTACCTTTGGAATAGTTTGGTAGTGTCCAGTGCGACGGTGGCTCTCAATCTACTGCTGTGCGCCCTTGCCGCCTATCCCCTCGCCCGTATGGATTTTGCGGGGAAGCGTGTCCTGTTTTGGGCGATCATTGGCACAATCATGATCCCGTTTCAAGTTACCCTGATTCCCCTCTATGTGCTGGCGGTGCAGTTGGGGCTAAAAAACACCTATTTCGGCTTGATCTTTCCCTATGTGGTGTCGCCGTTTGGCATTTTCTTACTGCGACAGGCATTGCAAGGAGTGCCCAAAGAACTGGAGGAAGCCGCCATAATGGATGGTTGCCACAGCCTCGAGATTTGGTGGTGCATCATGCTCCCCGCCATTCGCCCCGCTCTGACTACGCTGGCAATTTTTACCTTTGTTGCCATGTGGGGCGATTTTCTCTGGCCCCTGCTGATGGTGGACAAGCCTGAACTTTACACCCTGCCCCTTGGCGTTGCCACCCTAGAAAGCGCCTTTTCTCAGGACTGGCGGCTAATTGCTGCAGGTTCAGTAATCTCGATTCTGCCTATCCTCCTGTTGTTTGTGTTTGTGCAAAAATATATTATTCCCAGTGAGGTGGGGGCAGGGATCAAGGGCTAACGGTTACGCACTCTGGTAAAGGAACCTGTGCCAGTAGTGCCATTACGCCGTGTGACATTGAAGTTGCCAGTCCAATTGCCGTCTGCGTTGCGGGTAGCTGTGCCTGTGTTGTTACGGTTTTTGCCTTGAGCGTCGGTGAAGTTGCGGTTGAAACTACACTGCCCGCTAGTGCAGGTACGGCTATTATTGAAGGTACTTTGACTGCCCGTGGTGGTGTTGGTGATCGTCCCTGTTCTGGTAACCGTGTCTCCAGTGCGGGTGCGCTGACCTGCTACGCTGAAATTATTCACTTCTCCATTGCGGTTGGTGCGGGTGGCGGTGCCTGTGAAGGTGCTATTGCCGTTACCATTGTTGGTATAGGTGGTAGTGCCAGTGGTATTGGTGGTCTTGCCGTTGGGGAGAGTGGTACTGCGATTGAAGTCAGTGGTGTTGCCGTTGCGGGTGATTACGCTAGTGCCTGTGCTGGTCTTGCCGTTGGGGTAGGTGGTGGTGCGGTTGATGGTGGTGGTGTTACTTTCTTTGGTAGTGGTAACTGTGGAAGTGGTAGTTTTACCGTTTTGACCAGTGATCGTGGTGGTTACACCCTGTGCCATAGCTGAACTGGCAGTGCCAATTACTAAAACTAATCCTGCGACTAGGCTGATATATTTCATGGTTTCCTCCTTAAATACTAATGCTTACGCCTACACTATTTAAGACCGCATCACCCCACTTGTGGTTCATTGCTCATCTGGCAAATTTAGGCATGGGGTCAGGGTCACCTTTTTCTTTGCGCTCGCTGTAGCGATCCGTCAAGTATTCAACTTTGTCCCGCAGGAGTAGGGTGAATTTATACAGTTCTTCCATGACATCTACCACGCGATCGCGATAGGCAGATGGTTTCATCGTGCCATCTTCGTTAAATTCCTGATAGGCTTTGGCAACTGAGGACTGGTTAGGAATGGTAAACATGCGCATCCAGCGCCCCAATAGGCGCATTGTATTTACGGCATTGAAGGATTGGGAGCCGCCGCTTACCTGCATTACAGCCAAAGTTCGCCCTTGAGTAGGACGCACTGCACCAAGGGCTAGGGGAATCCAGTCAATCTGATTTTTCATAATACCCGTAATTTGACCGTGCATCTCTGGGCTAGACCAAACCTGACCTTCAGACCACAGGCTCAAGCTCCTCAGTTCCTGCACCTTGGGGTGGGTATCGGGCACACTGCCATAGATGGGGAGTTCTCTGGGATCATAGAATTTCACCTCGGCACCAAAACTGGCAATAATTCGTGCCGCCTCTTCAGCCAGCAGGCGACTGTAGGAGCGTTCTCGCAAAGAGCCATAGAGAAATAGGATGCGTGGGGGGTGGTCAAAGTTGTTCATGAGTATAATTCTCTGGCTAACTCTTGCAAAAAAGCAAGTTGGGCGGGTCGCAGTTCAGCTTGCGGGTTTGCTGTTTGGATTATTGGCAAGGCTTCGGCATCAAGTATGCCGCTAACATTGCCCCTGTGCGGCGGTTACCGCTACTGCAATGCACCGCAGTTGCCCAGCCTAAACAGTAATGTTTATCCACAAAATCCGCCAGTTCTGCTACTTGTGTTGCGGTGGGAGCTGTACCGCCTTTGATGGGTAGCCAGAGGTGGGGAATGCCAGCTTGAGCATAAAGTTCTAAGTTAGAGGGATCATCCATCACAGAGGCGATCGCCCCAATCCCATGTGCTTTTAGGTCTGGTATTTCTTCTGGTGCAGGTTTAGCCATCCCTGCCAATTTTGGGGGGATTACCCACCACAGGTGTAGCAACATAGCTCAAGCTGTTTTTTGCTTTGATCTTAACTCCGCTGGTTGCATTTGTGCTGGAATTGAGGCTATTTCCCTGTCCCCAAGAGCGCGGGCAGAGAGTCACCTAATTTTTCTTGAGGCGCACAGCATACCATTGCCATACCCCCGCTGAGCCACAGTCTAGGTCGCAGGCGGTATTGATCAGACGATCTAATTTCTGTTCCAAACTTGGTAGATTTTGCAAATCTTGGGGTTGCTCAGTTGTGCTGAGGTTGAGCAACAAATTGCTCAAAAAACTCCGCAATTCTGCTCCTGTTAAGAATTGTTCCTGCATATCGGGGGCGATCAGCACATAGGTTTCTTCGTAATACATCAAAGATTGGGGCATAACTCCTCCAGTGCGGGCTAGTGCAATAGCAAAAAAGAGGGGCAAATTACCCCTCATTCCTCTCTAATAGGTTTTACTTTTTGGTGATTTTCGGTGGTTCTCTAAAAAAGATGGCAAAGAAGAACAGACCGATGATGCAGGCAAAAATCAGAGTATAGGCGATCGTGTCCATAGATTAAGCCTCCACTTTTACGCTAGTAGTTTTGTCGCCCACTTTTTGGAAAGCACCCCATTCCACTTGCTCTTCGCTGAGTTCTGGGTCAATACCAGCAAATACATCACGGAACAGAGTCCTTGCGCCGTGCCAGATATGACCAAAGAAGAAGAACAAAGCAAACACTGCATGGGCAAAGGTGAACCAACCACGAGGGCTAGTGCGGAACACACCATCAGAACCTAGTGTATCAGTATCAAAGTCAAAGGGTTCACCCAGTTGGGCTTTACGGGCATATTTCTTCACACTGGGAGGATCGCTGAAGGTTTTGCCATCTAGCTGACCGCCAACAAAGGACACTGTAACCCCAGCCTGCTCAAAGCTGTACTTGGCTTCCGCACGGCGGAAAGGGATGTCGGCTCTGACATTACCTTCAGCATCTTGGAGAACTACAGGGAAGGTTTCAAAGAAGTTGGGCAGACGGCGCACCGTCAACTCCCGCCCCTCTTTGTCCTTGAAGATGGGATGTCCCAACCAACCTTGAGCAATACCGTCTCCTTTGTTCATCGGACCAACACGGAAGAGACCACCCTTAGCGGGGCTGTTGCCTACATAGTCATAAAAAGCTAGCTTTTCGGGAATAGTCTGCCATGCTTCAGCACGGCTCATGCCACTGTCCATGGCCCTTTGTACACGGCGTTCGATCTCTTGCTGGAAGTAGTTGTTGTCCCACTGGTAACGGGTAGGTCCAAATAACTCAATGGGAGTGGAGGCGCTACCATACCACATGGTGCCAGATACAACAAAAGCGGCAAAGAATACGGCGGCAATGCTACTAGACAAGACAGTTTCGATGTTGCCCATCCTCAGAGCTTTGTAAAGCCGTTCGGGCGGGCGTACTGTCAGGTGAAATAGCCCCGCCACAATGCCGACGATGCCAGCGGCGATATGGTGCGCCACAATGCCTCCAGGGTTGAAGGGGTTGAAGCCATTGGGACCCCAGTCGGGGGCAACGGGTTGCACATGACCAGTCAAGCCGTAGGGGTCAGATACCCACATCCCAGGTCCAAATAGACCTGTGAGGTGAAAAGCGCCAAAGCCAAAACAGAGGATGCCTGACAAAAACAGGTGAATGCCAAACATCTTGGGCAGGTCTAGGGCAGGTTCGCCTGTGCGGGGGTCGCGGAATAACTCTAAGTCCCAGTTTACCCAGTGCCAGCAGGCGGCAAGAAATAGCAGACCAGATAACACAATGTGGGCGACGGCTGTGCCTTCAAATGTCCAAATGCCAGTGTTGGTTGCGGTTTCTCCAGTGATGCTCCAACCACCCCAAGAATCGGTGATCCCTAGTCGCACCATGAAGGGCATGACATACATGCCCTGCCGCCACATAGGGTTGAGGACGGGATCGCTGGGGTCAAAAGTTGCGGTTTCATACAGCGCCATTGAGCCAGCCCAGCCTGCTACCAGTGCCGTGTGCATGAGGTGCGAGGCTATTAAACGACCAGGGTCGTTAAATAGGACTGTATGGACGCGATACCAAGGTAAAGCCATATATTAGGGTTCCTCTTCGCAGTATTTAATAATGTGTAACTATTTTAACTTTTGTTTCTATCTTAAGGGCGATCGCACCCGCTCAAAAGAGTTATTCAATAATTTAGCCCATGTATCGCAGGAGTTACAACTGCTTGAAAAAATTAGGGAGAGTTTCACTTTACTAATGATGGCGGAGGAGGACTTTGGGTATTTAGCACAATAGAACATCATTACTTAATTTGAGACTCTCAAAAAAATTGCGAGTAGGTGGGTACAATGGGGATTGTCTCGCAGTAGCCACTCCATTGGGGCATCATCACATCGGTAATTACTAAATCGGGGAGTGATCGTTCCAGTATTTGCCATGCCTCTTTGGGATTTGCCGCCGTCCGCGCCGTAAATTCTGCGTCTTCTAGGTAAGTTTTCACCGCTAAACGCAGACTGGGTTCATCATCAAATAAAAGTTACGGTGGGTTGGAGCATAACAATTACTAAGGCGGCTGGGGGGTGAATGTATTACGGACTTTCCCCTCAAACCATTCATCCCCCCGCCCAACCCCTAATCGTCGTCTCTCCTCTCTTCCCTAACAATCAATCCCGTATCAACTTCTACATAGGTTTTGATTCTTCTGCCGTTGGGATTGGTCAATTTGATCTCACACACCAAACGCCCCCTTTCCCAATCAATATCCACTTCCCTGATTCTGCCCCCGTAGCGATTGTGGGCGACCCGTAAACAACCCATCACTTGTTCTAGGGAAGCGGACTCGTTTCTATCGGCAAACGCAGGGCTAAAAGCCGCAAAGTTAGTCAAAGTTAGGACAAAAAAAAGTGGCAAATTTCATATTTTTGAGATAGGGTACAGTTTAAGTATATAGTCTAGCAAAACAATGCCTAAGTTCCATAAATGTTGCAAGTCGACATAAAACTTGACACATCAAGACACAAGAGCCTCGGGCAGGAAATCATAGCTGGCATGGATAATAGTACAGCGGTGCCTAAGTTCTAATTGTAGATATCGCAATTTATCTAGCAGTTTATCCCCATAAATAGCTGGTATTTCTAATAACTGCAAAATCATATAACCCAGAAATGTTGAAAGTCGACATAAAACTTTACACATCAA
>Ga0272446_1005604_pt1 | contig 13697 bp, 14 predicted proteins | sample YNPCB0061_FD_194587 | JGI IMG/M metagenome (GOLD analysis project Ga0272446, IMG submission 194587) | Hot spring microbial mat communities from Yellowstone National Park, WY, United States - YNP-CB-006-1 | ecosystem: Environmental > Aquatic > Thermal springs > Hot (42-90C) > Sediment | place...
ATTCAAGTATAACAACTTAGTTAGAGGCATTTCAAAGCAGGCGGGTGAATTGCGAATATTTATTAGTAGATTAGTGATTCGTTGATTGGCATAAGATTAGTTGATTAGCATAATATTATTCCGGAGTTTCTTCTAAAATTTCATTCAATTTTTCGTCAAGTTCGGAAAGGGAAGCCTTGGGTTTTTCTTCATCGGATTTTGCTTTTTCTGTTAGTTTAACCGTTTTCTCTTTTTGCTTAAAGCGAATTTCCTCTGAAATAATCGGTTTTCCGATTTCGTCAGCTCTTACAATGATGTGCCGAATGATGTTGTTATAAAGAGCTAGTCGCTTGCCAATTTCGGAAATATTTTGCTTTTTTTCATCGTCAAGCCAAAAGCGAACAAAGCTGAAAAAAGCATGGGTATTTCGCTTGATGGGATAAGCCAATTTTCTTTTTCCAATGTCAAAAAAATCGGTGGATAACTTTGCCCCTAAGCTTTCAAGGATTCCAGCAATATCCTTCTTAATTAAGTTAATTTTTTCTTCGTTGGCAACCGAAGTGAAGAAAAGAAGTTCGTATTCCACTGGCTGTGATGCAAATCTACGAATAAAGTCTAACCGACAAATTGTGAATATTTATTCGTAGATTATTGTTGATTAGTATAAAATTTATAAATGAAACCACCAAGAAATCCCGTTCCGTTGGTGGAATTGATTCCTTATCCTTAAAGAAACTAAGGCGAGGAACCTTGGGACTTTCTTGATTTATCTCCCTGCGCAAAATACCACGGACGCCCGCCGGCAACGCTTCTGGCCCTGCGGGCAGATAAGGCCAGGGAGCTTCATGGAATGAAGCCTATCACAAGATCTCTTTTTTTGCAAGTAATTTTTCTTCAGCAATATGCATCGAGTAATCTTTGGCAAAAAAAGTTTTGGCGATGTGAAATATTCCGTGAGTAATGAAGAAAGCTGAAAAAACATCAATTGAGTAATGCAAATGGCCCAAAAGAACGGTTGCTCCAAAAAAGAAAGTTGAAGCCAAAAATATTTTTCTCAGACGTTTATCTTCCCAATATATAAGGCTCATAAGAAAGGGAAGGCCAGTATGCGAAGAAAAGAAAAGATCATCTTGAGAAGTCAGTCTTTTGTATAATCTTGCTGGCTGAAGATGGGAATGGTTCGGTGGAATGGCAAGATGGGTTAGGCTGATAAAAATTGAACGAATAATAATAAACAAAGCTACGCTTTTGAGTACAAATGGCAGCCCTTTTGGTTCACGGATTTGAAGCATTATCACAAATATCCAGAATACAGCAAAGCCCTCAAAAAAAATGAAGTTCACGTTATAAACTGGAATATTGTCTAAGATAATATCAGTAACCGGATTACTGGCGCGACGAGTTGTATAGACATCAGCGAAACTGTTGAGAGAAAGACTTGCCACCAGAAGCAAAAATCCCCAAAACACACTTCTTCGGTATGATTTTTGTGACCAGCAGGACTTATGTTTGTGAAAAAATTCTACCATAATTAAAAGTATGCCTTTTCCCCCGTCAGTTGGTCAAGAAGCACAATTTCAAAACCTTTTTCCCTGATGCCATCGATGATGACTGGGAGGGCCTGGATGACATTTTTTCTTGGATAATTTGTCTTTGTATCTCGTCCGTCATGGAGGGTGATAATTGAGCCGGGCTGGACGTGTCTCAAAATATATCGAGTTATTTTCTCCGGTTTGGCTTTGATGTTGTAGTCATTTGTCATTATATCAAGCGGAACTAAAATATAACCTTGCAATATGAGAAATTTTTTCATCCAAGGTGACCTGAGACCATAGGGAGGACGAAAAAATCGGGGCCGCAATCCGCTCGCTTTCTCAATAGAACTTTCCGCCTTTTTGATATTTTCTTTTATGTTCTTTGAATTTTTCAAAAAGAGAATCCTGGAATGATTATAGCTGTGGTTCCCAATAATGTGTCCCTCTTCCATTTCTCTGCGAATTATTTCCGGATATTTTTCAACATTTTTTCCCAAAAGGAAAAAGGTTGCTTTGACGTTTTTTTCCTTTAATATATCAAGTATTTTGTTGGTAGTATCTCCATACGGACCATCATCAAAAGTAAGAACCACCTTTCCTCTCTTTTTCATTTTAGCTGGTAGGGTCTTTTTCCGAACGGGTTTTTGGGGCGCCATTTCCCTCCCCCGGAAAGTAATCGAAAAAAATCTGGATATAGTAACAAAGGATTCTTTCATCGCTGTTAGAAAAACTAGTAGCTGATTAGTATGTTCTCCAGAATATCGTCTAAAAGAAGTAAGAACCTTAAGATTCGGATCAAAATATATTTTTCCAAGCCTTGAAATTCTTTTGCAGAGATCGATTTCTTGTCCCCATTTGATATTTGGATCGTATCCACCCGCTTTTTCATAGGCATCCCTTCGGATCGCCAGGTTGGAATTTGGAAGAGAGGGATATTTTTGAAAAAAAAGAATTCTGTAGGAGTAGCTTATAAACGGGGCAATGATTTTATTAAAAATAATTTGGGGAAGGAATCCATTGTCATAAAAATTATAGTCCCCCCCAGCGGCAACAATACTTTTGTTTGATTCGAATATTTCAAAAAGTCTTGAAAGCCAAAAATTTGGAACGCGGCAATCAGCATCAGCAAAAGCTAGAATTTGCCCCTGGGCTTCCGCACAACCGGTTTTTAAGGCGTTTGCAATTCCTCTTTTGGGTTCTGATATAACTTTATCGGCGTATTTGGAGGCGATTTCAATTGTGCGGTCAAGGCTGCCGTTGTCAACGACGATAATTTCAAAAGCCTGCTTAAAGTCTTGGCTTTTTAATGCTTTCAGACATTCTTCAAGATAATCTTCTTCATTAAGCGCTGGAATGATTATGGAAAATACCATCTTATTTCTGAATTTATAACGAAGTAATTATATCAAATTGCGCAGATAAAACAAAGATTTGCTGCAATGTGGTATAATTTTTTTATGAATAAGTTTAACCAAGCATTCCAAAACAACTTCTATCTCACAAGAGAATTTGCTGATTTTTGCTCAAGAGTGTCGAAAATTCTACTAAAAAAGAAAACGATTGGCAATCAAGAGATTTTTACCTTGAAAAACAAGAATATTTCAATCGGAAACTATTCGGATTTTTTTTGCCAAGAAATGAAAAAACAAAAAATTCAATATATGCGAGTTTTGCCAGAAATTAATAATGAAGTCAAGAGATCCTCCTATATGGAATATTCAATTTTCCATAAAACAACATATAGCGCAGCCTTCAAAAACTACCGCACTTCTTTTTTTCATGGCTTAAGAGAGAGTAGAAAATTTCCTCATCAGGTGGAAATAATCCGCCAACCTCATAGCCGGCTTATCGAAGAAATTTATAATATTTACACTGTTCAGATGAAACGCCGCAATTCTTTTCTTTTGCCTTTGTCTTTTTTTAGAGAATTTTTAGACTGCCCGTCTTCCTTTTTGTTTCTTATCAAGTATAAGCAAAAAGCCATTGCCTATTTTTGCTGTTTTCAAAATCAAGATAATGTTTATGCTTCGATTGGCGGCGGTCACCCCGATTTTTTCTCGTATAAAAGTTCGAATAAACTTTATGACGAGCTGATTCAATATGCTTGTCGAAATAACCTCAATATTCATTTAGGGATAGGTGAACAAGGATCTGGTTATCAGAAGTTCAAGCAGAACGCCGGGGTGATTTGCTATAAAACGGAAAGGTTTCCGAATAATGAAGAAATTTTGAAGATAGCCGCTTTTTTGCTCAAGTTCAGAATAACTGGGAAATTTCTTTATTTGACATCCAAAATATTTTCACCTTTCCTGGCTTATCTTATTATGCCGTTTACCTGATTTCAAACTAGCTTTACCAGCTTTTTTATTTATGCTAGATTTATAATATATAAAACCAGTTATATCACGAAATTTTTCTATGTTCAACGAAGAAAAAGCAAAGAAAGATCTGGAGCAGATGCGGGAAGTTTATAAAAAAGCTATCAAAGATTTGAGGGAAATAAAGGCAAGGCAAGATAAAATTGTCAAGCTGATTTATAAAAAGCAAGATAATAATAAAAAATAAGCTTATGAGCTCTCTAGAAAAACTTGGTGAAGTTAGGCAGGAAGGTTTGAAAAATGATTTTATGCCTAAGGCTAAAATTTTGGAAAATCCAAACAAAGACGAGATATTTGAACATCTTACTGCTCTTACCAATGGAATAATGAAAGAAAATTCCGCTTTGGTTAAAACGGTGTCGAGAGAGGAAAATCTTTCACCCGAAAAAAGAAAAGAAATTCTCGAAGAGCTTGAGAAGCGTCGAGAAGAAGGAATGAGTGTAATGCAAAAGGCTTTGGAGGAACTGAATTTGATTAGCGAAAGCTAAGTCCTACCTTTCGCCATTTTAACTAAAACTTTTTTTCTTTGGAGGATGCTTTCTGATTTTAGGTTTTGAGTTCAATTGCCTCAACTGGAACAAGCGTCTTCTTTTGAATTTCAGATTTTGAATTCAATTGCCCCAACAAGTAAAAGCTTCACTTTTCTATAGAACAGGCATCTCCTTTTAGTTTTAGATTTTAAACTCAATCACCTCACCATCTTTTACTACATATTCTTTGCCTTCGGTGCGTAGCCAACCCAAATCGCGAGCTTTTGTCCAGGAGCCAGCTTCCAGAAGCTTTTCCCAACTTATGACATCGGCTCGGATGAATTTTTCTTGGAAATCGCTGTGAATAGCTCGACCAGCCATAGGCGCGGTGGAGCCTTTTTTTATGGTCCAGGCTCGAGTTTCTTTTTCGCCGGTTGTAAAAAAAGTGATCAAATTCAAAATTTCGTAGGATTTCAAAATTATTTTATCTAAGTTTGACTTGAGACCCAATTCTCGAGCTTCTTCGGCTGACATTTGGGAAAGCTCTTCTTCTAGTTTGATGTCAATGGAGACGGTCGGATAATTTTGGGGGAGAAACGCATTATTTTGCGTCTCTGCGTCGCCTGCGTTTAAAACAAAAAACATTGGCTTCCAGGTGAGGAGCTGCATATCACGCACCAGTTCGAAATCTTCTGCGCCTAATTTAAGTTCGCTTGCCAATTTGCCCGCCTCCAGAATATTTTTTATTTTTTTCGTTATTTCTAGCTTTTTAATGGCAGTCTTGTCTTGACTACGAGCTTCTTTTTCAAGTTTGACCATTCTTTTTTGGACAGTTTCAAGATCAGCCAGAATAAGTTCTGTGTTGATTATTTCAACATCTCGTTGAGGATCTATTGTATTGTAAACATGGGCTATTTCTTCTCTGCCTGAGAAAGACTTGCCTTTTTGTGGGAAAGCGCGCACGACTTGAATGATGGCGTCCACTTCCCGAATATGAGCTAAAAACTTGTTGCCGAGTCCTTCGCCTTGAGCTGCTCCCGCGACAAGTCCCGCAATATCGACAAACTCAATAACCGTCGGGACAACTTTGGCTGACCGGGACATCTTTGCCAACTTAGATAGGCGTTCGTCAGGAACTTTCACGATTCCGACATTCGGTTCAATGGTGCAAAAGGGATAGTTGGCAATATCCACCGGATTTTTGGTGAGGGCTTTGAACAAAGTCGATTTCCCGACATTCGGCAAGCCCACGATTCCGACTTTCATAAAAATACTCACAAATTTAGAGCAAATTAGAGCAAAAAGGATAAAGACTTTTGCACTTCCTTCTTACTCTATGGTAAAAATGTTTTTTTGACAAATGAAAGACAGGCTAAAAAACGCTTGTTTTTTAGTTTCCTTAGTAGCGCTTAAGCAATTCAATTTCAGAGTCTGAGGCTTGCTTTCGGGTTGAATACTGTTTATTATTGAAAAGAGGAGAGGAAAGAACTTTAAAAAAACATCAAGAAATAGGGCTTCTAGAAGAAAAAAACTGCTGCCGATATTTTTTTCTCAAAAAAAGAAAGAATGATACCCCTAACGACCAAATTTTTTCTAAAATATAAATTAGCACTCTAGCTTTGAGAGTACTAATCAATAGAGCATCACGGAAAAAGAGCGACAATAAAAAGAGTGCGACAATAGATACGTCGGTCAAACAGACAATAGAAGGGTTGACTGCAAAGGATTCCGGAAGCCTCACCATCAAAACGGCAACGGGCTCTCAACTTGTTTCTTTGACGCCCGACAGCCATATGGACAAGAAAAACAAAAATGTTTCAATCAGCAATTTAGCAATCGGGGATCAGATAAATGTCAAAGCCATCGTTAATCCCAATGGTAGTTTTACTGCTTCAGCTATTAGAAAGTCCGACACTGCCACTAACAACTCTGCTTCTAATTAAAGCAATTCCAGCGCGTCGTCCGTGAAAAATTTACTTCTAACAGATCCCGCTCAATAAAATTAAATAACATAAAACCTTATGCAAATTATTAGTCGCCACAAGCTTTTGATACTGGCCGCGGTTCTTTCTTTGGTTACTTATCTTATCTTTTTCGGGCAAGTTTTGCGTCCTAATTATTTCTTTTGGGGAAGCTACGGCGACCAACGCGACGATTCAGTGAGCGATGCTCAAGCCATACATTTGCCAGCCCGAACTTATCTCTATAACAAAATCGTGCGCGACCATACTTTTCCTTTTTGGACGGAAAAAATGTATTCCGGTTTTCCGATTTATGCCAACTTGGAAAGCGCGTACCTCAATCCAGCCAATGTCACAAGCGTTTTGATATTCGGCCCAGTGTGGTCGTATAAAATACTGCATCTCCTTGAGTATCTCATTGGTTCTTTAAGTCTGTATTTCCTCCTGAAGCGAAAGGGCATTGGCATTGGGGGGTTTGCTGTTGCTAATACGATCTTTTATTTCGGCAGTTTTTTCATCAATCACCAAATCCATATGGTTATGGTGATGACATTTTATCTATTTCCGACGTCGCTGCTTCTCGCTGATGTGTTCTTGGAAAAAAGACAACTCCGCTATATCGCGCTGGAATCTCTGGTGATTGCCAACGGTATCCTGTGGGGACATCTACAAATGGTCGCTATTATGCTGATCGGCCTTGCTGTTTATATGATCGTATATTCTGTCAAAAAAATCCGTCTTGCGATCGTTGTTTTTTATTTTCTCGCTCTATTTCTTCTGGTCAGTATCGAAACTCTTCCTCAAGTTTTACCGACCTACCAATTGTTTTCCCAAAGCAGCCGAAGCCAGAGTCTGGATTATCTCAAGGGATCTCTGCATCCTCGGATGGCTGTTCTTTCTTTCACACCCTATCTTTTCGGCGAATCAAATAATTTTGTCCGTTTTGATAGTGATTACAAATCCACCGAAATTTATACTTACATAGGTATCAGCACGGCGATCTTATCATTCCTCGCGCTTTTGTTTTTGAAGAAATCAAAGGAAGTCATTTTGGCATTTGCTTTCATTTGGATATTTTTACTGCTCGGATTTATGGAGTATAACAATTTTTTTCCTTCCGGCACGCCAATAATTACCCTTTTCAGGGATTGGGGCAGATCAGCGGCGTTATCGGGCTTTGGTTTTGCCCTTTTAGCAGGGATTTTCGTGGATAAAATAAACGAACTTTCTTTTGAAAATATCAAAACCGGAATTTGGTTTGTGCTATCGCCACTCTCATATTTGTGGATACTGAAAACATTGGCCGGAAAAACCGACAATGATTTGGCCTCTCTTACTTCAGTTCATCATATTCTGACTTATCCCTACTTCCAAGCTCTTGAAATTATCACTCTCGCTGTTTTGGTCATAATTCTGGGATTTGTTATTTACAAAAAGTATTCTCGCCACTTTTCTCAAACAGCGCTGCTGACTGCCAAAGCACTTCTTATATGCATTGTATTTCTTGATCTTTTCTATTTTTACAGCCGAGACACTTCAGCGGCGGGCATTCAGGATATATCCTACGATAAAGTGGCTGCCGTTCCAGCGGAACTCGCTAACAAAAGAGTTATTCTCGATTCTATCAAAGAATTTGGGAATGAGTCTCTTTACTATCCCAATTGGTATCCATTCGGGACGAGCCAGCTCAAAAGCAACGAGTATGCGAATTATTATGATCAATTAAATATCAACCTGAACGGTATTGTGAAATTCAATACGAAATTGAAGCAGAATCTGCAAAAGCTGAAAGACGCGGGAATTGTCGCTGTTTACGACAATAACGAAGTGAATTATTTGAACAACAGCCCGCTTGATCTTATAAAAAACAATCTCGAAGGAAATTACGTCGAGAAAAAAGAAGGCCATATTATTATGCAAGTCAGCAATCCAGCCGATACGATCATAAATACTTATTTAAGATACGATCCTAATTGGGTCGTGAAAGTTGATGGACAAGAAACGAAAATAACTAAGGACAGCATTTTCTTTGATTTTCCATTAAACCAAGGCAATCACAGAATAGAAATTTATTATTTTCCAAAGCCTTTTTATATTGCTTTGATTTTTAGCTCGGTATCAGGAGCTATTCTTTTATTGCTCTATTACAAATGGAGAAAAAATATCAGTAAGTGGCTGATTGGAAAGAATAAGGCAAAAGTCGCGTAATTGTGTGAAGAGTGTCGAGGTGGCGCTTATCGTGAAGGCAGGCCGATTATTTGACAATCAGCTATAATCGTATATAATTGGATATAGTTGAATATATACGATAAAAAATATGAAAAACAGATTCGAAAAAAGAGTAAAATTGACCAAAGAAATACTTCAGAAGATAAGCAGAATAGACGAGTTCAAGGGCTTGTGGAGGGGTAGCTTGAGATTGAGCCCCCAGACGCTGGGACGACTCAAGAGAAGCGTCCTCATTACCTCGACGGGTGCGTCCACCCGCATTGAGGGCTCAAAGATGTCTGACGACGAAGTCGCCAGGCTCATTCAGGGGCTCAAGTCAACGCCGCCCAAGGGACGGGATGCCCAAGAAGTGGCGGGATATGCCGACCTGTTGGGAAGAACATTTGACAATTGGAAAACTCTCAAAATCACCGAGGGTCAGATTTTGCATTTTCACAAAATTCTTCTCAATTTTTCGGAAAAAGACAAAGCCCACAAAGGCAAATACAAAACATCGGACAATAAAGTGGTGATGAGAAAAGAGGACGGTAAAGAAATTGTTATCTTCAATCCCACCCCGCCATACCTCACCAAAAAGGAAATGGATGATGTTTTGCACTGGCTTGCCGAGGAAATGGAAAAGAAAGAAACGCACCCGCTCATTCTTATTGCCAATTTCATCTTCGAGTTTTTGGCTATCCATCCATTCCAAGATGGAAACGGAAGGCTCTCAAGAGCGTTGACTACATTGTTGCTTCTCAAGGCTGGTTATACCTATGTGTCCTATGTTTCATTGGACGAAATAATTGAAGAGAAAAAAATTGACTATTATTTGGCTCTTCGAAAAACCCAGTCCAGGCACAAAACGAAAAACGAGGACATTACACCCTGGCTCAATTTTCTGCTGGACGCCCTTATCGAACAAATCCGAAGGGCGAACGAAATTATAGAAGAAGACCAGCCTGAAAAACTTCTTTCGGAAAAACAGCTGGCGATTTATCAGTTATTTCGAACGGACACACTGAGCGTTTCAGAAATCAGCAAGCTTCTCAAAGATTCAATTCCTATGGCTACCCTGAAACAGGCTCTATCTCGGCTGGTTGATTTGAAGTTGATTGAAAGAGTGGGAATGGGCAGGGGAACTCGGTATAAGAAGCTGTAGGCATTTTTGGCTTGTGCTGCCATCAATAGAAAACAAGAGAGTGTAATACTCTCTCGTTTTTTGTATATCAAATTGGGACGGATCGAAGTATTCTTCCTTGAGAACTACGGGCTGTAATCATTCGCTCGTATTGAGGCGGAGGCAGCTTTATTGTGAAGGCAAAGAGTATTGTTTTTTCAAAACTATCGCTGGATGGATGTCCGATAGTGTTCGCTCCGTGCCGACTTTCATAAAAATACTCACAAACTTAGAGCAAATTAGAGCAAAAAGGATGAAGACATTTGCACTTCCTTCTTACTCTATGGTAAAAATGTTTTTTTGACAAATGAAAGACAGGCTAAAAAAACGCTTGTTTTTTAGTTTCCTTAGTAGCGCTTAAGCAATTCAATTTCAGAGTCTGAGGCTTGCTTTCGGGTTGAATACTGTGTATTATGGAAAAAAGGAGAGGAAAGAACTTTAAAAAAACATCAAGAAATGGGGAGAGATTTATGGCAGATATTATCAGTTTTCAGGAGGCTGTGGCAAAGCGAGGCGACAGTCTGGAAGATGGCGATATAACTCAGCTTCTCAGACGAGCCAAGTTTATTCTCGAAGATGAAAAAACGACCCAATTTCAAGAGAGGTTAGGGATTGTTGGGAAAGAGGGGATCAAAAAAATTCTAGAACGAAAAATCGTAGAGGAAATTTTTAAGACTAGGCTCATCAGCAGTGATATCTTCCTTTGCGGGATATATGTTGCTGACTTACTCAATGAGTTTGTCAAAAAAAGTGTCTCCAGCTGGTGGGCAATTGATTATATTTCTGATAACCCGCTCACTTTAAAGAGGGGCGGTGATACTTGCTTTCTTATCTGTGGAGTGTTCCCCGAGCGAGGCAATATTCGACTGATGGATTTGTCTTACTACGAAAAAATCGGAGCGGGATTTTATCATCGCTTCTACAATTTCACCAACCGGGAAATTGGTCATTATATGAGCCAGCGGTTCGGAACGATGGCTCATCTGGTTCAAAATTGTTTAAAAAATTTTTGAGGAGAAAACAAAGATGAGAAAAAAAGCAGCGACAAAAAGTCAACGCTCTTTTGAGAAAATACGCGTGAGGAGAGGTAAAACAATGCCAGATTTTGATGCTAAAAAACACATGGCTGAAATTACTGCCTATTTCCGAAGTAGAAGCAGGAAGCGAGGAGAAAGGCTACTCCGCCCGCTTTCAATAGGCAATCCTATAACGCTTCAAGGCTTCGATGGCAACGCTATTGTGATTGCCCGCCTTTCGCGTCAGTTGATGCTGGAGGAGGTTGACCAGCATCGTTTTCATAGTTGTGGTATGTATGAAACTTGCCTGAATTATGCCGATAAACGCAGGTGGTATTCTTTTACCTGTTCGCTATGCCCGGTTTTTCAGGCCCGTCTGGCGACAATGAGCTAACAAGCCATAAATCAAAACAAGACTCCAAGTCTCGCGACGAGGGGTCTTTTCTTTTACTTTGCTTATTGAGTTTGTATAAAATTTGTTTTTCTTGCAGCAAGTTAACGAATTAAGAGAAAACAGCCTTATTTATCCGCACAGAATGCCACAAGTATCTACCAGCAACGATAGAGCCCTCTGGGCAAGTAAACCCAGAGAGCTTCGTTGCAGAAGCAGGTAGTTTTTTTTAAAACCATCATGCCCAATAGCATTTGCCCCGGAGCTTCTAGAAGAAAAAACTGCTACCGGTAATTTTTTTCCTCAAAAAAGAGGGGGTGATGTCCTTGACAACCAAAAATTTTTTTCTAAAATATAAATTAGCACTCTAGCTTTGAGAGTGCTAATCGGTGTCTTTTGAAAAATGCGGTTTATATAAAGCCTCTGCAATAATTTCAGCAAAAAAATCGTAATAGCAATTAGAAACAGAGATTAATTATTAGACTAGAAAGGAGGTGTTTTTCTATGCCAAGAGGACTTATGCGCTGGTCGCCTTTTTTGGACCTAGAACGCTTTTTCGATGAAGGCTTTTCAGCTGATGTCAATTTTCTTCCCGCGCTGGATGTGCGGCAAGATAAAGATAATGTAATTGTGGAAGCTAGCTTGCCGGGAATTGATCTAGAAAAAGTGGATATTTCGGTGGAAAATGATGTTTTGACTATTTCGGGTCATACCGAAGAAAAGAAAGAAGTGAAACGGGAGGATTATTATCGCAAAGAAATCCGTGAAGGCCGCTTTTCTCGTTCGGTAATTTTGCCGATGGGTGTGAAAGCTGATCAAGCAAAAGCTAGCTATGAAAAAGGGATTCTTAAAATTGTTTTACCCAAAGCTGAAGAAGCCAAGCCCAAGAAAATTGCTATTAAGGCAAAGTAGGCAGACCTAAAAAAAACAGCCCGTTATAAAAGGGGCTGTTTTTTGTTAGTTGAAATTTATTTTTATAAATGCTTTATTTTTCCCGATTCTTCCAATTTTTTGACCACATCCGAGACAAGCTGGGATTTGTTGCGATTGCAGATCAAAATCGCGTCGGGAGTATCCACAATTATCAGGTCTTTCACGCCAATGGTCGTAATTAATTTGTCTGATCCATAAACCAAGAGATTCTCACTGTCGAAATTGATATGTTCGCCGCGGACTAGGTTTTCCTTGTTGTTTGAAATAAGCGTATCTTTAAGCGCAGTCCAAGAACCGACGTCCGACCAGATAATATCAAGGGGAATAAGCGCAATTTTAGGCTCGTTTTCCAAAATAGCGTAATCAATACTATTTTTGTCCATTTCCGGAAATTCCTTTTCTAAAACCTCAGAAAAATTTCCTTTTCCTAAGGAGTCTTTTATTCTCATAAGCCTTCGGTAATCATCCGGCACGTACTTTTTGAATTTCTCGATGATAGTCTTAGTTTTCCAAAGAAACATTCCGCTGTTCCAAAGATAATTTCCCGATTCGAGGTATTTTTGAGCTGTCTCGTAGTTTGGTTTTTCAACAAATTTTTCGGCGGCAAAAATTTGAAAATCCCCTATTTTTTTCAATTCGTTTCCTTTCTTTATATATCCATATCCAGTTTCAGGAGCAGTTGGCAAAATACCAAAAGTCAAAAGATATTGATCGTTTTTTTCGAGAAACAAAGAACCTTTTTGAATGGCGTCCAGCAGAACTTCCGGATTTTTGATAAAATGATCCGCCGGGAAAACGCCCATAATTTCCTGGTCATTTTTAGAGGCAATAACAGCAGCTGCTAGCGCAATTGAAGGGGCAGTATTTCTTCCTATTGGCTCGGCCAAAATGTTTTCTTTGGGAAATTCCAGTATTTCCTTTTCGATTTCTCCAACATATTCTTTATTGGTCGCAATGAAAATGTCTTGAGGCTCAGCAATTTGGCGAAGACGCAGATAGGTTTCCTGAAGCATAGTTTTGTCTCCGGTGAGACATTGAAATTGTTTAGGTTTTCCGGCTCGCGATACCGGCCAAAGTCTTGTGCCTCGGCCGCCAGCCATGATGATTAGTTTCATACTTTACGAATTACGAATTATATACGAATGTGGTTTTGTTCTGATATAATACTAGTATAATACTAGAGGAGCAAACACTATTTGTAAAATAATCATTAAGAATTACGCTATGTCGGAAATCAACCCAAAAATTTTCAAAGCCTATGATATTCGGGGGATTTATCCGGAAGAAATAAATGAAGAAACGGTCTATGACATTGGCCGGGCAATAGCGCAATACTTGAAAGCTAAAAAAATTGTGGTGGGACAAGATATTCGGAAATCAAGCCCAGCTTTTTTTGAAAGTTTGACGCGAGGTATCAATGATCAAGGAGTTGACGTCTATGACCTTGGATTAGCCACTACGCCAATGGTCTATTTTGCTTCAGGTCGACTGGAGGTTGAAGGAGGAGTGATGATTACGGCTTCTCACAATCCACCGGAGTACAATGGGTTGAAAATTTGCCGCGCAAAAGCAGTTCCTGTTGGAGAAAATAGCGGCCTTTTCGAAATTAGGGATTTGGCTATAGAAGGAAAATTTCCCAAGGGAAA
>Ga0272446_1005605_pt1 | contig 13692 bp, 11 predicted proteins | sample YNPCB0061_FD_194587 | JGI IMG/M metagenome (GOLD analysis project Ga0272446, IMG submission 194587) | Hot spring microbial mat communities from Yellowstone National Park, WY, United States - YNP-CB-006-1 | ecosystem: Environmental > Aquatic > Thermal springs > Hot (42-90C) > Sediment | place...
CTGGGGTGCCGCGGGCCCCGGGCCTGGGAAGCCAGGGCTGGCGAGCCGACCCGCCACGTCTCGTCCCGGGGCTGGCGCACGCACCCGAAACCGTCCGCCGCCTCGAGGCTTGGCTCCGGAGCTGGCGACCCAACCGGGGACGGCGGCCCGGGCCCTAGAATGCCGGTCATGCCCACACCACCAGACGCCCGAGGGCCCGCCGCCCCGCCGCCCGAGGCAGCCGGCGGACCCGCGACTCGACCGCTGCGGATCCATGCCGACCGGGCGACAGGGACGCTCGCCATCGTCTGGGCTGACGGTCACGGGACCACCTACGACGCCGAGACGCTCCGCCGGCTCTGCCCCTGTGCCTACTGCCGCGGCGAGGCGGGCCTGCCCGGCTGGCTGGACTCGAACCCGACCTTCGGCCCCGCCCAGGTCCAGCTCGTCGACGTCTCCCTGGTCGGTCAGTACGCCATCAAGCCCACCTGGGGCGACGGCCACGACACGGGCTTCTACACCTTCGCCCTCCTCCGCGAGGCGTGTCCGTGCGAGGTCTGCTCGACGCGACGATCGGGCTGACCGGACGCCGCTCGGGTTGACCGGGCGCCACTCGGGCTGACCGGACGCCGCTCGGGCTGACCGGACGCCGCTCGGCGGAACGAGCGCCGCTCGGCGGAACGAGCACGGCTCGGCCGACCGTGCGCAGTCGCTGGATGCAGTGGGGCCGACGAGGCCGCCCGGTCCAAGTCACACCGGACGCCCCGACTCCGCCCGGCACGTCGCCCTGAGCGAACATCTCGCGGGTTTGGGCACCCCGGCCGACGACCGTGTCGCCCTGGGCGAACATCTCGCGGGTTTGGGCGCGGCGCCTGCACCAGATGTCGCCCTGAGCGAACACAACGAGGCTTGCGCCCCGCAAGGCGGTCGTTCTGTTCGGCCACAGCGACGCGGGCGGCGGCCGCCGGCCTGGGGAGGCCGTTTTGTTCGCCCACGGCGACGCGACGGGCGCAGGGACGGCACGAAGGGCTGTTTTGTTCGCCCACGGCGACGCGGTGAGCAGCGGGACGCCAAGGAGGGCCGTTCTGTTCGGCCAGGGCGACGCGGTGAGCAGCAGGACGCCGAGGGGGTTGCGGTCGGCCACCGCGACGCGGCGAGCGTCGGCACGAGGAGGTCCGGACCAACGCTCCCCGGGGAGCCCTCCCCGCTCGTGCTAGCATCGGCACTCACCCGGCGTTCGGGAGCTCGACGGCGCCGCGCTCCAGGTATCGCCACGCTGCGCACCGCGCCAGAACGCCGGCGACGAGATCGGGGTGCGGAGACGGATGAGAACCATCGAGACCGGCGACAGCACCAGACACCACGGGCAGCTCGCACCCGTCGGAGACGTGGCATCCCGGGCAGCCGCCGCCTCGAACGCCCCGGCCGCCGCCTCGAACACCCCGGCCGCCGCCGTCGAAGGCGACCCGGCCCCCACGCCCGCCTCCACCCCCACGCCCGCCTCCACCAGCGCGCCGGCCTCCACGGCCGCCTCCACCGCCACCTCCACGGCCACCCCCGCCCCCACACCGACCCCGACGCCCGCCCGTGCCCCCCGACCCCGAGGCCGCGCCGCCCCCTCCCCGTACATCAACCGCGAGCTCTCCTGGCTCGAGTTCAACGCCCGCGTCCTCCACGAGGCCCAGGACGAACGCAACCCCCTCTTGGAGCGGGCCAAGTTCCTCGCCATCTTTGCCTCGAACCTCGACGAGTTCTTCCAGGTCCGCGTCGCCGGCCTCCGTCAGCAGATCCGGGCCGGCTCCACCCGACCCAGCCCCGACGGTCGCACCCCCGCCGAGCAGCTCGCCGCCGTCCGGGCCCGGGTCCTCGAGCTCGTCGCCGAGCAGTCGGCCATCTTCGCCGGCCTCCGGGCCGAGCTCGCCGCCGAAGGCGTCGCCATCGTCGACTACGCGGAGGTGCCCGAGCACCACGAGCGGCTCCGGGCCCGGTTCCTCGAGGAGATCTTCCCGGTCCTCACCCCGCTCGCCGTCGATCCCGGCCACCCCTTCCCGTACATCAGCACCCTCAGCCTCTCCATCGCCGTCAACCTTCGCGACCCCGAGACCGGCGACCTCCGCTTCGCCCGGGTCAAGGTGCCGCCGATCCTGCCCCGCCTCCTCGAGATCGAGCGCCACCGCTTCGTCCTCATCGACCAGATCATCGAGGCGAACCTCGACACCCTCTTCTCCGGGATGGAGATCGTCGAGCACCACCTCTTCCGAGTCACCCGGAACGCCGACATCGCCATCGAAGAGGACGAGGCCGACGATCTCCTCCTCGCCATCGAAGAGGAGCTGCGACGCCGACGCTTCGGCGAGGCCGTCCGCCTCGAAGTCGAGCGCTCGATGCCCGAGGCCACCCGCGCCCTCCTCCTGAAGGGAATCGGGCTGACCGAGGACGACTGCTACGCCATCAGCGGCATGCTCGACCACACCGCCCTCTGGCAGCTCACCGCCATCGACCGACCCGACCTCAAGTATCCGGCCTGGACCCCCGTCGTCCCGCCCCGTCTCGTCCCACCCGATGACGACGAGCCCGTCGACATCTTCGCCGCCATCCGCACCGGCGACATCCTCGTCCACCACCCCTACGAGAGCTTCAACGCCTCCGTCGAGCGCTTCATCGCCCAGGCCGCCGACGACCCCGAGGTCCTGACCATCAAGCAGACCCTCTATCGGACCTCGGGCGACTCGCCCATCGTCCACACCCTCATCCGAGCCGCCGAGCAGGGTAAGCAGGTCGTCGTCCTCGTCGAGATCAAGGCCCGCTTCGACGAGGAGGCGAACATCATCTGGGCCCGCAAGCTCGAGCAGGCCGGAGCCCACGTCGTCTACGGCCTCGTCGGCCTCAAGACCCACAGCAAGACCGCCCTCGTCGTCCGCCGCGAAGGCTCCATCCTCCGGCGCTACGTCCACATCGGGACCGGCAACTACAACCCGAAGACGGCCCGCCAGTACGTCGATCTCGGGCTCCTCTCGTGCCGACCCGAACTCGGGGCCGACGTGACCGACCTCTTCAACGTCCTGACCGGGCTCTCGCGCCAGCGCAGCTTCCGGCGCCTCCTCGTCGCCCCGCTCAACCTGCGGACCCGCTTCCTGGAGTTCGTCGAGCGCGAGATCGCCCACGCCCGGGACGGCCGCCCGGCTCGTATCATCCTCAAGGTGAACGCCATCGTCGACCCGCCGGTCATCGAGGCCCTCTACCGGGCCAGCCGGGCGGGCGTCGAGATCGACTGCATCGTCCGCGGCATCTGCTCGCTCTGGCCCGGCTTGCCCGAGGTGTCGGAGCGGATCCGGGTCCGCTCCATCGTCGGCGAGTTCCTCGAGCACTCGCGGATCTTCGGCTTCGCCAACGGCGGCAACCAGGAGTGGTACATCGGCTCGGCCGACCTCATGGATCGCAACCTCGACAGGCGGGTCGAGGCCGTCGTCCCGATCGAGGACCCCGAAGCCCGGGCCCGCATCGCCGAGATCATCGAGGTCATGCTCGCCGACGACCGACGCTCCTGGCAGCTCTGCCCCGACGGGGTCTGGCGGCGGACCGAGGAGCTCCAGGGTCGGGCCGGGACCATCGACACGTTCCAGACCCTCAAGGCCCGGGCCCTGGCGGCGAGCGCGGCGGCGGCCCGACCGCGGCGGCCGCGGGCCGGGGCCGGCTCGCTCGACCCGCGTGCCTAGCCGTGGCCAGCCCCCGGCCGAGCGTTCCAACCCCACGGCCGAGCATGGCCACCCACCGATCCCACTGATGGCGACGCGCGTCGAGCTCGAGCTCAAGTACCGGGTCCACGACCGGGCCGCGGCCGAGGCGCTCCTCGCCGCCCCGGACCTGGCCGGGCTGCCGGCCGTCGGGCCGCCCCGGTCGGTCCAGATGGAGGACCGCTACGTCGACACCGCCGACGGGGCCCTGGCGCGGGCCGGCTACGCGGTCCGGATCCGCCACGAGCCCGGGACGACCCTCGTCTCGGTCAAGGCCCTCGCCCGGGGCGAGAGCGGGCTCGCCGCCCTCCACGAGCGGGAGGAGCTGGAAGGGCCGGCCGACCGAGGCACGCCGCCCGTCGAGTGGCCGTCCTCGGCCGCTCGGTCGCTCATCCTCGAGCTCGCCGGGGACGCGCCGCTCGTCGAGGTCGTCACGATCCGGCAGCTCCGTCGCCGCCGGGCCTTCCGGGGCGACGGCACGGAGGTGGAGCTGAGCCTCGACGACGTCGACGTCGTCAGCCGGGGCGACGTCGTCGTCCGCTTCGTCGACCTCGAGATCGAGCTCCGGGCCGGCGAGGCCGGCTGGCTCGAGCGCATCGCCGACGTCGTGGGCCGGGTGCCGGGCCTCGAGCCAGCGACGACCTCGAAGTACGAGGCTGCCCTCCTCGCCCTCGGCCGACCCGCCTGGGTCGTCGTCGGGTCGTCCGCATCGCCGACGGTCCCGGGGCGCGAAGGGCCGGGGAGCATCGGCCGACCGGACGCCGGGGCACGGCCGAGGGACGTTAGGCTCGACGGGCCGGCGGCCCCCTCCGAACCGAGCGCCACAGCTCGACCGAAGCCCACCCTCCAGGTCGGCAAGTCACCCGGCGTCCGCCCCGACGACACCGTCGCCGAAGCCGGCCGCAAGGTCCTCCGCTTCCACTTCGCCCGCCTCCTCGCCGCCGAGGAGGGGGCCCGCAGCGGCGCCGACCCCGAAGACCTCCACAAGATGCGGGTGGCGACCCGACGCCTGCGGGCCGCCTGGCGGATCTTCGGCGACGCCTACCGCCCCGACCGGACCCGCCGCTTCCCCCGTGAGCTCCGCGCCCTCGGCCGGCGGCTCGGCGCCGTCCGGGACCTCGACGTCCTCATCGACGGCCTCGAAGCCCATCGGGCGAGCCTCCCGGCGGCCGAAGCAGCCGGGCTGACCCCTCTCCTCGACGCCTGGCGAGCTCGCCGCGAGGCCGCCCGCTCGGCCCTCCTCGCCGAGCTCGATTCGGACGCCTATCGCCGCTTCACCGCCACCTTCGAAGCCTTCGTCACCACCGACGGCGCCGAGGTCCGCCCGATCCGCCCCACCGAGCCCCACCACGTCCGCGACACGGCGCCGTCGCGGATCTGGCGGGCCCACGAACAGGTCCGGGCCTACGAGGGCGTTCTTGCCTGGGCCGACGTGGCGACCCTCCACGAGCTGCGGATCGCCGCCAAGTGGCTCCGCTACGCCATCGAGTTCGTCCGCGACGCCCTCGGCCCCGGCGTCGGGCCGCTCGTCGAGCGGGTCGTCGGCCTCCAGGACCACCTCGGCTTCCTCCACGACGCCGATGTCGCGGCCGAGCTGGCACGGCGCTTCCTCCTCGAGGAGGCGTCCGCCCTGGCGCCGGGCGAGCGCGATGCCATCGGTCGCTACCTCGTCAGTCGCCAGCGCGAGGTCGCCCGGCTCCGGCGCACGGCGGGTCGGCCCTGGCGACGGGTGGCGGGGATCGGCTTCCGTCTCGCCCTGGCCCGGGAGCTGGCTCGGCTCTGAGCGTCGCCCGGCTCGCCCGGGTGTGCGATTCGCCCGGGCCTGCGGCTCGCCCGGGCCTGCGGCTCGCCCGGGTGTGCGGCTCGCCCGGGTGTGCGATTCGCCCGAGCCCCGCCAACCCGGTCCGCGCGACGCACCGAGTAGCACACCTCGCCCGGCCCGCCCGACTCACCCAGACCGGCGAACCGCCCCCTCCCCGCCGACCGACGGCACGACCCCGCCGACCGACGGCACGACCCCGCCGACCGACGGCACGACCCCGCCGCTCACCAGCTCCGGCAGCCGGTCGCGCCAGCCACGACCGGCCCGCTCCAGAGCCGTCACGAGCCCCTCCCGAAGACTGGCCGCCGAGATCTCCGCCCCCGAGACGCCGTAGTGATCGAAGAGGGCGAGGAGGATGGCCGCTCCCGCCGGCAGGACTCGGGCTCGGGCGGGCCGGAGGGCGAACCGCTCGGCGACGACCTCCGCCGGCGCGCCCAGGAGGACCCGGACCGCCGCGTCGACGAGGGCCGGCGTCAGGGTCCGACCGGCGTCCTCGGCCGTGATCCCGTCGGGCACGAGTCGACCCAGATTCGTCGCCGTCCCCCCGACCACGACGAGCCGGGCCGGGGCCGCTCCCGGGCCATCTCGCCGGGCAGGGCGCAGCGCCGTCGCTACGAGCTGCCGGGCCCGCTCTTGGAGGAGCCCCCACTCCCGTCGGGTCGGCGGGTCGTGCCGGACGACCGCTGCCGTCAGCCGCGCCGACCCGACGGCCAGACCGACGCACGTCGGAGCCACGCCCGGTCCCGCCTCGACGATCTGGCAGCTCCCGCCGCCGATGTCGACGACGTGGGTCTCGACCAGGACCGGCCGGCCGCCGCTCACGCCGAGGAGCGTGAGCAGGCCCTCCTCGGCCTGGGAGAGGACGGCCAGAGGGAGGCCGCTCGATCGCTCGACCTCGACGACGACCCGGGCCGCGTCCGCCGCCCGGCGCAGCGGCTCGGTCCCGACGAGGGCGATGGCGCCCGCACCGAGCGCGCGGGCCCGCTCCACCTGGCCGATGAGGGTCTCGACGAGGGCCGTCCGGAGCTCGCGTCCGAACCAACCACGCTCGGCGGCCTCGCCGAGCCCGAGAAAGACGGACTCGTCGGCCAACACGCTGACCCGTTCCGCAGCGAGGCGGGCGACGAGGAGGTGGACCGAGTTCGAGCCCGCGTCGGCGGCCGCGACGACCACGGGTCGCGGAGCGGCGGCCCTCACCCGCCCCGCGGGTGCGTGGTACGACGGCGGGGTCTCGCGACCGGCGGATGTCATGGCACGGGATCGTAGCCGGCCGACGGGGGCGCGGAGATGCGCGGCGAGCGAACGACACAGGACGGACGTCGGAACGGTGCGTCGGTCCCGCACAGCGCCATCAGCGACGCCGGCCCAGCAACCCTGCCAGATTCCCATCCGGTAAGCACAACGCCGCGTCCGACCCGCGGTCGCGCCCGGCCCGTCCCGTCATCACGCTCGGGCTACCCGATCCCGACCCGCCCAGCCGCAGCCTCTCCGGTCAGCTGCGTCATGACACGAGCGGCTGGCCAGGCAACGGGCGGGGGCCGGCCGCGCGGCGAGCCCCGACCTCCCGGGCACGCTCACCTGGTGACGCATTGAGCCATCGGCGGGCCACGACGCTCACGACGTGAACGCCTGTCCACGTCGCGACCGGCTCCCCGCCCACCTGCCCGCGATGAGCGCTCACCCCGCGAGAATCTGGCCGGGTCGCCGGGGCGGCCAGGCCGGCTCCCCGGAGCTCCCCGGAGCTCGCCCCGCAACCGTGCTGGCGACCGGGATGCGTACGTGCCCGCTCGCCTCGCCACCTCGCCCACCGGAGCGGGCGCCCCACGGCGCGGCGGCGCCCGTTAACGAACTCTTCACATGGCGCGAACGGCCCGTTGACCGAGTCGGTCCATCCTAGGAGCCGCTCCAAGGAACGAGACGCGCGGATGGTCGCGCGCCATGTAGGAGGACACACCGCGTGAAGAACCCAGGTCGATCGCGTTCGGCTGCCGTGGCCATCGGCGCGGCTTTCCTCGTCGCCGCCTGTGGTGGCGGAGCGACGCCGGCTCCCTCGAGCCAAGCCTCGACGGCGCCCGCGCCCAGCACCCCCGCGAGCGAAGCGCCCGCGCCCAGCCCCAGCCCGGACATCGCCGGCGACATCCGGATCGACGGCTCGAGCACCGTCTATCCGATCAGCGAGGCCATCGCCGAGGAGTTCCAGGCCGCCTACCCGAAGGTCCGGGTGAGCGTCGCCTTCTCCGGCACCGGCGGCGGCTTCAAGAAGTTCTGCAACGGCGAGACCGACGCCAACGACGCCTCGCGGCCCATCAAGCAAGAAGAGGCGGACGCCTGCAAGCAGAAGGGCATCGAGCCCGTCGAGGTGAAGGTCGCCATCGATGCTCTCTCGGTCGTCGTCAATCCCCAGAACGACTGGGCGACGTGCATGACCGTGGAAGAGCTGAAGAAGCTCTGGGACGAAGGCAGCACCATCAAGCGCTGGAACGAGATCCGGCCCGAATGGCCGAACGAGGAGATCAAGCTCTTCGGTCCGGGCGCCGATTCGGGCACCTTCGACTACTTCACCGAGGTCATCAACGGCAAGGCCCAGAAGAGCCGCTCGGACTACACGCAGTCCGAGGACGACAACACCCTCGTCCTCGGCGTCGAGGGCGACAAGTACGCTCTCGGCTACTTCGGCTACGCCTACTTCGTCGAGAACAAGGATCGCCTGAAGGACGTCGCCATCGACGGCGGTAACGGCTGCGTCGAGGCGAGCCCCGAGAACGTCAACAACGGAACCTACAAGCCCCTTTCGCGACCCCTCTTCGTCTACCCGGCCAAGGCCGCCCTCGCCCGGCCCGAAGTTGCCACCTTCTTCCGCTTCTACCTCGACACCGTCCACCAGGTCGTCGACGACGTCGGCTACATCGCCCTCCCCGACGACCAGCTCGCGGCGTCCAAGCAGGCCCTCGAGGCGGCTCTCAAGTAGCAGTGCCTCTCCTCCTCCCAGCGGACTGCGGCACCGGCTCGACGGCTCCGGTCGGGCCGGTGCCCTCCGCTCTCACTGACGGTCGGACCGGATCCCGCCGGAGCCTCGTACCGGGGCCGGCACGCCTGGTACCCTGACAGAGGATCGATGCCGTGACCGATGGTTCCTCGAAGAGGCTCAGGCAACCCAAGAGCCCGATGTCGCCCCAATCGCCCTTCCGCCGCCGCCGATCGCGTACCGAGCGCATCATCGAGGCCTTCCTCGCCCTCGCCGCCCTCGTCGGCGTCGTGACGACCGTCGGGATCATCGTCGTCCTCGTCGTGGAGACCGTCCAGTTCTTCAGTCGGGTCAGCCCCGTCGAGTACCTGACCGGGACCGAGTGGTCGGCCCTCATCCAGCCGAACAAGTGGGGCGTCATCCCGCTCGTCGTGAGCACCCTCATGATCGCCACCATCGCCCTCGCCATCGGCATCCCCCTCGGACTCCTCGCCGCCATCTACCTCGCCGAATACGCGTCGACGCGAACCCGGACCGCCGTCAAGCCGCTCCTCGAGCTCATCGCCGGCATCCCGACCATCGTCCTCGGCTTCTTCGCCATCAACTTCCTCGCCCCGAACATCCTCAAGCCCCTCGTCCCCGGGGTAGGCACCTTCAGTGCCCTCGCGGCCGGGATCGTCGTCGGGATCCTCGTCACGCCCCTCATCGCCTCCCTGTCGGAGGACGCCATGCGGGCCGTGCCCAGGAGCCTGCGCGAGGGCGCCTTCGCCATGGGGGCGACGAAGTTCGAGGTCGTCCGGCGCGTCGTCCTCCCCGCCGCCCTGTCGGGGATCATGGCCTCGGTCATCCTGGCCATGAGCCGCGCCGTCGGCGAGACGATGGCCGTCGTCCTCGCCGCCGGTACCGCCCCGATCCTCACCTTCGATCCGCGCGAGTCGGTCCAGACGATGACCGCCTTCATCGTCCAGATCAGCCTCGGCGACACGCCGGCCGACTCGATCCAGTTCAAGGCCCTCTTCGCCGTCGGGGCGACCCTCTTCCTCATCACCCTCGGCCTGAACCTCTTGAGCAACTGGTTCGTGGCCCGCTTCCGGAACGTCTACGAGTGAGCCAGCCATGACCGCCGCCACGGCCCGCCCGACCGGGGCACCGACGCCGATCCCCGGCCTCCCGGCCACCGCCCGCTTCGAGCCGAACCTCATGCGGCGGAAGCTGAACGGGACGATCTTCTACGGCCTCTGCCTGGCGGCCGTCGGCCTGACCATGCTCACCCTCGTCATCCTCCTCGTCGACGTCGTCAGCCGCGGGGCGCCGATGCTGCGACCCGAGTTCCTGACCGGTGTCCCGTCGCGCTTCCCCGAGCGAGCCGGGATCCTGCCCGCCATCGTCGGATCCCTGGAGATGGGGCTCCTCGTTGCCGCCTTCACCTTCCCGACCGGTGTCGCGGCGGCCGTCTTTCTCGAGGAGTACGCCCGCGACAGCTGGTGGAATCGAGCCCTCCGGACGAACATCGCGAACCTGGCCGGCGTCCCCTCGATCATCTATGGCATCTTCGGCCTCGCCCTCTTCGTCCGCGCTCTCGGTCTCGGCTTCACCCTCCTCGCCGGCGCCCTGACGATGTCGCTCCTCATCCTCCCCGTCGTCATCATCGCCTCCATGGAGGCGATCCGGGCCGTCCCCGATTCCCAGCGAGAAGCGGCCTACGCCCTGGGGGCCACGCGCTGGCAGGTAGCCAGCGGTGCCGTCCTGCCGACGGCCGCCCCCGGCATCCTGACCGGGATCATCCTCGCCATGGCCCGCGCCATCGGGGAGGCCGCGCCGCTCATCCTCGTCGGAGCGGTCGTCTTCGTCACCTACCTCCCGAGCCCCATCGAGGGCGGCTACACCGTCCTGCCGATCCAGATCTTCCAGTGGGCCTCGCGACCTCAGGAGGGCTTCCAGATGATCTCAGCATCAGCGATCATCGTCCTGCTCGCCGTCCTCTTCGTCCTGAACGCCGTCGCCCTCGTCCTCCGGGCTCGGCTGGCGAGGCACATCGCATGGTAGAGGAGTCCCCGCCCGTGGTCGGCACCGCCCCGGCCGTCTCGGAGGCCCCCGGCCGCCGGGACGGCAGCGCCCCGCTCATCCACATCGCCACCCACGCCCGCGACGAGGCGCTCGCCGGCCGGCCGAAGGAGACGGCCCTCGAGCTCCGGAACGTCTCCTGCTGGTACGGCTCGTTCCGGGCCGTCAAGAACGTCAACCTGACCATCGCCAAGCGCGAGGTCACGGCCCTCATCGGCCCCTCGGGCTGCGGCAAGTCGACGCTCTTGCGGACTTTCAACCGGATGAACGACCTCGTCCCCAGCTTCCGGGCCGAGGGCGAGGTCCTCTTCGAGGGCAAGAACATCTACGACCGCGACGTCGACCCGGTCGAGATCCGGCGCCGGATCGGGATGGTCTTCCAGAAGCCGAACCCCTTCCCGAAGACCGTCTACGAGAACGTCGCCTTCGGGCCCCGGGTGAACGGCTACCGCGGCAACCTCGACGAGCTCGTCGAGGACTGTCTCCGCAAGGCCGCCCTCTGGGACGAAGTGAAGGACAAGCTCGACCAGTCCGGCCTCGCCCTCTCCGGCGGCCAGCAGCAGCGCCTCTGCATCGCCCGAGCCATCGCCGTCCAGCCCGAGGTCATCCTCATGGACGAGCCGGCCTCCGCCCTCGATCCCCGCTCCACCCTCCAGATCGAGGAGCTCATGGCCGAGCTCAAGCGCGAGTACACGATCATCGTCGTCACCCACAACATGCAGCAGGCCGCCCGAGCCTCGGACACGACGATCTTCATGACCATGGACGAAGACCGGGCCGGGTACGTCGTGGAGCAGGGCGATACGATCGACATCTTCACGAACCCGAAGAACCGGCTGACCGAAGACTACGTCTCCGGACGGTTCGGCTGAGCGGAGGCGGACGATGGCCGACGACCTCTCGATCCGCGACCGGACCGACGGCGCGACGAATCATCCCGCCCTCGGTTCCGTGCCCACCCCCGAGTCCGAGCCGGTCGCCGTCGCGGACGATCCGACGGCGACCGATGATCCGCCGGCTGGCGGAGGTCCGGCAGCTGCCGGTGGCGGGCCCGCCGAGCAGCCCGTCGACGAGGCGACGATCCGGCTCCTCGCCGAGATCGAGGGCGACCGCCCGGTCCCGCCCGGCCCAGCCCCACGGAGCACCCTCGACCGCGAGGAGCAGCAGATCAAGGACGAGGTCCTCCGGATGGGTGGCCTCGTCGAGGAGGCGATCCGCCGCGCCGGTCGCGCCCTCGAGGCCCACGACGCCGAGGCCGCCCTCGCCGTCATCCGCGACGACGCCGCGGTGAACGAGGCCCAGCGGACGATCACCCGCCTCATCGTCGCGACCATCGCCACCCAGCAGCCGGTCGCCCGGGACCTCCGCTACCTCTTGACCCTCGACCACGTCGCCTACGAGCTCGAGCGGATGGGCGACCACGCGGCGTCGGTGGCCAAGCAGGTCATCAAGCTCGCCCCCGAGCCGCCGCTCCAGCGCTACGTCCACCTGCCCGAGATGGCCGAGCGGGCAGCGAACCTCGTCCACGGCGTCCTGCGGGCCCTCGTCGATCAGGACGCCGAGCGTGCCCGAACGGTGGCGACCGAGGACGACGAGATCGACCACCTCTACCACGCCACCTTCGACGAGGTCGTCGAGCTCATGCGCCGCGATCCGGCCAACGTCGAGCGCGGGACCCGGATCATCATCGCCTCCCACTACCTGGAACGGATCGGCGACCGGGCGACGAACATCGCCGAGGACATCGTCTACCTCGTCAGCGTCCAGGTCGAGGACCTCAATCCATGATCGACCGATCGGAGGTGCCGGCCGTGCCGCCGGACGGGCCCGTCGATCGACCCATCCGGGTCCTCTTCGTCTGCACCGGCAACTCCGCCCGGAGCATCCTCGCCGAGGCCCTCCTCCGGGCGAAGGGCGGCCCCGACTTCGAGGTCCACTCGGCCGGCACGGAGCCGAAGGGGATCCATCCCCTCACCCTTCGGGTCCTCGCCGAAGCGCGGATCCCGACCGACGGCCTTCGAAGCAAGTCCGTCCAGGAGTACCTCGGCCAGTCCTTCGACTACGTCATCACCGTCTGCGATCGAGCCCGGCAGGTCTGCCCGGTCTTCCCGGGCGAGCACGACTCGCTCCACTGGGGCTACGACGACCCGGCCGCGGTGGAGGGGCCCGAGGAGGTTCGCCTGGCGGCCTTCCGGCAGACGCTCACGGCCATGGGGGAGCAAATCGGCGAGTTCGTCACCCTCGCCCGGCGAGCGCGGCGCGCGGGGCGGCTTGGCGCCCGTGCCTGAGGGCGGCCGGGGGTCTCGAGGGCGCTCGCCGTTTCGGAGGGCGTCGGGGTCCGCTCACCGTTCGTCGCGACCGCCCGGTGCGCGTCCGCACCGGCCACGGTAGGATCGCCGCCATGCCCGTCGAGCTCCTCCTCGTCCGCCATGCCGACGCCGGGGATCCGGCCGCCTACCCCGGCCCCGACGACGCGCGCCCCCTCTCCGCCAAGGGGCGCCGCCAGGCCGAGCGCCTCGGTGCCTTCCTCGTCGACCACGGCATCCGGCCGGACGTCATCGTCAGCTCCCCGAAAGCGCGGGCAGCCCAGACGGCCGAGATCCTGGCCGCCGCCCTCGCCATGCCGGTCGTCCTCGACGAGCGACTCGCCTCGGGGTTCGGGACGGCCGAGCTCCTCGAGCTCCTCGCCGCCCACGGCGACCCCCGCCGACCGATGCTCGTCGGCCACGATCCGGACTTCAGCGACCTCGCCTCAACGCTCTGTGGCGCCGACGTCGACCTCAAGAAGGGGGCCTTCGCCCGGATCGACTTCGATGGCCCCCCGGTAGCGGGCTCTGGGCGGCTTCGCTGGCTGGTCCCGCCCGACCTCCTCAGGCCCGCTCATCGCCGGCCTGGCGAGGATTGACGGCCGCCGACCGAACCCGTCGGCCATGGCGACCTTCGACCGGGGCAACTTTGGGGCCGCCCGCCCCCAGCACATGCCAAGCTTCGAGCTGATCCACTAGGCCGCCCGGCTCCCGTTACAACGCGCCTCCCTCCCGCCGGCCGTCGCCGTGGCCGAACAGAACGGGCCATCTCGTCGCCACGCTGCTCGCCGTGTCGCCGTGGCCGAACAGAACGACCCATCC
>Ga0272446_1005606_pt1 | contig 13690 bp, 16 predicted proteins | sample YNPCB0061_FD_194587 | JGI IMG/M metagenome (GOLD analysis project Ga0272446, IMG submission 194587) | Hot spring microbial mat communities from Yellowstone National Park, WY, United States - YNP-CB-006-1 | ecosystem: Environmental > Aquatic > Thermal springs > Hot (42-90C) > Sediment | place...
AAATAGTTTCTCAAAATTGTAATTGTTTATATCAGTGATTTTTGATTTTTTTGGGGCGTGTCCCCTGCGCTTGCGCTTCGGGGTCGGGCTATTCACTGGCAGAGACGTGTCATGCCACGTCTGTACTCCACAGGCTATGCCTGTTGCGGGCTTTCCGCTCCTATCCCTCACGCAAAAACAAGGTAAAGAAGTTCGTTTAACACTTTTGATGTGGTGTGTTTTTTTGGATAATTTGCGAATAGATGCGAGGGCGGGGGCTTCGCCCCCGCCCTCGCAAAAACACGCATATACAATAAGAAAGAAGTGTTTTTTACCTCATTTTCACTCGGGGGCGGGTGGGCGGGCTAGCCCCACACCTCCTCAAAAAAACACTTCTTTTGCGTTAGGCATGCGAAGGGTGCGTAGTAGAGGCGTTGCATGCAACGTCTCCGAAGCGATAGCGTAGCCTGCAGCACGCCGACTGCGCAGCGAAGCAAGCAGGAACGCCCAAAAAAAGTAACATCAGGATTTAAAACAAATCTTTGATGCGGTCAAAAAAACTTTTTTCTTCGGTTTTGGGATTAGGCTGAAAATTGGCAGAATTTTTAAGTTTTTCTAAAATAGCACGCTCTTCATTGGAGAGTTTGCGGGGCGTCCACACGCTTACATAAATCAACAAATCTCCTCTTTGCTGGGACTGAATAAACGGAATACCCCCTTCTTTGATGCGTAGTATTTTACCTGATTGTGTACCTGCTTCAATTTTTACTTTTGCTTTGCCTTTGAGTGTAGGAACTTCTACGGTAGTACCTAATGCCGCATCAGGTAAAGAGATAAAAAGGTCGTAGATGATGTTGTTGTTTTCATCTCTTACAAAATGTTCGTGCTTGATTTCTTCAATTACAACAAGTAAATCTCCGCTTACGCCTCCCCTGCGTGCCGCATTTCCTTTGCCTGACATAGAAAGTTGCATATCTTGGCGCACACCTAGTGGAATATTTACGGTAATCACTTCTTCTGCTTGTACCCTGCCTTCTCCTGCGCAAGCAGAGCATTTCTCTTTAATGATTTTACCATCTCCATTACATTCAGGACAAACAGAAACGGTTTGCATACTTCCAATAAAGGTATGTGTAACTTTTCTGACTTCACCTGTACCTTTACAAGTTGTGCAAGTATAGTACCCCGAACTGGATTTAGCACCTGTGCCTTTGCAAGTACGACAGGAAACATATTTGTTTACTTTTATTTTCTTTTCTACACCAGAAGCCACTTCTTCCAAAGTAAGTTTTACCCTTACTCTAAGGTCGCTTCCGCGGTTTACTTTACGTTTCTGACCACCACCGCCAAAGAAACCTTCGAAACCTGTTCCTGAAAATATATCTCCAAAATGTGAAAAAATGTCACTGGGGTCAAAGTCTTGAAAATTGGTTTGATTGTTTACGCCCTGATGTCCATATTTATCATACATGGCACGTTTATCCTTATCGCTTAATACCTCGTAGGCTTCAGAGGCTTCTTTAAAATTTTCTTCTGCGACTTTATCTCCGGGGTTATTATCAGGGTGATATTGTATAGCTTTTTTACGGAAGGCTTTTTTTATTTCGTCCTCAGTAGCGTTTTTGCTTACGCCCAATACCTCATAATAATCTCTTTTTGTTGCCATAACTTATTTTCCTATCAATACTTTTGAATAACGTAATACTTTATCATTTAAGAAATATCCTTTTTCTACTTCTGCGAGAATAATTCCTTTTTGGTCTTCTTGTGGTGCGGGCAATTCGCCTACGGCTTCATGATACGCAGAATCAAACTTTTTGCCCACGGCTTCTATTTCTTTTACACCGAGTTCACTTAAAATACGGGTAAATTTTTGCTGAATAAGAGAAAAACCTTCTTTTATTACTTCGGAAAGGGTTTCATCTTGCCCGATTACTAAAAGCATTCGGTTAAAATCATCTACCACAGGTAAAAATGCCTTGATAGTACGTTCGCCGGCATTTTTTATCAAGTCTATACGTTCTTTTTGGGTTCTTTTTTGGTAGTTATCGTACTCTGCAGCAAGACGTAAAAATTTATCCTGCATAGATGCCAGTTCCTCTGCCAAATTAGGTTGCTGACTGTCATTTTGTCCCTTTTCCTCTGTCATTTTATCTTGTTTTTCAGTATGAAGTTCAGTGTTATCAGGTACTTCATATTGTGATTGTTCAGTAATATTTTCCTCATCTGTACGGTTTTCAAGGTTTTCGCTCATATTTGTTCGTTGAATTAAGACTTCTGTATAAGATTTTTTTGCAAAGGTAATGCAAAATTCAAATACTTTGTATTTTTACAAAATGTTTCATGCAAAAATATGGGTATGGACACTAGTGGTGTGTATGTTGTTATGGATTGCTTGCAAAAAAAACAATACACCATTACGTCAGGAAGTAATACAAAACATAAAAGGTAAATATTGCGGAAAAAGGGCGGATATGGAAATATTCCCGGATTCTACGTTTGTTTGTACTGCCAAAATTATCAGTGGAAGTAAAACAGACAAAAGTGTTGTTTGTAAAGGATACTACAATCTGACCTATTCAGAAGAAATCGGCAAACCCTCCTGGGTAATCAAATTGTCAGGAAAAACAACAGGTGTAGGTGTAGGCATATCCTGCACGGGGAGTTTTGTATGCTGGTCAAAAGACAAAAAATATGATACACAAGAATATAAAGATGTACTATATAACGAACCTTTAGAGCGATGTCAAAAATAAATCAGATATTTAATACATAAAATTCTTGACATAAAAACTTTTTATCCGTAATTTTGCACTCCCTATTATCAGATATAAACATTATGATTATTGTTAATGTAAAAGAAAACGAAAATTTAGAAAAAGCCTTACGCCGCTTTAAAAAGAAATACGAAAAAATCGGCATCTTAAAAGAATTGCGCAGTCGTACCTCATTTACTAAACCTTCGGTGAAAAAAAGAATGGTAAAAAACCGTGCTGTTCGCCGTCAAGAACTTTTTGCAAAAGACAACTACTAATTCACAGCATTACCTTATGCTCATAGTACAAAGCGCAAATTCTATTTCAAGAGTTTGCCTTTTTTCTATTGTATGGCTTCCTGTTCTGCTTTTCAGTCAGTCTGATAAACCCATACATCTACCTTACACCATAGAACCCGCAGACAGCATGTGCTATATTGGCAAAGCACGCGTTCATAAGCAATGTTGCGAAGTAGTTAAAAAAATGATAGAAGATGCCAAAAAAGAAAATGTGTATATTGGTATTCGTTCCGCCTATCGCGACAGTGCTGAACAGGCTTATCAGTTTTATTATCTTGGAGATTTATATAAACAAACTATGGAACAACGCCAGAAACACACCGCACCGCCTAAATTCAGCGAACACCATACAGGTTTTGCCATAGATTTTATGGATTTGCAACATACCTCAGTAACCTACAACATTGCGTTTGAAAACACAGCTGTATTCAAGTGGTTACAAAAAAATGCCTGTAAATATGGTTTTGTAATGAGTTTTCCCAAAAACAACAAACAAAATCTTCAATATGAACCTTGGCACTGGCGGTATGAAGGAAATGAGTATGCTCGAAGTAAATTTGAGCAAAGCTATCCCTACCGCTATGAATAAACACTTATTTGCCTAACTTTGCTGTATTGTCAGATGTATGCAGAACTTTCCCCGCCCTTTCTGGAAAAATACAAACTCTTGGAATGACTATTTTATTGAGTTATTCCATTTTCATAGCCAATACAATCCTGTGTACAAGAAATATCTTTCATTGATTAAGTACGCTGAAAATCCTGCATATTTTACAGAAATCCCAACATTACCTGTTACTGTGTTCAAAAATCACCCGGTTTATATCACAGATACGCCACCTGCTTTATATTTTGAAAGCAGTAGCACTACGGGCAGTATTCCTTCCAAACATTACATTGCTGAACCCGAATGGTATCATCAAAGTATAATAAGTCATTTCAGGTCATTTTTTAAGGAGGAAAAATACACTTTTTTGTGCCTTTTACCCGGTTATTTAGAGCGTCCCAATGCGTCATTGGTATACATGATGAACTACCTTATTCAGCATTTTGGCACAGAAAACAGCGGTTTTTTTATCTCTGATTTTGAAGCACTCAAATACCAGTTGGAAAAAATCATTCAAAATGGAGAAAATATCTTTTTGGTTGGAGTAGCGTTTGCTTTATTGGATTTTGCCGAAAAATATCGTGTTTCACTACCTCAAAATACTATTGTTATGGAAACAGGAGGTATGAAAGGTCGTAAAAAGGAATGGATACGTACCGAACTGCACGAATATCTCAAAAGGCAGTTTGGAATTCCAAAAGTGTATTCGGAGTACGGTATGACAGAGCTACTTAGCCAAGCCTATTGTAATGACGGCATTCGTTTTTACCCTCCTCAATGGATGCGGGTATTTACCACAGAAATCAATGATGTATTTGCGGTAAATGACTATGGCGTTTCAGGCATATTGAATATCATAGATGCCGCTAACTTATATTCCTGTCCGTTTATACAAACGCAGGATATAGGTAAAGTATATGAAGACGGTTCTTTTGAAGTATTGGGCAGATTGGATTACAGCGAATTGAGGGGTTGCAATTTGATGTATACCTTTTAGATTATTTTAGTCAAACGACTGACCGTATTCGGCGGCTTCGTCTTTTAGTTTTTTGAACTCATCAGGTGTAATATCTGAGAAAAAGTAGTGGATAGGGTCAACTTTTACACCATCTTTTTTGACCTCATAATGTAAGTGTGGTGAGGTAGAAATTCCCGTAGAACCCACATAACCAATCACATCACCTCTTTTTACTTGTTGCCCAAGTTTAACCGCTACTTTTGACATGTGTGCATACGTGGTAATATATCCAAACTGATGATTAAGTTCCACATAAATACCAAAACCATTTCCTTTATCTGTGTTATTGGTTACGACTCCATCTGCAGAAGCATAGATAGGTGTACCTGCGGGTGCGCCCATATCAATACCTTCGTGTTTATGAGGTATTTTGAGGATAGGGTGCAAACGCCAGCCAAAACCATTAACTTTGTTCATAGTACCTTTGACAGGTTTAATGGCAGGGATATGCCTTAGCTCGTCAGCATGTTTTTTGGCGTATTCAAACAAATCCTGATAGTTTTTAATTTGTGAATAAAACGTGTAATAAAGGTTATCTACTCTTTTGGCAGTTTCAGTCATGAGTTGACTATTCGGAAAACCCTCCAAATCCTTATATTTCTGATAATTTGCTACTCTATACAAGCGGTCAGGAGTATTTGTGGGTTCGGTATTGAACACCATGCGGTGTAAATTATCTGCACGGTCTTGCAGAATAGATGCGGCCATTTCCAATTCTTTTATGCGTTTTAACTGTAATTCAGTATTGAGAACCAAGGTTTTGTTTTCTGCTTCCAGCATGCGTTCTTTGGGAGAACTGTAAAAAGTATAGGTAACAAACAAAAATAAGCCTGCCAGAATTGCCCCAGACAGTAAATGCCATGAAAAACGTATCAATAAATTCTTGAACGTAGGCGTTATTTGCTCATACTGACAGGTTTCTGTATCATAATAATACTTTATTTTTGCCATAATTCATGTACTTTGTTCGTGCAAAAGTACAAAAAATATTTCATTTAACCGTTTTTAAGGTTATACTCAAAAATAATTGGTTTTTATGCATCTCTTTACGTTTCGGCTACGCTCAACGTACAGAGATGCAGTTTTTTTCAAGAAAATTTTTAAAGACCACTTTTGAGTGAGTATAAGTCCACTAAAATACGGATAGAAATTCTACAATTTTATGATTTTATGGGTCAGTTTTTCTGAACCCTGAATAATATGCAGGTAGTACACCCCTTTTGCCCAACTCTGACTGTTTATGTTACAGATATTTCTTCCTGTTGTTATATTATTGTTTTGACTGCTGTAAAGTTTATTTCCCAACACATCAAAAACATAGATTTCGAGAGGTTTTTCATTTTGGGTATAGCACTCTACGGTAAAATCTTCCCATGCAGGATTCGGATATACATTAGTGCTTAAAGAAGTGTATTGTGTGTAAATTTCCACAATATTGGAGTATTTGATTTTACCATCTTTGTCTTTCATTTGCAGGCGGTACATGTTTTTACCTTGAAAAGGGTGTTTGTCTATGGTTTGCAGGTTTTGGTAAGCAGATACGGATGTAAGAGTGTTAAAAATACCATTATTACTGCGTTCTATGGTAAAATCTGTGTAATAATTTTCAAGATTGTACCAATTTAATAGTACTTCCCCATTCTGATAGCTTCCCTTTAAGATATTTTGGGCAATAGGCAATGAGCCACAAAATTCAATTGTATTGATGGGAACAACATAGTTGTTCAGTACAGCACCATTGTTTCCGGGTAAAGCGCCTCCCGTTGTACCGTCACAACCTGCATACGTGCAAGAAGGACCTCTAATCCCATTTACACCCCCATTTACATTGGTAGTCAGTAGAGGATACGTAGCCGCTGCGGATACCCATATAGCACCACCACCACCACCGCCGCCGGGTCCAAAACAGTTGTTGTCACCCCAACTGGCATTGCTACCGTTACCACCTCTTGCGCTGGCTTGGGTAGCAGAAAGTACGCTGGTTACATCAAGAATAATAGTACCTGCACCGCCGCCGCCACCACCACCATCGCTTAACGCACCAGGAGTACCTTCGCTGTATCCAGGGGCAGGATAAAAGTTTCTACCATCTGCAATAATTGGGAAGCCATTACCATCAATAGCATTTGCCCTGATAATAACAATTCCTCCTCCATCTCCGCCTGAAGTACCTTGATCGTTATTTCCATGACCTGCACCACCCCCACCACCAAGAAAAATACGGTTGTTTGCGGCACTGTATCCAAAAGCACTTAGTGCTATACCTGCCACACCAGGATTAGCTCCGTTACAATTTGTAAATACACTGAACCCATTCAATGTGCGCTGCCCACCTATGCCGCCCGCAGCATAATTAGAACCCCCACCACCGCCTGCATTATGATTGTTTCCGCCCCCACCTCCATTGATTTGTTTACCTCTGGCATACTCCGCTGTCACAGGAATAAATTCACCTATTCCTTCTCCTTTCTTTGCACCATGATCGTTTCCACCTGCAGGTAAAGTGGTAACATAACCTGAATATGAACTACCATTAGCACAGGTATATGCAGGTGCGGCAAAATCAAAAAATGCACCTCCCTTGAACCCCATAGCTTTTACGGTAATGGTATCATTCAAGGTTAAAGTACCTGTGGCTTCCAGTACCAAAACGCCTCCCGTACCTGTGGTATTATTCCAAGGTTGGCAAGTAAGTTTACTTGTTACTGTTGGATTTGTGTATTGAGGTACTCTAATAACCTGCAATTTATCATCTGCACCTGCACTATAGGTCCGCAAAAGAGTGTATTGAAGAACAATATCATTTCCACTGATAGAACAGATGTTGTTAAATTCATAGTTACCTGCATTGTTGATGCTGGTTATATTCCCGTAATTGGCAGTGTTGGTATTGTCATAGCTTGCCCCTTTCATTTGAATAATCAGTACTCTGTCACCTACATTCAAGCCTGTTACATTTGTCAATGTAATACTGTTTGCGGGTATGTTAATCCCCGTAGCTTGATAATAATCGTTGATAATTCCAGATATGCTTTGTGAAAATCCACAGCTGCAAAAAAGAACAAGGCAAAAGAAATACAGTTGTTTCATAAACAGTAAAATTTTTAATTCTTACACAAAGGTAAGAAAAAAATTGTGATATACAAACTTTGTCAAAACAAGAAAAAGTTGTATCTTTGTGGTATGCGAAAGTACATTCTTCTTGCATTTGTAATCGGTATCGTTTCTATGGGGTTTATGATGTACAAAACATCAGGAATAAATGACAAGCCCCTTGTCCGCTGGTATTATGATTTTAATGAAGGGTTAAAAGTTGCCAAAGAGCAAAACAAACACATCATGATAGATGTATATACGGATTGGTGTGGCTGGTGCAAAAAATTAGACCAAATTACATACAGAGATAAAGAAGTGGTTGAGATATTGGAAAAAGATTTTATTTCTATCAAACTTGACCCAGAAACTCCAAATGTCTATTATGATTACGCGGGTAAACAATACACGGGAAAGCAATTAGAAAGAAAATTCAAGATTAAAGGCTATCCTGCTATTATTTTCATGCGTGCAGACGGTTCTTTAATTGAGGTAGCAGAAGGCTATCATACTCCTGTAGAAATGGTAGAAGCATTAAAAATTGTCCTGAAAAAATAGAACTTTTCTGTTATGATAAACGAACGGAAAAAAACTATCTTGTCTAACATTGTTCACCATTACGTGCATACTTGCACGCCTGTATCTTCACAAATGGTAGCGAAAGAAATCCCGCTCAGTAGTGCCTCTATCCGAAATGAAATGGCACAACTACAATCCGTAGGTTTGATTTATGTACCTCATACTTCTTCGGGGCGTGTACCTACCACAGAAGGGTATCAGTTATATGTGCAGGAAATTATGCCTTATGATTATGTTCTTAATACATTGGAAAAACAGATTATACAACAAGTTATTCAGGAAGTACTGGAAGATTTTTCACAAGTAAAAAACTTTTTGGCTGTATTAGCAAAACTCACAAACCTTATTAGTTTTGGTGTAAAACCTTTCTCCATTTGTCCAAAAGTGCTAAAAATAGACTTTGTAAAAGTATCCCATGAACATATACGCCTTAACCTAACTTTGGATACAGGTGTAAAATCCCGTATAGTAAAAATACAAGATACTATTGCAGATACTAAACTGAATGAAATAGCACAACTGTTCAATGAAAAATTTGCAGGTTTGGAAACAACCGTTATTCAAAAATACATTGACGAATTTGGAAAATATCTTGAACAGGAAGAGCAGTATATCTTACAGATTTTACTCAAAAATGAACTTAAAACCATTGAACAGAACATTGAGGACATGGAAGTGCTTTATGAAGGATTAGATGAAGTCTTACATCAACCTGAGTTCAAGCGAGTGCAATATCTGCATGAACTTATACAAACCATAGAAGCCGAAGACCGCATAAAACAAGTATTAAGTCATTCCGAAGCCCCTTTGAGTATTGCAGTAGGCATCAATCCTGATACAGAAGAAAAATTCAGTATGGTACAGGCATCATACTATCTTAAAGAAGATGTAAAAGGATACATTGGTTTTATAGGACCTCAAAGAATGCACTACTCCAAACTGTATGCTATTGCGAATTACACGGTAAATCAACTTAATTATACAGGTTAGAGTGTAAGTATTTTTATGGGCGTTCCTGCTTGCTGCGCGGCGCAGTCGGCGTGCTGCGGGCTACGCTATCGCTTCGGTGCGGTTCGCACCATGCGTGCAAGCACGCATGCCCTTCGCATGCCTAACGCAATTGCGTGTGCGGATATGTACGCGCACCTATCCGCGTGAGGGATAGCAGCGAAAAGCCCGCAACAGGCGTAGCCCGTGAGGACTTGCAGCGGATAGCCCGACCCCGAAGCGTAAGCGCAGGGGACACGCCCTATATTATCTATATTATATGTAACGTAATTATTAAAACTCAAAAGCAAAATCGCTGGAGTCCAAAAATTTATTGGTTATGTTGGTATAAATATTCAAACTGAATACGGGACTTGCTTTCAATTTTTGGTCAAATGGGGTTTCTTTAGAACGGTCAGGTAAATAAGAAAGTGTTACATTTCTACCAAATAATAACCCTGCTTCTGTGGAAATGCGTACATTTTTATTGGGTTTCCAGTTCCATGTCAGCGAACTTTTGATATGGCTGTAAATATATTGCAAACGGACTTTGCTATGAGTAAGTGTTGTGTCTTTTACACCTCCGTTGTATCCACCGGGTGTAAGTAAAAAACTGATATTGTTTTTAGAGTTAAATTTGTATGTAATTTGTGCCTGAACGGGAAGAATAAGTGTTAATGTAGTTTTATCGGCAATTTTTTTGTTAAGTCCCCATACGGGAGCAATGAGAAAAGGAATAGAACTATTACTATACACAGCGGCTAATCCGTAAAATTTCTGATGATTTAATCCTTTTATCTTCACTCGCAGGGCGGCGGCTGTAGCGTAAGGGTGAGGTTTATTTAAGGTTGCACTACTTTCTGTAATCCCTCCTCCAAAAGCATATAACCACATTTTACTGCGTAAACCCGCATGTAAACCTGCCACAGCAAAAGAAGCGGTATACAAATTATGATTAGGTTCAAGAGGGAGGTTTTTACTGTTTCGTACCTGACGTACTCCTCCATTTAACGTCAAGAAATATTGCTTTGCCGTGATGTCCAATTTTTTCCAGCTCGCTTCTACTTTACCTTTTAGCGGAATAATCAATTGCGCATTATATCTGCTGAAACCGATATTTCCTGTAGTATCTTTCAAATCTGCATCAGGAATATACTCTGCTCTGAGGTTTAACCCTGTTCTAAAAAACCTGTTAATATCAAATTGAGCAGATACAACAAGCACCTGAATAAAAAGCAGAAAAAGTATAAAAGATTTCATAACAATAAAAAACTAAACTCATTTATTTACCATCATTGATAAGTACAGGCGTTTTACCATCTGTAATAATAATTTTGGCATTATTAGATTGAGAGAGTTTTTCAAAAACTTCCAAACTTTTGTACTTGATAATAAGTTCTGTAAGCCCTTCAGAAAGAATTTTTTGTGCGTTTCTGATACCTTCAGCCTGTATGCGTAAACGTTCTGCTTCTTGTTTTTCTTTTTCAAGAATAAACTTCATGGTTTCTGCTTCTTGCTCTGCTTGTAATTTTTGCTCAATAGCACGGGACAGATTTTCAGGTAACTGAATACTTTTGAGCAGAATAGCTTCAACCACAAATCCTCTATCACCAAGTATTTCCGTCATTTTTTTAGCAATAGCATCTTCGATATTTTTTCTTTCCGAAGTATGTAAGTCTTTGGCAAAAAATTGGGCGGTTACATCTGCTGCTGCAGAGCGTAAAACACTGAGAATTACTTTTTCACCATTTTTTACACCAATGGTTTCCACTACTTTAATAGCCGCTTCAGGAATAATTCTGAACATTACAGCCAATTCGCAATCTATGGAAAGTCCTTCTTTGGAGGGCAAGCGTTCTAATCTTACGGGCATATTTATAGTACGCACAGGTACTTTAACCATCTTTGAAACGAGAGGGTTGAGAAAATATAAGCCTGTTTTTCTTACATCGCCTTTTATTTTGCCAAGCCTTTGTTTAACACCTACCTGTCCCGGTCTTACGATGGAACAAGAGGTTAAAGTTATGATTAGAAAAGCACAAAAGAACAGGCATATAGGTTTTACTTTATACATAAAACAAAATTAAAAACTTTTCTCAATAAAGTAAAAATAGTTTATCCCTATTTTATCAGTTTTTGATACGCTTCTGAGGTGAGAAGGTTATTTACTTCTTCGGGATTGGAAATTTCTATTTTAATCAACCAACCTTCATTGTAAGGGTCTTTGTTTACTTTTTCAGGAGTGTCATTGATAGTGCTGTTCACTTCAATCACTTTACCGCTGACAGGGCTAAATAAGTCGGAGACTACTTTTACGGTTTCAATAGAACCAAAAACCTCATTCTGGGCAATGGTTTTTCCAAGAACAGGAATGTCCACATATACAATATCTCCGAGTTCGTTTTGTGCAAAATCTGTGATACCTACAATGCCGATATTACCTTCTACACGAATCCATTCGTGTTCTGATGTATATTTTAATTCATTCGGGAAATTCATGCCCCAAATCTACATAAAGAATTGAATTTGGCAAAATATTGTCATTCGTGGTTTTATTACCGTTTATGTATCACTTAAAATATTTGCTCCTATTTTACAGGAAAGGCATTTTCGTGCAGAACAATACTTTTTATACACTTGTATCCATGCCTGCGTATGATACGCACTAGGCATAGGAATACCTAATTTTTTCCAGTTTTCTATAATTGTATTCTGTTCAACTTGTATTTTTTCGTATACGTCCAGTACTTCTTCTGTTTTATCAGGATTATGGTGATGATAATACAAAAACTGAACAGGAAGCACAGCATTGACAAGCAGGGTATTGATGGCATTTTTACCCATTTTCTTGATTTTTGTATCTGAAATTTCTGTAAAAGTATAGTGATTGTCCCAGAAAAAATGGCTTGTAGGCAGTTCTTTAAATAATTCATACCATTCTTTGATGTTTTTAATGCTAAATCCTTCTTTGACAAGGTCAGGGTAATAATGCAGTATTTTGGACAACAGAAATAATCTTACAGTAGGAAAATTGGCAGGACGAACCCCTTTCCATTGAAGTTTATGCAAAATGATACTTTTTAAGTCGTGTTTTATTTGTAGATAAAGCCATTGTTTTTTCAATGAAGCATAGTATTCATTATCAGGATATTCTTCATGCAATAACCCTGCTGCGCCAAAAAGAAGGGCTTCTATACTAAGTGAATCAGACTGATATTTTTGTATCATTTTGAATGGAATATTCTGTGCAATTTCCATAAAAGCGCTTTTATTCTGCGCATATCCAAACCCTTGTACAAAAGCTATCCAGAATATTTCTTGCCAGTCCTGATATTGTTGATACAGTGTATAAAAGTGTGTACTTTTATCTATTATACGTTCTATCAACAAAGTAGAAGTAAAGCCCACAGGTATATGATGCGGTGCAAACAGTTTTTCACAAGGAACAAAAGAATATTGGCTTTGCATTTGTTTGTAGGTGTCCGTGAGTTTTTGAGAAATATATTTTTTTAAGTTCAAGGTAGGCACAGATGTACCATCATAGCGATAAACAAGAGGTATATTTTTTTCATCTTCATAAATGACGTGCAAAATGACATTATTATAGCTTGGGTTGAGATGGTGTTTGTGCAAATGCCAGTTTTCCTGCAATACATCAATTTCTACGCTTCCTGCCCACAATTTTCCGTCTATACGCAGGCGCACCTGTATAAAGTCAGGACCGTCAGCAGTATTCTTTTGTCCTGTATCAATAATTTCTATAGGTAGTCCATCTTCTGTATATAAATGAGAAAACTCAAACTTTTTGTGTTGCCATAAGTAGGACAGGAGGTCTTCTGAAACAAGTGTCATAAATTTTGAGAATAAAAATACGAGTTATCTCGGAAAATGTGTAATCTTGTGTTTAAATACATCAGAAAAACGCTCTTATTGAGTTTTAGGGCGAAGTTTTTAATTGATATTTTGTATCAAAATTTTGTGGGCGTGCCCTTCACTGCGTTCAGGTCGGGCTATACGCTACAAATCCTCACAGGCTACGCCTGTTGCGGGTTTTTCGCTGCTATCCCTCACGCGAAAACAAGGTAAAAAAACGTTGTTTCACCTTGTAATACGTTCTTTTTCAAAGGAATAAAGCATGAAGTACGAGGGCGGGGGCTTCGCCCCGCCCTCGTAAAAACACGCAGAGAAACTCATAAAACGTACATATACAATTAAAAAGAAGTGTTTTTTACCTCCTTTAAACTCGGGGGCGGGTGGGCAGTGATGTTTAATTCTACATAAATTTGTATATTTGCAGTTTTTTTTAGCAAATAAAACTTGATTATTGATGTCTTATTTAGTGAATTTATTGAACATTGTGCGCAGCACCCTA
>Ga0272446_1005607_pt1 | contig 13689 bp, 9 predicted proteins | sample YNPCB0061_FD_194587 | JGI IMG/M metagenome (GOLD analysis project Ga0272446, IMG submission 194587) | Hot spring microbial mat communities from Yellowstone National Park, WY, United States - YNP-CB-006-1 | ecosystem: Environmental > Aquatic > Thermal springs > Hot (42-90C) > Sediment | place...
CCAAATTGGTCTCCAGCCAAGAATACTAAAGAAACTAACTTCAAGTTTTGCATTGGATTTTTTATCTACAATTCTTGCTACTCCTTCAGTTTGATCAGTTGAGCCATCTTCTTCAATACAGGAATTGATTACTTCAATTTCACCATTCTCTTTCATCGAATATTTTGCGGTAGTTCCTTTAACACATTGACTTTGAAAACGATTTGGAATTTTAGCGACTTCGTGCCAAAGTCCTAAATATTTGTTGATATCTACATAGTCAACTGTTTTCAATGGTTTTTGTTGCGAGAAAATGTTAACGCTTAAAATCAAAAATAAAATAAGTGCTTTCATGAAACCTCCTTTACTTTTTTAAAAATTGTATTAAAAGATATTTTGCTTCATCAGTTTTTATCATAAATCAAAATTAAAATTAATTCTTGATTTTTTTGCAGTCATTTGATAATAACGAAAACAATCTTATTGGTTTAGTTCGACTTCCTCAAATAGCTTTGATACAAATAAAATCTTATTGCAATAAGTGACAGTTATTCAATCTTATTGATTTTTAGCTTTTGAAATTCCTCTAAAAAGATTATTGTAAAAGTGATATTTCTTTTAAAATAATTTTTCTTAATTTAAACCCAACAAAAACATGAGTTGTCAAAATTGCGTTCATTAACAAAAAAAGAGGTAGTTATGAAGCATTTAAAAGTATTATCTGTTTTGTTTCTTTTTGCACTTATTTTCTCTGCATGTAAAAAAGAATCCGAAGTAACTTCACCAACCAATCTAAATTTTGATTCTCCTCAATTTGCAGTCATTGATTATTCTGATGCTCAAAATGGAATTGAGGAAGCAACTATTGATACTGATATGTCTTTCAATAATACATTATTTGGTTATTCGTTTATGGTTTCTGGAGATTTTAAACCAGGAATGGGTCCAATATTAAAGGATCTCTGGATGATTCGTTATGATTGGAATAAACATCTTGGATTAATTTTAAGAAAGTTAAATCTTTCTGATGATCAAAAAGCTAAAGTCGGTGATTTGATGAAAGCATATCATGAATCAATGAAACCATTAGTTCAACAATTTAGAGATGCTAACAAATCAATTGTGGAAGCTGCAAATGCTGAAAGAAAAGCAATTGCACAAGATTTAAAAGATGGTAAAATCACACGCCAAGAAGCAATGGATAAAATCAAAGCATTAAATCAAAAAACTAAAAATGCTATTGACACAAATCCAGCATCAATAGAAATTAAAGCTAAAATGTGTGACTTAACTAAAAAACTTTTGGCTGATATAAAAGCTTTGTTAACTGGTGATCAAGTTGAAAAGTGGGATAACTTTGTTAAAAATATAAAACTTCCTTGCTAATTTATTTTGAAGAAGTCATACTGAAAAATGTATGACTTCTTTTTATCCTTTAATAACTCCAATTGGTTTTAACTTTGCAACCTTTTTTGTAATTCCTGAATTATGCATAATATCAACAACATCTGATACATCTTTATAAGCTTGAGGCATTTCTTCTGCAATTGTTTTTATTCCTTTTGCTTGAATTACAATACCATCTCTATTCAATTCTTCAATAAGATTTTTTCCTTTAGAAATTTTTAAAGCTTGATGCCGACTTTGAACTCGACCAGCTCCATGACAAGAGCTTCCAAAAGTTTCTTCCATTGACTTTTCCAATCCAACGGCAATGAATGAATATCGTCCCATATCTCCAGGAATTAAAACTGGTTGACCAACATCAAAATATTTTTCTGGAATTTTTTCATTTCGAGCAGGGAATGCTCGTGTTGCACCTTTTCTGTGAACACAAACTTTTTTCAACTTGCCATCAATTTCATGTTCTTCAATTTTTGCAATGTTATGACAAACATCATAAAGTAGTTGAAAATTGAGTTCAGTTTCAGAAATGTTAAAAGTTTTTTTGAAACTTTCTTTTGCAAGATGCATTATTATTTGTCGATTATTCCATGCAAAGTTTGCTGCACATTTCATCGCAGAAAGATAATCCTGACCTTCTTTAGATTGAATTGGTGCACAAGCAAGTTGTTTATCTGGAAGTTTGAATCCAAATTTTTTCTCTGATTGAATTAGAATTTTAAGATAATCATCACAAATTTGATAACCGAGTCCACGCGAACCGGTGTGAATTTGAATTACAATTTGTCCTTCAAACAAACCAAAAACTTCAGCTACTTGTTCATCGAAGATTTTTTCAACAAAATCAATTTCAAGAAAATGATTTCCAGAGCCAAGAGTTCCAGCTTGATCCAAACCTCTTTCAATCGCACGTTGGCTAACTGAATTTGGATCTGCATCAATTAACTTTCCATTTTCTTCTGTAAATAAAATATCTTTTTCATCACCAAATCCATTTTTGATTGCCCAGTGTGAGCCTTCAAGCAAAATGTTTTTAATTTCTTTGGAAGATAATTTTTTGATTGCACCACTTGCCCCAACGCCAGTTGGAATATCTTTGAAAAGATTTTCAACAAGTTTTTGAATTCTTTTTTTAACCTCATTTAATTTCAATGAAGTTGTTGCAATACGAACTCCGCAATTAATATCATAACCAACTCCACCGGGAGAAATAACTCCATCATAAAAATCAGTTGCTGCAACTCCGCCGATTGGAAAACCATAGCCCCAATGAATATCTGGCATTGCTAAAGAATATTTTTGAATACCGGGAAGATGAGCAACATTTACAACTTGTTTTAATGCTTCATCATTCTGCAAACTTGATTCAATCATTTTTTGAGATGCATAAATTCTTCCCGGCACAAGCATATTGCCGCTTTTAGGAATTTCCCACAAATAGTCAGTAACTTTTTCAAGTTCAATATCATTGATCTTCATCTTTGCCTCGCTCAAATATCAAAAATAATTTTTGTTTCAAAATGATTGTCAACTTTTTCTATTTTCATTTGATGAAAAGTTACAGCTTTAATTTCTTCTTTAATATGATGTTTGTTTGGATCAAACTTTTCTCCAAAGATTTCTACTTCAAGTTGAATGGAAGAATTTAGTTCTTGAAGCAAAATATTTTTTATAGAAATAAAAACCCATTTCTTTGTTAATAATTGGAAATTCAATTCAGTCAATAAATCTGAAAGTAAAATTTCATAATTCGATGAATTGAAAATAAGTTTTTTTGATGATTCAAATTTTTCTGAAACAGAATCAATTGTGACAAATTTCCAAGCTTGGCAAGCTGAAATAAAAATTTCTTCAAGTGAATTTCCTTCAACAATTACTGCAACATCTGCCGTGTGATCAATCAACTTGAATGACATAAAAAATCCCGATGTTTTCTCGGGATTAATTTAATCATGTTTTGCTTCTTATAAAAGAATTAGAAATAGTACAAATATTTTACTTTAAAAACAGCAACTCGGTCTTTCATGTTTAATCTTTCAGCTGGATTTTCTCTATCATGAATTTCATTCACTGCAAAATAAATCCAACTCTTTGGTGCGAACTGATAAGCAAACAAACCTCCAATAAAAATTCTTTCCATTCTATCAGTAGAACGAACAAATAAATTATCAATATAGACTGTAACATTTAAATCATTAATTGGAGTTAAAGAAAAATATGGACGCGTATTGTATGTTATGTCTTCAACTTTTCCTTGAGGATTTCCTTCAATCCAACTACTAAAAGATGTTCCAATTCTAAGAGTGGCAGTTGCATTCCAATTTATTGATCCACCAACTTCATAAAAATTTGCTAAGTAGTTTCTTGAAAAATTATATGTTTTAGAAATACTCGTAAAAATGTTGCCACTGAAAGCTGGTTTGTGAAACCAAGAGCTTAATGTAGTTTCATAAAAACTATATTCAACTTCAGCATCTTTTGCTTTGCCACCATTGAAGTTAATTTCAAATCCTAAATTATTTCTCATGTTAACACTAATTCCAACAATACCGGAGATGTCAGTAAATCTATCAATCTTTTCATAATTGATTGCTGGTCCAGCATAAAGAAATATATTATTAAAAGCACCTTCTTTAGGAAACCAAATAGGTCCAGTAATTAAAACTGAATTAAATGTACCCAACCAAGGAACAAAGCCAACTTGATTAACATCAAATTTTTCTCCGACATATCTGCTTCTGAAAAGATATCCCCATGAATCTGTAAACTGACGAAAACCTGCGGATGCTGCAAAATCACCTTCATCATTTTTAATTGAACGAGCTACTTGATATGCTAATTGCCAATTCGATCCACGAAAAGCTCCATCAATATCAATAACTCCATAAGTATCATCCGAAGTTTTTTTACCAACGAATAAAACTCCAAGAGATGAATTTTCAAAAATCTGTTTTTTTATTCTTCCTGATAAAAAAATTGCAGAAGGTTCAATTGAATTATTTCCATCAGAATTGATGTAGTTTATCTCTTCAGTTCTTGCAACAAATCCACCATATTCCCAGTCATCAAATCTACCGAATGCTTTTGCACCAAAGTTAATTGGAACTTCAACACCACCAGGCAAAAGTTTTCCAATTCTTCGAGAGTAAAATAATTCCATCGGGCGGTAAAAGCCGGAATTACTTTCAGCACCAGAAGGCATAAAAATTTCTCTTCCTTGAATAAAGAATGGTCTTCTTTCACTGAAAAAAGTTTCGTAACGACTAATATTAAATGAATATGGATCAGCTTCTATTTGAGCAAAATCAGGATTAGCTGTGGCTTGTAGAGTTAATTGAGGAGATGGGTTGTAAAAAACATCGATACCAGCTTTTGGATCAACTTTATATTTTCCATTCCCAATGTAATTAGCTTTTCCAAATGCAACAGGATATAATTCCAAATTCAATCCTTTTATTGAAGGTTTGAAATCTTGAAATACAAGTTTACCGAATTTTGAAATTCTTTGTCCTTCCGATTGATCATAAGTACACCAATATAAATCTTCAGAATCAAAAGGACGCCAGCGGTCAAAATCCAAGCCCCATTCTGTTAATTCATCATTGTATTGAATTGATTTATATGGAATTTCAATTTCAACAACATAACCCCAATCATAAATTTTTGAAGCAGCAAACCAAATTCCATCCCAACTATAATCACGGTTTCTTCCATCATCAAGCATTCTTGAATCAGATTTTACTCCTGAAGCAGAAACTGCAAACTTATATGCAGTACGATTATCACCAAATGTATCAAACATGACAGAAACAATATCGCCATTCATATTATCTTGTCTTCCTGTTTGCTGCTGGATTTTATCATAATCATCATAACACACAATTAAACAGTAAATTGAATTTTCTGTCGTCAACACTTTTGCATAAGTCTCTTTTGATGAAGATTTTCCATAGAATGGTGAAAGTTGGAAAAAGTTATCTGCCTTATCAGCTTGATTCCAAATATCGTCAATGATTCCATCAACTTTAATTGGGCTATCAATTTTTTTTAAGATAAGAACTTTTTCTTGATTAGCTTTTCCATTGCCAGCAAATAGAAAAACAGGGACTAATAAAAGCAGAAAAATTTTTTTCATCTCGCACCAATGATTTTTTATTTTCAATCATTAAGACGAGCATGAAATTCATTTTGTTACAAGTTATCAAAAAAAATTTTTCAAGATTGAAAAATATTTTCCATTTAGATTCTTTTTACGACAACAATAGTCATATCATCATGCTGAGGAAAATTATCTGCAAACTTTCTTACTTCCTTAACAAGCAGATTAATTAATTCTTTAGATGATAAATGTCTATTTGCTTCAATTAGTTTAATAAATCTTTCGTCGCCAAATTCTTCGTGTTTTTCATTCATTGCTTCAGTAAAGCCATCTGTATAAAGAATGAATACATCTCCGGCATTAATTTCAAATTCATCTTCAATTAATGTTGAAGCAAATACACTTCCTTCTTCTAAACCTAAAGCCATTCCTTTGCTTAAAAGTAATTTTGTGCCACCAGTAATTTTGTTTGTTAAAATTCCGGGAGTATGTCCAGCTCTTGCATAAACTATTTTGTGATTTTTGTAATCGAGTATTGCATAAAACATACTGACGAAAGTATTCTTTTCAATCGATTTATACAGAAGTCGATTAACTTTTGCCAAAACATTTTTTGGTGATGTATCTTCTTCGGCGTGAGCTTGTAGAATTCCTTTTGTTAAAGTCATATAAATTGCAGCTCCAATTCCTTTACCAGAAACATCTCCAATTGCAATTCCAATTTTGTTCCCACTGAGTTTTACAAAATCAAAATAATCTCCGCCAGCTTCAATTGCAGGAATTGATACAGCAGAAATGTCATAACCATTTATTTGTGGTTCATCTTTTGGAAGTAAACTTAATTGTACCTTTGCTGCAATTTCTAATTCTTTACGTAATCTTTCTCTTTCAGAGATTCTTTGAACGTGTGAAGGTAATCCGAAATTTTCAAGTACGAAATCTTCTTTTCTTTTCCTGCTAATAAAATAAGTTATTAAACAGAATACTACTGTCAACGAAGAAACAATTGCATTTATAAGGAAAAAATTATTTTCATTTGGCAGTTGGGCAAATAATCTTGAAATCAATTGAGAGAAAAATATTGTGCTCGTTACAGTAACCAAATCAAACTTAAAAAATAAAAAGGCAAGAAAACTTCCAAACAAAAAGTTTGAGAAAACATTTGCCAAAGTATTATTTAATGATGGTGGCGTTGCTGCAATAACAATACTTGCAGTTGTTATTAAGCCAGAAAGTACAATTGAAATCCATTTCTTTTTCCATCTTTGATAGGAAATGTTAACGATAAAAAATGTCAAAACAATACTTGCTAAAATTGAAATTGTAAATGCACCAAACAAAGTACTAATTGCAGGAAACCATCCATTATAATCTTCAAGAAATGTTGCTGGATTTATGAATAAATTACTATTTGGTGTGTTGAGAATAATTCCGCCAATTAAATAAGTTAGCGAAATAACTGTTCCGATTACTAATCCTTTCATTAATGCTGTACCAGTTTGGATTGAAAAGATATGTCCTTTAATAAAGCCATCAATACTTTTTAATTTTTCAGGCCAAAGAGAACGAGCGTATGATTCTCCAACTGTCCAAGTAGAAAAAATTAGTAAACCAAAAAATAGTTGAAATATTAATCCATTAATTAGAAATACAATAATGCGAACTGTTGAAAATTGTAAATTACCGACTTGAGCCCCTAAACCTAATTGTGGCCACTGATTAATAGATTCAACAATTGCTACAATGAAGTACATAATAAACATTGATCTTCCAACGCTAATCCAAACTTCACCTTGATGATATTTTTTCAAGAAAAGATAAAAAGCAAATACAGTTAGAATAATGAGAAAGACAACTGAAACCGTTCCAAAAAGTGCTTCGGATGTTGTAAAATATTCACGGTCAACTTGAGGTACTTCAAAATAATGAGAGTAGCCGCCAATTCTATCTCCATTAATTTTTGCTGTGATAATATATTTCCCATTTGGTTCGTTAGTAATTTTTTCCCAACGGAAATTGTAATCTGTTCTGTTTCTAAGTTGTTCTTCTTTAATTTCAATTAAATCAAATTGAGCAAATTCATTTCCGATTCTTTCAGATAAATAATTTGAAATTTTTTGAATTGCTTCCGCTTTAGAAATTGAATTCAATTTTAGTGAATCAGGAATATCAGAACGGAAACCAAATACTTTACCTTCTTGATTAACATCGACCCAATATGTTGTTTGTGGAATTTGTTTTGGCAAATCCTGATAGAACATTATCGTCCAGCTTAAATTATTTTTGTCCTTTTCGATAAACTCTTTGAATTTTTTATTGCCAAGTTTTTTGATAAGATATTTTATTTCAATGTTTGAATTATCAAAAAATGCTTCTTTAAAAAATCCTTTTGTGTTAATGGATTGATTCGCCAAGAATTTTTCTGCTACTTTCGTTGCATCATTACGTGTAATCTTTGGATTCAAAAAACTAAAAACACTAAATTGATGAAGTGCAAAGATTGCTAACAATGAAAAGAAAAATATACTTAGCCAATACTTATGGTTCTGATTTGAATTAACCATTGGAAGCTCTAAATTATTTATTGATAAGACGACTTAAAAATAGAAAGGTTTGAATAGATAGGCAATTAATTAAAAAGAAAAATCAGCTAAAATATATTCTTACCAAAATTCTCACTTCAATTAATTATATTTGACCATCTAAAAAAAGAGCAAAATAGAAATGAAAGAACCGGAAGTTAATCTTCAATTAGCTTTAGAACATGGCTTAACTGAAGAAGAATATGGTTGGATTTGTGAACGTCTTGGTAGAACTCCAACTTTTACAGAGCTTGGAATATTTTCCGTAATGTGGAGTGAACATTGCAGCTATAAAAATTCAATTGCATTATTAAAAACTTTACCAAGAAGCGGTGGAAGACTACTCGTTGGTGCAGGAGAAGAAAATGCAGGATTAGTTGATATTGGAGAAGGTTTAGCAATTGCATTCAAAATTGAAAGTCACAATCATCCATCAGCAGTTGAACCTTATCAAGGAGCTGCAACCGGTGTTGGTGGAATTTTGAGAGATATTTTTACAATGGGTGCTCGTCCAATTGCTGCGCTCAACTCACTTAGATTTGGTTCTTTAGATGATGCACGTACTCGTTATTTATTTGAAGGAGTTGTTAAAGGAATTGGTGATTATGGAAATTGTTTTGGCGTTCCAACTGTTGCTGGTGAAGTTTACTTTGATGAAAGTTATAAAACTAATCCATTAGTTAATGCAATGGCAATTGGTTTAGTTGATACAAAAAGAGTTGCATCTGCAGTTGCTAAAGGTGATGGTAATCCGGTTTTTATTGTTGGTTCATCAACTGGTAGAGATGGAATTCATGGAGCTACTTTTGCTTCAGAAGAAATTTCAGAAAAGTCTGAATCAAAACGACCTTCAGTTCAAGTTGGAGATCCATTTACAGAAAAACTTTTACTCGAAGCAACTTTAGAAATTATTAAAAATGATTTGATAGTTGGAATTCAGGATATGGGTGCGGCTGGAATTTCTTGTTCGACTTCTGAAATGAGTGCTAAAGGAAAATCAGGAATGAAAATTAATCTTGATAAAGTTCCTTTACGTGAAGAAGATATGAGTGCTTATGAAATCATGCTTTCAGAAAGTCAGGAAAGAATGTTAGTTGTTGTTAAGAAAGGAAAAGAAGAAGAAGTCAAAAAGATTTTTGATAAATGGGATTTGCATTGCGAAATAATTGGTGAAGTTACAGATGAAGAAAAACTAATTATTTATCATCACAATGAATTAAAAGCAGAAATTCCACCGGTAGAATTGGTGCTTGGCGGAAATGCACCTGTTTATTATCGTGAAGCGAGTGAACCAAATTATTTGAAAGAAACTCGTTCATTTGATTTTTCAAAATTGCCCGAACCAGAATGTATTTCAGAAGTATTTGAAAAAATATTTTCTTCACCAAATATTGCATCCAAACGTTGGGTTTATGAACAATATGATTCTATGGTTAGAACAAATACAATTGTCGGTCCCGGCTCCGATGCTGCTGTTATTTATATCAAAGAAACTAATAAAGCTATTGCAACTAAAACTGATTGCAATGGTAGATATGTTTATCTCAACCCAAAAGAAGGGACTAAGATTGCAGTTGCTGAATCAGCAAGAAATGTTGTTTGTTCTGGTGCAATTCCTCTTGCAATTACAAATTGCTTGAATTTTGGAAATCCATATAAACCAGAAAATTATTGGCAATTTAAAAAAGCAATTGAAGGAATGGGAGAAGCTTGCAAATTTTTTAACACACCTGTTACAGGTGGAAATGTAAGTTTCTATAATGAAAGTCCAGAAGCTGCTGTTTATCCAACTCCAACAATTGGAATGGTTGGCTTGATTGAAAATTTGGAAAATATTACCACAGCAAATTTCAAAAATGAAAATGATTTAATTTATGTGCTTGGAGAAGATTATGAAGAATTAGGTGGAAGTGAATATCTAAAGGTTGTTCACAATTTAGTTACAGGTGAATGTCCAAAAATTGATCTTCAAACAGAGAAGGATTTGCAAACATTAATTTTACATTTGATTGAATCTAATATCATCGAGTCTGCTCATGATATTTCTGAAGGTGGAATTTTAGCTGCACTTGCCGAGTGTTGTATTATTGATGACGAAAATCCAATTGGCGCAAAAGTTCATGTGCCTATAAAAACGAGAGAAGATTTTTCTTTCTTTTCTGAAAGTCAATCACGTGTTATAGTTTCAGTTCATCCGGGTAATCAAGAAAAATTTGAAGAGATTGCTTCAAAATCTTTTACACCATATTATTTTCTTGGAACGACTGGTGGAAATTCGTTGAACATAAATGAACAATATCAATTTTCATTAAGTCATCTAATTGATCTTTATTACAATTCAATTCCGAAGAAGATGAATGCAAAAATTTAATTTCTTAAATAAAATTAGTTCAATCATTTCTCTTACTACAGCTAAAAAGCTAATTGATTTTATCAATCATTATGTTATTGAACTTTTCCGTCGAATGGAAAAGCATAATTTGTTTTTAGCTGCTGGTGGAATTTCCTTTTCATTATTTCTTGGAATTATTCCTTTTATTCTTTTAATATTTTCTCTTCTTGGAAATATTTTCGATCAGCTTATAATTGAAGAACAAATAACCAACCTTTTGGATAAAGCAATTCCTTATCCAGCTTATGCGTCTTATGTGGAAAGAATTATCATCTCACGTCTTCCACAAGTAATTCAATTAAAAACTTCAGCTTTTTGGTTTGGAGTAATTGGATTAACTTTTACTTCCACATGGATTTTTAGCAGTGTGCGAACAATTCTAAATCAAATTTTTGATGTTAAAGTTGAACGTGGTTTTCTTTATGGATTGTTGCGTGACATTATGATGGTTTTGCTTCTTCTAATTTTAGTTTCATTTGCAACATTTATTATTCCTGCTGTAAATATTATTTACAAGCTTACAAACAATACAGAGTTCATTCAGAAATTAAATATTAGTTCAGTTTGGAATTCAATCGTTTATGTTTCTTCTTTAGCGTTAATGTTCGGTTTATTCTTTGCACTTTACTATTTAATTCCATATGAAAAACTTGGTAAAAAAGTAGCAGCTATGAGTGCATTTTGGACAACTTTACTTTGGGAAGTTGCAAGAATTATTTTTGGTTATTACGTCAATAATATTTTAACTACAAATCCATTTTACGGTGCTTTTGTTTTGATAATTGCAGTGTTATTTTGGGTTTATTATTCGGCGTGTCTTTTCATCATCGGGGCAGAAATTGGTGAACTGTATCGCGAAAGATTAGCATTGAAAAAAGTTAATTAATTATAAAATTTTTTGGAGTCAATTGTGAAAAATTATAAAATCATTTTTCTCATCTTAAGTATTTCTCTTTTGCTTTTCCCTTATTCTAAAATATTTTCTCAAAACTTTAATGAAGGCGATAGAACAAAAAATAATATTGTTGAACAAGCAACCAAAGAAATTGAAAAAGCAAAAAATTTAAAAGTGAAAACACGATTGCGTTATGCAGCTTTTTATAATTCTCAAGGAAAATTACCTGCTAAAAAAACTTTAACTGAAAAAGTAACGTTTGACAAAAATGGATTTCGAAAAGAAGTGATTCGATATACATCTCTCGGTAAAATTGATTTGAAATATTCTTTTAAGTTTGATTCCAAAGGAAGAATATTAAAAATGGAAGTCCGTTCTGGTTCAAATCAGTTGGTTGGAAAACGTGAATCTGTTTATGATAAAAATGGAAATGAAATTCAAAGAAATTTACTTGATGTTGAACATGGTGGTCCAAGCAAAATGATTTTCACTTATGATAAAGAAAATAATTTGATCGAAACAAAAAATTATAATAACAAAAATGAAGTAATTAATATTTTCAAAAATATTTGGGAGAAAGGTAAATTAATTAATTCATCCATAGTTGATAATAACGGCAAGACAATAGTTAAAACTCATTTCGTTTACGATGATAATGGAAAAATCATTAAAGAAGAAGTTTCAGAATCAGCAAATTATTCTATCACTTATAAATATGATTCAAAAGGAAATTTGATTGAAGTTACAAATCCTCAAACAAAAAGAATTATGACTTACAATCAAAATAATGATTTAGTTGAAGATAAATTATATAGCAATGATGGAGCTCGTCAATATCGAATAACATTCAGCTATTTGAAAAATGGTCTTCAAGATGAAGAAACTCGATATGATAATTCAGATAGACCTGCATTTAATGGCAAATATGTTTATGAATTTTACAAATGATAAAATTTATTCCACTTGGCGGGGCAAATGAAGTAGGAGCGAGTTGCTTCTATTTAAATATTGAAGGCACAGGAATTCTTTTAGATTGTGGAACAAATCCAAGAAAAAAAGGAAAAGATTCTTTACCAAATTTTTCACTATTAAAAACTGAACCTCTCGATTTTGTTTTGATTAGTCATGCTCATCAAGATCATATTGGTGCATTACCTTTTTTAGTTCAAGAATTTCCTCACGCAATTATCTATTCGACTTATCAAACTAAAGAAATTGCAGATATAACACTACACAATGCTGCAAATATTTTGGCTCAAGAAAATATAGAGCAATCAGAATTAAGAAATTACACACACGAAGAAATTGACTTCTTAGTTAAATCAATTCGTGATGTAAATTATAATCAGCAATTTGAGATAGAAGGATTGTTGCATCATTCATCAGAAAAAATAAGAATAACATTTGTAGATGCTGGACATATTCTCGGTTCTTCATCCATAATCATTGAAATCGGAAATGAAAAAATTATTTACACTGGAGATATAAATCTTAGCAATCAATCATTGATGATTGGAGCTGCGCTTGAAAATTTCAAAAAAGCAACAACATTAATTTTGGAAACAACTTATGGTGCAACTGATTCACATAAACTTGGTTCGTGGGAAAGTGAAGCAAAAAGGTTAGCAAAACATGCCAACAAAATTTTGCACAATGGCGGAAGTATATTAATTCCTGTTTTTGCTCTTGGTAAAACACAAGAAATTCTTTCAACATTATTTTCATTGATGAATAAAAAAATATTAACAGAAACATTAATTTATACTGGTGGAGTTTCAAAAGAAATTTCAAATGTATATGATAGAAATCGGTTTGTTGTAAACTATTCACAAAAAGATTTAGTTTTAAGAAATATTCCTCAAATTAATTTTAATGAAATTGATGACTTGAATTATTTTAGAAAAAATCCGGGAATAGTTTTAGCAAGCAGTGGAATGATTTTGCCGGGCACACCATCTTATAAATTTTCTAAATACTGGTTGAATCAAAAAACCTTTGCAATTTTTATTGTTGGATATGTTGATGAAGAGTCACCAGGATATAAAATTTCTAGTTCTAAAAAAGGTGATGAAATAATTTTCGATGATAATATTCAAAAAGTTCATTGTGATATTGAAAGATTTTATTTTCCTTCTCACGCAAAAAGAGAAGAGTTGTTAAAAATTGTCGATAAATCAAATCCACAAAAAATTATTTTAGTTCATGGTGAAGAAGAAGCACAAAACTGGATTGGTGAAAAAATTCTTTCAAAACATAAAAGTATAAAATTGTATTCAGCAGAAAACGGTAAATCAATTGAGATTTGACTAATCTTCATTTCCAAATAATGGTGAGTATG
>Ga0272446_1005608_pt1 | contig 13687 bp, 13 predicted proteins | sample YNPCB0061_FD_194587 | JGI IMG/M metagenome (GOLD analysis project Ga0272446, IMG submission 194587) | Hot spring microbial mat communities from Yellowstone National Park, WY, United States - YNP-CB-006-1 | ecosystem: Environmental > Aquatic > Thermal springs > Hot (42-90C) > Sediment | place...
ATTCATGGTCGTCATCGGGCTTTCGGGTTCGGGCAAATCCACCCTGCTGCGCTGCATCAACCGACTCATCGAGCCAACCGAAGGCAAAATCTTCTGGGATGACCTGGACATCACCGCCGCCTCACCTGCCGAACTGCGCAACATCCGCCGCAAAATCGGCATGGTCTTCCAGCAATTCAACATCGTCAAACGTTCGAGCGTGTTGACGAATGTCCTCTCCGGGCGGCTGGGCTATGCCAACCCCTGGATGAGTTTGCTGGGAATCTGGTCTCAGGAGGACCGGCAGCGCGCCATTCAAGCGCTTGAACGCGTGGGCATTTCTGACAAAGCCTACACTCGCGCCGACGCCCTCTCCGGCGGTCAGCAGCAACGGGTGGGAATCGCCCGTGCGCTCATGCAGGACCCGAAACTGATTCTCGCCGACGAGCCGGTCGCCAGCCTCGACCCGGTGCTCTCGCATTCCATCCTGCAATACCTCGAACAACTCAACAAAGAGGGGATTACCGTCATCTGCTCTTTGCACTTTTTAGACCTGGTTCATCGTTACGCCACGCGCGTCGTCGCCTTGAAAGACGGCGTGAAAGTGTTCGAAGGCACGGCGCAGGAGATTGACCGCGCCAAATTCAAGGAAATCTACGGGGAAGAGGCGCAGGAAGTGCGCGCCGCTTCGCTGTGAGGGTGGAATCATGCCCAATGAAACGGTAAACAGCCGTCCCGTTGTGCGAAGCGGAATCGCCTCCGCGTTGCTGCCCGGGCTGGGACAAATCCTGCTCCGTGAACGCTATCGCGGCTCAGGCATCCTGCTCGGTTTTCTGCTCATCCTGGCAACCACCCTGTGGTATGGCAAACCGATGTGGTATGTCTCGCCATTGCTTATCTGGCTGTGGAACGTTTGGGATGCTGTCAGCCTGGCAGGCGGGCGGAAGCGCTCCCTCCTGCTGCCGCTGGTCTTTGGGCTGGCTGCGGCGTATGGTATCGGGTGGCAGGTGGTGGAGATTGACTTCAGCAAAGCGGACATGAACCGCGCCCTGGCAATTCTGCGCCCGATGGCGAACCCCGATTTCGTTCAGCCGCGCCGCGAAGTGAATCAGATGTGGGTGCCGGTGCAGGTGCCGTGTTCCAGCGAACCGCCCGCCGCCCGCCGCGAAGACGCCGGGCGCGCTGCCACGGTCATCCCCGATTGCGGCGGCGTGGGAGAGACGCTCATCGTCACCGTGAGCGGGATGTGGCCCAACGCCGAGACGAACATCTTCTGGCAGAACCCCATCGGCAACCCGCTTATGCTTGGCGAGGGCGAAATCACCATGCTCACCCTCACCAGCGACGAGAACGGCTCGGTCACGACCACGATTCGCGTCCCCTCTACGGCGCTGGTGGCGGCGCCCGACCCTACCCTGCCGCAGTTCCACCGCGTCTATTTCGAGCAATACCGCCCCAGCGGCGGCTATGAACTCTCCTTCATCGGCAGCGAGGTATTGAAAGGCGCGCTGGCGACCATTGCCATGGCGCTGCTGGCAACCGGGCTGGCGGTGGTTTTTGCCGTTCCGCTTTCCTTCCTGGCGGCGCGCAACCTGATGAGCGCCAACCCCTTCACCTATGCCGTTTACGTCGTGGTGCGTACCCTGCTCAACATCCTGCGCTCGATTGAATCGCTCATCATCGCTATCGTCTTTGTCGTCATCGTCGGGCTGGGACCGTTCGCGGGCATGCTGGCGCTCGCCCTGCACTCGGTAGCGGCGCTGGGCAAACTCTACTCCGAAGTCATCGAGGGCATAGACCCCGGTCCCATCGAAGCCATCCGCGCCACTGGCGCCAACTGGCTGCAGGTCGTCCGCTACGCCGTCATCCCTCAGATCATCCCGCCCTTTACCGCCTTCACCGTCTACCGCTGGGACATCAACGTCCGCTCTGCCACTGTCATCGGTCTGGTGGGCGGCGGCGGCATCGGCTTTTTGCTCATCGAACTCATCCGCGTCAACAACATGCGCGGCGTGAGCGCGGTCTTCATCGCCATCGCGGTCATCGTCATTGCCCTGGATTACGTCAGCGCCAAACTGCGCGAAAGGCTGGTGTGACATGCCCATCGCGCGCATCGTTCGCAACGCCCTGCTCGCGGCGCTCGTCATTGCCGCCTTCGTCATTTCCTACCGCGTCACCGAGGCAGATTTTCCCCGCCTGTTCCGCGACCTGCCCAAAGGCAAAGACCTGCTGACCGCCTTCCTGACGCCCGACGTGTTCACCCGCGACGTGGAAACGCGCACCGTTTCCATCGTCTTCCCCATCCCCTGCGGCTCCGCCCCGACCGAGAGCCTGCTCCCCTCCGAGGGACCGCGTCTCGTCCCCAGCGTTCTCTGCGCCGCGCCGCTCGAAAAATTCACGCTGCAAGGCTTCGACCTGCAGCCGAACTCCGAAGTCGTCATCCGCTGGCGCCTGCCCGATGGCCGCACCATGACCGCCATCCGCACCGAGACCGACGCGAACGGCTACTTCACCTACGAAGTGCAGGCGCGCCCCATCCAGTCCAGTGTGGACGGCGTCGCCAGCCGCCTCGAGGTGGATACCCTCACCCCGGTCGGCGGGCTGAAGCCGAGTCAGGCGCTCAAAGATGTGATGGACAACATGTTCGTCACCATCTTCATGGCGCTCCTCTCCACCACGCTGGCGACGGTTATCGCCGCGCCGCTCAGTTTCCTGGCAGCCAGCAACATCACCCGCAAGGGCTGTCTCGGAACGGCTGTTTACTACCTCTTCCGCTCCTTCTTCAACCTGATGCGCTCCTACGACCCGCTGGTGATGGCGACCGTCTTCGGCTTCTGGCTGAGTTTCGGTCCCTTCCCCGGCTTCCTGGCGCTCACGGTAGTGACCATCGCCTCGCTGGGCAAACTGTTCTCCGAAGCGGTGGAAAACATTGACCCGGGTCCGGTGGAGGCGCTCAACGCCACCGGCGCGCCGCCTTTGCACGTCATCCGCTATGGCGTCGTCCCGCAAATCGTCCCCGATTTCATCTCCTACATCATCTACCACTGGGACATCAACGTCCGCATCTCCACCATCATCGGTTTCGTGGGCGGCGGCGGCATCGGCTACTACCTCAACCTGAGCATCAACGATTTCAAGTGGAATCAGGCTGGCACTGCCATCTGGGCAATCGTCATCGTTGTCTGGGCAATGGACTTCCTCAGTTCCGAAATCCGCAAACGGCTGACGTGACTCCTCTCTTATATCATCTTCTCCCCCATATACCATCTGCGTATTAGGGGGAGTTTTTCATTGATTGCAAAAATGCTTGTTGATTCTCGAAGGTTTGTGGGTTATAATTTTTTTAGTTCGTTTTATGAGTTGGTGGCAGGTTTTTCCCCAAGCAGGGCTTACGCAAAACTTCGCGTAGAACGCGTTTTCTAACGCGCTGTATGCGTAAGCCCTGAATTTTTTTCAATATAGAGGAGGTGGAGAGTGGCAAGCGATTACTTAGAATCCTCGCAAAACGATGCCGAAGAGATCGCCAAGACACTTCAGCAGGTGGACATGTTGCTGGGGAGTGAAAAACTTAACCAACTCTACGAGGGGGCAGCAGAATTACGAAAAAACGTGCGCAAAATGTTAGTAAACATCCGAACAGACCTGGAAGCCTTGAGTAACCTCGAAAAGGAAGACCCTTTCAAAAACGACCCATCCCTGGCGAACCAGCGCTACAAACTGATCCAAAAAATAGAAACTACCAAGATTGATTTTGAATTTGAAATCATTCCCGCTCTCGAAAAATTAACCAGGCAGGTGGTCGAAAAAAGCAAACAAAATCCACCGGAACAGCTGGACGAAAAAACCTTACCACCTCCCCCTCCCGGTGAACATTGGACTGTTCAAAAAGTTCTGGATACCGCCAGTCAATTTGTTGAGCAGGCGGCGCGTGCCGGAGCGATTTTCACCAAAGCATATACCCTGGCAAAAGCCCTGGGACTTGTGTTGGGCATCCCCATACCCTGACCAATTGGTCGAAACGAGACTGTCATGCCGCCCGAATATGGCGAGTTTAAAAGAACTTTGTATAAGATGCGGAAGTTGTACGAATTTTTTTCTCCCGCATCCGTTTTTGCTTCCTCCCAATTCAGTTTACCCCCCGATCTGGACCAGACCCGCCAGGAAGCCTTTCGCAATAAACTTGTCGATAACATGAAGATGCTGCAGACCAGCATTTCCGGTCTGGAAAATGTGGACGAACGGGATACGTTTGGAAATAACCCTGCGCTCGCCATTGAACGAAACAAGCATTTGCAAGATTCCTCGTCAGTGCTGACGTATTGCCAAATAGATTTATTCCCCATAGTGCACGCTTTATATACTCACCTGTTGATAAAAGAGGAGGCCAGGGATCTGATTCCTCTCCTGAGGGATATACTACCTGAGGAGCAGCCGGATGCCCGCCAAAGGAGCGGGGGGAATGAGACAATTACCAGATCCCAGAGCAGAGACAATGAAATATCCTTTCAACAATCCCGCAGTGAGGGAGCGTCTGTAGACATTATCAGTGTTGGACGCGATTTGCTGGAAAAGATAAGAAAGCACCAAAGCAAGTTGGACGCCTACGTAAACGGATACATCAAGTCGCGTGAACAGTGGGTGCAATGCAGCGAAACCCGAACCAAATTGTCGGACGGTAAAGAGAAACGGCAAGATATCTACAGCCGCGAATTCTGGAACAAAGTCAAGAACCAGCTTGGCAAGATCAAAATGACCGAAATTGTCCCAGCCACTCTGGCTGACGAATTCGAGCAGGATGATATTTTCAAAACGTCACTAGGCAGGGCATTCGAAGAGGTGGAGAAAGTGTCCAAATCCCCCGACAGTTTCCGCCCTGCGGAAATTGAGAGTGTAATTGATAATGCCTTAAGTGAAATGGATGAAGCAATCACTGCGGCTGAGGTTATTGCCAAGGAATGCAGAGAAAACGCCCGGATCATTCTTGGAAAAATTGATGAATTGATTGACGAAATTTTCAAGCACAACAAATATAGTGCTGAGACGACTAGGGCTTCCGCACCCAGCGCTCCACCGCGACAACTCCAAAACGAGTCAATGCCTGCTATGGAACATCGAGAAAGCCCTCCAGCCACGCAAAGCAGGCAGGTATCTGGCAATTAATACAAAACCGTATCGCATAATGAGGAGAATAAGCCATGGACAATGTTACCCCTGCAACATTACCTGACTGGGTGCCTGTCAGTGTGACAGCCCTGCAAACGTTTCTCAAATCCCATCCTGATGCCGAGCGCCAGGTGCGCGAGATTCTTGACAAACGTCTCGCTAAAATCGATGGGACCACCTGGAGGTCTATCTTTTCAAGTTTGGATAATTACCTGGGCAAAGAAAGCACGGATCTCCTGTTCAACGTTGCGCAGCCTGATCAAGCACAACGACTGGAAGACATCAGGGACGCCGCTCCGCATGACGTCATGAATTTCCTGCGCACCATCATTTCGCTCTATGGACCGGAACTTGCCAACGCCTTTCTGATTTCGAATCAACTCCCTAATAATTGGAAAATGTTTTATCGGGATGTTTATTATGATTACATCAATAAACGCTCCCACATTCGCGTCCGCCTTGAGAAATATAACGGAGAGGAGCCTTTCGTCGAGGGAGACGCGGATTCGATTCTCGAGTTAACCATATTCATGATTCAAACCCTTCTCTTTTTGCCAATTCCCAATCTCATTGGGGCGCAAATGGCAGAGCGGTTCATCGAGGAAGCAAACAAACTGATCGAATTCCTCCGCCCGCCAGCCGCCGCGCCTTCAGGCGAAAACCCCGAAGGGAAACCAGCCAAATAGATACACCAAACATCCAGCAACTCTGAGATGTCATGGCTTGGCGCATTGTCCAAACAGCGTACCAATCGTGCGCTGTTTTTTTTGGTTGGGAAGGAATCGGTTATACTTTCGCACGCAAAACCTATGACTGACCATATCCGTAACTTCTGCATCATCGCCCATGTGGATCATGGCAAATCCACCCTTGCCGACCGTCTGCTGCAACTAACCGGCGCCATCTCGGAGCGCGACATGACCGAGCAGGTGCTCGACAGCATGGACCTCGAACGCGAAAAAGGCGTCACCATCAAAGCCTCTGCCGTGCGCATGTACTACACCGCAAAAGACGGTCAGCGCTATGAAATCAACCTGATTGACACTCCCGGTCACGTTGATTTTGGCTACGAAGTCAGCCGGGCGCTCAAAGCCTGCGAAGGCGCGGTGCTTGTGGTGGACGCCACACAGGGCATCGAAGCGCAAACCCTCGCCAATCTCTATCAGGCGCTCGACGCCGACCTGGCCATCATCCCCGTCATCAACAAAATTGACCTGCCCTCTGCCCGTCCCGACGAAGTGGCTGAAGATGTGGGCAGCCTGCTGGGGGTCCCGCCTGAATCGGTCATCCGCATCTCGGCAAAGGAGGGTGTCAACGTTGACCAGGTTCTCGAAGCCATCGTCACCCGTGTCCCGCCGCCCAAAGACGCGGACGACGCCCCCCTGCGCGCCCTCGTTTTCGACTCACATTACGACTCCTACAAAGGCGTCATCGCTTATGTGCGCATCTTCGAAGGTTCGCTCAAACCCACCGACGTTTTGCGACTGTTTGCCACCAACGCCGACATGAAGCCGGTGGAAATTGGCATCTTCGCACCCGGCATGAAACCGGTGGACCGGCTCGGGTCGGGAGAAGTGGGCTACATCGCCACAGGATTCAAGACCGTGCATGAATGCCGTGTGGGAGATACGATCACCAGCGCGGCGCGCCCAGCCGCAGAACCGCTGCCCGGCTACCGTCACCCCAAGCCGATGGTCTTCGCTGGAATTTACCCCGTCGAAGCGGACGATTACACCAACCTGCGCGATGCGCTCGAAAAATTGCAGCTCAACGACGCCTCGCTCACCTACCAGCCCGAAACCTCGCAGGCGCTGGGGTTTGGCTTTCGCGCCGGCTTTCTTGGTCTCTTTCACATGGAAATCATTCAGGAGCGCATCGAACGCGAATACAACCTGGATGTTTTATTCACCGCTCCTTCCGTCGAATACCAGGTGCTGATGATTGACGGCTCCGTTATCCCGGTCGATTCCCCCGCCGAACTGCCAGACGAATCCAAAATCGTCGAAATCCGCGAACCATGGATGACCATCGAAATCATCACCCCCACCGACTATTACGGTCCCATCATGGAACTGGTCACCAAACGGCGCGGCATCTTCAAAAAGCAGGAATATCCCGCGCCGCACCGCGTCCAACTTGACTTTGAGATTCCGCTCTCCGAAATCATCGTGGACTTTTTCGACGACCTGAAATCCCGCACGCGGGGCTACGCTTCGCTCGATTACCAGTTTCTCGAATACCGCCCCGACGAATTACAGAAACTGGAGATTCTCGTCAACGGTGAGCCGGTGGATGCGCTGGCGACCATCGTCCACAAAAAGGATGCCTACCACAAAGGTCAACGCCTCATCACCAAACTGAAGGATTTGATCCCGCGTCAGTTGTTCGACGTGGCAGTGCAAGCCTCGGCAGGCGGACGCATCATCTCGCGCGCCAATGTCAAAGCGGCACGCAAAGACGTGCTCGCCAAATGCTACGGCGGCGACATCACCCGCAAGAAAAAACTGCTCGAGAAGCAAAAGAAGGGCAAAAAACGTTTGAAGATGGTCGGCAACGTGGAAATCCCGCAGGAAGCCTTCATGGCTGTCTTGAAACTGGATGAGGAATGAGGGAGGTAGACAGGTAAACACGTAATTGATGTTTCCTGTCTGCTGTAACATTCACACCCAAAGGAACAAACTATGAAAGAATGGAAACGCTGGCTCCCCGGAGCCGTCATCAGCATTGGCTTGATCATCGCCATCCTTTCGGTGGTGGACTTGAAAGCCATGGTTGCCGCCATCCGCAACGCCAACTACGTGCGCCTTTCGATTGGGCTGGCAATCGGCTTCGTCTGGATGGCTATTCGCGGCATGGTGTGGTGGACTCTCCTGCGCAACCGCGGAACATTCAAAGATGTTTTCTGGTCCTTGAGCGCCGGCTATTTGTTGAACAACGTCCTGCCTTTCCGCCTTGGTGAACTGGGGCGCGCCTTCTTGCTCAGCCGCAAATCTGACCTGAAATTTATGGAAATTCTGCCCACCGTGGTCATCGAGCGCGTAGTGGACCTGGGTTTTTCGGCGGCGCTCCTGCTGGCGGCACTGCCCTTCGTGGTGAACGTGGAAGGCGCCGACCGCGCTGCGTACATCGTCGGTGCGGTTGTGCTGGCGGGGCTGCTTGCCATGTACATTCTGGCGCGCACGCATCAATGGGCGCTCGATCTCTTCCACAAACTGAGCGCGCGCTGGCCCCTTTTGCAGCGCGTTGGCGGGAATTTTCTCGAGGCATTCTTCGCCGGGTTGAGCGTCCTCACCGATGGTTGGCTCTTCCTGCGCTTCCTCTTCTGGATGACGGTCAACTGGGGAACAGCCATTGTCTCGTATTACTTTATTATCACTTCCTTCTTCCCCGAAGCCACAGTCGTGTGGGCAATGTTCGGGCTGGGGATGGCGGCGTTCGGCGGCGCGATTCCCTCCCTGCCGGGGGCAGTCGGCACGTTCGAGGGAGTCTACACCTACGCCATGACCGTCCTCTCCGGCGACGAATCAACGTCTTTTGCGGTGGCGTTAACCACCCGTTTTTACAACTATCTCAACAGCATGGTACTGGGCGCTATTGGTCTGTCCATTCAAGGGCAAACCCTCTCCGGCGTGTACCAGCAATTGATGAACTTGAGGAACAAGCAGAGCAATGACTAGAAACTACTTGATTACCGGCGGAGCGGGATTCATCGGTTCGAATTACGCCCGCAGGCTGATTCAACGCAACGAGCATGTCATCATCTTCGACAATCTCTCCCGCGCGGGCGCGCAGCGCAACATAGATTGGCTGAAGAGTCAGTTTGGGGACGACGCCTTCCGGCTCATCGTCGGAGATGTGCGAAGCGCCAGCCAGATTGCAGAGGCGGCAAAGGAGGCAGATGTCATCGTCCATTTGGCGGGGCAGGTCGCAGTGACGACATCCGTCACAAACCCCAGGGAGGATTTCGAAGCGAACGCACTTGGAACGTTCAACACGCTCGAAGCCGCGCGTCTTTCAGGGCGTGACCCCATCTTCCTCTACGCATCCACCAACAAAGTCTATGGCGGGATGGAGGACGTGAAGGTGGTGGAGGAGGCAACCCGCTGGCGTTATGCCGAACTGGAACATGGCTGCCCTGAAACCCAGCCGATTGATTTTCACTCACCCTACGGTTGCAGCAAGGGCGCGGGCGATCAGTACGTGCGCGACTATGCCCGCATTTACGGGCTGCGGTCGGTGGTCTTTCGTCAGAGCTGCATTTACGGTCCGCGCCAGTTCGGTATTGAAGACCAGGGCTGGCTGGCATGGATGATCATCGCCGCCGTGACGGGACGCCAAATCACCATCTACGGCGACGGCAAGCAGGTGCGCGACATTCTGCACGTGGAAGACCTGTTGAACGCCTATGACGCCGCCATTGAAAAGATTGACGCCGCAAAAGGACAGATTTACAACATGGGCGGCGGCGCGCGCAATGTGATGGCGGTTTGGGCGGAGTTTGGTCCGATCCTGGAGCGTTTGCTCGGTAAAAAAATTGAAGTCGCACACGCCGATTGGCGTCCCGGCGACCAGCGCGTCTTCTACGCCGATACGCGCAAAGCACAGCGCGAACTTGGCTGGCAACCCGCTATCGGCTTGGAGCAGGGAATTGAAATGTTGTTCAATTGGGTGAAGGAGAATCGGGAGTTGTTTTAAGGGGTGACTTTACTGCAAAAAGGCGATTTTCGTCATACAGCGCACAAAATCAAACCGCCAAGACGCCAGGTATGCCAGGATTTCAAGTTTTTCCTGGCGCACTTGGCGGTAAAAAATCCAAAATCAGCACCTCACGAAAGCGTGTATCAGGCGTTCTCTAACGCCAACAGGCGCGTTAGAGAACGCGCCCTGCGCAACGTTATGAGATTATTTTGTTAAAGGCAGCTTTATGAACAACCACAACCGTCACTTCTTCCGATACAACAAACTCAACACCAGCGCCCCCGAAACCCCCAAAATCAAATCTACAATCGTATCTTCCAGCCCGCGCACCATGTGAGTGCCTAGAAAGCGGTCTGCAAAGTTTTCGTAGAACTCCCAGAAAACCGTTGTTGTTCCGGTGCAGGTAAAGGCAAAGAGGACCTGCACAGGAAACGGAATCTCCCCCACCCACTTTTGAGAATGGCGAATGGCAACCCGATAGAAATACGTAATCACCACCCCGCCCATAAAATGCGTGGGAACATCCAGCGGCGGAAACAAGTCATACAGGCGGGTAAACAGCCCAAAGACATAAAACCCAAAAACCGCCAGCGGCGCCCAAGCCGCTTCTTTCAGCGTGACCACCAACCAGTTGAAAACCTTAGTGTGCATGAAAACCCTCGGTAACCGAAATCCTGCCCATTCTATCAACAATCCCTCGATACAGGGCGCCAGTGTATAATCCCCCCGGCTTATGAAAATCCTGACCGTACTCACCTACTACCGCCCGCATACCTCCGGGCTCACCATCTACGCCGAGCGCCTCGCGCGCGCCTTTGCAAGACGCGGACATCAAGTCACCGTGATGACCACCCAATACGATCCCTCGCTCCCCCGCGAGGAAACGATGGACGGCGTCAGAGTCATCCGCGTGCCGGTAGCAGCGCGCATCAGCAAAGGCGTCATCGCCCCCACCTTCGGCATTGTCGCCACCAAACTCGTCGCACAGCACGACGTTGTCCAACTCCACCTGCCCCAGTTCGACGCGCCGGGCGTCGCCCTGCGCGGACGTCTCTTCGGTAAGCCTGCCGTCCTCACCTATCACTGCGACCTGCAACTCCCCAGCGGATTGTTCAACCGCTTCGTCAACGCCGTGGTGGACTTCCAGAACAACCTGGCGGGGATTCTGGCGAATCACATCGTGACCTATACCCAGGACTACGCCGACCACTCCCCCTACCTCTCCCGCTACGCCTCCAAACTGACCCCCATCCTGCCTCCCGTCGAACTGCCGAATCCACTCCCCGGCGCGGTAGAGGCATTTGCACGCGAACACCACCTTCCCGAACGCAGACCGGTCATCGGCATGGCGGCGCGCTTTGCCGCAGAAAAAGGCGTGGAAGTGCTGCTCGATGCCCTGCCGTTGATTCTACAAAAATACCCCAAGGCGCAGGTACTCTTTGCAGGAACGTATCAAAACGTGATGGGCGAACAGGCATATTACGACCGTCTCATCCCGCGCATTCGTGAATATGAAATTGCCGGTCACTGGAAATTTTTAGGCAACCTCGAGCCGGTAGAAATGGCGGCGTTCTACCCCAACCTCGATGTGCTGACCGTTCCCTCACTCAACTCCACCGAGGCATTCGGGCTGGTACAAATCGAAGCAATGATGAACGGCGTGCCGTGTGTCCCTTCTGCCCTGCCGGGGGTGCGGCAGCCGGTGATCATGCACGGCATGGGCAGAGTCGCCAAAATTGGAGATTCGGTCAGTTTGGCGGAATCCATTCTCGAGGTCCTGAATGAACCGCACAAATTCAAAGGCGACATCGAATCCATCAAAAAAATCTACAACCCCGATTCGATCGCGCAGGAATACGAAAAGTTATTCGAACGTTTGAAAGGAAGGTAAAGATGGAAGTGATAGGAATCAACTTTGGCTTTCTGTTCATTCAACTCCTTTCGATTGCCCTGCTGATTGGGCTGCCCATCGTTTCGCTGATAGACCTCTCGAAGAAAAAGTTGAGCGGTGCAACACTGGCGCTTTGGGCGCTCCTCATTTGCGTCGTCCCCCTGCTGGGCGCGCTGGCATATTGGATTATCAAACCCACTGCTGAGACCCGAAATTGAAAAAAGATTTTCTCTTTCTTCACCTGCGCGACCTGCCCTACTTTCGCGCTTTTTTACGAGCAGTCGAGAGTTCATATTATCAGGATTTACCTCTCCCCGCCCCCGTTTTGGACGTGGGCTGCGGCGACGGTCACTTCGCCTCGCTGACCTTCGACCGGAAAATTGACGTAGGACTCGACCCCTGGCGCGCGCCCATCCACGAGGCGAAGCGCTACGGGGCGTATAAATTCCTCGTCCAAGCCGACGGTTCACGCGCCCCGTTTCCTGATTCGTACTTCGCAAGTGGATTCAGCAACTCGGTGCTCGAACACATCCCGCACATTGACGATGTCTTGCAAGAGACCGCGCGCGTGCTGAAGCCCGCCGCGCCGTTCTACTTCTGCGTGCCAAACCCACGCTACCTGAGCGAACTCTCGCTCTCACGCCTGCTGGGCAAAGGCTACACCGAATGGTTTCGAAAGATTTCGCGCGTCCATCACGCCGACGAACCGGACGTGTGGCAAGACCGCCTGGAGCGCGCCGGCTTCGAACTGGTGCGCTGGTGGCACTACTTTTCGCCTTCCGCGATGCGCGTGTTAGAATGGGGACATTATTTCGGCGTTCCATCCGTGTTCGCGCGCGTTCTCACCGGCAACTGGATCCTCTCGCGGACGAGATGGAATTTGTTTTTTACGAGGAAATTCGTAGAACGATACGCCTCGCCGGAACCTGTCGAAAACGGAACATTCACCTTCTACATCGCCCGCAAACGATAACTCAATTACCAATTCCCAGCCCCCATGTCCTTCGACGAACATTATTTTTCCTCCCACACCTACGCCAACGTGTCCTTTGCCAAATACAGCATGTATTGGTGGTCGAACCGCTTCTATGCCATGCTGGCGCGCCGATACGGCAAACGCGGCGCGCGCCTGCTGGAGGTGGGGTCGGGCATGGGGCATCTCGTGGGGCAACTCGAAGACACATTCGAAACCTACGGCATCGACATCAACCACTGGGCGGTCAAAAAATCCAAAGAAGTGGTGAATACATCTGTGCTGCAAACCGCCAGCGCGCAGGAATTGCCATTTACCAATCACTCATTTAACGTCGTTATCATCAAGCACATTGTGGAACACCTCCCCGACCCCCGCAAAGCCATCCTTGAGATCGGGCGCGTCACCGAACCCGGCGGCACGCTCATCCTCGCCACCCCCAACCTCGACTCCCTGCTCAAACCCTGGAAAGGCGAAAAGTGGATCGGCTACCAGGACCCGACTCACATCTCCCTCAAGCCTCCCGCCGAATGGATTTCCTACATTGAGAGCGCGGGCTTTGCCATTCAACGCATCTTTGCCGATGGCTTCTGGGATGTGCCATACATCCGCCTCGTCCCGCCCCTCTTGCAAAAACTCTTCTTCGGCTCGCTTGGAGGATTTCAGGCAATGACGGGCTTGGTCTTCCTTCCCTACCGCTGGGGAGAAAGCATCATCGTGATTGCGAGAAAACAGTGAATCATTGATGTTACGCACCGTCCCGAAGGTTTGGGCAAAATCCAAGCCTGATTTACGTGAGCCTTCGGGACGTTTTGCGTAAGGTGAGTGAATCAGTCATTGAAAAAATGAGCAACGAGACACAGCAACCCCAACAAGAACCCAGCGTTCTCGATTACGTAAAGTCATTGTTTCGATTCGGAGGGGAACAGATTCAACTGCCCGAAACATCGGCGCATATTATTCCCGCCGCGAGCGACGAACCA
>Ga0272446_1005609_pt1 | contig 13686 bp, 6 predicted proteins | sample YNPCB0061_FD_194587 | JGI IMG/M metagenome (GOLD analysis project Ga0272446, IMG submission 194587) | Hot spring microbial mat communities from Yellowstone National Park, WY, United States - YNP-CB-006-1 | ecosystem: Environmental > Aquatic > Thermal springs > Hot (42-90C) > Sediment | place...
CATTCTTACCAGCAGATTATTCTGCAGACATGAATCGTTTTTTAATTAATGTTGCTAAGGAATTTCCACGAGGTTTTTTCCCACGATATTTCAATGAAGAAAAATCTTATTGGACAATAATTGGTGAAGCATATGATTATAAAGAAGCTCTAATCAACGAAGATGGAATGGTAGAAGTTGATAAACAAAATTTTTCTGTTGAACCATTTATATATGTTGATGGAAAATTTCAAACATGGAATGATCAAAAAAATATTCAATCGCTTGAAGATAATTATTTACCAATTCCGAGAGTTGTAAGACTTGGTTCAATTCAACTTGAAGTGAAAAGTTTTGCAAATGGTGAACCGAATAAATCAACAAAGCTATATTTAATTTATACATTAAAGAACATTACAAGTCAAAAACAAGTTGGTAATTTTTATTTGGCTTTTCGTCCTTTTCAAGTTAATCCATATTATCAATGGTTAAATACTCTTGGTGGTTTTGCAAAAGTAAAGTCAATAGATATTAATCAAAGTGGATTAATTATTAATAAAGAAAAATTTATTTTGCCAATAACCAAACCTAATGAAATAAGTGCGACATCTTTTGATGATGGTGAAATTATCAATTACATAAGTAAAGATCAGATGCCGAAATCAAAAAACATTATTGATGAAAATGGATTAGCATCTGCTGCAATAAAATATTCATTTGAATTAAATCCTGATGAAGAAAAGAAAATTTATTTAACAATTCCTTTTTATAATTCAAAAAATGAAAAACTCACTCCGAAAATAATTGATTCAAAATTAGAACAGACGAAAAAATTTTGGATTGAAAAAACTAATCATGTAAAATTTAATTTACCGCAAAGTGCAGATAAATTGATCAACATAGTTAGATCAAATCTTGCCTACATTTTAATTAATAGAGATAATTATGGTATACAACCCGGTTCACGTTCGTATGAAAGATCATGGATGAGAGATGGAGCGCTAACTTCTTCTGCTTTGTTGAAAAATGGTTTGCAAAAAGAAGTCAAAGAATTTGCTGATTGGTATTCAAATTTTCTTTTTGAAAATGGAAAAGTTCCTTGTGTTGTTGATAGGCGAGGACCTGATCCTGTTCCTGAAAATGATAGCCACGGTGAATTTATTTTTTTGATTAAACAATATTTTAATTATTCAAAAGATACACTTTGGCTTAAAGAAAAATATCCCAAAGTCTTGCAGGTAGTTGATTATTTGAGTGAATTAATAAATCAACGAACAACTGAATATTACAAGAATGGAAATGATAGTTTAATATCATTTTACGGATTATTGCCAGAATCAATTTCTCATGAAGGTTACAGCGATAAACCTCGTCATTCATATTGGGATGATTTCTGGGCAATGAAAGGATTAAAAGATGCTTATGAAATTGCTTTAATAATTGGTAATGAAGATCAAATTCGAAAAATCAAAAAGTTGCGAGATGAGTTTAAAGTAAATTTATATAACTCAATTCAACTTTCAACAAAACTTCATAAAATAAATTACATTCCAGGCTGTGCAGAACTTGGTGATTTTGATGCAACTTCAACAACAATTGCACTCTATCCTTGCAATGAAAAAAATAATCTGCCAAAAGATTTGCTTGAAAATACTTTCTCAAAATATTGGGAGTTCACTCAAAATAGATCTCTACCTTCAACAAATTGGGAAGCATACACGCCTTATGAAGTAAGAACAATTGGTTCATTTGTTTTTCTTAATCAACCTGAAAAAGCACATTGGCTTATAAATTATTTTATGAATGATCAACGTCCTCAAGGTTGGAATCATTGGGCAGAAGTAGTTTGGAAAGATAAAAGATTGCCACGCTTTATTGGCGATATGCCTCATACTTGGGTTGGTTCTGATTTCATTAATTCATTTCGTTCATTGCTTGTTTATGAAAACGATTTCGATTCTTCACTTGTAGTTGGTGCTGGTTTATATCAAGATTGGATTGATAATCCAGATGGAATTTCAATTGAGAATCTTCCCACTTATTTTGGTGAGCTTTCTTATTCAATAAAAAAAGAAAGTAATTTTTATAAAGTTTATTTGTATGGTGATGTGAAGATACCATCCGGTGGAATTGTTCTTCAAAATTTTAATTCGAAAAAATTACCAGTTAATGTAATAGTAAATGATAAAGAGATTAAAGATTTTACAAACGAAAAAATTTTAATTAAAGAAATTCCAGCTGAACTTAAAATAATTTATAACGAATAACAGTTTGAAATGAAAACTAAATTTTTACTTCTTTTGCTTTTTCCACTTTATCTTGCAGCACAAACTATTACAACTCCAACTGGCGTAAAAGCAATTGGTTATGAAAATCATATTGATGTTGTTTGGCAATTTCATCCAGATGCTTATGGTGGTTACAAAGTTTATAAATTCAACGGAACTACTTTTGAACTAGTACGAAAGGTTAGCAAGAATGAATCATTTTTTGTTGATTGGGTTGGACAAATTGGTGTTACAAATAAATATAAAGTTACAGCTCTTGATGCAAATGAAAATGAATCATCAATGAGTAGTGAAGTTACTGCAACGACACATTCAATGACAGATGAAGAATTTCTTGATATGACACAGCGTGCAACATTTCGTTACTTTTATGATTATGGTCATCCAAATTCAGGATTAGCAAGAGAACGTTATGGTTCAAATGAAACTTGTACAATTGGTGGTTCTGGTTTTGGAATTATGGCAATTATTTCCGGAATTGAAAGAGGATATATCACACGCAAACAAGGTGTTGATAGAATTTTTAAGATTGTAAATTTTTTGAGAAATATTGCTGATAAATTTCATGGAGCGTTTCCTCATTGGATTAATGGCTCAACAGGAAAAGTAATTCCATTCAGTCAATATGATGATGGTGGTGATTTAATCGAAACCGCATTTATGGTACAAGGATTATTAGCTGCTCGTCAGTATTTTGATAAAAATGAAACTTATGAAATATTAATTAGAAGTTTCATCACAGATATTTGGGAAGGAGTAGAATGGAAATGGTACACACAAAATACTAATTATCTTTACTGGCACTGGTCTCCAAATTATGCTTTTAGAATGAATATGAGAATTCAAGGTCCGAACGAAGGAATGATAGCTTATTTATTAGCAATTGCATCTCCAACATATGGAATATCAGCTAGTTCTTTTTACAATGCGTGGACAAATTCAAGTTATTATGTTAATGGTAAATCATTTTATGGTTATAAACTTTGGGTTGGCTGGGATTATGGTGGACCACTATTCTTTGCTCATTATTCATTTTTAGGATTTGATCCAAGAAATAAAAAAGATAAATATTGTAACTACTTTGAGAATAATAAGAATCATACATTAATCCATAGAGCTTATGCAATTGCTAATCCAAAAAAATTTATTGGTTATGATGAAAACACTTGGGGATTTACTGCGAGTGATGATCCAAATGGATATGATGTGCATGAACCAAATAAAGATAATGGAACAATTAGTCCAACTGCAGCATTATCATCAATGCCATATACACCAAAAGAATCAATTGAATTCTTAAAAAATATTTATAGGAAATATGGCAACAAAGTTTTTGGTGATTATGGATTTAAAGATGCATTCAATCCAACAAAGAATTGGTTTGCAAATAGTTATTTAGCTATTGATCAAGGTCCAATCATGGCAATGATTGAAAATTACAGAAGCCAAACTTTGTGGAATAAATTTATGGCGAATCCAGAAATTCAACCAATGTTAAATTCAATAGGATTTGTTGCAGATCCATCTGATGTTGAAAATGAAAATGAAAATGAAATACCAACTGCATTTAAGTTAGAACAGAATTATCCAAATCCGTTTAATCCAACCACAACAATAAAATATTCTATTCCAATATCATCCTTTGACTATGCTCAGGATGACAAGTCATCTGTCATGGTTCAACAAGCTCACCATAACAATTCAGATGTCATCCCGAGCCTGTCAAGGAATGAAGTACACGTAACACTAAAAATTTATGATATGCTTGGACGAGAAGTTGCAACGTTAGTCAATGAAAATCAAAAGCCCGGTATTTATAATTATCAATTATCCATTAGCAATTATCAATTGTCCTCCGGAGTATATTTCTATCAATTAAAAGCAGGGAATTTTATTCAAACTAAAAAAATGATTTTAATGAAATGAAAGAAATCTTTTTCAAATATCTATTGCCACTTTTGCTGTTTTCTATATTCGGTTGTGGTCAAGAGAAAGAATCCAAAACAATTATAAACTTTTGGGCAATGGGTGTTGAAGGAGAAGCAATTTCAAAATTAATTCCAGAATTCGAAAAACAGAATCCAAATATTAAAGTTAATGTATTACAAATCGCTTGGGTTGCTGCTCATGAAAAATTAATAACTGCATTTGCAAGTGAAACACTTCCAGATGTTTTTCAACTTGGCAATACATGGATTCCAGAATTTGTTGCTATGAATGCAATTCAACCTTTGAATGAATTTGTAAAACAATCAAAAGTTGTTTCAAGAGAAAAATTCTTCGAAGGTATTTGGGAAACAAATGTAATTGATTCAATTGTTTATGGAATTCCATGGTATGTTGATACACGAGTTATGTTTTATCGAACTGATATATTGAAATCAGTTGGTTATGATCATCCACCAAAAACATGGCAAGAACTTTATGATGTATCGAAAAGAATAAAACAAAAGTACAATCGCTATTCCTTTTTCATTCCTACAAATGAATGGTTTCCGTTTATAGTTTTTGCAATTCAAAATAATGCTCAATTGTTAAAAGATAAAAATCAGTATGGTGATTTCACATCGAAAGAATTTAAAGAAGCAATAGAATTCTTATCTAAGTTTTATTATGAAGGTTTATCACCCGTTGATATGCAGCAAGTATTAAATGTTTATCAAGCTTTTGGCGAAGGATTTTTTTCTATTTATATAACTGGTCCATGGAATATAACAGAATTTCAAAATCGGTTACCGAAAGAAATTCAAAACAAATGGATGACCGCACCGTTACCATCTCCAAATAATGATTATCCTGGCTATTCATTGCCCGGTGGTTCGAGCATTGTTATTAATAAACTTTCAAAAAATAAAAATGCTGCATGGAAATGGATTGAATATTTGTCATCAGAAAAAACACAATATGAGTTTTACAAATTAGTTTCTTCATTACCAGCAGTAAAAAATGTTTGGATGAACAAAGAATTCCAAGAGAATGTTTTCATTAAAGCTTTTTATGAGCAATTACAAAAAACAAAACCAACACCAAAAATTCCTGAATGGGAACAGATTGTATTTCAAAAAATTCAACAGCAAATGATTGAGCCAATTGCACGTCGAAGAATTTCAATTAATGATGCATTAATTCAGCTCAATAAAGATGTTGATAAAATTTTAGTAAAACGAAGATGGTTATTAAAGAAAAAATGAACAGCAAAACAAAACTTAGTTCAATATTATTTTTTTTATCTCCAGCTTTGACTGTGATTGTAATTTTTTTCTTCTTGCCGGTGATTGTTGCATTCATCATGAGTTTCACTGACTTTGATATTTATGCATTAGGAAACTTTAGCTATTTAAGATTTATTGGACTAAAAAATTATTCAACAATTCTGAGAGATGAATTATTTTGGACTGCACTTAGAAATACATTTTATTTTGTTATTGTTGGTGGACCATTATCTGTTGCGGCTTCACTTGCTGCAGCAGTATTGCTTAATTCAAAGTTTATAAAATTCAAAGGCATATTCAGATTAATTTATTTTTTACCCGTAGTTACAACTCACGTAGCAGTTTCAATTGTGTGGCGATATATTTATCATCCTCGCTTCGGATTAATGAATTACATTTTAGGATTTGTTGGAATAGGTCCAATTGATTGGCTTGGTGATCCTAATTGGTCAATGCCTGCAATTATTCTTTTAGTTGTGTGGAAAAATTTTGGATACAATATGGTAATCTTTATAGCAGGATTACAAAATATTCCAGAAGAACTATATGAAGCCGCAAGTATTGAAGGTGCATCTGCGTGGCAGCAATTTAAACATATTACAATTCCACAACTCGCGCCGACAACATTATTTATAAGTCTCATAACTATGATTGGATATTTTCAACTTTTTGCAGAACCTTACGTAATGACTCAAGGCGGTCCTTTGAATAGCACATTAAGCATTGTTTTATATATGTATCAAGAAGGATTTCGTTGGTGGAATATTGGATATTCAACTGCACTTGCTTTTATGTTATTCTTAATAATTTTAATTGGTACTACAATTCAATTTAAATTACAAAAAGAAAAAAATGTATAAGATTAAGAAAATAATAATCATAACAATTGCATTGGTGGTTGCTGTTTTAACTTTTCTTCCATTTCTTTGGATGATTTCAGCGTCATTCATGGCAACAGGAGAAGCTAACAAATTTCCACCAAGTTTATTTCCAAACAAAATTGATTTTTCACATTATCAGATTTTGTTCTCACGATTAAATCTAACTCGTTATTTAATTAATAGTATAATTATTTCGCTTGGTGCGACATTCTTTTCTTTGTCATTAAATTCAATGGGTGGATATGCATTTGCAAAATTTCGTTTCCAAAATAAAAATAAGTTGTTCAAATTTTTACTTAGTTCAATGATAATTCCAGGACAAGTAACAATGCTTCCTGTATTCTTGCTGTTAAAAAATTTAGGATTGATAAATACATATTGGGCAATAATTGTTCCGGGAATGGCAAGCATATTTGGAATTTTTTTAATAAGGCAATATGCACTTTCAATTCCTGATAGTTTAATTGAAGCAGCAAAAATGGATGGAGCTACAGAGTTTCAAATTTATTATAAAATTATTCTTCCATTATGCAAACCAATTTTAGTAACACTTGGTTTATTCACTTTCATGGGAACATGGAATGATTTTCTCTGGCCATTAATTGTTATGACAGATGCAAACATGTACACATTACCAGTTGCACTTGCGAATTTAAGTAGCGAGCATGTACAGGATACTGAACTGCTAATGGCCGGTTCATTGATTACTATTTTACCCGTACTAATTGTATTTCTCGCTCTTCAAAAATATTACATTAAAGGTATTATGCTGGGCAGTGTGAAAGAATAATTCAAAGGAATAATATGGCAGAAGTAATTCTAAAAAATGTGTCGAAAATTTATGAAGGAAAAAACAAAGCTGTAGATTCTTTTAACCTTCATATTAAAGATGAAGAATTTGTTGTTCTTGTTGGACCAAGTGGATGTGGAAAAACTACTACATTAAGAATGATTGCTGGATTAGAAGATATTACTGAAGGTGAAATTCTAATTGATGGAAAAGTAGTTAATGATGTTCCTCCAAAAGATAGAGATATAGCGATGGTCTTTCAGAATTATGCTCTTTATCCACACATGACTGTTTTTGAAAATTTGTCTTTTGGTTTAATGCTAAGAAAGTTTTCAAAAAATGAAATTGATGAAAGAGTGAATTACGCTGCAAAAATTTTAGGGATAGAACATTTACTTGATAGAAAACCAAAACAACTTTCCGGCGGACAAAGACAACGAGTTGCAGTTGGTCGTGCAATAGTTCGTAAACCAAAAGTATTTTTGTTTGATGAACCGCTAAGTAATTTAGATGCAAAACTTCGTGTTCAAATGAGAACCGAACTTGCAAGACTCCACCAGCAACTTAAAACAACTGTAATTTATGTAACACATGATCAAACAGAGGCAATGACTTTAGGAAATAGAATTGTGGTGATGAAAGATGGGTTAATTCAACAAGTTGATACACCGCTTAATCTTTACAATAATCCGGCAAATCAGTTTGTTGCAGGATTTATTGGAAGTCCAGCTATGAATTTTATTGATGGCAAAATTGTAAAAGATGATAACTTAAAATTTATAACTGCCAACAAAAGTTTATCAATTAATTTGAATGAGAACTTTGATAAATTTCAGAACAAAGAAGTTGTGTTAGGAATTCGACCTGAACATTTTTATGAAGATGAAAATCAAGAAACAAAATTAAATATTACAATTGAAGTGATTGAACAAATGGGCAATGAAGTATTCATTCATTTCAAGATTGATGAAAAAAATGTAATTGCAAGATTGTCTCCAAAAGAAAAATATTCGACAGGTAAATCAATCAAACTTTCTTTTGATTCGAATAAATTATTTTTGTTTGAAAAAGAAACTGGAATTAGAATTAGATAAAAACCTTTCATCCAAATAGATTTTGTTTTATTTTTACTAGTGATAAAACAAAATCGGCAGAACAATGAAAAAGCAATTAACAATCATTATCCTTTCAATTTTCTTCTCAAATATATTTGCACAAAACATCATTAATAGAGATGAAAAAATCACTTCGATGATTTCACAAATCAGTGCAGAGAATTTAGAAAAATATGTTCGCAAATTAGTAGGTTTTGATACAAGACATTCACTAAGTACAAGAACAAATCAGGAAAAGGGAATTGGTGCTGCATGCAATTGGGTTAAGTCCCAGTTTGAAAGTTTTGCCCAAGTTTCGGATGGAAGATTAATTGTTAAACTTGATTCATTTTTTGTTGAACCGGATGGAAGAAGAATTACCAGAAAAATTTTAATGACAAATCCAATGGCAATTTTAAAGGGGACAGATCCTAATGACAATAGAGTTTTTATAGTTGGAGGACACATTGATTCAAGAGCAACTGAAGCAAACGATTCAACTTCAACTGCACCCGGTGCAAATGATGATGCATCTGGTGTTGCTGCAGTTATTGAATTAGCAAGAGTTATGTCTAAATATGAATTTCCTGCAACAATAATTTTTGTAGCTTTTTCAGGTGAGGAACAAGGTTTATATGGTGCAACTCATCTTGCTAAAAAAGCTAAAGAAGAAAATTGGAATTTAGTTGCAATGTTAAATAACGATATGATTGGTAATAGTTTTTCAAATGAGACATTCCTCAAAGACAATATGCAAGTGAGAGTATTTTCTGAAGGTGTTCCTTTTTATGAAACTGATGAAATGAAAAATTTAAGGCAATCAACTCATCAAGAAAATGATAGTAGATCTCGTCAGCTTGCTCGTTACATTAAAGAAATTGGAGAAAGGTATGTTGATCAACTTGAAATAAAACTTGTTTATCGAAACGATAGATTTTTAAGAGGAGGAGATCACACACCATTCAATCGGCAGGGATTTACCGCAATTCGTTTTTGTGAAATGAACGAAAATTATGATCATCAACATCAGAACATCAGAAAAGAAAATGGAATTCAATATGGCGATCTTCCAGAATTTGTTGATTATGAATATGCAAGAAAAGTTACTTCGGTAAATTTAGCTGTTTTGGCTAATCTTGCTTTTGCACCAGCACAACCACAAAATGTTGGAATTGTTGTGAAAGAAGTTACAAACAAATCAACATTGAAATGGGAAAAACCTGTCGGGAAAAATCCCAAAGGTTATTTTGTTTTGTTAAGAGAAACATTTCAACCTTTCTGGCAAAAGAAAATTTATACTGAACAAACTGAAATTACAGTTCCATATTCAAAAGATAATTACTTCTTTGCAGTGCAATCTGTTGATGAAAATGGTCACGAGAGTTTACCAGTATGGCCAAAACCAATCAGATAATGAATGTATAATTATTCACAAATATGAATAATATTGCAAAAATAACTTGCATCTTTCAAAAATTATTTTATATTTCTGATTAGAAAATCAAATATTTTTAATGAAAGAAGCTAAACAAAATATAATTTCAAGAAACAAAGCCCACAAGGCATCATTTTCTCCTTATGCCACAAGCATATCTACGCTCCTATCAATTAGCACTGTAATTATTTCAATTATTCTAAACTAAAAATTAAAATAAAAATCTCACTTACTAATTACTCATTAGAAGTGAGATGGAAGAATAACATTTTATTTAATGCATAATTATAAAAGGAAATTTTATGCAAAAGATTAACAAAAAATTACTTGATGAATTATTGAACGAACATGAAAAATATTCTGGCAAAGGAATGTATTCTTCATCATTTGAGCATGATGCGTGTGGTATGGGTTTTGTCGCAGATATTAAAGGCAGAAAATCTCGTGCAATAATTGATAAAGCTCTTGAAGTAATCAAAAACTTAGAACATCGTGGTGCAGTTGGTGCTGATCCTGAAACTGGAGATGGTGCGGGAATTTTAATTCAAATGCCAGATGAATTTATTCGCAAAGTAGCAGCTGAGAAAAAAATAAAATTGCCGGACTATGGAAGATATGCTGTTGGAATGATGTTCCTTCCACAAAACTCAACAGTTAGAAAATCAGTTGAGAATATAATTGAGAAAATTGTGTTAGATGAAAACCAAAAATTTCTTGGTTGGAGAGATGTTCCTGTTAATCCAAAAGTACCTGGCAAAGGTGCTCAAGCAACTCAACCTTTTATTCGTCAATGCTTTATTGGTGCAAATAACAGAATTGTTTCGCAAGATGAATTTGAAAGAAAACTTTATCTGATAAGAAGAATTATTGATCATCGTATTCGTACTGAACTTCAACTTGATAGAAGCAAATATTATGTAGCTTCTTTTTCAAGTCGAGTTTTGATTTATAAAGGAATGTTGCGTGCACAACAACTGATTGATTTTTACAAAGACATTTCTGATCCCGATATGAAAAGTGCAATGACAATGTTGCACATGAGATTTTCAACAAACACATTTCCAACTTGGGATTTAGCACATCCATTTAGAATGATTGCTCATAATGGTGAAATCAATACATTGCGTGGAAATAAAAACTGGATGGCTGCTCGTCAACATGTGATGGAATCACCTTATTATGGAAAAGATTTGAAACGTATGTTACCGATAATTATGGAAGGACAAAGTGATTCAGCAACATTTGATTCGGTTCTTGAATTACTTGTAATGAGTGGAAGAAGTTTACCTCATGCAATGATGATGATGATTCCAGAAGCTTGGTCGAAAAATGATTTAATGGATCCTGATAGAAAAGCATTTTATGAATATCATGCAACAATGATGGAACCTTGGGATGGTCCTGCTGCGGTGGTATTCACTGATGGAAATATTATTGGGGCAACTTTGGATAGAAATGGTTTGCGTCCTTCTCGTTATGTAATTACAAAAGATGATTTAGTTGTTTTGACTTCTGAAGCGGGAACTTGGAGTGTTGATGCAGAAAATGTTGCAGTCAAAGGAAAACTTCAACCCGGTAAAATGTTTATTCTTGATCTCCAGCAAGGAAGAATTATTGAAGATGAAGAGATTAAAAAAGAAATTGTTACTCGCAAGCCTTATCGAAAATGGATAAATGAAAACATGATTAAGATGAATCATCTTCCTTCACCTGATTCAATTTACAATGCTGACTTCGATACTATACATATTCGACAAAGAATTTTTGGTTATTCAAAAGAAGATATAGAAAAAATTATTTTACCGATGGCTCAAAACGGTGAAGAAGCAGTTGGTTCGATGGGAACTGATGCATCACTTGCAATTCTTTCTGATAAACCACAATTGTTATTTAGATATTTCAAGCAATTGTTTGCACAAGTTACAAATCCACCAATTGATCCAATCCGTGAAGAACTTGTAATGGAATTAACAACTTACGTTGGACCAGAACAAAATCTTCTTGATGAAACACCTCAACATGCAAACAGATTAGAATTAGAACATCCGTTGTTATCAAATTCTCAAATAGAAAAAATTCGTCACATTGCAAAAGGATTATTCAAAGCTGAAACTATTTCCCTTTTGTTCAATCCATTTGAACATCGTGCAATGAGAAATCGCTTGGATGAAATTTGCAATGAAGCTGTTGAATCTGTGAAAAATGGAATTTCTCTTTTGATTCTTTCTGATAAAGGAGTTGATAAAGAATATGCTGCAATTCCAAGTTTGCTTGCAACTTCAGCAATTCATCATACATTATTAAAAGCAGGCTTAAGAACAAAAACCGGAATCATTGTTGAAACAGGAGAAGCAAGAGAAGTTCATCACTTTGCTTTGTTGTTAGGTTATGGTGCAAATGCTATTAATCCATATTTAGCTTATGAAACTCTCGCTTACTTAGTTGAAAATAAATTTTTACCTCCTGGATTAGATTATTCTACAGTTAAGAAAAATTTTGTAAAAGCTGTTGGTAAAGGCTTGTTCAAAATTTTTAGTAAGATGGGAATCAGTACACTTCAATCATATTGTGGTGCTCAAATTTTTGAAGCAATTGGTCTCGATAGTGAAATCATTGAAAACTATTTTACCGGAACACCGACGAATATTGAAGGACTTTCACTTGAAATGTTGGAAGAAGAAACTAAACGACGTCATCTTCATGCTCTCAATCCACAAATTGATCAAAGCGTTCTTGATGTTGGTGGTTTATATCATTATAGAAAAGATGGTGAACATCATTTATGGAATCCAATAACAATTTCAAAATTGCAATTAAGCACACAGCGAAATGATTTCAAAACATATCAGGAATATGCAGAATACATTAACAATCAAGAAAAACATAGAGTAACACTCAGAAGTTTATTTGATCTTGATTTTTCAAATCCAATTCCAATTGAAGAAGTTGAGCCTGCTAAAGAAATTGTAAAAAGATTTGCAACTGGTGCAATGAGTTTCGGTTCTATTTCAAAAGAAGCTCATACAAATCTTGCAATCGCAATGAATAGAATTGGTGGAAAATCTAATACTGGTGAAGGGGGCGAAGAAGCAGAAAGATTTATTACACTTCCAAATGGTGATAGCTTACGTTCTGCAATCAAACAAGTTGCATCTGCAAGATTTGGAGTGACTGCACATTATTTAGTTAATGCTGATGAATTACAAATTAAAATGGCACAAGGTGCAAAACCTGGAGAAGGTGGTCAATTGCCCGGTCATAAAGTTGATGCAATCATAGCAAAAGTTAGACACAGCACACCAGGAGTAACATTAATCTCACCACCACCACATCATGATATTTATTCAATTGAAGATTTAAAGCAGTTGATCTTTGATTTGAAAAATATAAATCCAAAAGCAAGAATTAGTGTTAAACTTGTTTCTGAAAGTGGCGTTGGAACAATCGCTGCTGGAGTTGCAAAAGCTCATGCAGATCATATATTAATTAGTGGTCATGATGGTGGAACAGGTGCAAGTCCAATTTCTTCAATTCAATATGCAGGATCACCATGGGAATTAGGATTGAGTGAAGCACATCAAACATTAGTATTAAATGGTTTGCGCGATCGTGTTTATCTTGCAACTGATGGACAATTAAAAACTGGTCGTGATGTTGTCATTGCAGCATTACTCGGCGCAGAAGAATTTGGTTTTGCAACCGCTCCTCTTGTAACTCAAGGTTGTATTTTGATGAGAAAATGTCATCTCAATACTTGTCCAGTTGGAGTTGCAACTCAAGATCCAGTATTGAGAAAGAAATTTACAGGCAAACCAGAATATTTAATCAACTTCATGTTTTTTGTCGCTGAAGAAGTTCGGCAATTAATGGCAAAGCTTGTTTTCAGAACTTTAAATGAAATGATTGGACAGACTGACAAAATAATTCCAATAAAATTGTATGATCATTGGAAGATTAGAGGAATTAATTTGAACAAACCTCTTTTCAAACCAACTCCATTATATCAA
>Ga0272446_1005610_pt1 | contig 13684 bp, 5 predicted proteins | sample YNPCB0061_FD_194587 | JGI IMG/M metagenome (GOLD analysis project Ga0272446, IMG submission 194587) | Hot spring microbial mat communities from Yellowstone National Park, WY, United States - YNP-CB-006-1 | ecosystem: Environmental > Aquatic > Thermal springs > Hot (42-90C) > Sediment | place...
GAGCGGGATCACACTCGCGTCGTCTCACTCGGGACGATGCCCCGATCCAGCGTGGCAGTTCTGGCGGCATCACCCGATGGGCGTTTCCTCGCTCTCGCCGGCCACGCGGATAACCGGATCGAGATCTACAGCACTGAGAAACTAATTGCAAATCAGGATGCTCGGGTTCAGATCATTGAAGGGCTTCAGGCGGTGTTCACCCGTGTTGAGTTCCTTCAGGGTAATCGGATTTGGGTTGGAGGCCCCAGTGACAGCGTGGCCAAGGGTGGCGTGGTGATGGATCTGGCCAGCCGCAAAGCCGGCCCCAACGATGGAAGCATACCAAGCGACAGTCCGAAAGCAGCGAACGCCCGTATTGGAAGTCGCATCGTTTCTGGAACGGGGTTCAAGGAGATTACGCTCCCGAAAGACACCAGCGGCGAATTCATTGCAACGGCCGTTGCGGTGCTGCCCGCAGCTCCCAAATGGGATCCGAGTCGCGATGCAGTAGTGGCCATCGCTCGAACCCACACCGCCAACAAACAGACCATCATCTCGCTCTACGATGCGGGCACCGGAAAGCGACTTCTCGACCTGGAGGGACCAGCCTTACCCGTTCAATCGTTGGCCTTTTCTCTGACGCGGCCCGTGTTAGCCGCTGTGGGCGGCGATCAGGCGATTTACACCTGGTCCTTGCGGAATCTCAAAGCCGATCTCCCGGCACTGTCGGGTGTCACCGTAGTGGACACTAAGGGCGAGGTCGTGGTCGAATCCATCGAACCCGGGGTTCCCGCCATGGAGCTGTTGCCCGTGGGCAGCGTCATCCAGGCGGTTGGTCCGGAGAAAGGTCCACTCAAGCCGGTCCAATCCGCGCTGCAGTACCTCCTAGCGATTCGCCAAATGTCGATTGGCGACAAAGCGCAATTGCAGCTCAAGAATCGCCCAGCCCCCGTACTTGTGCCCGTCGGCACTTCGGTTGGCCATCGGCACCCGCTTGTGACGCTGTGGATCGACCCCAATCGCGAAAACGGCCTTCACAATTGGGTCGCGTGGACCGAGCCTGGACCGTACGATACCAACTCTCCGCAGGGGGAGGCCCGCATTGGCTGGCTCACATCAACGGGGAACCCCGCTGAACCCGCTCGCTACGAAGGTGCCTTGCAACATCGCAAGGAGTATTACCGCTTCAATTTGATTGCTCATGTACTCGACAAGGCCGACTATAACACCGGCTTGGAGACCTGGCTGCGTGAGCAGCCGCGGCCGAATGTGGAACTCGAGGTGACTCTGGATACGCCTACACAGCAGCGGGCCGGCCGGATGGTCACGCGGCAAAAACCCAATCAGATGAAACTCCGGCTCGACGATCCCAATCATGTGATCGCATTGGAGCGGGCTGTGCTCCGATGGCGCACCCTGGCAGATGATGGTAACGAAACACCCTGGGAGGATCTACCCTTTGCATCGGGTCAAGCCGAACTGGATCTGACCCGCCATACCTGGGTTCGTGGGACTCATCGATTCGAATTCGCTCTCTTCCGGAAAGCCGATGCCGACTACCCTGAGATCAAACCGGTGGTGAGCGTGGAATACATCCCGGCGGCACCAATCATGACCGTGCTCATTGATGGCAAGGCGGTCAAAGACGGCGACATCATCGAGACAACAGAAGAGTCGGTCCATGTGGCGGCAGAGGTAACACCCGGCCCAGAAGGAGACGCCAGGCTGACCCTGCTGGTGGGCGATCAGCCACCGCTGGACTTACTTGATAAGTCCTTTTCGTGGTTAGGTGGTCGGACCATCCGGCTGAATCCGGAATCGAAAATGTCGCTCATGGTCATTGCGCGAACTCAAGGAGCGAACACTTACGAGGAAGAAGCCCATACGGTCGGTATCACGGTTCGTCGTTTGCCACCGGAGTCGCCGCCGCGGGTGAATCTGAAACTTCTTTCAGACGATCGCCCACCGAAACGGCCCACGGCCCCACTCATCACCGATCTGCGGCGCGTGCAAGTGCAGGTGCGCTGGGAGTCACAAGTGCCGGTCGCCAAGCTGGAGTGGAAGCAGGGGGATCACGATTGGGTAGAACTTCGGGTACCGCCCGGCGATCAGATCGTCCAGCTCCCCCAGCTGGAGTTGCGTTCAGACGGCAAGCCCGACCTCATCCGGGTTCGCGCTACGAATGCCAAGGGCCGCATCGGTGAAGACAGCCTGGCCTTGGTCTACACAGCATTGCCGGGGGCGGACATTTTCCACGATGAGATACCCGAAACCGTCACGGCTTCAAAGCTCAGCCCGACTGGCCAGCTGGAAATCAAGGGCCGGCTTGAAATCCCGGGCACGGTACCCTTCTCGCTTCTGCTACGAATCAACTCGGGTCAACCGGGAGAAACCCGTGAGGTGGTCGCGAGTGTGAACACACGGTCTCGGACTTGGACCGCAACAATTCAACCTTGGTATGGGGAAAATCAGATCAGTTTGGTCATTCGTAATGAATTTCGCGAGGTGGTACAGGATCGAGTGGCCAAGGTGACTTATCTTCGACCACCCGTGCTAGTCCAGGTTCCACCGCTTGAAGCCGATGGTGTCTCGGTAGCGCCGCTGATGGTCACCGCGCTGACATCGTGGAACGGTCGACCCAACGAGTTACTGGTCAGTAACAAGCCGGTTCGATTTCACCAGACCCACGCTCCAATCGGTTTGCTGGGCCTGCGATTGTGGAGACTCCGCGTTGAGAGCGTCCCCGTGGAGGCAGCCGGCGAACGACTTCAGCAACTATCGGTTTCTCTACGTAACCCCGACGGTGAAAGCCAAGTCGCTCAGGTACCCGTGAAAGGCCGTCGCAAAGATACCCGCCCGCCCACGGTGGCATTGAGTCATGGTGACCAACCCATTGGGCCAGCTCAACTCATCCATACCGACCAACAGGAATTCCACTTCAAACTGATGATTCGCTCGCCAATGCCGCTTGCCCGAGTGGAGATCTGGCAGGCCAGCGACCGGGACGGGAAAGCCGATGTGTTACCGGGGGTCAGTTCCCAATTGGCCAAGGAGGTGCCCGGAGGCTACGAACTGCAGGTTCAAACCACCGTGCAATTGTTCCGGGGCGGCAACTCGTTCCGAATTGTTGCCGCGAATACGGAATCGCATGCCGAGGATGTCACTTTCCGAGTCAATTACAAACCCGTGGGAGCCCGAATTACGATCGAGCGGATGTTGCAGGTTCTCCCGGATGGCCAAGAGCAACCGATCGACCTGTCCCGTTCGACCCAAGTGGTCCAGGCCCACGGATCGACACTTCAGGTGCACGGCTTCGTTGAATGGGACACTGAAGACGACCCGGTAGCCAGGCTACCAAATCTGAAAGTCGTGTTTGTTGTCAACCATGTGACACTCGAGGCAGCCCAATTGAACCCGCCGGAGCGCGGCGAACGCAAACGCAGCTTTGTCGGCCGGGTGTACCTGCCCGCAAGGCAGAACGTGTTGCGAGTTGAGCTTCGTTCACCGACCCAAAGTCAGCCCCTTCCGCAGCAGGGTAGCACACCCTTCACGATGACTGTGAGCTGCTCCCAGCCACTGGGTGAACGAGATCAACGTCTCCATATCCTCGTGATTGGAGTCGATCAAGATGGCCCGGTTGGCCCAGAACTCGCCAAGGCCTTGGTCGAGGCGGTCGGAGGCCGCTTCGAGACCGCTAACGTCAGCTTTGATCGCGGTGTGCTCACGTTTCACCATCCCCGGTTTTCCCGGGCCATGATTTACCCCCCACTCGTTGGGATTCGCGTTGAAAAAGCCTTAATTGATGGTCGGCTGATGGAGGTCGAACGAGTCATCACCGAAATCCGCAAACACCCGAATCAGAACTGGATCAATGATGTGGTGGTCATCTTTTATCAAGGTCAGGAAATCGTAGGCAAGGACGGTCTGCGCCGAATCCGCACCAGTTTCCGGCTGAACGATGCCGTGCCCTTGGATCATTTGTACCGAACACCTGGTGTCCGTGTGCCTTTGCTCAACGTCGTTGATTTCGGTCTGGTTGGACAGCCCCAGCAAGACCCGTTCGATGCCGCGAATCCGTTATTGCGGTACTGCTGGAAGGATCCCCGATCTCGCGAGCTTCTGCTGCCCATCATCCGCAATGCGGTCGACAACCGCACCACACTTGGCGAGGTGGCCAGCGAGATCCGGACTCAAGTGCTGCAACATCAGGAATTCCTGGGCGAACCGACGGATTCTCTGCCCGAACTACTCCGCCCGCGAATTATTGGACGCAAGTGATGGTCCCGAGAAAATCGATTGGTCCAGTCAAACGTTGCGACTCACCGATTTATTCGGCAGGATCGTTACAACCGTTTAACTTTCCTTCGCAATTGATCCAGCCATCAGGGTTGACGACACTTCTGACCATGCATTTGTCGAACTTGAGGTTAAATTCGCTGATTTTGTTCTCTCAGTTCTGAATCAACGCACGGATGCGTTGAAGTGAGGACACGATGTTCCGATTGCATCGGTACCACGGCACTGCTGTTGGCATTGCGATTTTGCTACTGGGCGGATCGTTGCATGCTCAGTCACCCGCAGTGGCCCCATTACCTGATCTCGAGGAATATCTGAAGAACGCTCAGCTTGCCCCCACCGGCTTCGATCGACCAAGACCAATGACGGTCAGCCCGATCATCCCCTGTTTGCCGTGCGTGCCCTGTTCACCGTGTGGGCCCCGGACGGTAATACCGGGTGCACCGAGCACCCCGTCCACCCCGTCCTCCCCCAGTCAGCAACCTCTGATTGACCCCGGGGCACTCGCCACGAGCACGCAAACAGCCGCGAACCTGGGCGGATTCGACAGCGGCGTGGGGACGCCATCGACCATCGGGATGTTTGGAAATTACTTCGGAGGCCGACCTAACCTCGGACCGGCTTTTGTGAAGCGTCCGGGCTTGCTGAATGGCTACACCATCGTGGCATCGGTCAACCCGCTGTACCCAGGCGGTAACGGCGTCATCGGGAACTTCGCCAATGCCGCCTTCAGCTTACGGGATCCCACCGGGCGTTTCCCGATCTCGAACCAGACCATTCCGTTTAGCTTGCTCGGTATCGTGGGATCATTCACTGAAACCATTCCGACCCCGAGAATCACCCCCCCCATTCTCACGGGCACGCTGCAGTACCTCGGAGGCGAGCCGGGAGCCACGATCCCCGCCGGCCTAAACCTCACGCCCGCGAATCAGCAACGCTTAACCGCTGCACGGAATTCTCGTTTGTTACCCAATCTCATTCAGGCGCCCGACCTCGCCAAGCACCCCAACGCCCAGCCCGGTCCGGTCTCGTTCGATCCAGTGACGGCAGCCTATGTCGATAATGACTATACTGGACTCGAGTATGTTTCCCGGATCAATAGCTACTACTATCTGCAACAGACAATCACCGTCCCAAACCCAAGCGCTGGCGGCGTCGTTGGTTTGATCACGATCGCCGAGGATAACAGCCCCCTGCCCCGCGACCGGTTCATTTTCAATTATGACTACTTCGATCAAGTACCGTTCACCCCGACAGGTATCCCGGTGAATCGCTACCAGTTCGGGTTCGAAAAGACTTTCTTCGATGGCTGGACCTCGTTGGAAGTTCGCCTACCCTTTGCCAGCACGCTCAATAGCACTATCGGGACGTTCTCGGATGGAACCAACACCGAATTCGGGAACCTCCGCCTGGCGGTGAAGGCCCTTTTGCTCCGTCGGCCCACCCTCAACATTGCAACCGGGCTGGCCATCTATCTCCCGACGGCAGATAGCATTCAAATCATCGGACCGGATGGAAGCGATTTGATTCGCGTCGATAACTCCTCGGTGCAGTTATCCCCGTACATTGGAGCACTGTTGACACCAAATGAGCGATTATTTGCTCAGGCCTGGATTGGGTTCGTCTTTGACACAAAGGGGAACCCCGTTCACGTCAATCCGGAGTTCTTTGCTGGGTCGTACGATATTGGCAACCTCCGCGCCGGCACACTTATGATGGTCGATCTCCAGATCGGTTATTGGCTGTATCAGGCCGACTCCGGAATCCTGCAAAGGCTGGCTCCCTTCTGTGAGTTGCATTACAACGGAACGGTGAGCAATGGAAGCGTGCTTTCGACGTCCAGTGGGCTGCTTATCGGAGACGTGAACGGCAACTTTGACGATTGGACCCTGTCAGCGGGGTTCCTGTCTCAACTCGGGCAGAATACCACCCTTTCGGTCGGTGCGGTGGCACCATTGCGTTCCGGTCAGAATCGAATGTTCGATTATCAGGTGGGTGTTCGTTTGAATTATTTCTTCGGGTACACGGCTCGGCAGCGGGCGGCCGCATCGCGAGTCACCGGTTTCTAGTTCACCATCTCCCGCCCGGGTTGATTACTTATTTTGGCCATCCGGTCCGGTGTGTGTGTCGCACACTCGCCGGATGGCCCAGTCCTTTCTCCGCCATTTCAGACGCGAACAAACTCTCCAAGCGAACTTCCTGGTATGATCGATACGCTCGTCACTCCTTAGACTCCGCTTGGCAGGAAGAACGGACTTCTCCGCAACTCACGGATCGTATCCGGTCGAACGAATTGGCGAACTGCGCGATGGTCGCGCACACTTCTACCGACGCACGGATGTGTCGAGGAGGACAGGATGTTCCGATTCAGCCAATTCGTTCGTTGCACCGCGGCAGCAGCTTTGACTGCCGTTGGTCTTGCTCCCGCATTTGGTCAGTCACTGCCACCGGCGACACTGCCTGACATCACCGACTACTTGACGCACAATCAGGTCGCACAAGCCGGATGGGGGCGCAGCACTCCGGTTTCCGGTTGCCCCACCCCCTGTGATCCCTGCACCCCCGGCATCATCTATCCGGGAACACCGTCCCCCGGCAGCCTGCCCTCGGGGCAGCCGATCATCGATCCCAACGTTTTCTCCCCCACGAGTAGTGCCGCGAATCTTGGCGGGTTCGATACCGGCGTCGGCACACCTTCGACCATCGGCGGTGCCTACATCGAAACGGCTGTGCCGGTCACCATGGCTCGCTTGCGCTTCGACGCCGCTTATGGAAATAACCGACCCGATCGAGCTGAGTTTTTCTACGCCAAATGTGGCTGCTTTGCGATTTTCCCACCGCCGGGTAACCCACTTCGAGACCCCGGAGCCAATGGCCCGCCTCTTCCCGAAAGACTGGTTGATTACCAGGAACTGACGCCCACGGTGGAATACGCCATCAATCCTCGTTGGTCGGTATTTGTGAACCTTCCCGTACGATGGATCAATCCCGAGGTGAATCGGAACGCGGCCGGCTTGAGTGACATCAGCTTCGGTAGCAAGTACGCCGTCATCCTGAATGAACGGCGAGCGGTTACGCTGTATTTGCGAACGATTGCTCCCTCCGGACGAGCCACATCTGGCTTAGGCACCGCGAATTGGTGGCTGGAGCCGGGTATTCTGTGGCAAGAGCAACTGACCTGCAAGTGGCAGGTGTTCGGCGAGGTGCGCGACCAGTTCTCCCTGGCACCGCAAAGTGACTTTACGGGTAACGTGATTCGGTACGGCTTAGGTACCAACTACATCGTAGCCAGTGGGCGATGGGGCTATGTCGCTCCCGTGGCGGAATTCGTCGGTTGGACGGTGTTGAGCGGCCGGGAGTCCTTGTCGGGACCGGTTCCCTCGAAGTCCGCCTACGGCGATACCATCGTGAATGCCAAGATTGGGCTCCGAGTGGGTTTCGGTCAAGCCACCCCGGGTCAAGCCTATCCGAGCCGTTCGGATCTGTACGTCGGTTATGGTCGGGCATTGACCGGCGAAGTCTGGTATCAGGATCTGTTCCGGCTCGAGTATCGCTTCTTCTTCTAGTCCATCTTTGCTATTACCCATCACGGGGTTGGTGACCACAGTCACTCACCCCGTGTTGCTTTTGCGCTACGCATGATCGGTTGGTTCAATCCTTTTCAATTGGCGGGAACGGGCGTGACTGTGCAAAGCAGCTTGGTCGTGTCAGTCATAGCCTTACTGATTGTGCTCACGACCGTTGAACTCAGCGCGTTATCAACCAATCGCGTTTTTTTCCAAGCATCTCATAGCTGAAAAGCTACAGGCCAAGGCCGACAATCGCCCTGCCGAGGCCAGATTGAAGCATAGCGTCAGCCGCGGTTATGCCGGCGAGCACTCGATTGCTTTCTTCGCGGTCCATCTTCTGATAAACCCGCCACATTGACCTGATGACGAGATGGTGTCACTTGATCAGATGGGGAATCCGCTGAGCATCACGCACATCCTGCGTTTGCCCCCGGAGAAGCACTTTGTCAGCAACGGGAATGATGCGGATTGTACTGTTCGGGAATACCGCGTTAATCTCATTTTCGAGAACTTTAAGTTGTGCTGCTCGCCGATCCTTGGTCTGCGGATCGGGCAAGATACGAACATGGAAACTCAGGATACGGTCCTTGGCTTGGGCCGCTGATTCGGTGAACCACAGGTTGAGTACCGTTATTCCCGGTTTCGATCCTAACACCAGCAGTTGAGTTCCGGCAGGTTCGAGCAACTTGATGCCCACCAGGGAAGGATCCGCAACCAACGTTCGTGTGGGGCAGGCTTTCAGTAGGATGACCCGAGGCCGACCAGCAATCAAATCGAGGGTATTTTGAGGATCGACGATGCCGGCGACGAACTGCCGTTCGAGTTCCAAATCCTTCGCGGTGGGTTGAGGTGTTGATCCCAGACGTCCTGGCTGTTGCGCAGGCGACACAGCCGCCGGGAACACCAGACTCACGGCAGCGAGCCATCGAAGCATAGCTGACCTCTGAAAACGATGACCATTCCATCGAGTGGATTGCCAATGCTTACGGAATCGATCGTTTGTCATGACCCTACACCAGATCCCAATGGCATTCATCGGCTCATCGGTCCGTTCCGTTGCCACTCAGCCCAGTGATTTGCCGGGCGGCTTCATCCATGATCAAATCCTGAATTTTTGCCCCCCAAACACTGGGTAAACCGTAGTACACCATGGCCCCCGCACCTTCATATCCGCCTTCTTTGAGTACGCGGGTACTGGGGATGTAGGCCATGACGTCATTGGCGTAGGCCATGACCCACACGTTTGCCCCATGCCGCTGCTTGAGCATTAACGCATAGTCCACAACCACCTCGCCACCCAAGACAACCCACGTGAGCTGCTTGCCCAAACGCCAGGTTTGCACCGGGTAGGGGTAGGTGGCAGGAATCGGGTTCCCTGCCTCCAGCTTCTTGAGCAACAGTTTAGCACGTGCGGCGACATAACGGTCGCCGTTTTGTGATTCCTTCACGAGAGCTTCGCGACTGGGTACCTCAGCCAGTGGTAAATCAATCTCCTTGTAAGTCATTGCCGAAACTGGCGCAATCGACGTTAAGGGTTTGTTGAGCACTTCCTCAACGGCTTGTGCAAGTTGCCGTCCATACTCTCTGGCAAGTTCCACCGAGCGTCGGGGTAGAGGATTTTGATCGCCACCGCAGCCGGCCCAAAATAACGCCATCACCCCGGGATGGTTCTTCTCCAGCTCTAGCATCGCAAAGCCCGGGTAGTCACCCGACCACTTTTGATACGCCATGACCGTTGCATGGCAGGCATAACCGAAGACAATCCCTTTGAGCCGATCCTGGGTATCCCGAACCACCAGAACGGGTACATCATGGTCTACGGGACCTTTAAGCTGGCCCTTGGCTCGTAACGCCGGAACCTCGGCCTCCTTGTTCTCCCGGCGATTCACCGCAAAGCGGGCCGTGCCAACACCACTTTGCAGGGTGACAGGTTCGAGATTGCCAACCGCACGATCCACCGCCTGAAGAATCCACCCGGGCAAGCGCTCCGTATACTCTTGCACGAGCTTGGCCTGATCCTGATCCAGGAAATACATGGTATTGAGCGTTGTGCCCACCACAGGCCCACAATGGGTGTGCGACACGGACAGAATCACCGCCTCGCGCGGCAACTTGTACCGCTGCATCAGAAGCTTGCAGATTCGTTGAGACAGCTCACGGTCGATCCCGACCAAATCGAGCGTCACGAGAATCAGCTTTTTCCCGCCGTTTGGCTCCAGGACCATGGCCTTGGCCCAAAGGTCGGTCTCCTGGCCCTCCGCTGGTGCGGTGCGCGCGGCATACCCCGCCATCCACATGGGCTTATCCGGGGTAATCTTGACAGCGGCGAAACCACCCTTCCAGGTTGGTTCACTCATGCCAAGCAAGACGTGTACGCTTAAACCGATCGAGAGTAAGAGTGAACAAGTCATCGTGATCGTGGGGTCAGTTCAAGGGGCTATCGCTTAGTCCCTATTGTCACCGAGCTGGAGCGGGCAAGCAAGCACCGTAGGCCGGATCCTCATTAATTTGAGTTTTCTTTGTTTGTATCATGCACAAACCAATGCGGAAATTATTTTGAACGTTACAGTTTATGTTTGCAATTTTGTCTCCTTCCTTAACTTGGTGACATAGCCGATTTCTGCCGGGCCCAACCGGGTGAAGTTCTTCATGACAGGTTGATCATGCCCGCACCGCGGCCGCGGGCGGCTTGGACCATCGGTCACTTAGCCAGGCCGTGCACAGCTGAGACTATCCCAGCATTCAGCGGTCTCAGCTCTCGTCTTTCGGGGAGTGCTGCAGGGTTTGATGAACCAAATGGTTCGGTAAGCGCTTTTTTTTGACAACCAACCTACTTTGGACCGCCGGGTCATTGGTACAATTGGTCACCGAATCGTTTAGTAATGGGCTGCGCTGCAAAGACCCACACAATTCACCTCATGAGAACTGGAGGCACGCATGGAACGATCCCGCCAAATCCCCAACGCCCCAAGAGATTGGAAACCGCAAAAGCCCGATTCAGGCCGCAGCTACGAGATCGAACTGATCACGCCGATGGTTGGGGGCGGGGCGACTGTAGGCAAGGTCGATACCGACTTCCCAATTCGCCCGACTGCGATCCGGGGGCACCTTCGCCACTGGTGGCGCTTGGTTCGTGGGCATTCACTCGGCGATGGGATGTGGCGGCGCGAGGAAGAAATCTTCGGCAGCACGGAGTTCCCGAGCCCGTTGACGATAAAGGTTTCACCTGGGCCGAAGAAGCCAACGCTCTACGCGATCAGCAAGATCAAACCGACTTCGACACATGGCTACATTCTGTTTCCCGCGATTGACAAGGGCCATGACCTTCTTGAACACGGATACCAGTTCCAGCTAACTCTGTCGATCATTCCGAAAGACGAACTTCAGAGGCGGCGCGACGGCCAAAATCGGAAACGGAAGCCCACGGAACAGCCACCAGCGGCGATTACACCAATCGAGGAAGATGTTCAGGCGGCCATGCGAGCCTGGGTGCTATTCGGGGGGGTGGGGGCTAGAACTCGGCGGGGGTGTGGTGCGCTACGCATGATCAAAGAACCTGGGCCGTCACCGGTTAGCCAACCGGATCAGTTACTGAAGCGCACACTTCATGAGATGCCGGCAGAAGTTCAAGTTTTTCAGTCCCATGCGCCTGCCCCGCACCTCCAGGCATGGGAGCAGGTCATCAAGATGTTGAAGACTTTTCGGCAGCCGCCCCCCGCACGCCGTGGTGAGCCGCGCCGAAAGTTCCCGGAAGCTGAGACACTCCGGCGCATCACCGGGGTGAGGGGGCGTCGGAACAGACCGATAGCGGAGAAAGACATGCCCAGTGGGTTCCCACGTGCAGAACTCGGGCTGCCAATCGTGTTCCACTTCAAGGATGGTAGCGGCCCGGATGGCGAGACGGCGTTGCCCCACGGGAAAGATGCGGATGGTAAGCCGCTGCAACGGATGGGGAGCCCTGTCATCCTGAAGCCGATTCCGGTATCAGCGACGGAATCGATCCCTACGCTGATTGTCTTGCGGCGACCCACTGGCTTGTTGGTCGATGTCGCAAATGCATCACGACAGCCCGTCACAGGATCGCAGTTTTCAGATTACGAAGCTTCTCCTCTTAAAGAATTTTCCAAGAGCGGCTCCGCGCTGGAGGCGTTCCTCGCCTACGCCAAGTCCCAAGGCTTCACGGAGGTGACACGCTCATGAGTCACCTCATTGCCATTGCGGTCGGCCCCGTGCAGGAGTTCATCGCCGCGGCGCGGCGGACACGCGACCTGTGGTTCGGCTCGTACCTGCTGTCCGAGATCAGTCGGGCGGTGGCCAGGGCTGTCGAAGCCAAGCCACACGAGGGCAAGCTCATCTTCCCAGCATCTTCCGCTGCGGAGAACGTCGCCAACGTCATCCTGGCGGAGTTGCGAACGGGTGAGCCCAAGGACGTGGCGGCCCAGGCGAAACTAGCAGCCCAGAAACGATGGAGCGACTTCGCCGATGAGGCCTACGAGGAAGCCTCGCGCGTGATTCGGCCGGAGGTTTGGAACGAACAGGTCGATGATGTTATCGAGTTCTACGCCGCCTGGGTGCTTGCCACTTCGGATTACAAGACCGACCGCCAGAAGCTGATGCGGCTGCTCGCGGGCCGAAAGAATCTGCGAGATTTTCAGCCGGCACCAGGCACCGATCAGGGCTTGCCAAAGTCATCGCTCGATGGGCAGCGGCCGACCGTTTTACAGAAGCGAAAGAAGTTCGCCAGTCAACTCCGAATTCGGGAAGGCGAGCAACTCGATGTCGTCGGCCTGGTCAAGCGCGTGGCCGGTGGCTCGCGGCCCTACCCCTCGGTGTCGCGGGTGGCGGCCGACCCGTGGGTCCGGGGTAATCAGGGCAAAAGTGCTTTCGAGGAACTGAAAACGGTCTGCGCGGAACTTCCGAATCGAGTCTTACACCGGCTCGATAGCGATCGATTCCCTCAGTTCCAAGCGTTCCCGTTTGAAGGCACAGCCGTTTACCTCAGCCGGCATCACGAGTGGGAAAAGGAAATCGACGAAGAAGACCGCTTGAATCTCGCGGACATTCAGGATGCCTTAAAGCAACTGCCGGAACCCTCGCCCTACCTCGCCGTCCTCGTCGCCGACGGTGACAAGATGGGGGCCGCCATCTCCGCACTGACTTCGCCAGATGCGAATCGCGAGTTCTCCCGCGATCTGGCCGGGTTCGCAGACTCCACTCGCACGATCGTCAATGACCACAACGGCGTGTTGGTCTACGCCGGTGGAGACGACGTGCTGGCCTTTCTGCCCGTGGACAAGTGCCTGAGTTGCGCCCGCAAGCTGCACGACGATTTCGGGGACCGACTGGCGAAGTACGGCAAGCCGACGCTGTCCGTCGGCATCGCCGTTGGCCACTTCATGGAGAACCTCGAAGACTTGCTCGACTACGGCCGGGCCGCCGAGAAAGTCGCCAAGGGCGTCCCCGGCAAGGATGCTCTCGCAGTGCATCTGCACAAACGCGGTGGGGCACCGATTAAGGTCGCGGCCTGCTGGGAGACCAAGCCCGAGCAGCGGCTCACGCTCTACGCCGAGCTGATGCAACACCAAGCCCTGCCGAGCAAGTTGCCGTATGACCTCATGAAACTCATCGAGATTTACCAAGCCGACCGCTGGCAAGAAGGCGAACGCCGGCAAGCGCTGCAACAGGACGCCCTGCGGATCATCGCCGACAAGCAGCCGCGTGCCGGTCGGCGGTATATGCCAACGATTCGCGAGATCGTCAGACAGATTCAAACTGTCAAGGATTTGCAACAGTTCTGCGATGAGTTGCTGATCGCCCGGCAGTTGGCTGCGTCATTTGAG
>Ga0272446_1005612_pt1 | contig 13680 bp, 10 predicted proteins | sample YNPCB0061_FD_194587 | JGI IMG/M metagenome (GOLD analysis project Ga0272446, IMG submission 194587) | Hot spring microbial mat communities from Yellowstone National Park, WY, United States - YNP-CB-006-1 | ecosystem: Environmental > Aquatic > Thermal springs > Hot (42-90C) > Sediment | place...
CAGCATCTCACTTCGTTCGAGACTCGCTCAAAGGTTGACCTTTTGCGGCTGTCAGGGAGGTTCCGAAAGCGACCACACGCTCGACTGGGCGGTCCTCATTCCGACAGAACTTTCGAGAACCCGGATAGTTCGCGAAATTGCGGCCGGGACGAGGCCTCCCTTATCGAGTTCGTCGGCGCTGTGGGATAACGCGACGGCAGGCAGAAGAGCAGCGCTGTTGTCATTTCGGAGGAACGAGGCGCGAAGTAAGGAGCGGCGGCCACATCTCACCGCCGCTCCGGACTGCGACTACAACTGTGGGGTCAGGCCTTGAGCTCGGGAATATTGGCGAACAATTCAAGGGCCTCTGGATTGAGCAACGCATCCCTGTTGGTGACCGGTTTTCCTTCGATGACGTTCCTTACTGCGAGTTCCACCTTTTTGCCATTCAAGGTAACAGGGATGTCTGCGATGGGGAGAATGAGCGCTGGGACGTGACGCGGGGTGGTATTTTCACGGATGGTCTTCTTGATTTTGTTTTTCAGGGCGTCATCGAGCACATAGCCCGGGGCTGTTTTCACAAAGAGGATAACGCGCACATCATTTTCCCAGCTCTGTCCCACGACGATGCTGTCAGCCACTTCTTCCAGGGCTTCTACCTGTCGGTAAATCTCAGCGGTGCCGATTCGGACGCCGGATGGATTGAGCGTCGCATCTGAGCGGCCGTAGATTTTGACGCCTCCATGCTCCGTGATCTCTATAAAATCGCCGTGATGCCAAACGTTGGGGTACACATCGAAGTAAGCAGCCTTATATTTTGCGAAATCAGGATCATTCCAAAAATAGATTGGTTGGGACGGAAACGTCGCGGTGCACACCAGCTCGCCCTGCTGTCCTATGACGGGTTTCCCTTCAGGGTCATAGGCTTCGACTTTCATGCCAAGCCCCCTACACTGCAGCTCGCCTTCATACACGGGCAATATGGGACAGCCCAGCGCGAAACACGATATGATGTCAGTGCCGCCGGAGATAGACGCCAAATCTATGTCTTCTTTCACGTCCCGATACACGAATCGGAAACTCTCCTCTGAAAGCGGCGATCCTGTGGAACACATTGTCTTGAGGGGAGAGAGATCGTATTTTTCCTTGGGCTTCAGGCCCGCCTTTTCCACGGCCGCTATGTATCTTGCGCTCGTCCCAAATATTGTCATCTTTTCGTCTTCGGCCAATTGGAAAATCGCGCCTGCATCCGGATAAAACGGCGACCCGTCATAGAGAAGGACGGTCGCTCCCACCGCGAGCGCGCTGACGAGCCAGTTCCACATCATCCAGCCGCATGTCGTGAAATAGTAGATCTTGTCTTCTCTCTTGAGATCGCAGTGGAGAATGTGTTCCTTGAGGTGCTGGATGAGCGTGCCGCCCGCGCCGTGGACCATACACTTCGGCAGGCCCGTGGTTCCTGACGAATACATGATATACACGGGGTGATCGAAGGGGAGCTGCTCGAACTCAATACCTTGGACGCCTCTCGATATGAAGTCTTCGTAGTGGATCGCCCTTGGGACATGCGCGATGTCAGCCCTTTTTCGGGTATATGGGATGACCACCACATGCTCGATGCTGGGCAGTTCCTTGATGATGCCGCTGATACGTTCCAGGGAATCGTGGGTCTTCCCATTATAGAAGTACCCATCCGCGGTGAAGAGAATCTTGGGTTCTATCTGCCCGAACCTGTCCAGCACGCCCTTTATGCCAAAGTCGGGAGAGCACGAGGACCAGATGGCTCCGATGCTGGTCGCGGCCAGCATGGCGACTACCGTCTCCATCATATTGGGCACATAGCCCGCAACTCGGTCGCCTACGCGTACGCCGGCTTTGCGCAAGGACGCCGCCATGCCTGCGACCTCGGAATACAATTGGGCGTAGGTCATCCGGACTGTCGGCTGACCTTCGCCCTTGAACACCAGCGCTTCCCGGTCATCTCGAAAGCGAAGAAGATTTTCTGCAAAATTGAGGCGCGCATCGATAAACCATTTCGCCCCTATCATGGTGGGAGAATCTTGGAGAACCTCTTTGTAGGGCTGGGAGTATAAAACGCCGCCAAAGTCCCACACCGACGCCCAGAAATCCTCTCGGTGGGAGATCGACCATTGATAGAGCGATTCGTAGTCACTCAGCTGCAGCCCATATTTCTCGTTTACCACCTTGATGAACCGCGTGATATTGGCATTCTGTACCCGATCTGCTGAAGGTCTCCAAAGAGGCTCCATGTGTCTTCTCCTTCCCTTAAGAAAAAAAGATATACAACCGCAACGGTTGTCAAAAGGTATTTATTCCGTGATCCAGCTTGCCGGATATTTTTGTCCGGGTTTTTCCCCGAGTTTCTGCTTCAGTTCGGCAAGGCCCTTGCGCTTGAATTCCTCTCGGGGCTGTTTTGGTATTCTCCTGTTCAGGATCGACTCGGACCTCAGCCGCCTCCCAATCGTCTTTTCCATCATCGTTCCTAGGTCCAGCAGACGGTCCACATCGATGCCGGTATCAATGCCCATTTCGTCCATCATGACCACCATGTCTTCAATGCTCTGGAGACCAACGACATTGGGGTCCCTGTAGTAATAGGCGCCAGTGCCGCCGACGGGGACCCGGTCGAGGAAATTGGCGGGCTGTCCACCAAGGCCGCCAAGCGTCCCCTCAAAAATTTCAACGCCGGCTTGTAACGCGGCGAGGCAATTGGCGGTACCCCATCCTCGAGTGACATGAAAATGGGCTATGTGCAGTTTTTTTTCTGGCATGGCTTCCAACACCATCGAGAAATACTTGTACACCTGGTTGGGGGGGGCGCTCCCGTCGTGGTCGGCATGTTCAATATCGTACGCGCCGATTGCCAGCCATTTTTGTGCAAATTCAACCGCTTCTTCCAAACGGGTGGGTCCGGATATAGGCGATCCCCAGATCGTCGATACGGTTCCATTCACCTTTATCCCTACATCGTTGGCCTTTTGGATACACCGGGCTGCTTCTTCCCAATAGTTGGGCAAGGTGGTCCCAGAGTTTGCGAAGTGATGTTCTTCGTCCGTCGAGACCATCATCAGGATCCTGTCAGGCCCCCAGCCTTCCTTCTTGGCCTGGATAGCTCTATCGACCGCTCTTTCTCTGATGGTGATCGCGGTGAGGGTAATGTCGTCCCAATTGATTCCCGCGCGGGAGAGCTTTTTGGAGTTGCGCAATCGTTTGAAGAGTTCATCGGCGTCTTTGAACTGCGGCATGAGCGTGGGATTGCCGAGATTGGTGACCTCCAGGTGTTTTATGCCGCACAATATGAGCTCCTCGAGGTAAAAGAGCTTCGCATCAGTGGGGATCCAGATCTCTTCGTGTTGGAAACCATCCCTCACGGTGATGTCGTTGATCTGGACTTTCTTGGGATAGATTAGTTCTTTCGGCGCCATATAGGGATTCCTCCTCAATGTTATTCCCCAGTATAGACTGGTTTTCTCTTTTCTTTGAACGCGGTGAGACCCTCTATTCTGTCCCTGGTAGGGATGGTGACCGCGTATGCGTTTGATTCGATGGCAAGACCCACAGGCAGACTTACCTCGAAGCCTTTGTTCAGGGCAAATTTGGCCTGCGCCAAGGCAACAGGGCCGTTCGCAGCAATTTCTGCGGCGATTTCGAGGCTCCTTGAAAGCAAACGGTCCGGTTCAACAACTTCGAGGAACAATCCATACTGGAGTCCCTCTTGCGCAGAGATGCGACGAGCTCGGAGTATCATCTCCTTTGCCCGGGCAAGCCCTACCACGCGTGGAAGCCGCTGGGTTCCGCCGGCGCCGGGGATAATGGCAAGGCTTGTTTCCGTCAATCCGACGATAGCCGTGGACGACGCCAGACGTATGTCACAAGCCAGCGCCAACTCCAGCCCACCGCCGAAAGCGTATCCATTGACGGCCGCGATAACGGGCTGAGGCAGTTCCTCGACCATGGTAAAGACATTCCGGATTGTTTGAATGTACAGGCGAACCTGATCCGGGGTCATGCCTGCGCGCTCTTTTAAGTCTGCGCCAGTGCTGAAGGCATTTTTGCCTTGAGTGGAACCCGTGATCACCACAACGCGCACCTTCCGGTCGATGGCGACGTCTTTCAGGGTGTCACCCAAGATAGTCAGCAGCGGCATGTTAAAACAGTTGAGAGCGTCAGGTCGGTTGATGGTGAGGACTAGTACACCATCTTTGGTTTCTTTTAAGAGGGTCTGTTCTTCCTTCATGGTACGTTCCTTTCCCTTGATCACCGTCGTCGCTGCAGAGGGGGCCTTTTCTCCATTAAGATCGGCCTATGATATAGGCTGCTCAAGCCTCGCTCGTGAGGTCTTGCGCCTCATTGGAAGCGAGACCATCATTGTTCCATGTGAGTCTGAAACGACTTTCGCATTGCTGCGCGCTTGATGCAATGCCAAAGTCTCCTACGTTATGCTGGTTCACGCCCGCAGGCATTCGCGTTCCAGAGCTACGGGCAACGCTCACGTTCAGCTTTCTCTACGAGAGATTCGTACCTTCAAAGATTTCACAGCGCGGATTTTTATGTATCAGCCTGGGAAATGTGCGACCTCGCTGATCTCACGAGGCCGTCGCTTTGCATATACTCCCGTATAAGCTCATAGCATTTCTTTGCGCGATTTTTCAACTGTAGTTTCTTTTGGCCGTCATATTGTTTGACCAGCCTAAAATAAGAGCTTGACGTCTATAGAGCTGTTCGATATGTTATGCGGTACTAATCCGTCAATGGGTACCCGGGTCAGTGAATCAGGGGAAAGCCCTCAAGATATATATTCCCTAAGTGTGAGAATAAATAAGGAAAATCTTGTTCTACAAGGTCAGACGTGCCAGCTTCGGCAGTAGCTCGGGCAAAAGGGGATGCTGAATGTCGGAAGTTATTTTGGAGGCAAAAAACGTCTTTCTCTCCTTTCATGGGGTGGCTGCGCTTACCAACGTAAGTTTTCAGGTGATGAAAGGAGAGATTTTCTCGATCATTGGCCCGAATGGCGCCGGAAAAACCTGCATGATGAACTGCATCAATGGGCTTTACCATCCGCAGAAGGGGAGCCTGTACTTCAAAGGTACAGACATCACCAGGATGTCGCCTCATAGACGCGCAGCGCTGGGCATTTCGAGGACGTTTCAAAAAATCGAATTGTTTGGAGGTATGACGGTTCTCGACAACATCCGGTTGGGCCGCCATCTTCACCTCAAATCAGGACTCCTGAGTTCCTCGATATATTGGGGCAAGACAGCAAGGGAAGAAGTCGAAGCCCGAAAATTTATAGAGGAAGAGATCATAGACTTGCTCGAGATAGAAGCCATCCGCAATGAAGTGACGGGGATGCTCCCGTACGGAATGCAGAAGAGGATAGAGTTGGCGCGAGCGCTTGCCTTGCAACCAGAGGTCATTCTTCTCGACGAGCCGCTTGCTGGTTTGAACCTTGAAGAAGTGGAAGACATGGCGAGGTTTATTCTCGATATCAACGAAGAGAAGCGCTGGCAGGTTACCTGTGTGTTGGTGGAGCATGACATGGGAGTGGTCATGGATCTTTCAGACCGCGTTATGGCGCTGAATTTCGGTGTAAAGATCGCAGACGGGACCCCGTCAGAGGTCCAGGAGAATCCTGAAGTGATAAAAGCCTATTTGGGTGAGGTGGAGGATCTATATGTTAGCCGCCGCTGAGACGAGTACTGCCGGGGAAATAGTTATTACCAAGGACCTGACCTTACCCAAGCTGCTGGTGCAACAGTGCCGCAAGTTCGGCGCAAAGAAGGTCGCCATGAGGGAGAAGGAGTATGGTATTTGGAGGCCGGTTACCTGGCAGCAGTATTTGGACAATGTGAAATATATCACCCTCGGTCTCGTCAGTCTCGGGCTCGAACCGGGAGACAAGGTCATCATGATTGGCGACAACAGACCGCAGGCCCTGTGGACCGAGATGGCGGCCATGTGCGCTGGCGGCGTAGGGGTGTGGCTGTTCCAAGATTGCCTCATGGAGGAAGTCCAATACATCGTCGATCATTCGGATTCCAAGTTCTACATCGCAGAGGGCCAAGAAGAAGTGGACAAGGGGCTTGCCATTCGGGACAGGTGCCCCAAGTTGAAAAAGATTATTTGGGACGATCCCAAGGGTCTGCGACATTATGACGATCCGATGCTTATGAGCCTGGAAGAGGTTATGCGGATAGGTCGGGAAAAGGACGCCGAGGACCCAGGGTTGTTCGATCGACTTGTAGAAAAGGGTAAGGGTGACGATGTCTGTCTCTTGTTTTATACCTCGGGGACGACCGCCAAACCCAAGGGCGCGTTGCTGACTCACTATAACATGCTTACCATGGGCCGAAATCTCATGAGAGTGGACCCGTGTACACCGGATGACGACTTCGTGTCGTACCTGCCCTTTGCCTGGATCGGCGAGCAGATGATGTCCATCTCATGCGGCCTACAGGTAGGCTACACCCTCAATTTTCCTGAAGAACCTGAAACTGCCCAGCAAAACGTGCGGGAAATCGGCCCTCATGTCATGTTTGCCCCGCCGAGACTTTATGAACAGTTCACGCGGACGGTGCAGGTGAAATACCTTGACGCCACATGGCTGAAACGTAAGGTCTATGAGATCGGCATGAAGATAGGGTACCATATAGCCGATCTCAAATTCGAGAAGAAGCCTGTGCCGGTTTTATGGAAAATACTAGGGTTCCTGGCAGATATAACTCTGTTTGCAAAGATACGCGATCACCTCGGTCTCAGCAGGGTGCGGCATGCCTACACGGGCGGCGCTGCTATGGGGCCTGACCATTTTCGCTTCTTTCATGCCATCGGCGTGAACCTCAAGCAGATCTATGGCCAAACCGAGATTGCAGGTATTTCGGTGGTGCATCGGGATGGGGACGTGAAATTCGACACCGTGGGAACCCCAATACCTGAAACAGAGGTCCGCATAGGCGAAAACGACGAGATTCTCTCCCGCAGCCCGTCAGTGTTTGTGGGATATTACAAGATGCCTGAAGAAACGGCAAAGACGCTGAAGGACGGCTGGTTGCACTCCGGCGATACCGGTTTCATAGATGAAGATGGCCACCTGGTCGTTTTTGACCGATCCAAGGATATCATGATCCTCAGCGACGGAAGAAAGTTTTCGCCGCAATTCCTGGAGGCGCGGCTTAAGTTCAGTCCTTATCTCAAGGATGCGCTTGTGATCGGGCATCAGCGCCCCTACGTCACGGCGATCATCTGTATTGACTACAATACTGTTGGAAAATGGGCCGAAGACCACGGCATCAACTATACCAGTTATCCCGAGCTGTCCCAGCTACCTCAAATTTATGACCTCGTTGAAGATCCCATACGGCAGGTCAACAGAACCCTTCCAGAGAGTGCAAGGATAAGGCGATTCGCCAACCTCTACAAGGAATTCGATGCAGACGACGACGAATTGACCAGAACGAGGAAGATACGGAGAGCCTTTGTGGAGAATCGGTACAAGGACATCATAGACGCTTTGTACAGCGAAAAAGACATGATGCACATGGACACAAACATTACCTATGAAGATGGCCGTGTCGTGCAGATCAAGACAGACATTCGGTTGCAGACTGTGCGAGATGGAGGAAAGCAGTAATGGAACTCTTTGTACAACTCGTCGTGACAGGCGTGATGCTCGGCTCCATCTTTGCCTTGGTGGCGCTGGGATGGGTTCTTATTTACAAATGTTCAGGCGTATTGAACCTGGCCATGGGGGAACTCACCATGATCGGGGGTTATGTATGCCTGGCTTTCTACCAGAGGTTCGTCACCTTCATGCCATTGGGTTACGCCTTCTTTTTCGCCCTCGTCGGCACGATCTTTGTGGGCCTGATTCTCGGGCTAGTCACGGAACGTCTTTTCTTGAGAAAGATGATAGGCGAGCCCATTCTCGCCGTTATTATGGTCACCGTGGGGTTATCGTTCTTTTTCAAAGGCATGGTGTTCATTATCTGGGATACTGACACCCAAGTTTTTGCACCTCGAGTATTCTCCATAGAACCCATGGTCGTGGCAGGCATCGCCGTCGGAGAGGTGTATTTTTGGAGCTTTATCGCGGCAATGATTCTGATGGTCATCTTTGTGAGTTTCTTCAAATACACAAGATGGGGTCTCTCGATGCAGGCATGCGCTGACGACGAGATGGCCGCGCTCTCGCTCGGAGTGAGCGCCAAATTCGTGTATGCCCTTGCATGGGCCATAGCCTTTATGGCCGCGGGCGTGGGTGGAACGTTGCTTGGCAATATCAACGGCCTCAACTATTCGGTCAGCATGTTAGGGCTTCTGGTATTGCCCGTTGTTGTATTCGGAGGCCTGAACTCCGTGCCGGGCGCGATAGTCGGCGGAATTACTATAGGCATCCTCCAAAATCTTACCGGCGGGTACCTTGACTACTACTTTCCCGGCGGTATCAAAGAGATCGCGCCGTTTATTTTCATGGTAATTTTCCTCCTCTTCAAGCCTTATGGGCTTTGGGGTTGGGAGCGCATAGAAAGGGTCTAGGCCATGAGTTATTTACCCTGTGGTACGTATTTTGAGTCTTACGAGGACGACCAGAAGTGGTGGCGCACCCCCTTTATCAAAGGGAAGATGATCCTCATGGTCGTACTTTTAATCTTCCTGCCGTATATTGTTGGCAGCCAATGGCTTAGCGTGGCTTACACCATTAATTACTACATCCTCGCAGCGCTGGGAGTGCAGCTTTTGATTGGGTATTGCGGTCAGATCACCCTTGGGCATGCAGCGTTCGTCGCCGTGGGCGGGTACACCAGCGCCATGATGATCCTGTTCGTGCCTTGGCCTCAATGGATCGTGGATTACGGATTAGCGTACCCCATTAGCATAGTGTGCGCTGGTTTTTTGGCGGCCTTCTGGTCAGTGCTGTTTGGTTTGCCGTCGGCGAGGGTCAAGGGTTTTTATTTAATTATGACGACCATGGCGGCCCAGTGGATCACGGTGCCGCTCGTGATCACCCAATATGTGAGCCAGATCGGCGGTCGAGGACAGTCATTCTCACTGCCCCCCGGCACGGTGAGTATAGGTCCGTGGGTCATCGACACTGATGAAAAAATTTACTATTTCTCAGTGGTATTGGTTTTGTTGTGTCTGTTGGCCATGGGAAACTTGCTGCGATCAAAAATTGGGAGGGCATGGATTGCCATTAGGGACAACGATATCGCAGCGGAGACCATGGGCGTGAATATCGTCACGTATAAATTGTTGGCCTTCTTTGTTGCAGGTTTTTTTGGGGGAATTGCAGGCGCCTATTATATCAGCGCCTTGTTTTTTGTAAGCCCTGAACATTATGAATGGTTTTTCTCCCTGTTGTGGGTAGGCATTATTCTCATAGGAGGCGTTGGAAGCATCCAAGGTCTGGTTTTCGGATCAATATTTGTGGTCATGGTCTTCAAGCTCCTCGAGATTGGTGTCTTGGGATTGAGCGAAATGCTTATGGTTTCTTACCCTGAGTTGGGCTGGGTAACCACCAAGATCATCTTTTTCAAGGAATCGGCATTTGGATTGGCAATCATCTTCTTCTTGATCTACGAGCCGAATGGTTTGAGCTATCGATATTGGCAGCTCAAGAACTACTTTAACCTGTGGCCTTTCTCTTACACAGGCAAATAATTGGGGCTTTGAATTAAGGGTCCCCGAGAAGTAAGGAAAGAAAGGAGGTGTCACGCGAGTTAAGAGGAGGCCTGTCTAAAAAAACGGTTGACTGGACAACAAAAAAGCAAACTGGAGGTTCAAATGACGAGAAGGTTGTTGCTGACGGCAGTGGTTTTGATGCTGATGTCGGGGCTATCATTTGCCGCAGATGAGCTGAGAGTCGGTTCCATAAACGATTTGACAGGTGCGACGTCTGACGTCGGCAAGGATGCAGCTCTCGGGGTCAAAGAATGCGTCACCTATGTGAATGACCATGGAGGGGTGAACGGGAAAAAAATCAAACTGTTCCTCTATGATTACGGGTACCGGGTCCCCGAAGCGATTACCATTTACAAGCGGTTCAGAGATCAGGACAAGATACAGCTCCTCCTGCAATGGGGAACCGGTGACACGGAAGCGCTGTCCCCAACGGTGAACAAAGACAAGATGGTGACCATTTCGGACTCACTATCAGGGCATCTGTGCGACCCGAAGAAGACTCCGTACAATTTCGTGTACAGCACTGACTATTCGACAAACGCCCGGGCAGCGCTCACGTCTTGGTACGAAAAAGTATGGATGAAATCCGACAAATGGAAGAAGGCTCGGGATGAGGGCAAGAAGCCCAAACTCGTGTGCTTCTATATGTTTGCCTCGCCTTATTGCAGCGCGCCTATAAAGGCAATAAAGGACCAGGCCGCTCTTTTAGGAATCGAAGTGGGAAAAGATCAGGACGTGGCCTTGACCGCGTTGGATGCCAAGAGCCAGGTGCTTGCGGCCAAGGGCGAGGGCGCCACAGTGATCTGGCACGGCAATACTACAATGTCCGTTGCCACAGCAGTGAAGGATGCTTACGCTCTTAAACTTGGGGCAGATCATATCATCAACAACTGGGGCTTCGATCATAACCTGTTGAGAATGACGCAAGAAGCCGGTGAAGGAGTAATCGGCGCAGCATCATGCGCATTTCTTGACATGGATGTACCGATGATGGACAAGGTGCGCGAGTATTGCCAGAAGGTGAACCCAGGGATTCCTATGGACAAACGGGATGTCAGAACCGTTCAGGGCTGGACAAAAGTCTCGTTGGCCGTAGCTGGATTGGCGGGCGCAGACAAGAAGGGCAAGCTGGATGGTCCATCCATTAAAGCTGCTTTGGAGTCATTGAAGGATTGGTATCCGTTTGACACCAAAAACGCGCTGGGCGTGGGGCCCTATACCATCACTTCGACAGATCATCGCCCGACGCCAGTAGCGTCTCTTTACACCATAAAAGACGGCAAGATTGTCCTTTTCGAGAAGATCAACATGAAAGAGAAATTCCCCGACAAGTGGGAGAGCTGGCTCGGCTGGTAGTATGTAGCGTCGCTGTTCCTTACAGGGCTGAGTCTTGCGTTGTGACGAGACTGAGCGCTGCAGACAAGGGAGAAGGTTGTGGCTGAGAATAGTAGCATCTTAAAGATCAACAACATTGAGGTGAGGTACCACGAAGTCATCTTGGTACTCAAGGGCGTTTCCATAGAGGTTCCTGCCGGCGGCATCGTGGCCTTGCTCGGCGCCAACGGAGCGGGGAAAAGCACGACCCTGAAAGCGGTGTCCGGCCTCCTCAATCACGAGGACGGGGAGGTGACTGACGGCAGCATCGAGTTCCTGGGGGAGCAGATCCACCGGCTCGCCGCCGAAGACATCTCCAAGAGAGGCATTTTCCAGATCATAGAAGGTCGCCGAGTGTTCGAACACCTCACTGTGGAGGAGAATCTCGTTGTGGGGGGACATCTCAGGCCTACGGGGTTGAAAGAGCGGCTGGAGATGGTTTACCACTATTTTCCCCGTTTGAAGGAGCGGAGAAACGTCTTGGCAGGGTTTGTCAGCGGCGGCGAGCAGCAGATGTGCGTCATCGGCCGCGCAATGATGGCAAAGCCCAAACTCATGTTGCTTGACGAACCATCTATGGGGCTGGCCCCTCTTCTCATCAAGGAGATCTTCGAGATCATTCAACGCCTCAACCAACAAGAAAAGATACCCATTCTACTGGTCGAACAGAACGTGAAGCTGGCGCTGACTGTAGCGCCTTACGCCTATGTCATGGAGAATGGCCGGATAGTTATGGACGGACCGTCAGAAAAATTAAAGGAAAATCCTGACATCCGAGACTTCTATCTCGGCTTGACTGATGTAGGCGGCAGGAAGAGCTTCCGTGATGTGAAACACTATAAGAGACGCAAACGTTGGTTAACCTGACCTTTCAAGGGTAAAGGAGGAAACATGAAGAAGGCGCTTACGATCTCTGCGGTTATGCTTGTGGCGTTCGGTTTCTGCGTCCTGCCGGCGCTCGCCGTGGAAGCACCAATTATCACATTGGAAAGGGTTGAAGTTGCGAGCATCCAACCGTTTTATGTCAAGCCTCGCATAGGGTATAAGAATGAAAAGGAGCCTGGGAAGGAAGAGACATACGGGTACAGCAGTACTTTGAGTCTCGCTTATATTTTCAATATAAAGAATCCCAACAAAGAACCGCTCATGCTCGACGAACTCAGTTTCACCACCGATTTTGAAGGCTTCGATGTCAATACGGTCACAGCCTATGAGGACTCCTGGATACCAGGGGGTAAGACAAATCAGGTCAGGGTCGTGGTGATAAACGAGGCCTTCCCCACCTTGGTGAGTCTGATGGTGGGAGCGGAGCACGCCGCGAAGATAGCGGAGAGGAAGACCACGGCGGCCGCGTTGGTGAGCAAGTGGTGGAAAGATATCTCGGATTTTTCTTTTCCCATAGGAGTTACCAACGGCACCGCGCTCTTCAAAGACGAGAAGGGCAAGGAAATCAGATCGGTTTTTAGCGCCAAATTCGGCGGAGAGAAGAAAGAATAGCACACATTGTTCAACCAGACCGGTGCATTCCAGTGCACCGGTCTCCCGCCCGAATTGATACGGTGAAGATGAGTTGATATGCGCAACGGCTGCTGGCGTAAGGTGCACGGTTCTCGCAAGGGGACGCTATTATTATTGCAGCGGTTGCACGCCACCCTTGGGGACGTGAGAGTGGAGAGATTGTGAAGAGTGATTGCGCAACGCGCCTCAATACTGTTAAGCGATCAATAAGGTGATAACTGCCACCCTGTGACGAATGGTATCAGTTCGTGGAAAGCCTTGAACGCGTCTCTAGAGAACTCGAAGATTTGCGGGCCCAAATTAGGCGCCACGATTATCTCTATTATGTTCTGGATCAGCCGGAGATAACGGATTCCGAGTATGATCAGCTCTACCGGCGATTAGAGGAACTCGAGAGACGTTATCCTGAGTTGATCACCCCTGATTCGCCGACGCAGCGCGTCGGCGGCGAGCCTTTGCCACAATTCGGCGAGCTTCCACATGCGATTCCAATGCTCTCCATTTCAAACGTGTTTTCTCAAGAAGAACTCATCGATTTTGATCAGAGAAGCCGCAAGACGCTTGGAATAACAGGTGAGCTTTGGTACGTGGTGGAACCCAAGCTGGACGGCGTCGCCATCGAGCTGATTTATCAGCGCGGAAGCTTGACCTCGGCCGCAACCAGGGGCGATGGCTTTGTGGGAGAGGATGTCACGGCCAACGTAAGGACGATCAAGAGCATCCCTCTGAGGCTCGTGGGGGAAGGAGCGGTTATCTCTTTGGTGGAGGTACGCGGCGAGATCTTCATGGAGAGGTCTCATTTTGACGCCCTAAATCAAGAGCGAGATGAACTGGGTCTGCCGGCCTTTGCCAATCCTCGCAATGCCGCGGCAGGGTCGTTGCGGCAGCTCGATCCCAAGGTGACTGCGTCTCGACGTTTGCGATTCCTAGCCCACAGTATGGGCCGCATAGAGTCGTCATTACCGGAAAGCCACTGGGACTTGCTGAAGTTTCTTTCCGCCATGGGGCTCCCCGTGAACTTACGCCATGCGAAACGTTGCCATGGAGTGGCCGAGGTTTTGGCGCATTATCGCCAGCTCGAAACGGTGCGCCCCCATCTCCCCTACG
>Ga0272446_1005613_pt1 | contig 13674 bp, 13 predicted proteins | sample YNPCB0061_FD_194587 | JGI IMG/M metagenome (GOLD analysis project Ga0272446, IMG submission 194587) | Hot spring microbial mat communities from Yellowstone National Park, WY, United States - YNP-CB-006-1 | ecosystem: Environmental > Aquatic > Thermal springs > Hot (42-90C) > Sediment | place...
AGGGTGTATCAGGATGCCTACCGCGAAGCTTTGGAGAAGGGAAAACAAGAAGGCAAACAGGAGGGTATGCAAGAAGGCAGAAGAGAGGGGAAGGTGCAGACTATTTTACGATTACTGAGCCACAAATTTGGTAATTTATCACCGCACATAACCCAGCAAATTGCCACCTTATCCCTAGAATCCCTAGCTAGTCTGGCCGATGTGATTTTGGATATGCAGAACCTAGATGACCTGAGTACATGGCTGTCTGCCCACTGAACCCCGATCGTGAACCAAGTTAAAATCTATGCTTTCCCCCAGGGGCAAAGCCGATAATCCAAATCATCCCAGGAATACCCACTAGGGCGGTGAGGGCATTTAAGGGGAGGATTACCCCGCCTCCTAAAATTTTAGTACCCAAGTCTGCTGACAGAGCCACGATCGAGCCGATTAAAATTACGCCCCCCACCAATAGGCGATGGTCTGACCCGCCCCACAACAGCCGACACAGATGGGGCACGGTTACGCCGATAAAGGCGATGGGACCACAAAAGGCAGTGATTGCTCCCACCAACAAGGCGCTATTTACCATGACTAGGAGGCGCAGGCGCACCAGAGCCGTTCCCAGACTGCGGGCTTGTTCTTCTCCCAAAAGTAAGGTATTCAGGGGTTTGGCTAGACCGATCGCCATGCCCAGACCGATGATTACAAAGGTGAAAAGGATGGGCATTTGCTCCCAAGTGACCCCACTAAAATTCCCCAGCGTCCAGTTGATGAACCTGCGCAGTTGTTCACTATTGGTAAATTGGAACAGAATGCTAACGATGCCATTTACAGCATAGCCCAAAAGTAAACCCAATACTAGGAGGCTAGTAGGACTAGATAGCCAACGGGCTGACAGGAGCAGGATTAGGATTACCAGGGCTGACCCCAGCCCTGCAGAACTGACCACACTCAAATTGTGCCCCCCTGACCAGCCTGTCGCCACCGCTACCCCCAGACTTGCCCCCGCACTGATGCCCAATACAAAGGGACCCGCCAAAGGATTTTGGAACAGGGTCTGCATTTGTAAACCGCTCACGGACAGGGATGCCCCCGCCAATACCGCAGTCAGGGATTGGGGTAATCGGAACTGCCAAATAATTTTGCTGTCGGGAGAATTGAGGGTGTGGGGATTTTGTAAAATCTGGAAAATGCGCCCCAAGGGAATGGCGATCGAGCCGACGGTAATAGAAAGAACCAACAGCACAATTAACAGCGCCCCTGCCATGTAAAAGTAGATTGTCCGCCTGTCCATGCTTTACTTTAATTTTTGGTAATAGATAAATTGATGGTTGGGCACTAATGGGGGATGAAAAATTTTCACCAGGTCAGCCAAGACCAATTCGGGATGGAGCACAGCCCCCTGCCAAAAGTCATTGCCCCCAGAGACCCGTAAATTATTATTGAAAACTTGCCCCGATCGAAAGGGCGGTAATTCACCGTAGCGGGGATCAGCCTTGACAATATCTTGCAGAGAAAACCACTCACTGTGATTGGTGAGCCACACTTCCGCTTGGTTGGCTCTGGCAAATACTGCCTCAAAGGACAGGGGCAAAGAGGCGGTGGAGTCGTCGTCTTGCCACAGGTAATCTGCCCCCGCATCCGCTAAAAATTGGGCGAAATAACTTTTGCCCCCAGCGATCGACCAAGTGCCCCCATACACACTGCCTGTCAATACTTTAGGTTTGCGGGTGATGTTTTGCGTTAAATTTTTAATTTGTTGATATTGCCGCTCGATTTCGGTAAACTTTTGTTCCGCCAATTCTTCTTGATTGAAAAACAGGGCAGTAAACTTTAACCATTCCGATCGAGCAAGGGGAGAATTTTCTAGGTATTCACTATTTAGGACTACTTTCAAGCCCAATTCTAATAGTTTGCCGTATTGATCATCTTGGGCATTACCTATTCCATAGGCAGTAATTAAATCGGGATTGAGTTGGATAATTTTTTCGATATTTAGGCGATAGTTTTTGCCGATTTCTGTTAATTGTTTATCCTTAATTTGTAATAGCTCAGGCGACCAATAAATAATGTTGTAATCCGTAACCCCCACCAATCGGTCTAAAATTTGCAAGGCTTCTAAATGGGGTAAATGGGTAGTGGACAAACTCACGATCGAGCGCACAGGAATAGAAATTATTTGGGCTTGGGGAAAATTTGGGGGGGCAGGCGTGCCACACTGCACTAATACATATTGCACCGGGGATGGCGCATTGGCGTAGGGCTGATTTACCGTGACCACTTTGTAATTTTGCTGATAATCAACGGTAAAACCTTGGGCATATTTAATTTTAGTTTTGCTGGGGAAATAATCTACCTGCGGGTCATATTTATCTACACATTCGGAAACGATCGGGTCAGGGGCAATAATCCGACTAGGAGAATTACAGGCAGTTACGCTAATTACTAACCAACTGGTTAATAAGCATACTAGAACAAATTTATAGAAAAACTTGATTGATCGATATTTACCTAGGGGGCGAAAATAATTACTGAGGATGGCAAACATAAATCCGTGTATCTAGTATCTATAAATTCATGGTACTGTGCCTATCTAGGCAATCGGTTAAATCTTTGGGGCAGTAAAAGAATTTCTGCACAAATGTTATTTTTTTACTACTCTTTTCCCCTCACCCCCAGCCCCTCTCCCAAAGGGCGAGGGGAGTTAATGCAGTGTAAGCATTTTGTTTATTTCCACCCTAGGAAGGGAATAATTTTGTTTGTGGCGATGATACCCCAGAGGCATACAATTCCCTTATTCAGGCAGTAGGTCTAATTATTTTAGTTTAACTAGGGCTGGGGCTTGCCATAATGGGAACGATCGACAAAGTATGACCATGACTGCTATTACAGAAGAGAAAAAAACGCGCCCCAGCAAAAGAATTTTTATCAGTACGGGGGAAGTGTCAGGGGATTGGCACGGGGCAAACCTGATCAAGGCACTTTACCGCGAGGCGGAAGCTAGGGGCATAGACTTGGAAGTGGTCGGTTTGGGGGGCGATCGCATGGCTCAGACCCCCGCCCGCCTTTTAGGGAATACCACAGGCATAGGCTCGATCGGGGCATTTGAGGCTTTGCCCTATGTCATCCCTACCCTCTGGTTACAGTACCATGCCAAACGCCAATTACAAAAATGTCCCCCCGATGTGGTGGTGCTCATCGATTACATGATGCCCAATCAGGAGATGGGGTGGTTTGCCAAACAAAAGTTAGGTGTCCCTGTAGTCTATTACATTGCTCCCCAAGAATGGGTGTGGCGCATGAATGACCAAAATACCCAAGCCATTAAAAGTTTTACCGATCGCCTATTTGCCATTTTCCCTGCTGAGGCTGAGTATTATCAGCAGGCAGGCGTACCTGTGGAATGGGTGGGGCATCCTTTTTTAGAAAGTTTACGGCAAGTGCCCGATCGAGCCACTGTGCGCCAGCAGTTGGGCATAGCTCTGGATGCTACGGTGATTACCCTTTTGCCCGCTTCCCGCACCCAAGAGTTAAAATCCGTCGCCCCCATCTTGTGCCATGCCGCCCAATTATTACAAAAAGAAATACCGCACCTGCAATTTTGGCTCCCCCTCTCCCGTCCCCAGTACCGCCCTGCCCTACAAAAAATACTCGATCGATACGGCGTACAGGCTAACATCAGTGAAATGCCTTCCCAGTGGCTAATTCGCTGTGCCGATTTGGTACTGTCCAAGTCTGGAACCGCCAACCTAGAGACTGCCATTTTAGATGTGCCCCAAGTGGTGTGCTATCGCATCCATCCCATCACCGCCCTGTTAGCCAAGTACATCATGCGTCTAGATATTCCCTTTGCCTGCCCCGCCAACCTAGTGTTAATGCGCCCCCTCGTGCCCGAATTTTTACAAGACCAAGCTACGGGGGAAAATATGGCTAGGTCAGCTCTGGAATTATTGACCAATCCAGCGGCGCGGTGCCAGATGTGGGCAGGTTATGGGGAAATTAGGCAAAAATTAACCGTAGATGGTCAGGTGGGGGCGATCGAGCGGGTGGCAAAAGGCATCTTTGACCTGCTGTCGTGAAACTACACCGCCTTTATTTACAAAATTTTCGCAACTACAGGGAGCAGACCTTCCCCCTATCCCCTAAGCAAACTATTTTGTTGGGGGACAATGCCCAGGGCAAATCCAATGTTTTAGAAGCCATATTTTTATTGTCCACCCTAAAAACCTATCGGGAGGGGCGCGATCGAGACTTGATTCGGTTTGGTGCCAATTGTGCCCAGATTACAGGTTATGGAGACCAACTGGAATTACAGGTGATCCTGCGCAGTGGCAGTAGGCGGACTCTAGCCATTAACGGCGTATCCCAGACCAAGAATACGGACTTTTTGGGGTATTTGCCAGTGGTGCTTTTTTCCAGCCTCGACTTGGCACTGATTCGCACTAGCCCCGAAACTCGGCGGGCGTGGCTAGACCATACCCTCATGCAATTGGAGCCAATCTACAGTAACCTCAGCCACGAATATCAGCAAGTGCTCAGACAAAAAAATGCCCTGCTGAAACATTGCCGTACCCAAGCACAAAGCCTGCCCCCCGCCGAAATGGCAGTTTGGAATCACCAATTAGCCCAGTTAGGCACAAAAATTATGCGCCGCAGGTGGCGACTGATTCACCGCCTCCAGCCCCTCGCCCAGCAATGGCAAAGGCGCATCAGTGCAGGGCAAGAGTCCCTAGACATTATTTATGCCCCCAAGCTAGAATGCGCCAACTGGGATGACCCCGCCGAAATTCACACCGCCCTCTTGACCGCCATGGCAGACAAACAATCGATCGAGCTATGGCAAGGTACAAGCCTAGTGGGTCCCCATCGGGATGAAGTGCAATTTCATCTCAATCATGTACCCGCCCGCACCTACGGTTCGCAGGGGCAACAGCGCACCCTCATCCTCGCCCTGAAACTAGCCGAGTTGGAACTGTTGGAACTGGTCTTGCAAAAAACGCCCCTACTCCTGTTGGATGATGTACTGGCAGAACTGGACTTGCATCGCCAACAACAACTGCTGGGGGTAATCAACGATCGAGTACAAACCATCATTACCACCACCCACTTGGACAATTTCGATCGAGCATGGCAAAACCAAGCGCAAATTTTACGCATTCACCAAGGCTCGATCGTGCCCTAATTTACCGAGAAAACGCCGTAAAACCCTGCTCTTTAGGGCAGGGATGTAAGGCGCAAATTTATCAAAAAAAACAGCAGAAGCAAGCTAGTAGGACAGCTTTGTGCTATACTAGCACTAGAGGCGAGGGTAATCAACCTCTCTAAAAACCCAGTAGCCTAACGGCTAAAAAACAACCTAAGGTTTTTTGGTTGGCTCAACAGTACCTTTGGGCAAAAGGGAACTGCCCCGAAAGGGGGAACGCTTGGGGAGATCAGCACCTCTGCTTTTGATGGGCAACCTGATGAAGTAAGTGCGCTCGCAGAACCAAGAACAAGAATCCCCTGCCTTTAGGCAGGGGAGTATGTCAATTAACACTGTCTTAGCTCCCCTCGCCCTTTGGGAGAGAGTGGGAAAGGAGTAAGATAAATTGTGTCCTCGCGATGGCAGGGGGTGAAGAATACTAAGAAGCCAACCCTTTCCAAACTAGGTTCGTGATAAGATGCGCATATAAAATTCAACTTAATTATTGAGGTTAATATGCTGTTAATGTTTGTAGCTACCCTGCCCGAAGCCTATCGCATTTTTGATCCGCTGGTGGATGTCCTGCCCGTGATCCCCGTTTTCTTTTTGTTATTGGCATTTGTGTGGCAAGCGGCAGTGGGATTCAGGTAAGTAACCCCAGCTAAATCATGGAAATACTTGTCCTACACGGACCAAATCTCAATTTGTTGGGGGGGCGGGAGCCGAAAATTTACGGTAAAACCACCCTTGCCCACATCAATCAACTCCTACTAGCCGATGCCCAAGAACTAGGCGTTTCCCTCGAAATTGTCCAGTCCAACCACGAGGGCGTGCTAATTGAACAGATTCACCAAGCCATCGGGGTAAAGAAAGGCATCCTATTCAATCCCGCCGCCTTTACCCACACCAGCATTGCCCTCAGGGATGCCATTGCCAGTGCCGAACTGCCCACCGTAGAAGTACATTTAAGCAACATTCACCGTCGGGAGGAATTTCGGCATCATTCCTACATTGCGCCTGTGTCGATCGGGCAGATTTGTGGGTTTGGGGTGGATAGCTATCGCCTTGGTCTGCGGGGACTGGTAAACTATCTCAAAACCTTGCCCCAGTAAAGCCAGTGTCTGCCATTACCGTTAGTTTGCGCCGTCAACAGAACCCCCAGTCTCAGGGGTATATCCAGCAATTTGTGGTTAGGGCTGCCCCCCATCACACCACTGTCCTCGACCTGCTACACCAAATTCAGTGGGAACAGGATAGTACGGTTGTATTTCGGCGCAATTGTCGCAATGCCATCTGTGGCAGTTGTGCCATGAAAATCAATGGTACATCTGCCCTTGCCTGTGCCGTTTCGGCGCACCAGGCCATGGATGCTCAGCAACACATCTCGATCGAGCCTTTGGGTAACTTACCCGTCCTGCGGGATTTGGTAGTGGACATGACTAGGTTTTGGCAAAATCTAGAGCAAGTCCAGCCTTATGTAACCACCCAGCCAAAGCAAGAACGGGAATTTCGCCAGACCCCCCAACAACGGATGAAATTACAGGCGGGGGGGAATTGTATTTTGTGCGGGGCTTGCTACAGCGAGTGTAATGCCTTGGGGGGTAACCCCAACTTTATCGGTCCCCATGCCCTTGCCAAAGCCGATCGTATCTTGCAGGATAATCGGGAAGCCCGCCCAGCCGAACGCCTCCAGCGCTACAATACCAGCGATATGGCGTGGGGCTGTACCCGTTGCTACCAGTGTAATGAAGTGTGTCCTGTGGGGGTGCAACCGTTGGATCGGATTACGCAGGTGCGCCAAGCCATTTTACAGGCACAGCATTTGTCCGTCCATACCGCCATGATCCACCGTCGATCGATGGTGCAATTAGTGCAAGCGGGGGGCTGGGTAGCAGAGAGCAAACTGGCATTACAAGTATTGAGCGATCGGGGGAGAAACTGGCACAAACTGACGCAGGTCATTCCCTTGGCATGGCGGATGCTTACCAAAGGCAAATTTCCCCTGCCTTGGCAGTTCAAGAGTTCCAGCGCCACAAAGGAAATCAGGGATTTAATTACCCGCCTGCAAACGCCCCCAGATATAAATACAAGTAAAGAGAAAAGCTAGGATAGTTGCCATCATCGCGATTTCTGCCCCAGTTCCATGTTAATCATCCAGAATCTGACTTATCATCCCCCCGCCACCACCCAGCCGATTCTGCGTAATATATCTCTACAGTTGCCTGAAAAGACACTGGGATTGATTGTTGGGCCCAGTGGTTCAGGGAAAACCACACTTTTAGAAATTCTCTCTGGTTTTGTGCAGTGGACAGGGGGTGGCATTCATTGGTTCAGTCAAGAATTGGATGCTGACCATCTGCAACAGCTATCGGGACTGGTGTTCCAATTCCCCGAACGGCATTTTTGCGGTAGTACCATTTTAGAAGAATTGCGTTTGGGCTATGTGAACTTAGAAGGGGAACGCATCGATCGTGCCCTTGCCAGTGTGGGACTGGGGGGCGCTAATCTGATGGATGCACCCCATGATTTGAGTGGTGGACAACAACGGCGCTTAGCTCTGGCGGTACAACTACTGCGTCAGCCCAGTTTATTACTGTTAGATGAACCGACCGCAGGATTGGATTGGTCTATGCGGCGACAGATTGTGGAATTGATTGCCCAGTTAAAACAAAATTGGACAGTATTGTTAGTCAGCCATGAACCCGAGGAATTTAGCTCGATCGCCGATCAGCAATGGCGGTTACAGGCGGGCATATTGGAGCGGGTGGCATAATCAGTCCCATGCTACAATCTACTTAACCTTTCCTCGGTGTACCTAGTCATGGAAACTAACTTGCACCAGACTAATGAGGTAATTGGCGATCGGTACCAAATTTTGAGTCCTCTCGGTTCAGGTGGCTCAGGCACTACCTACGCCGCCCTTGATTTGCAGACTCAGCATCAAGTTGCCCTCAAAGTGCTATCCCTGCGTCATATCAAAGAATGGAAAACTTTGGAACTATTTGACCGAGAGGCAAAAATCCTCAAAAATCTGAATCATCCGCAAATTCCCAGTTATCTGGACTATTTCTCAATGGAAGCGGCAGATGACCAGCGGTTCTATTTGGTGCAGGAATTAGCTGAAGGGGAATCCCTCGATCGATGGGTAGAGAAAGGCTGGCGGGCTGATGAAGCCACAGCCAAAGATATTGCCATACAGGTCTTGCACATTCTTGACTATCTACATGGCTTAAACCCACCCGTAATTCATCGGGACATCAAACCGCAGAATATCGTGCGTTCTGCGGATAATTATATCTATCTGGTGGATTTTGGTTCAGTTCAGAATTTGTATCGCCAGACCTTTGCCAAAACTTTTGTGGGCACTTTCGGTTATATGCCGCCTGAGCAGTTTCGTGGGCAATGCGTTTGTGTTTCTGACCTTTACAGTTTGGGCGCTACCATACTTTTCGTTTTGACCCACCGTGCGCCCAGTGATTTTCCCCAAAAGAGAATGAGGTTGAACTTTCGTCCTTATCTGACAGTTTCCGAGAAAATGCAGGACTGGCTAGATGGAATGTTAGAACCAGCTGTAGAAGACCGTTTTCCTTCTGCGCGCGCCGCCATTGATTTTTGGGAAACTAATGTTATTCCTGTCCCGCGCGAAGTCCAGTATTCCCGAATAGTCAAGCCTAAAGGCACGCGTATAGAATTGGAACGCAAACCCAACCGCCTATTTATACGCATACCCCCTTTATTCAGACTCTGGGTAAATCTTGCACCATTTTTAGTATTTTTCATCTTCATTGGTACTACAAGGTTATTGTTATTGAATGTATTTGCATTTATTATTTTTCTGGTCATTATCTTCTTTATCAACTTTTTAGAATTATATTTAGAATTCGATCGACAAAGATTTTATTTACGGTGGGGAGTGTTTGGCAAATATCTCGTGATCACCAAAGGAATTACGGCGGACATAGCTAAATTAGAGCTCATCGAGGGGGGAAATAATGGGTATCAAAAATCATCTGTTTGTGCTATCTGGGAAGGAGTAAAATGTCACAGGTTTGGCAGTGGGTTATTATCGGTGGAACAAACTTGGTTATTGGTAGAAATTCAGGACTTTTTAAATAGCCTCAAGACTTCCTAACTCTGTTGCAGTAGTTCTATCACGGCAGTGGGTGAGGGAAACAAGTAATTTCCTACAGAATAATAATTCAACTGGGAATGCCCCTAAGTAAACTCATAATTTCTGCCTCGATCGATGCCAAAGGTACGCTAATTTGCTCTCCCGATCGCATATTTTTCAGTTGAGCCACACTATTTTCATATTCATTACTACCTATCAGCAAGCACACAGGAATTTGCAATTTGTTGGCATAATCCAATTGTTTTTTGATGGGTTTAGGGTCAAAATTTACTAACACATTTATATCTTGTGCCCGCAATCTCTGGGCAATTTGCAGATATTCAGCCATTAGCTCTGACTGCATATTCAGAATCATTACTTGGGCAGGACTAGGAGACAGGGGCTGTAAAATACCTAAGTCCAACAGTTTACCTAACAACCGCGTTAGACCAATAGAAATACCAACCCCCGGTAATTTTTCCCCCGCAAACAAACCCACCAATTCCTCATAGCGTCCCCCTGAACAAATGCTACCTAAACTTTCATGTCCCACTAAAGTTGTTTCATACACCGTCCCCGTGTAGTAATCTAAACCCCTAGCAATACTGAGATCAATTTGACAATTTTCCTCTGGCACTTGGAGCGATCGTACACCAGTCATTACTTCTTTAAGTTCCTGAATACCTAACTGAAATGTGGCATTAGTAATGGTAGAAAAATTGGTTTCTAATTGCTGGAAAATTTCGGCATTTGTACCTTTCAGATTGATAAATGCCATCACCAGATCAGATATTTCAGCCGACATACCAATTTTTTCTAACTCTTGTTTGACCCTGGTTTCTCCTACTTTTTCTAAAGTATCAATAATTTTAATGCACTCTTTAATGCGCTTTTCCCCAATCTGTAAATTATCAAAAAAACCCGTGAGAATTTTGCGATTATTCACCCGAATAATGAATTTACCAATTCCCAATTGTTGAAAAATTTCGTAAATGATCGCAGGAATTTGTGCATCATATAATAAACTAAGTTTTTCTCTACCCACCACATCAATATCGCACTGACGGAATTGGCGATAGCGCCCTGTTTTTGCCCGCTCACCCCGAAATACCATATCCATCTGATAGCGGGCGAAGGGAAATTGAATTTGATGTAAATGGCGCGCGATATAGGCGGCGAGGGGAACGGTCTGGTCAAACTTGAGAGCGCGGGATTCTTCATTATCATGGTTATCTGGCGTGAGGGGAGTGATGCCATAGAGAATGTTGTCCCCCTGATTGCCCTTGGCTTGTAGCACTTCTAAGCGTTCTACGGCAGGGGTCTCGATCGGGCTAAAGCCATACTTCTCAAATACCTTGACCATGATGCCCATGATCTTCTGCTCTAGCCGTTTTGCCCCCGGTAATAGTTCAATGTTGAATCCGCTGGGGAGGGAATAATTAAACTTCTCTGCCATAGTTCACTCTAACATTTCCAATAATTTTTGACTGCTCTCACAGTGGGAACGGAACACATATCGGGGCGGAAATACAGTTATATCTGTACCGCCCACCCTGCGCAAGTGTTGAATGGCAGGCAGTAACTGAGACTCAGGAATAACCACCGTCACCGCATACCAGTCAGGGCGATTATCACTGTACACCTTGGCGATCGTGGGGCCCTGTAACCCTGTCACTTCCTGTAATTCAGGGGACATGGTTAGGTTCTTGCCTATCTCTTCCACAGAAGTTCCTTGCACATTGGCGGTGATGGAAGTAAAATTCTTTGCCATCAAACTAGCTTCAATCAATTCTAAAATGGTTTGCGTGATTTCCCGTTTGGCTCGATCGTGGCGCAGGGCGTGTTTATTGGCAATTAAACAGGTTTGGGACTTCAAAATAGTGCCTCCATGCAAAGGTTTGAGGCGATTTTCCCTGAGAGTAGTGCCTGTACTAGTGACATCGGCAATCATATCGGCATAACCCATACTGGGTGCGGCTTCCATCGCTCCTTTGGCATCTACCAACGCAAAATTGACAATGCGGTGAGCGAATAACCAATCCCTAGTTAGATTCTGATATTTAGTGACAATCCTCAAGATGCGATTCTGTTCTTTCCATTGCAGGGTCAATTCCGCTAAATCCTCGATCGATACCACATCCACCCAACTATCAGGCACTGCCAAAACCAGAGAGCACTTACCATAGCCCAATTCAGGGTAGGCAACTATCACCTTGCCATCATTTTTATCTTCTTCACAAACCACATCATAGCCCGTGATGCCAATATCCACACTGCCTTCATGTACCTTTGTATAAATATCTGCGGCTCTTTGAAAGATGACTTCCACCGCAGGGAGAGCGGGAATGGAAGCTACATACTGGCGATCGTTGGGACGATTGACCTTCAATCCGATATTGACAAATAGTTCTAGGGTGGGCTTTTCTAGCGCACCTTTACTGGGAATGGCGATTCGCAAAGCGTTAGAGTTCATAGTTGATTAGCGATAAATTCTAGGAGTTGCGGTACACTCAGATCATAGGTGAGTTCCGTGCGTCGATCGATCAGGTGGCATTGATTCTGTCCTGCCACAGAAATCATAAAAGTACCAGCGGGGACAGAATCCTCTAAAGCCATGTGCACGGGTAGCAGTTCCCGCAATTGTTGAGCAATCTCGATCGTGGCATGAATTAGCTCAGGTTTAGGAGGAGTCATACTAACAGAAATTATGGGATGGGTAGGGGGTGGCAAGGCTTGACATACCATTTCTAAATTTAGAGAAAAACCTGTGGCAGGGGTAGCACAATTACCACCCAAAGTAAATACTAAATCATCATATCTACCGCCCCCGCCTAAATGATTGCCTCGCTGATCCAACAGTGCAAAAATTGTACCTGTATAGTATTGTAATCCCCTAGTTAATCCTAAATCAAGAGATAAATAACTAGGTAAATGATCCTGTCCGTAAAATGCGGTTAGGATTTGCAAAATCTGATTTAATTCCCGTAAAGGTTGGGGATCAATTTCATATTCATTTAGCAACTCCTGTGCTGTAGGTAAAACCTCTTGGGGCTGACCCCGTAACTGTACCAATCGCTCCATAAACTCGATCGCCTTTAATACCTTGTGGGTTTGATCCCGATGTTTTAGTTTGCTTAATAAGCGATCAGCAATTTCTTGGGGGTCGCGGTTGCCATTGATTTCGATGCGTAAACTACTCAACAATTCTAATATAAATTCACGGGCTGATACTTCATCCATCACCCCAAACACTTCAGCCAACTGTTGAGTTTCAGGTTTAGTTAAATAATTTTCTCGTAGTTGATTTTCTAGCTTTTGTTTACCCCCTTCTTGATGTAATAATTCCATGCCCGCTAATAAAATTCCTACCAAACGATCACTTAAATTTAATTTACGCAAAAACTGTTGCAAAATACCAATATGTCCCAGCACCAAACTATAGTTAGCCATGCCAATTTTTGCCAAACCAGCACAGGCGGTATAAATCACTTCTGCATCAGCGATCGGTCGATTACTGCCAATTAGTTCCACTCCCATCTGGGTAAATTGATGATGATTGGTAGTTGGTTCATGGCGAAATACCGTCCCCCCATAGCAAAATCTCTGCACCGATCCCACAGGAAAATGCTTCAGATAGGCACGAATGACAGAAGTAGTCACATCGGGACGCAAACAAAGACGGCGATTGTGATACACAAAGTCATAAATCTGGGCAACAATATCTTCCCCTGACTTGCGCAAGTAGAGTTCCGTTTTTTCTACTAGGGGCAATTCCACCAAGCTGTAACCAAACCGCTGAAATGTTTCTATCAACTGATAGCGTACTAGATGCCTTTGGCGACATTCCTCTCCCCAAAAATCTAGCATTCCCTCCGCTCGATCGATTCCCAAGTGTGGCATTTTTAACCCTGTAAAACTTCTGGCAGAATATCATACCCCACAAGTTGGAATTGATCTACAGTGAATTGTTGTGACATTATCTCAAGCTGGGGCGTTAACCTAGATTGCAATAGTGTTTTCCAGTAGAATGGTTGGCAAACTTTCCTTGATCAATGGAACTTCTACTTAGAACCTGAAGGAAGAGCAAAGTAGTTTTTGTATTCTCTATTCTTTTAGAATTCCACCATATGTTAATAGCTCTAATTATTACAGCTATTTTGCAGACTTTAGCAGGGATCAGCTACCCTTACATAGAGCCTAGATGGAAAGCTACTATTTCTAAAGATGATTGTTTTCAACTATCATTAGGATTAAATAAACTGTAGATTCTAAAAAGTATGGAAGGCAAGTACGATCCCCGTTCCATTGAGGACAAGTGGCAAACAGCATGGCAAACTCAGGGTTTAGACACCACCCCTGAGGATGACCGTCCTAAATTTTATGCCCTGTCCATGTTTCC
>Ga0272446_1005614_pt1 | contig 13671 bp, 10 predicted proteins | sample YNPCB0061_FD_194587 | JGI IMG/M metagenome (GOLD analysis project Ga0272446, IMG submission 194587) | Hot spring microbial mat communities from Yellowstone National Park, WY, United States - YNP-CB-006-1 | ecosystem: Environmental > Aquatic > Thermal springs > Hot (42-90C) > Sediment | place...
AAACAGGTGAACTATGTTCGGCAACACATGCAAGGTAGTGCGTCAGACACTTCGCATTGGCCTGTCGATGGGATTGCTCCTCCTGTCAGGGCTTGTTCTGGGCTGTTCCAGCAGGAACGACGAGCAGAAGGCTCAGGTTCTCAAACTATCGCCGACCTCGCCGGTGCAACCGGCAGCGAATGACCCCGATCTGCAAAGGCGAATCGAAGAGGCCAAACGTCTCTCTCTCGAACGCGCCGCCAAGGAGCAGAAGTCACAGTCGCTTCTGGATATACACAAAGAAATGCAGGCCCAAATCGACTGGAAGAACAAGTTCCGCCAACTCAAGGATGAGCGGTATCAACGCACACGGTTCCTTGTGGGTCAGGTGAACAAAGCGATCCTGGCTTACACCAACAGCCTGCCACCCAGAGAACGCGAGTTGAGCGTACAGATTCAGGAGCAACTCAACAAGTTCGTGACGAACGAGGTCTCCTTCCCCCTTCGGCCCGAGTTCCGCAAAATCGGCCTCGATTATATGACACAGCGTCTGCCCCTGGAACGAGCCTACCTCCATCAAATTCAGCAACTGGCAAATCACCCCCCTAAGGGAGTCGCACCTTATAATCTCCTGATGGTTCGTGAAGAAATCACGTCCATCGAGAAAATCATCGCGGGACTCGAACCCGTGCAACCGCTCCTGACGGCTCTGCCCGAAGCAACCAAAGGCACGAATGTGGCCCAGCAGACGCCCTCGAAGCCGCTACCGAAGCCGGTCGAAAAGGATCCGCCCCCCGTGAAAAGCGAACCGGAGGCACCAATCTCGAAAAACTGGAAAGTGGTTGCCGACCCAGGGCCGACGCTGCCTTCCTGGCCGGCCAAGTTCCCCTTCAAGGAAATGACCGGCCTGCATCCGCTTTTAGTGGTCTATCCGCCTGGCAGTACCGCTTTCTTCCTGGCCGGGGTCGGCCAAGTCAACATCCAGATCGGCGCAAGATATGAAAACCTCCTCGTCGGCGATATTCGCACCGGCAAACCCACAGGGCTGATTCGCAACGTCGGCCTGATCGCCAACCCCATCAAGTTGCCCGGGCGACCCGCTCTCTCTCACGACGGCCAACTCGTGGCCTACACCGACACGCTCCAACACGCGATTCGCGTGCTGCACACCAAGACGGGCAAACCCAAGCAGCAGATTCCGGTCGATCAGTTCGCCGATTTGGCTTTATTCTTCCCTCGGCCCAACCACTTGTTAGCCATCGACTATGGCAAAAAAGAAGCGGCCACGGTGTGGAACCTGGATACCGGCAAGGAACTCGCGTCCTTCCCCATCAAGGGACTGGAAGAGCAAGCCGGCTATGTCGCTATCAGTCCGGGTGGCAAGTATGTGGCACTAGCTGTGAAAGACCGGGGAGGTCTGCCGGATGTCATTTCTTTGATCGACCTGACCACGGGTCAGCAGGCGGGGGAGCTTCGGCCCGGAGGCCAATCGAGTCGCGTCCCAGCGGCTGTGACCGCTTTGGCCTTCTCGCCGGACGGTCAGGAACTCGGTGCCTTCGTGAGTTACCAAGACACGGTCAACATACTTAGTTCCGTGCAGACATTAACGGTCTGGAAACTTGCCACGGGACGCGAGGTCACTCGCGTGCCGGTGGATCGTGGTAATCGTGGCATGTTGACTCTTCAAGGAAGTGAGCCATTGCAATGGTTCCCCGATCAGAAAGCTGTCCTGATCAACCAGCAGATGGTGACCAATCGGCAGGATGGTAAACTGCTCGACTTCATCCAGGCCGAGGGGGATGTCAACGCCCATTTCGCCACTAAGGTTCTCGATGACAACCGTGTCCTGGTGGCCACGCACCAACAACGCCTTCACGTCAAGACGGTCAAGCGATCAGCTAACCCTTGATGGGGTCGTCCTTCGCTGCAATCCAATCCCTCCTGTGGAGTGCCGGCATGGCCATGCAACATTCGCCCCGGTTTCTGAAAATCGTCCAGGACGCTCGCTCGCGGATTCGCGAGACCACCGTCGAGGCGGTCAAAGCCCGCCTCGATCGCGGCGAGCGATTGACGATCATCGATGTCCGCGAAGAAAGCGAGTTCGCTCGCGATCACCTGCCTGGGGCCATTCATCTGGGCAAGGGCATCATCGAACGCGACATCGAGACACGCTTTCCCGATCTGTCTACCGAACTGATTTTGTACTGTGGCGGCGGCTTTCGGTCGGCCCTGGCGGCCGACAACCTTCAGAAGATGGGCTACACCAACGTCGTCAGCATGGATGGCGGCATTCGCGACTGGCGTAACAAGGGCTACCCGCTGACGACGGATTGAGCCGCTGCGTCACGAAGACGTGCCGGATTGGCCACGCAACCATTGCAAGGCGCGTTCTAGCCAGCCTGGCCCGCGTGCCTGTACGGGTCGACCTTCGAGGAACGCCTTGAGGTCGTCGGCTAATTCCTTGGCTTTGGCATAGCGGCATGGTGGCGACTTGTGGAGACACTTCAGACAGATCGACTCCAGGTCACGCGGCACGGCGGGATTGAGTTGGCGAGGCGGTATCGGCGTCGCTTCGACGACCAGACGTAGAGTATCCATCGCCGTGGAGGCCCGAAACGGAGCCCGGCCGGTCAGCATTTCGTAGAGAACGGCTCCCAGTGCCCAGACATCAGTCGCTTCGCTAATGTCGCCGTCGCCCAACGCCTGTTCGGGAGCCATGTAGTTCGGTGTGCCGACCGCCAGACCCGGATCACTGATGACCCCGCTACGATCCAGCAGTTGCGCCAGGCCAAAGTCCGTCAACTTGGGCAGACAATACGCCAGGGGCAAACGAGTCGGATCGATCTCGGCGGAGTTAGCGGCACTCTCATCGGCCGCAGGCACAGGGCCTCCCATCGAGTCGCCGTACCGCGCCAGTAAAATGTTAGCCGGCTTGATGTCCCGGTGGATCACTCCCTTGCGGTGGGCGTGCTGCATGCCACGCGCTAGTTGCTCGATCAGGCCGGCCGCCACCGTTGGTTTGACTGGGTTGCCAGTGAGGCGGTCGCGTAGACTGCCGCCATCGACGTACTCCAGGGCGAGAAAGGTCTGCCCTTGCACTTCGCCAATCTGGTAGATGTGAACGATGTTCCGGTGATTCAATTTAGCGATGATCTCGGCCTCACGGCGGAATCGCTCCTGTTGCCGGGGCACCATGGTTCGGGCCGGCAGAATGAATTTGACCGCCTCCACCCGATTGAGTCCCTTGTTGCGCGCCTTATAGACCACGCCCATGCCGCCGCGGCCGATCTCCTCGAGGATTTCGTAGCCGGGCACCTCCGGCGGACCGCTGTCGGGCTGTAGCCGAGGCACCAAGCCAGTTCGCTTGTTGCGCGGGCCGGTGACCAGCGTGGTCGAGGGATCGGGGAACAGCGAGGCGATCAACTCGAGCTTGTCTGGGAAACGGCCGGCATAGTCGGCCAGTTGGGGCGATTCGCCGGCACGCTGGCGAAATTCCAGCTCGATATGAAGTAACTCGATCAACAGAGCCGGCTTGTCGGCCTCGTCGGCCGATGCATAGAACGCTTCGAGTTGCGGTCGACCGTTCTTCCAGGCGGCCTCGAATTGCGTGCAGATGGCATCAATGCGGCGTTTGGCCTCGATGGGCAGCATCTCAAATCGCGAATTGACAACTGGCTGCCTCTCTTCCAGGGGTTCACGATTCAGCTCTCGCATCCTTCCCTTCCCACAGATCGCGAATCATAGCCAGGCGTCGGCCGACAGTTCGCACGGTGCAGTTGAGTTCGGCCGCGATCTCCTCATTGGTGAAGCCCTCCAGTTTGCGGAGCGCGATCTGCCGCAGTTCTGCACTATCCAGACGCTCCAGCAGCATGCGGAACTCATCAGCGACCAGAGCAGCAAAAGCCGGATCGGGATCGGTGCCGATGATCGTGTCTAGGGCCACATCGTCTAGAGGTCGCGTCGAGGTGTCCGCACGTTTCTTACGCGAGTCGTACTTGCGTTGATCCAGAGCCTTGCGTGCGGTGAGCATGACCAGCACTTGCCACAGGTCGTCGCGATTGGCCAGGCGGGGGAACCGATGGGCGGTAGCGGCCTGACAAAAACTGTGGAAGGCGGACAAGGCCACATCTTCCTCGTCAGCGGCTCGGCTCACCGAAGCGCGTAGTTTGTTGCGTGCTAGTTGCACCATCCGCTGGAAGTAGCGTTCCCAGAGATTCTGAGCGACTGCGTCATCTCCCGCGCTCAAGGCACGAATCCAACTGGTGACCGACCCATCCGAGGACATGCTCTTTCCCCCACCTCACAGCATCCTATTCTCATTTTGGCACCCATCAGGCACAAGGTAAAGCCGGAAAATCCGACGATTGGGTCAGTTACTCCGCCCGCTCACACGGGGCGGCTCGCTCAATCGAGCCAGCTTGCGTCAGCGGGTGGAGTAGCGAGCCGCCCCGCGTCAGCGGGCGGAGTAGCGAGCTTATCCCACCTTCGAGGCCAGGGTAGCGGGCAACCCGTTTCGGTAGGTTCCGGGGGGCAAGTAGGCATCGAAAACGGCCGCCACGACGCGCACGAGTAGTCGGCCCAGCAGCGGCGTCAGACGAACTCCGCGCGGGTCGATCTCGACCAGCCCCTCTTCAGCGAGTTCTTGCAGGTTGGCCAACTCGCTGGCGAAATGCTCGGCAAAGCAGATGTCGAATCGCTGTTCCAGATCGGCGGCACAGATCTGGCCATGCCCGTAGAGTTGCTGCAACAATTCGCGTCGCAGGCGATCCTCAGCCGACAGGGCCAATCCTCGCGACGTGGGTAGGTCGGTCGCGACCGCTCGATACCAGTCGGCACTGTCCTTGTGGTTCTGAGCAAACGCATCGTCCAGACCGCTGATGGCCGACGGTCCCAGACCGATCAAGTCGAGAGATTTGCCGGTAGTCATGCCCTGGAAGTTGCGTTGCAGAGTGCCTTGTCGAGCGGCCTGGGCCAATGGATCGGTCGGGCGGGCGAAATGATCGAGTCCGATGAACTCGTAGCCTGCCTCTGTGAAGCGATTGATGGCCAGCAGGTTCAGATCCAAGGCCAGGTCGCCCTCGGGCAGATCGACATCGCGGAAGGTGTTCTGCCAGCGGAAGATCTCCGGAATGACCGCTAGACGGAAAAAGGCAATGCGGTCGGGTTGCAGTGCTAGCGTCTTGTCGAGCGTGTCGCTCATCGAGGCCAACGTCTGGAAGGGCAGGCCATAGATCAGATCGAAATTGATTGATACGAAGCCGAGTTCCCGACACCAGCCGACCACTCGCTCAACGAGATCGAACGATTGCAGGCGATTGACTGCCTGCTGGACGGTGGCATCGAAATCCTGAATGCCCAGACTGACGCGATTGAAGCCCAGTTGGCGCAGCAGCCGGAGTTGTTCCAGAGTGGTGATGCGTGGGTCGATCTCCAGGGCGATCTCGGCATCCGAGGTCGGCTGAAAGTATCGTGTCAAGATGTTCCAGAGTTGTTCGAGCTGTTGAGGGGTCAGAAAGGTGGGCGAACCGCCGCCCAGGTGAAGGTGCCGAACCTCTGGCTCACCCAGTATGTCGACCAGATAGCCGACCTCGCGTTGCAGGCCGGCGAGCAGATTCGGCACCGGATCGTTCTGCTGACGACGAGCGTTGGGCACGATTTCTCGCGTGCAGGCGCAGTAGTAGCAGAGCCGTTCGCAAAAGGGAATGTGGACGTACAGTGATAGAGGCCGACTGTGTTGCCGCGAGCGGGCCAGGGCGGCTCGCAGGTCGCTCGGGCCGAACGTCGTCCGCCAGACTGGGACGACTGGATAGGAGGTATGGCGTGGCAGAGCCAGACTGGCATAGCGTCGATAGATGGCACGTTGCGCCGCCGAGAGAGTCAGTTCAGCCATTGGGGATCCTCCTGGCAACCTCAGAACGTCACCGGCAACGACACCGCTTCCTGCAACCGCCGCAGGTAGTCGGCACGAGGGATGGCGACGGCCCCGAGGGTGGCGGTGTGGGGCGTGACCTGCTGCACATCCAGAAGACAATAGCCACGCTGCCGCAGATGTTCGACTAGATGCACCAAGGCGACCTTGGAGGCATCGGTAACACGGGTGAACATAGACTCGGCAGCGAACAACCCGCCGATGGCAACGCCATAGACTCCGCCCGCGAGTTGCTCGTCTTTCCAACACTCCACGCTATGGGCGTAGCCGAGTCGGTGCAACTCGCAATAGGCCTGGAGCATGTCAGCGGTGATCCAGGTTCCTTCGGGTCGGTCAGCGCAGCCGAGCATCACCTCAGCAAAGGCGGTATCGTGGCGAATGTGGAACTTGCCAGAACGCACGGTGCGAGCAAGTCGGCGTGAGACGTGCAGACCGTCGAGTTCGATAATGCCCCGTGGATCGGGCGACCACCACAGAATCGGGATGTCCTCATTGTACCAAGGAAAGATACCGGCCCGATAGGCCGTCAACAGCCGTTGTGGGGACAGGTCGCCGCCGATGGCCAGCAGTCCCTCGGCATCGGCTTTGCTAGGATCGGGAAATTCGGGGGGATCGCCTGGAAACAACAAGCGAGGGGCAAACCGATTCGACCGGCGAAACGAGGCCAGCAGAATTCGGGTTGTCCCTCCGAGCAGATGCCAGAATTCGGACAGCGGCACAGAGCCTGATCCTTACTTTTTCTTTTCGTAACCGCGTTCGGATCCCACCTTGATGAACACAACCCCATCGTAGGCGTTGCCTTTCTTGGATATGACGACGTAGCCCAGCCCGCCCGCCTTGGTAAGCATCTCGTCGAGGATCTCTTCGACGGTCTTGTCCTTGGCACTGTAGGTGATGGTGCGGTTGTTGGACACTCCGCCCTTGTTGTCGAGCATGATCTTGAGCCCCTTGACCTCCGTCTGGAGTTCTTCCTTGACATCAGCCATGCGGGTGTTATTGAACTCGACGCTGATCTTGGTCTTGAGCAGCTTGCGAGTCTTGGCAGCGGCGGGAGTGTCGTCATCCGCAGCGCGAACAAGGTGGGTGGACAGCGCAAGCAGCAAGCAAGCGGAAACGAGCAATCGCATGATCAATCCTCTCCTGGAACGCCGATGGCGGGTAGCTTGCAAGGTGTGAGAGTACGTCCGAAAGGGGAGAAGTTTCTCCAACCCCACCTCTGCGAACATAGAGTCTACTCGCCATTTTTAGTAGAATACCGATTGAGTTGTCCTCTGGCAACGACAAGACGGGACTGCTGTAGAAGGGAGTAAGCCTTGGCTGAGGATGCAACACCGACATCACCGCCTGACCAGCCGCCGACCGATCCGGCTGCGCTGTCCAATGGCGAAGGGCCGCTCGCCCTGAATATCGCCGACGAACTCAAGGACAGCTATCTGCGCTACGCGATGAGCGTGATCATCAGCCGGGCCTTGCCCGATGTACGCGATGGTCTCAAGCCGTCTCAACGGCGTATTCTGCTGGCCATGAACGATCTGGGGCTAGGGCCGAACGCCTCGACGAGCAAGTGTGCCGGCATCGTCGGCGAGACGATGAAACGCTATCACCCACACGGCGAGGCCACCATCTATCCCACGCTGGTTCGCATGGCCCAGAAATGGAACATGCGCTATCCGCTCATCCATCCGCAGGGCAATTTCGGTTCGCTGGCTGGGCTTCCCCCCGCCGCCATGCGCTACACCGAGGCACGCTTGAATGCCATCTCGGCCGAAATGCTTGCCGACCTCGACAGCGATACGGTGGACTTCATCGACAACTACGATGGCAAGTATCGCGAGCCACTGGTTCTGCCCAGTAAGTTTCCCAACCTACTGGTCAATGGCAGCGATGGCATCGCCGTCGGCATGGCGACCGACATCCCTCCGCACAATCTCCGCGAGGTCTGCGATGCTCTCATTCGCGTCATCGACGACCCGCAAGTCAGCATCATGCAGTTGCTGGACATCATCCCCGGCCCAGACTTCCCCACCGGCGGCATCATTTGCGGTCGGCAAGGCATTCTCGAGGCCTACGCAACCGGCCGCGGCAAGCTCATCGTCCGAGCCAGAGCCGAGATCATCGAGGATCGTCGCGATCCGCAGATCATCATCACTGAGGTGCCCTATCAGCAAACTCGCAATCGCATCACCGAAGCGATCGGCAAGCTGGCTAAGGACGGCAAGATCAAAGGCATTCGCGACATTCGCGACGAATCGAGCGATCGCAACGGCATCCCGGTTCGCATCGTCATCGACCTCAAACCGCGTGAGGCAGATCCCCATCTGATCCTCAATCAACTCTATCAGTTCTCGCCCTTGCAGCAGACGACCAGCATCATCCTGCTGGCTCTGGTGGATGGTCGGCCGCGCATTCTCACCCTCAAGCAGATGCTCGAGGAGTTCATCCGCCATCGTCGCGAGGTGATTCGTCGGCGAACTGAGTACCGGATGCGCGAGGCCAAGCGGCGGTCGCATGTGCTGGAAGGTCAGTTGATCGCGGTCTCGTCGCTCGATGAAGTGATCCGCATCTGCCGACAGGCCGAAAGTCGCGACGAGGCCAAACGACAACTCATGGGGCTGTCGGTAGCTGCCGCTGTGCTGTCGGCCGCTCTGGGAGCCGACAACTTCCAGGCTCTGCAACGCGAACTGGGTAGCCTGGAAATCTATCACATGACCGAAGTTCAGGCGGAAGCTGTCGTCCGCATGCAACTGGGACAGTTGGCCCGTTTGCAACGCGATGAGATCCTCAAGGAGTATTCGGGACTCCGCGAGCAGATCCGCTCCTATGAGGTGTTGCTCAGCGACGAACGCAACATTCTGGAAGTCATCAAGGAAGACCTGCGGCAGTTGCGAGAACGCTATGGCGACGATCGCAAGACCGAAGTGAGTGGCGAAGCGGTGTATCTGGATCGCGCCGACCTGATCGCCGAGGAAGATCAGGCTGTCACCCTGACGCACGGCGGGTACATCAAACGCCTGCCTCTGACCACCTATCGCAGTCAGCATCGAGGCGGTCGCGGGGTCTCCGGCGGTGCCACACGCGACGATGATTTCATCGAACACTTCTTCGTGGCCAACACGCACGCCTATTTGCTGTGCTTCACCAACCGAGGACAACTCTACTGGTTGCAGGTCTTCGAGATCCCCGAGGGCAGCCGAACCTCATCTGGCCGACACATTGCCCAGGTACTCTCGCTCAAGCCCGAGGAACGCATCACCAGCGTGATCCCAGTGCGGCATCTCGACAGCGAGCGATCCGACAGCGAGGGGCTGTATCTGCTTATGGCCACCCGACGCGGCTTGGTCAAGAAGACAGCTCTGTCGGAGTACAGTCGGGTGCGGGCGGGCGGTATCATCGGCATTAGCCTAGAGGAAGGCGATACGCTGATCGGCGTGGCTTTGGTGCGACCCGGCGATGAGGTGTTGCTGTGTACCCGCACGGGCATGGCCATCCGTTTCGACGAGCAGGATGTCCGTCCGATGGGCCGAAACACCCGTGGAGTCAAGGGCATCTCCCTCAGTGGCGACGATGAGGTTGTCGGCATGGTCGTTGCCGACCCAGAAGGCTTCCTGCTCACGGTGTGCGCTAACGGCTACGGCAAGCGAACCCCATTTGGGGCCAACCGTTCCGGCGAGGAGGTCGATCAACCCGAAGAGAGCGAAGAGCCGACCTCTTCCCCTGAGGGGCAACCCACGTCAACGGCTCAGGATGGCCTGGACGACTCGCTCCCGCCCCCTGGGGACGACTCGGCTGCCGAGGAGGAGACTACACAACGTAGCAGCATGTACTACCGCAAGCAGCGCCGAGGAGGCAAAGGGATTCGCGACATGCGAACCACGGAGCGAAACGGCCCGGTGGTGGGAGTTGCTGCTGTTCGCGAAGAAGACGATGTCATGCTCATGACCTCCAACGGCATGGTCAATCGCACTCACGTTCGCGAGATCCGCCTGGTCGGTCGCAACACTCAGGGAGTGCGGCTGATGAATCTCCGCGAGGGAGATCGCATTGTGTCGCTAGCTCGCGTCGTGGTCGAACCTGGAGAGAGCGACGAGAACGAAGCGTCGCAAGCGAACGCGAACGAGCCGGCTTCTTCCGGTGTTGAGTGAAAGTGGGACAGCAAGTGTCCGACGATCGCGTCTGGATGAACCGCGCTCTGGAACTGGCTGAGCGTGGTCGGGGTGCTGTGGAGCCGAACCCGCTGGTCGGTGCCGTGGTAGTGCGAGACGGCCTCTGTGTGGGCGAGGGCTGGCATGAGCGGTTCGGCGGGCCACACGCCGAGATTCACGCCCTAGCCCAGGCCGGCGCACAGGCCCGTGGCGCGACCCTCTATGTTACACTGGAACCGTGTTGCCATCACGGCAAGACCCCGCCCTGTACCGATGCCGTGCTAGCTGCCGGCATCACTCGCGTGGTGGCGGCCCTGACGGATCCCTTCCCTCGTGTGGCAGGTGGCGGGCTGGCGCAGTTGCGTCAGGCGGGCGTGACGGTCGAGGTGGGCCTGGGAGAATCCGAAGCCCGGCGACAAAATGCTCCGTATCTGAAACTCCTGTCGGCGGGTCGGCCCTACGTCCATGCCAAGTGGGCCATGACCCTCGACGGCAAGATCGCCACACGAACCGGCGACTCGAAATGGATCAGCAATCCCGCCTCGCGACAGATCGTCCACGCCCTGCGCGGCCGAATGGACGGCATCCTGGTGGGCATCGGCACCGCACTGGCCGACGATCCCTTGCTGACCGCTCGTCCTGCCGGCCCGCGAACTGCTACTCGTGTGGTTCTCGATACGCAAGCCCGTCTGCCGCTTGGCTCACAACTGGTCAAAACCGCTCGCGAGATTCCCACGCTGGTCGCCGTCACCGCTGGAGCGAATGCGTCCCCGCTCAAGCAGGCCGGCTGCGAGGTGCTGATCTGCCCCAGCGACGAACACGGACAGGTCAGCGTCCCAGCGTTGCTGACAGAACTGGGCCGGCATCGCTGGACGAACCTGCTGATCGAGGGCGGCGGAGCGGTGCTAGGTAGTTTCCTCGACGCGCAGCTCATCGACGAAGTCCACGTCTTCATCGCCCCGCGTTTGGTGGGCGGCGAAACCGCACGCTCTGCGGTGCTGGGCCAAGGCGTGGAGCGGATCGAACAAGCACTGCAACTGTCGCACCTGGAGGTGCGTTCGCTGGAGGGAGATGTCTATCTGAGAGGATGGGTGTAGGCCAAGAGTGGGTCAGAGAGAGCCACTCCACCCGCTAACGCGGGGTGGCTCGCTCAGGCGAGCCGCCCTGCGTCAGCGGACGGAGTTGTGAAAGCACTCCCACCGCTAACGCGGGTGGGCTCGCTCTTTCACGCCTTCCAGCGCAATACCGGCTCCTTGGCCGCCTTCACCTCGTCGGGACGACTCAACGCGAGCGTGTGCGGCGCGTTGTGCAGCAGGTCGGGGTCTTCGTCCTTGATAGTGATCAGCGTCTGAGCAAAGGCATCGAGCGTCTCCCGACTCTCCGTCTCGGTCGGCTCGATCATCAACGCCTCGGGCACGACCAATGGGAAATACACGGTCGGGGCGTGGTAGCCGTAGTCCAGCAGGCGTTTGCCGATGTCCATCGCGCTGATGCGACGTTCGCGGCGGAGGTTGCGGGCACTGGCCACGAATTCGTGCATGCAGCGGTCGCCGTGCGGCACCTCGAAGTGGTCCTTGACCTTGCTGAGCAGGTAGTTGGCGTTGAGAACTGCCACCTCGCTGACCTCGCGAAGCCCCTTGGGTCCGAGCGTACGGATGTAGCAGTAACCACGGAGCAGAATACCGACGTTGCCGAAAAAACTACGCACTCGACCAATCGACTGCGGACGGTCGTAATCGAGCCGATAGCGATCGCCATCTTTGACCACGATCGGCGCGGGCAGGAAGGGCACCAGCATGTCGCGGACGGCAATCGGGCCCGATCCTGGGCCGCCGGCACCGTGCGGGCCGGTGAAGGTCTTGTGGACGTTGTAGTGCATCATGTCTGCGCCGAAGTCGCCCGGACGCGTGATGCCCAGGATCGCGTTCATGTTGGCCCCATCGAGATAGACCAGTCCACCGTGCTGATGGATCAGATCCGTGATGGTGCCGATCTGCTTCTCGAACAATCCCAGCGTGTTGGGATTGGTGATCATGAACACAGCGGTGCGATCGTCGAGTTTGCTCTTGAAGTCGTCGAGATCGACCAGGCCGTTGGCTCCGCTCTTGACGCTCACCGTGTCGAAGCCGGCAATGTTCGCGCTGGCGGGATTGGTGCCGTGGGCACTGTCGGGAATCAACACGCGTTTGCGTGCGGTTTCGCCTCGGCTCTTGAAGTAGGCGGCGGCCACCAGTAGCGCGGTCAACTCGCCCTGGGCACCGGCAGCCGGCTGGAGCGAAACTCCGTGCAGACCAGCGATCTCTGCCAGGTAGTTCTGCATCTCATAGAGGATCTCGAGGATGCCCTGACAGGTGGCATCGTCCTGCAAGGGATGCAACTCGGCTAGACCTGGCAGCGCGGCCAAGCGTTCGTGTCGCTTGGGGTTGTACTTCATGGTACACGAACCCAGCGGATAGAAGTTGCAGTCAATGGCCATGTTCTTCGTCGAGAGATTGACGAAGTGCCGCACCAGATCGATCTCGGCGATTTCCGGCAGCGGCGGTGGCGTATCGCTCCGCACTGAATCCGGCAATAACTGCTCCACGGGCGGAGCCGGCACATCGCATTCCGGTAGGCGATGGCAGCGTCGGCCGGGTCGGCTCATCTCGAACAACAGGGCGGTGGACTGATTCTTTTCCATGTCGGATTGACTCGGGGTCTCTTGGTAGCTCTTCTAGAAGGACGCCGTGAGTGAATGCTCGCCGCTCACTTCGCCATTTGGATCAAGCCCGCACTTTGTTGCCAGTGGTTACAGCCGCTCGCAGGGAGGCAGCCAGCCCGTCGATTTCCGCGCGAGTTCGCTTTTCGGTGACGGCCACACTGAAACAGTCGCTGTACCCCGGATACCAGGCTCCCAGCGGCAGGCCGGCCAGGTAGCCATCCTCAACTAGACTGCGCAACAGTCCTGCAACGGGGCAGTCGGTCTGGATGGTGAATTCCTTGAAGAACGGTCGGTCGAAACGCAGTTTCAGGCCATCAATAGCCGACAACTGGCCGGCGGCATAATGCGCCTTGCGAATGCACAACTCTGCCGTCTCCTTAAGACCTACTGGGCCGAGAGCGGTCAGGTAGGCGGTCGCCTTGAGGGCCATCAAGCCCTGGTTGGTGCATATGTTGCTGGTCGCCTTCTCACGGCGAATATGCTGCTCACGCGTCTGCAACGTCAGCACCCAGCAGCGTTTGCCGTTGCGATCCACCGTCTGACCGACGAGTCGGCCAGGGATCTTGCGGACGTATTCCTGTCGGCACGACAACAGTCCCAGATAAGGGCCACCGTAGTTGAGGGGATTGCCCAAGCTCTGTCCCTCGGCGACGGCAATGTCGGCATTGTACTGCCCAGGTCGCTTCAGAATGCCCAGGCTGATCGGATCGTAGCTGACCACAAAGAGTGCCCCAGCAGCCTGTGCCGCCTTTGCGACGGCTTCTACCTCTTCCAAACAGCCGAAGAAGTTCGGATGCTGCACCACCACACAGGCCGTCTTGTCGTCGATGGCCTTTTTCACATCGTCCGGATCGAGATAGCCATGCGGAGTCGGTAGGGTGACCACCTGCGGCTCGAGGTTGGCCAGGTAGGTATCTAAT
>Ga0272446_1005616_pt1 | contig 13664 bp, 14 predicted proteins | sample YNPCB0061_FD_194587 | JGI IMG/M metagenome (GOLD analysis project Ga0272446, IMG submission 194587) | Hot spring microbial mat communities from Yellowstone National Park, WY, United States - YNP-CB-006-1 | ecosystem: Environmental > Aquatic > Thermal springs > Hot (42-90C) > Sediment | place...
GGAAAAATTTTAAATCGCAAACAGGCGCTTGCGTGGTTAAAGAAAAAGGCTTAAAATGCATACTTGATTAAACATTATTTTTTAACTCCACACACATGTTCAACAAAAAGTTGATCAACGTGCTCTGCTGGATCTTGCAGATCATGGTTGTCGCAAAGGCGCTTTTTGAATTAGTTATGTATGTCTGGGGGCTAATTGCAGGCACGCCTCCAATTGGTATCTTCCAACAGGGCGTCGTCTACGGTTCATTCCTCAGCGTTCTGTTGCTTTTACAAGTCCTTGGTGGTAATATTTTTGCTTACATTACGGTTGCTGTTCTCAAGGCAATTGCTGATGGCGCTCCCTTAAAAAAGAGATAGTCATTTTTCCATTACGGCCACGCACTCAATGTGATAGGTCTGAGGAAACATATCAACCGGTTGCACGCTCAACAGCGTGTAGCCGGTTTTTTGTAACAGCGCAAGATCTCTTGCCAAAGTGGATGGATTACAGGAAACATAAACGATCCTAGCTGGTTCTAAACCTGTTACCTGCTCAAACGCTTGCCCGTCCAAACCGCCCCGCGGAGGGTCAACTATCACCGTGTCAGGCTTAAAGCCGATGGTGGGCGTCACCTTGCCAACCTCTCCCGCGATGAATTCAATGTTTTTGATGTTGTTGTCCGCGGCATTATCACGGGCGTCGCGGATCGCGCTTTCATTAAGTTCTATGCCAAAAACTTTGCCAGCTTTAAGCGCGCAGAAGCAGCCGATCGTGCCGGCGCCGCAGAAAAGGTCAAATACTGTCTCATGTTTTTTTGGCGCGGCGGCTTCCATGACTAGGCCATAAAGTTTTTCGGCCTGTCGCGTATTCGGCTGGAAAAACGACCGCGGTGAAATTCTAAACTTCAACTCCATGCCATCCGCTATCTTCAGGGACTCATTGATGTATTCCTTGCCCCAGAGCGGTTGTTCAATAATCTTCTTTGGCTTGCCCTTAATGTTGATTGTTTGAGTGAAATATACTGATGTGAGATGAATTGGCTTCGCTGGCGCTTTTAAAACAGGCACCTGCGCGTATTTATCAAAAGCGTTTCTCAAGAAAATCGTGAATTCTTGCAGAAACTCTGGTTGCCCGTTTTCCACGGATAAATTAACCATAACTTCACCGCTGTTTTTGCCCTCCCTAATCGTTAAAGACAACAGTTTAAGTTCCTTCAATTGGCCTTGTTCATCTTTTGCCCTGCAAAAATCCCTTACTTCGCTTACCAACGGGCCTACATAAGAATTCATCAACAGACATCGCGTCAGTTCAGTGACATCATGATGGCGGCGGCGCTCGTGTAGGCCAAGCGTCAGTCTCCCTTGCCCGCCCGGTTTTAATTCCCTGCTGAAACTGAATTCCATTTTGTTGCGATAATACCAAGGTTCTTCGCATCCAATGATAGGCTTGACAATTGCCTCATCAAAACCTCCTAGCCTCGTGATTGAGTCGCGCGCGTGCTGTTCCTTAATCTTTAATTGGTCAGCGTACGAGATGAATTGAAAAGCGCATCCTCCGCAGGAGCCAAAATGTTGGCAAAGCGGCTCAATTCGTAAATGAGATTTTTTTACGATCTCCAAAGCGTTAGCGCGAGCGAAATTGCGTTTAACGCTTCCAATCCGTGCTCTCACGATGTCTCCCGGAACAGTGCCTTCAACAAATATAGCCAGTCGCCCCTTTGCTGTTTCAAGATGGGCGACTCCTTCCGCTCCAAAAGCGAGGGATTCAATGGCAAGTTCAATCACATCGCCGTTTTTGATCGTTGTCCCCGCAGGCATTTTCATCTGTAATTGGTAAACTGCAACGGCGCTTTCAGGTCTTCCCTAGACTTTAGGAAAGCAATAACCGCCTGAAGGTCATCTTTGCTCTTGGAAGAAACTCTCACGGCCGGCCCCTGAATACTGGTCTTAACTTTCGTAAAATTATCTTTAATCATTTTGGAGATGATTTTGCATGTGTCTTGATCCAGCGCTTTGATTAGTTTGATCACCTGCCTTAAATTACCAGCGGCGGCTGGTTCAGGAGGTCTCATTGCCAAGATCTTCGGTGAGAGCTTACGGTTCACGAGTTTCTGGAAAATAATGTCCTGCACCGCTTTAAGCTTCATAGAATCTGGCACCAGCACGATGATCTCTTCATCACCGAGGGTGATCTCAGCAGTGATTCCCTTAAAATCATAGCGCGCGGCAATTTCACGCTTTACTTGGTCAATGGCGTTTTTTAATTCTTGTGAGTTAAATTGAGCTACGATGTCAAATGAGAATTCGGATGCCATAACAAAATGGTTAATGTGTCCATAATCTAGCACGCCGATCATTGTGCTACAATGCCGCCGTGAAAATCACCATTATTCAAGTAGGAAAAACTAAAACTGCTTATCTTAAATCAGCCGAAACAGAATATCTGAAAAGATTACTCCCGTACGCGAAAATTGAAGTCATTACCATCAAGCCCTGTTCCAGTGATGATTCGGGAGCGGCCGCGCGGCAAATCGCCAAAAAGAAAGAAGCGGAGCAAATTATTAAGCTTGTTCCTCGTGATGCTTTCGTGATTGCGCTGGATGAGCAGGGCAGACAATTTACGTCGCTTGAATTTGCTGAAGTGATTAGAAAAAAACGTGATTTTGAAGGAGGAAATATTGCTTTTATCACTGGCGGCAGTTATGGATTAGATCAGGAGGCGCTGAACATCTCTCAACTTAAACTTTCATTCGGCAAATTTACTTACCCTCACGAAATTATCCGCACGCTTTTATTAGAACAGGTTTATCGAGCTTTTACCATTATTGCCGGCAAAGTTTACCACTATTAGAAGCTGAATGTTGGTGTGGTCGCTTAAATAGCGCCTAGGAAAAAATTGACAAAAATAAAAATACCTGCTTAAATAACCCTCCTGCAATTTTAAAAAATAGATTATGTCTAAATTAAGCAAAAAAATACTGATGGCAATCATTTTGGTATCGCTTGCCATCGGGCCATATTATCTCACTGGCGCTTATACAATTAATGTTAGTAACGGCTCAAGCGCCGCTCAAAGGTCGTACAGCATCAACACCAGCGGCGGTGTGTCCAGCGGCGGCGGCAAAAATTATGGCACGAGCGGGGTTTTGACAAACAGCGTTAATTACAAAGGCCTGCCGAGGTTGGTTGGCAAGCCAAACACAAGCTCTGGGGTTGGGTCAGCGGGGAGCGGAAGCGGAACTGGTTCACAAGGCTCCACCGGCAACACCAGCGGCGGTGTGTCCACCAATAGTGATAGTTACAAGGGCTTGCCCGGAACCAATAATGGGGGCAAAACTGGCAACACCAGCGGCGGCGTTTCCACAAACGACGGATATAAGGGGCTGCCCGCCGATGGCGGCAATCCAAATGGAGGCAATGATGTTAGTAAATGCGATGGCCGTCATTACCCCACTGACATAGACGGGCACTGGGCGGAAATTTACATCCGCAGACTTTATGATCTTTGTGTCGTTGAAGGATATAATGACCAACAATTCCGTCCAGACCAGCGCGTGACGCGCGCGGAATTGGTCAAGATGTCTCTTGCCTCAAAAGGCATTAAGCCAAACCCTGGCTGTTACGATGCCGATTGCGGAAGCCCGTTTATTGATCTAGACATGTGGCAAGGTCCATGGATTCGTCCAGCTTGGGATTTGGGCATAATTCAGGGTTATAGTCACGATATTTTCAAGCCAAATCAAGCTATTACCAGAGCTGAAGCGGTTAAGGTCATTCTCGCGACTTACGATTATTCACCTTTGCCAACTGCAAAATCGTTTTTTCATGATGTTTCGGGCTGGAGTATTGGTTGGATTGAAAAAGCTCATGAAATCGGGCTGGTCCAAGGTGTCGGCAATGGCAATTTTGATCCCAATAGGCCAATCACGCGCGCTGAGGCGGCAAAAATTATTGCCAAAATAATTGAATACTGGGACACAAAGATCAAATGATCAGCAGTTAACACAGCTAAAGCAACATTCAAAAAAGCCTCAACCCACCGGAGGCTTTTTTTGAAAACAAAACCTTAATTGAATTGGAGTTGCGCTCCTGTTGGGACGCTCATTTTTTGTTTAGGAATAGCGCGCTGGACGGGCGAGCCATCAGGCACAACCATCTCAATCTGTTCAATTTCATGTCCGTCATCTACAAGAGCTCTCATGATTGCTCTTGGCCCTTTAATCCTCATTGGAGATGATATTTGCACTGACACTTGGTTTATTTTTTTTAGTTTGATTTGGGCATATTGTCTTAGCTCTTGCATGTTGTTTCTGATCGCGGCTCGTTCGTTCAACATTTGCGCCCTGACTATTTCATCTAATGAATTGTCAATTTCACGCAGATGCTGCCTCATTGTCGCCATCATTTCTTCCGCTTCATTGATGCTGTCCTCTTCCGCGGCATAGGCAAGAGACTCGTTGATTTGCTTTCTCGCGATCAGCATTGTTCTTCTCATTCCTACTTCAAGAGCCTCTCTATTCTCATTTCTTGCCATGATCATGCCAATCCTGCGCATCTCATTAATTCTCCTTCTTGAATTGGCAAGTTGAATTTCCGCTTTCAGCCGCGCTGACGGCGCAAGATAAACCTCCGTGGATTCAATACTCTGTTTAAGCGGATAAAGAGGATGCATTACCGTTACGTCAGGGCTTGAATAGGCGTAGACTCCCACGCCGCCTCCGACAGTCAGCAAAGTTATCAGCGCTCCGGCGCTTGCCACCTTGAACTTGCTTGCTCCAACCATCTTTCTGCGCCAGTATAACTGCCATGCCTTGCGATACAGCATTAATCGCAATTTGAAGGCGAACCATCGGCATGGTTTGGCTTTCTTATCAAGTTTTACTGTTTTAGCGATCATGTTTGCGAATTTGTTGCTTGGCATAATTTAAATAGTCACATAAGCAAGTTTAGTTTTTAGCCACTTCAACGCGCGATGATGTAAAACTCTTACATGGGCTTCATTGGTATCAAGGATTTCAGCAATCTCTGGATTGGACAAATCGTTCAGATATTTCATCATTATGACTTCTTTTTGCAGTGGCGGGAGCTCTTCTAAGACCTCCGTCACGCGGGACGCGTTCATTTTGCGCTCCAATTCATTCACTAGATTAGAATTAGCCTTCAACTCATTTGCTAGTTCTTCAATGTCCATCATCTCTAAATTTTGCTTTTTATAATGGTCTATCAGATGATTATGGGCGATCCTATAAATCCAAACCGCGAAAGGTCGTTTTTGGTCAAAATTTTCAAATTTTTCAAGGGCTTTAAGAAAAATCTCCGATGTCAGGTCTTCAGCAAGCTCTTTGTCTCTGCCAACCCGGAAAAAAATATAACGGTACACTTTTTCAAAATACGTATTATAGTATTCTAAAAACCGTTTGAATTCTTTAGCCATATTATTTTTTATTTTTGTCGCGCGTTTTTATGTACGACGCCACAGCTAAAACGTTACACACAATCTTTCCAATTTTGGCGCTTGTTATAATACTGCTGATTTCAGGGTGTCAAGTCGCTCCTAATGCGCAAACCGATCTTTTCAAGGCCGACCAGTCGTCAGTATTTGGAACGCAAACTTTATTTTTATCCCAACAGGCTAAACCGGAAGTGATTGGAGGTTTGATCTTGAACGATTACGAACAGGCGGCACCGTTATTGGAGAAGATCAAGAACAAGGCCTCGTATTCTCTGGTTGTGGTGTTGGGTGGCACTGATTATAAGGATGGGCAAGCTTATGCTTTTACCTATACCGATGCCGGTGAATTGGCTAAAGATGGGATTACGATAGATTCGGCCGCGGCCTCGGCTTTGGTGAAAACAGGGCTAATTAAGGATTTGGGGAAGATCGGATCGTCAAGTAGGTGGTCAAGTAGATTTACCAAAGCTCTTGCGAAAAATTTTCCTAGGTCAAAATTCATTTTTGTGGCAGTTGATAACATGATGTCGCCTCCAGCTTTGAACTTGCTGGCGTACGCGTTAAAAACCTCCTTGCCGGCAGACTCACTGGTGCTTGGTCTTTTTAGCGGCAAAAAATCATCAAACAAGAAGATTGTCCAATTCCAAGGGGATTTCGCGAAAACGGTCATTGACACTTTTGATGTGGAAAAGTTTGACGAGTTGCCCCTTGACGCGACTAGTGTCGCGCGGATTACAGCGCTTTATCTGCGCTACCGTGGCGCGGGAAAAATCGTGGCTAAAGATGGTGATTTTATGCCGCAGGTGCTTTATGGCGAAGGCCAAGCCGCGAACAATAGCTCAATCTTCATGGTCGCGTTCGGCGATGTGATGCTGGGACGCTTTGTGCGCGCGCTCATGGATAGGCACGGCAACGATTATCCCTTCAGTGCGATGGATACTGATTATCTGCGTGTTAACGATCTCCTGCTGGCCAATCTTGAAGGCCCAATCGCCAAAAAAACCATACAGACCTTAAAAGCGATTGCTTTCCGGTTTCCGCCTGATACCGCGGCCGTGTTAAAAAAATATTATTTTGATGTTTTAAGCCTTGCAAACAACCACATCTATGATATGGGTCAGGCCGGGTATGATGACACGCGCTTATTCTTGGATTCCGCGGGTATTCTTAATTTTGGCGACCCGCGCGATAGTGGGCGCGCCTCTGCCATTGTTACAGTAACGCGTGGGCGAAGGATAGCGTTTTTGGGCCTTGAAGATGTTGTGTATAAGTTGGACGCCGACAAGGCGGTTGAAGAAATAAGAAGACTTGCGGGTGAAGGCGATCTTGTTATTGCGGTGGTTCATTGGGGCGTGGAGTACACTCATCAACCAACGGCTCGCCAAAAAGAGCTGGCGCACAGGTTCATAGACGCGGGGGCGTTTGCGGTAATAGGCAGCCATCCACATGTTGTTCAGGCCTTTGAGGTCTATAATAACTGTCCGATCTTTTATTCTCTCGGCAACGCTGTTTTTGATCAATACTGGTCTAGTAATACGCAAGTTGGCTTGAGCGTGGCCATCGTAATGTCCGACCAGCAAAAGGAAATCTACATGATACCAATAAAAAATGTTAAGAGCCAGTTACAGTTAATGGATGATGAAGAAGCGGCTCAATTTCTTGCTGAAATGTCCGAATATTCTGAAGGTGACGATGCCACAAAAGCGGCTTTGCGGGAAGGACACATCACATTAACGGCCAGTCAATAAAACATTAAAGCGCCGTGATTACGCGGGGATTTGCTTAGGGGTGATTTTGTTCAATTAATCAACAAAAAAGGCGGAGTATAAAAGATTGATATAATAATCTCAACTCCGCCCGGCCAAACATTACACAAACACTTTTATTTTGGCAAGATATTTTTGCGAAAGCAAATAATGGCTTTATCAGGCCATAAATATTAAAGATTTAAATCTTTTGCTATCCTGCGCAGGCACGCCATGGCCAGATCTTGATCAATGAAAAAAGGGGATGTTGCGATAGTTATAATCTTGGCTAATTCTGCTACTTGCTTGATGAAAGCAAATTTTTTTTCATTGCCGATGTAATCAAGCTCCGGCGCGAAAAAATCAAGGTCCACGTCCAAAATGATGTCGCGGCCGGGCGGCAAGGCAAAACTAGTCATCGAGGCTTCACTATCAACGTTCACGATCCGTTCCGCTAGACCAGTCTTTAAAGCCGCGAGCATAAAATTGCCGACATTAAGTGTTTCATTAGTATACCTAAAAACCTTTGCTGGTTCAATCGCGTCCGCGGGGGAAAGATAAAATTCAGGTTCGCGGCTATCCTTGTGCTGATCAACATGTACAATCACGCATCCTTTTTTTATTAACCCGCGCGCCATCTCCAAGTGCCAAAAAGCGAAAGCGTGGTTGTGGTTGTCAAAAACATAGACGGGAATTGCGCTCTCTTTTTGATCATTATTGTCGTTGGGCTTTTTGTGCCGCGTTATTTTAACAAAATTCCGCAATCCAGCGCGCGAACGTAAAATTGTCCCGTTTGAATCTTCTTCAAAATCTTCAAAAACCGTTTCAGTTCCCGGCAAGATATCGTTAATGGAACCTTCCTTTAGCGCCGCCACATATAGACGCGCTCCCGGCCTCTTTTTAAAACTGAAAGCATTATTTGAAACCGGCGCGTTGATGAAAAAAGGTTTGTCGTACATATTTTATGCTATATTCTTGCAGACAGGATCTTAACCCGAAATGATGTTTGAACAATACCTACAATCTTTGCCGCCGCCAATAGCGGTATATGCGCTTCCAACTATCGTCATTATTAGCGGATTTTTACTGGGAATTCTCTGCGAACGGATTGTTTTTAAGGCGCTAAGCCGATTCGCGACAAAGCAAAAGTGGGCAGGTGATGGCAAGATTATCCGATCCTTTAAGGGACTGATCTTGCTTTGGATTATGTGCGCGGCTGTCTATTACGCTTTCCATTTGCTCCCGATTAATGAAGCTCAGGTTATTTTGTCGCGCCAAATTTTGGCAGTTGTTTTGATCGGTTCATTTACTATTTTGGCCGCGCGCGTTGCCGTAGCCCTTGTTAATCTCTACTCTAGCCGAATCAAGGGTATTTTTGTTTCTACGACTATTTTTGCCAACATCACCAAAGGGGTGATAATGATTGTTGGTTTGCTTATCGCTTTGCAGACGCTTGGCATTTCAATCGCGCCCATTTTGGCTACTTTGGGGGTTGGTGGACTTGCGGTCGCGTTGGCTCTTCAAGACAGTCTTTCAAACCTTTTTGCCGGATTGCACATCATCGCATCAAGCAGGATAAAGCCGGGAGACTTTATTAGAATAGAAAGCGGCGAAGAGGGCTATGTGGAAGACATAACTTGGCGAAACACTACCATACGCGCTTTGTCCAAGTATCTAATTATTATTCCAAATTCCAAACTGGCTTCGTCCATAGTACGCAATTACAGCCAGACCGGAAAGGAACTCACGGTTATGGCAGAAGTGACTATAAGCTACTATAACGACCTGGAAAAGGTAGAAAAGGTGACCTTGGAAGTCGCCGAGGAAATAATGAAGAGCGTCCCGGGCGGTGTGCCGGAATTCAAACCTTATGTCCGCTATAATTATTTTGCGGACAACAACATCAAATTTAACGTTATGATGCGCGGCAAGAAGGTAATTGACCAGTACCTGCTGCGACACGAATTTCTAAAAAAACTGCACCGACGCTATGTGCTGGAGGGAATTAGTTGCACTTCCGCGCCCAAACCGCCTCCATAAAATCCCTGATGCTCCAAAGTTAATTTAAGGTTAAAGTGTATTGCTTTTCTTTGTTGATTTGCTAAAATCAACACTAACATATTTAAAGATATGTCAAAGAACCTAGAAGCTGATTTTCTGACTTTAAAAGAAAAGGTGTTGGATCGCCGGCCGTTTTTGAGACAAATCATAAAAAAAAGAGGCAAGAAAAATCTTTATGATTATGCCAAGGAGTATATTGAAGTTAACCTAAATAATCCCATCAGGAAAAGACAAGATGAGTTTATCAACACTTTCAAGGAGGTGGTTGGGGAAAGGCTGGGTGACCGCATTGCCAAAGAAGCGGCCGAACAATTTGAAAACTATTATTATGTTTCCACGACCGACCATCACGGGCCAATTTGCCATCCCTTCTTCATCAACGGCAATCTAATGGCTGCGGCGCCACATTTTGAGCATCACGACCCGCTTCTTAAATATGTCATAGTGCTTGCTTGCGCCAATATTTCACTAAATAACTCCTCCTATCCCCGAGGGCTGATTTTCAATGCCTTAAAACAAGGGCGGATAGTGGAACACCGCGTGCCTTTTTTCCCTGCCAAAGAGCGTCTTTGTCCTGTCTACAATCATCGCGCCTATACCCAAGAGGATATGGAAAAGTTTAAACAATTGCTTGGCGGACTAGTCAATTCTGGTGAAGTGCCTCAAAGGGAGGCAGATAAGATCAATGAAGTGGTTGACAATATCTTTCTTGATCCACGCGTGCTCAAATGCGGTTCTTACTCTGAACAAATCACTAAAACTAATTTTAGGCTCTGGAAAGAATTTTTCGGGCCTCACGCCAAGGCCGCGCCGGGATTGATTTATCTTGATCAGGAATGGATTGTGGCTAAATTGCTGGTTAAGCACCATCTTAAGCAAGACACGATTATCAATCATTTTTTGCTGGACGCAAGATATGAGCCTTTGATCAATCATTACTTTGAGGGGATCATGGGAGCTTTTTCTCGTAATGAAAAGTACGGGACATATATGTTCTGGGGATTGCCAAAAGGGGCTAAATACAGAATCCAGCTTTGGAAAGAGGGCAATTTTCTTGTGTCCAACGACGGAAAATATAAGCTTGAGCTTACGCCTGATAACCTTGAAAAAGCCTTGCTTGACAAGGAAATTATCCCGGGCATGATGTTGACTTTTGTTGTCTTGAGTTTTTATTACGGTATTAAATGCCTTGGCGGCTTCAGTCAGGTGGATTATCTGACTAACATGAAAAACGCTTATATTAAGATGCTCGTAGATCGCGGCAACTATCGCAGTATTGAAGTTTGCGCTCGCGCTCAAACCAAGGAAATGTGCGGGGATATGACAATCGCCTATCTGGGTGGACCATCAGGCGAAATGGTCCCTGCCACTGGTATTGATCTTATTTTATACGGAGACTTAAACACTTGGCCGACCCTAGTACGGGAATCAAAGGAAATTGGTTTGGAAGAGGCAATCAATCCGATGATGCCGGAATTCTATTCAATCATTTATAACGAGTCGCAAAGAAATCCCGCTCTTTCCTACATTACGCCAGCTCTCATCATTAAGCACACGCGTCTTAACCAAAAGATCAAAGCTTGCGTCAAGATTCGCGGGCATGAGTCCAATCAAGATGATTTAGGGTCGCGCCATCAACACAACGGCCCTATTGAAAGCTTTCAAGCAAATCAGCAACATTCGTCCTCCGCTCCCGCTATGCTGTTAAAGGCATAATAGCTGACGGGCGAAGTATCATACAACCGCGCCGGAATTTTAAGTTTAACCGCAATGACTTTGTGAGTTTTATGGCTTTATGATGCTGATAATAATAAAAAATTTAAAATCTTGACAAGGCAGTGTTAGCACTCTATAATAAAGAGTGCTAAATATCCTTTAACCCAATTGCTTATGAAAATCATTAGGCATGGTCAACACGGGGATGTGCGCCCGCTTTCTTTACGGGAAGCCATGAATCGTTTTTTTGAGGAACCATTTTGGGATCCATTCTTCCATTTGACCGAATGGCCAACTTTCAGCCGCGTTGGAGCAAACATGCAAAGGTTTGTTCCCAGCATCGACGTTTCCGAAGATGACAAGGAAATGAGGATCGTGGCCAATATCCCGGGATTTGATCCCAAAGATGTTTCAGTTGAGCTTGAGCATGACAGGCTTGTGATCAGGGGGAAGAGCGAAGAAGAAAAAGAAGAAAAAGACCGACAGTATTACATGAAAGAAAGAGCTTCGGGTGAGTTCTATCGGGAGATTGCATTGCCTTCTCACATGGACGCTGATAAAGCCGAGTGCAAGTACAAGAACGGCACTCTGACTATCACACTTCCAAAGGGTAAGGACAAAGAAAAGAAACTGTTGAAAATTGTTGAAGGTTAAAAAGACTTTTAAAGAGGGGTCCGCTCGCGGACTCCTCTTTAAAATTTCAAATATGTATTTTTTGCCTAATATCTATCATAAACTAAAATTAAAAATTACGAGGGTGATAAGATTAAAGCTTTTGCGTTTTATTATTACTTGCGCTCTTTTTTGCGATTGAGCACGATGAAAAACACCGCGACCACGGCAATAATAGCTATTATAAGCGCTGCCACGCTATGGAAGGTCATGGCAATCAGGATCGTGACAACGCTTAATACAAGCGCTATTAAGAAGGTGATCCCGCCAATCAGCGATCTGCTTAGATTACCAAGTAAAGGCAAAAAGTCGGTCATTACGCTTAGAGGAGCCAGTATTATTGATAAGCCAAGCCACATCAGCAAAAAGCCGACAAGCCTCCAGATCCAGATCCAGGTCAGATAAGATTGGTGCAAAGAGATTATGGCATCTTCTTTTGATCCTTTAAATGCTTGGAAAAAACGTAAATTGTCCGGGGTTAAATAAACGCCGAATGTGTCGCCATTGAGCTTGCCAAAAATTGTGGCGTTGACTCCGCTCGGTAGAGCTTTGTAACTGATTCTAATGTCTCCAACTGCCGGCGTCGCATAGGTACTGCCGGCCGTTTTGCTGATAAAAATAAAGCCGTTATCCAACACGGCTCCGTTGGCCAACTGGGTGTTATCAGCGTTAAGAGTAACAGGATCCAGAGAAGGCAAAGTTATACTCGTCATATCTACTTTGTATGCTCCGATAGTTGCCTTGCCGCACCTCTTTGACGCGCTTCTCATTTCAAGAGGCGGATTTAGATGGCCTTCTGGGTGCTCAAATTGTAATGAATTCGCGGGATTAGCGCTCCATTCCTTTAAGTAGTCATAAGTGGTCGTGGTAGTAGATGAGCCTCCAGCATTTGAATGGGATCTTTGCTTTTTCTCTTCCTTCCATGAGTACATCTCCACTTTTCGTTCCAAGGCGAGGTAATGGCCTGGTTTAAGGTAAAGATCGTCGCCAAGCATCTCTTCGGATGACAAAGTTCCACTGGTAACCAGCAATTTATCTTTTAGGGCGGCATCGGTTGAGATCGTGGTGGAAGGCACTTCAATCGCCGTCTTCGCGATCGTAGAATAATCAACACTGCCTTCATTCATGTAAAGTACTACGAATGAGCCAATAAATAAAGCAATTCCAAAAACAATTCCTCCAAAGGAATTCATGATTCTTTTTCCAAAACCAGTGGTCGTGATTTCCTGAAAATGATCCGGCATGAAATGTGGATTAAAAATTTAATTAATTATTAGATTTATGTATAATATCACTAAATAATAACAAATAAGATGATAGAGGACAAGATTTCATTACTTCTAAAAGATATCGCGAAAGTCAAAGGTGAATTAAAAGAAATTAAAAAAGACCAGCGCCGACAGGAGAAGCTTGACACTACGGAATATCTTGAGATCAAACGCGTCTATAATGATCTCAAAAAACAAAAAAAGACAGCTGAGGAAGCATGGCAAAAAGAACTAGAGGCGGACACAGAATATCGCGCCACGGTTGAATTAAGAGAAAAAAAAGAAGAAGAGCTTGCTCATCTTAACGAAAAACTTTTTGCCGCCATCGCTACTCTTCCTCCAAAGCCGTTCATGCTGAACTTGGAATTGGAAGCAGGCCCAGTTAAGGTTCAGATTATGCCTGAAATGCGTCTTTATCTTAACGGTCGTGAAGAAAAAAAACGAGCGACTTGAACGTCTATTTATGCCAACAACCAAGCAGAGAGCGGGCGAGCGGCCTAACTGGCGATAATGTTTTCAAGTTTTTGGCTTGCAATTCCCTCAAATAATCAAAATGGCTAGCGAGCTAAAATGTTTTCAAGGGCGCGCGTGAGCGGGGTAGCTACGGATGCATGCCATTTTAACGGGCTTTAATTATAAGCTAAAGGTTTTAGCCACATTTTATTTTTAGTCAGCCAGCCATTGTTTTGCGCGATACAAGCCAAGGCGGCAACAAGCCAGCCATAGGATAAATTTTTTCCCGCGCAACACCGCAACGCCGCCTTGTTAT
>Ga0272446_1005619_pt1 | contig 13662 bp, 7 predicted proteins | sample YNPCB0061_FD_194587 | JGI IMG/M metagenome (GOLD analysis project Ga0272446, IMG submission 194587) | Hot spring microbial mat communities from Yellowstone National Park, WY, United States - YNP-CB-006-1 | ecosystem: Environmental > Aquatic > Thermal springs > Hot (42-90C) > Sediment | place...
GTTGAACCAATCGAGCAGGAAGAACAGACTGCGTTGGGCATCTTCTTGCCGGAGACTGCGAAGGAGAAACCGCAGCAGGGCAAGATCATCGCCGCGGGGCCCGGTGCGCGCAAAGAAAATGGCGAGCGCATCGTGATGGATGTCAAGGTGGGCGATAAGGTGCTCTACGCCCGCTACGCTGGCACCAACGTCAAACTGGATGGCAAAGAATATCTGATCCTCAAGGAAAGCGATGTCCTGGCGGTAGTCGAGTAGTTGACGATGCTTCGTGCTCCCGTTATAGCAAATGCTGAATCGGGCGCCGAAGCCACAATACATTAGTCATTCAAGCAAGACAAGGCTTAGAGGAGATTCATCATTATGGCCAAGCAAATTATCTACGAAGACGAGGCGCGACGTGCGCTCAAGGCTGGCGTCGATGCGCTGGCAAATGCCGTCAAGACCACCTTGGGGCCGAAGGGCCGCAACGTCGCCCTGGACAAAAAGTGGGGCAGCCCGACTGTCACCCATGACGGTGTGACCGTTGCCAAGGAAGTTGAGCTGAAGGACCCGTTCGAGAACATGGGCGCGCAACTCCTGAAAGAGGCCGCCACCAAGACCAATGACGTGGCAGGCGACGGCACCACCACCGCCACTGTGCTGGCGCAGGCGATTGTGAACGAGGGCCTGAAGAATGTCACGGCGGGCGCCAACCCAATGATGCTCAAGCGTGGCATCGAGGCTGGCCGCGACGAGATTGTCAAGGCGCTCAAGGAGATGGCGACCCCGGTGGCCGGCAAGGAAGAGATCGCCCAGGTGGCGAGCATCTCCGCCGCCGACCAGACGATTGGCGCCCTGATCGCCGAGGTCATGGACAAGGTCGGCAAGGACGGCGTCATCACCGTCGAGGAGAGCAAGGGTCTGGAATTTGAGACCGAGTACGTTGAGGGTATGCAGCTTGATCGCGGCTACCTCAGCCCCTACTTCGTCACCAACGCCGAACGCATGGAAGCGGCGATTGACGACCCGTACATCCTGATCACCGACAAGAAAATCAGCAGCGCACAGGATATCGTCCCGGCGCTGGAGAAGCTCGTCCAGATCGGCAAGCGCGAGATCGTGATCATCGCCGAAGATGTCGACGGCGAGGCGCTGGCGACGTTGGTGCTCAACAAGCTGCGCGGCATGGTCAATGCCCTGGCAATCAAGGCGCCGGGCTTTGGCGACCGCCGCAAGGCTATGCTGCAAGACATCGCTATCCTGACCGGTGGTCAGGTCATCACTGAGGAGCTGGGCCGCAAGCTGGAGAGCGTCAAGCTCGAAGACCTGGGCCGCTGTGATAAGATCGTCAGCACCAAAGACGACACCACGATCGTGGGCGGCGCAGGCTCGGCGCAGGCAATCAAGGGCCGCATCGAGCAGATTCGCGCCGAGATCGAAGCCAGCACCAGCGACTACGACCGCGAGAAGTTGCAGGAGCGCCTGGCCAAGCTGGCCGGTGGCGTGGCGATCATCCGCGTCGGCGCCGCCACTGAGACCGAGCTGAAGGAAAAGAAGCACCGCGTCGAGGACGCCCTGAGCGCCACCCGTGCGGCAGTCGAAGAAGGCATCGTCCCTGGTGGTGGTGTGGCGCTGATCAACGCCATCCCTGCGCTGGACAAGGTGAGCCTGGACGGCGACGCCGGCACCGGCCTGCGCATCCTGCGCCGCGCTCTGGAAGAGCCGATGCGCATGATCGCCAGCAACGCTGGCCTGGATGGCGCCGTGGTGATCGAGAAGGTGCGCATGCTCCACAGCGACGGCAAGCTGACCACCGGCTACGACGTGATCAGCAACAGCTACGTCGACATGCTGAAGGCTGGCATCATCGACCCGGTCAAGGTCACACGCAGCGCAGTCGAGAATGCGGCCTCCATCGCCGCCATGATCCTGACCACCTCCGCCCTGGTTTGCGACATCCCGGAAGAGAAGCCGGCGATGCCCGCAGGCGGCGCAGGCGGCATGGGCATGGACATGTAAGCCGAACGCCTGGCCAACTCCCGTTCATTTGCAACCGGGCGGCGCAAATGCGCCGCCCGGTGCTTTTTCTGCTGGCTTGCCCGGCGAATTGCCGCCAGTGACCCCCCTCTGCTATTCTCACGCTATGAACATTCAAGAACCTTTGCCACAAACGTTGTCTGCATGCGCAGCGCAGGAGTCTCCCAGGCCGCACCAGCGTACTGCCCCACTGTGGTGGGTGGGCGGGGCGCTCCTGGCGGGGGGCATTGCCGCCGCTGGCGTCCTGACCTATGCGAGCCAGATCGAACCGCTCGACATCCGCCTGGAGCGGCTGACGGTGCGCCTGCCAGCGGCAGCGGGGCGACTGCCGGCGCACGGGTTGCGCATTCTCCAATTGAGCGATTCGCACTTTTACGGTGGGAAACGCACCCGCCGCGAGCAGGCCAAGATCGCACGCGTGCGCGCCCTGACAGCCGGTCTGGAATACGACCTGCTGATCCACACCGGCGACTTTATTCACTTCGATAGCGGGCTGGAAAATGTGTTGCGTCTGCTTGATGCCGCACCGCGCCCGCGCCTGGGTGCGTTTGGCGTCTTTGGCAACCACGACTACACCCATTACGCCATGGAAGAGGCGCTGCCGCGAATGTGGCGCACCTTTTGTGCGCAAGAGCGCGCGCGCAATCAACAGCGTTCGCTGCCTGCACGCCTCGGCGCCGCCGCAACACACTGGCTGCGTTATGTACACTACGTGCGCAACACGCCGCTCGATGGCCGCCGCACTGGCAGCAACGACGCCGGGCGCCTGAACACGGCGTTGGAGCAGTGGGGCATGACCATGCTGCACAATCGGGCCACGCATCTGCACCATCCTGAGCTTGGGCTAGACATCTACCTGGCAGGGGTCGATGACGTGATCGAAGGCAGACCGCGACTCGGCGACTCGATCCGCGACATTCCGGCGGGCGCGCCGCTGATCCTGTTGAGCCACAACCCGGACATCATCGTCAGCCCGCAGTTGCCGCGCGTTGATCTGGTATTGGCGGGACATACGCACGGCGGCCAGATCAAGGTGCCGCTGTGGGGGCCGGCGCACACGCAGGTGGAGCATGTGCCGCGCCAGCACGTTTCTGGCTTTTTCCGGCAGGGGCGCACGCAAGTCTACATCACGCGTGGGTTGGGCGAGGGCATTCCGCTCCGTTTCCGCGCCAGGCCACAGATCACACTGATCGAGGTGTCGGCCTAGTGCACATGGGCTTGTTGCTCGCCAGGTTGACAATTCATGCGTCACGAGTCATGCGTCACGAGTGACTCGCAACGCATGACTCGTAAATATCAGCGGCCAATCTAGAAATCAGTCAATAGACCAATGGTGTTGCGTGCTACGTAGCGAGACGAAACACGCAACATGCAGCTCGCAACTTTAGCACTCGCTGTAGCCGCACACTGCGCACTTGCGGCAGCCTTCCACATTGAGAAAACTCGCCTCGCCGCACTCCGGGCAGATGTCGCCGATCGGCTTGGCGGCGATGGGCAGCGCCAACTGCTCGGCAGGCAGCGCTTCCTCGACCGGGGCCGGCAGCTCGCTGAGATGTTCAGCCAGCACCTGCGCGATGCCGTCGGGCAACGAGCGAACGCGGTTGGCGCCGAAGCCGAGGGGCCGCCCGCCGCCGATGCCCGCCATCTCATCCATCACCCAGCGCAGCCGCTCCGACGGCGGCAGCGCGCCAGGCATGCGCAAGATCAGGCTGATCAGCCGCCCCATCGCCTCGCTGACGGCGGTTACTTCGGTGCCGGCTTTGCCGACGTTCATGAAGACCTCGAACGGTTCGTTGCGTTCGTCGCTGTTGACCGTGACGTAGGCGGTGCCCAGCGGCGTGTCTTTGCGATAGGTGGCGCCGTGCAGCTTTGGCGGACGCGGGCGCTTGATCATCGCGTGCTTAAAGTCGACGACGGCGTGCCCTTCGTCAGTCTTGACGTGGCCGTTAGCATAGGCGCTATTCGACGCTGCTGCAACTTCCGCCTGCGCGCCCGGTTCTTCCTTCTTCTGTTTGGTTGCCTTTGTCTCCAGCACCACCTGCTCGCGACTGCCGGTGACGTAGACGGTCAGCCCCTTGCAGCCCGTCTCCCACGCCAGCATGTAGGCTTTGGCGACATCTTCCTCGGTGGCGCCTTCGGGGAAGTTGCAGGTATTGTGGTTGCAAAGCCCGTTGGCGATAAACGCACGGCCCTCTGGCACACTGATGTCAAAGACCTCAGTGAAGCCTGTCTCGATCGCCTGGACTTGCACGTAGATTTTCTGTGCATCATCTTGTGCAAAGAACGCATCGAGAGCGGCGTGGTTTCCGCCTTGCGCCTGCCAGTGCTCGTACAAGCGCCGTGCGTCACCGCGTTCGAGCCGGTGCTGCTGAAGCAAGTTGACGCGCGCTCGTTGATATGCCTGCACATCGTCTTGTTGCTCTAGCTGATACGCCGACGCCAGACTAACCGGAGCGGCTTCCTGCACCTTGCGCAGCATCTGTGTTATCTGAGTGGGCAACAGCCGACTGTAGTTGCGGTAACGTTGAATACGGCCGAGATTGCGCTGTGCAAATCGGTCGCTTTTCCAGACTTCCACAAAGCCGATCACCTCTGCCAGGCGTTCCAACTCACCACCCTGGACTGTTAGCGACCAGGCTCGGTCGGCGGCACGACGTGTAGTCGCCAGAACGCCAGCGTTCAACAACAACACCTGCAATTGACGAATTAACTGTGAGCTGGCGACCGTCATCCCGAACAGTCTACCATCCTGGGTCATGAAGCCATCCAGCATCAACCCACGCAAAAAGGCGTTGACTTCCTGGCGCCCTGCCTGCAAGATACAGGTCGGGATGATCTTGTTCTCGGCGCCGGACTGGAGTCCAAGATCAGCGAGCAACCAGTGGCGCAGCGCACGCGAGTTGATCTGAAGATAATGCACATTGTTGCGGGCATCTTTGGTGATGTGGCCTCGCAGACCCCACAACTGCTCCGCACTGCGCGCCAGGGTTTGCAGCAACTCCGCATCGTTGTTGCTGATGTTTATGCCGTTCGCTGTAATGGCGCCGTCGGCAGTCAGGCAGCCAAGGAAGAATGCTAACTCTTCCGACATTCGTGACGGGAAATGAACGTTGCTGCTATTTGTGCGTAACTCACCACTAAATGCAGGCAGCAACGCGCCGACCTGACCGAAGCGCTCTTGCCCACCATACAACACAACGGTGTCGCCGACCCGCAGTTCATCGAGCGGTCTGAAACTCACGGTTCCGGAGTCTTCCAGCACATGCACACGGTGATTGGGTGTGCCTTCGATCTCGAAGCCGTATTCCAGCGCCACTTTGCGCGTCTCGCGCATGCCGCCGTAATAAAACTGATCGGTGCGGCGCACTCCCTCCGGGCTGATGATGTTGGCGGCCAGAGCCGTAAACTGATCCGGCAGCCGCATCTCTGCCATTTCGGCAATCGGCATGAGACCCGACTCAGTCAGCACCAACGTGTCACCGCGCACACACTTCGAGATGCTGTTGTCGGTGAACGCCTGGATCGCCGCCTGCATCAGCACATGTTCTTCGGCGCTGATGTCGCTGCTCACGACGAAAGTGTGACGAATGTGCTCCGGCAGCTCCTCGATGGTCTGGCAGGAGCCGTAGGTGGCGGCGTGCTGTTTGATGCGCGTCTTGGTCGCTTCGTCCAGGTTGGTGGCGTTGAGCGCCTGCTCGAAGAGCGGGCTGGTGTACACCAGCTCGACATCACGGTCGCCATCCTTAAAATGGCGGATGTAACCAAGCGCAAAGACCGGTTCGCAGCCGTAGCCCTCGCAGCCGACAACCGTCGCAATCGTGCCGGTGGGTGCAACGGTCGTCTGCGCCGCATTGCGGATACCGTGCTCCTCGATGCCGCGTACAATCTCCCGCCAGTCAACGTTCGGGCGCCGCCAGTCGCGCGTGTAAGGGCGCATCGGCTGCGGCGGCTGCCAGGCCATACCGCCCGGACGCTGCGGATCGTAGATGCTGCCCGCAAACGCCAGGAACGCGCCGCGCGCCGCAGCCAGCTCGATGCTGCGCCGCATCGAATGATAGCGCACAAACTCCATGATCTGCGCCGCAAACTCCTGCCCTTCCTCGCTGCCGTAGCGAATGCCCAGCTTGTACATCATGTCGCCCAGCCCCATGATGCCCAGCCCGATGCGCCGCGCACGATAGGCTGCCTCCGCCACCTCTGGCACCGCCGGCACGTAGGCGTTGGCGCTCACCACGTTGTCGAGGAAGTTCGTGCTCTCGCGGATCGTGCGTTCGAGCAGTTCCCAATCGACGACTGGGGCGCCATTAACGTCGGTTGTTACATGGTTGGCAAGATTGATGGAACCCAGGCAGCAGTTTTCGTAAGGACCAAGCCATTGTTCGCCGCAATTATGGGCAACCAGCCCATTAGCAACCAGACTGTGTGTGTCCGGCTGCGTAAGGTCATACACATCAGCTACGCCTGCCGCCTCGATGGTGGCAACCGTATCCTCGAAGGTCTCTCGATTGGTGGCGCGTGATTTGCCGTCGATGAACCGTAGCAACGACTCCTGCTTGTCGCTTTGCAGGAACCCGATCTTTTCCGCAAACAAGTCTCGATTCGACTTGCCGATGATCAACTCATATTGCGGTTGATGTGCGTACAGCGCGTGACCGCCTTTGCCGTCGGGCATCTGCCGCACACCGGCCGGGCGTCGCAGTTGGATGCGCGCCACAATGCCAAAATTGCTGAGCAGAATCTGCACTTCCTCCAACAAAGTTAGCGAACTGCTTGCCAGCCTGACCGTGCAATCTTGTTTCGCCTCATTCACTTGTACGGAACCATCCGCACTGAACAGCCCTTGCAAGAAACCAACGACCGCAGCGCGCGGCGCTCGCCATAGGCTGGACGGCGCCCGCTTCTCATGCGCCTTTGCCACCGAGACGCCCAACGACCGGAAAAACGCCAACGGCAGGCGCCCATAGGTCAACTGATAGACCTTATTGCGCTGGTGAATATGTCCTTCTCCAAACCACTGGCGAAGCGCGCCATGCACGAATTGCAGCGAATCGGTATCTGAGAATGCAAACCCAACCGGGCTGTTGCTCTCCTCCGAAAGCCAGCCGTCGCCAACGAGCGCGCCGAGCACAACGCCAAGTGAATGGCTCCAGGTTGTGGGCAGGTTGGCATACTGGCGTTGGAAGTCGCTGCGCTGACTCGTGTGTCCGGTGACGTGACTGCCACCATGCGCCATCATTGCCATTTGTTGCTGTAACACCGCAACTTGCGGCAACTCTTCGTTGCGGCTCCAGATGCCTTCGCCACTTTGCAGCAGCACCCGATCACCGGGCTGCAGGTCACTCAATGCCACGTAGCCGCGCGGCGTCAGGAAGCGATGATCGGGCGTTGCTGTGACGGAGTACCCTTGCTTTGTCACCAATCGCATCACTGGCGTCTGCTGGCGCGTCATCCACGCCGGTGATGCTGCGCGCAGGGCAACGCCAATCGCGTCGCCCATCTGTTCGTTCGCCAACGCGCGGTTGTCCGTGACAATGAAGCCGCCCTGTTCCATGTCGGCCAGTTCGGCGATGGTCAGCAAACCGTGCTCGGTTGGGATGCGCGTCTCTCCGATGAAACAGGGATTGGTCGCCTCGAGATCATACAGGTGCGGCACCGGATTCGAGCGGTTGGCGGCGTCGATGAAGAGCGCGCCTGGCTCGCCGTTGTGATGCGCGTACTTGACGATCTTGGCGAAGAGATCGCGGGCGCGCACCGTCCGCCAGACTTTGCCGTCGCGCGGGTTGCGCAGGTCGAAGTCGGCGTCGTCGCGCACCGCGCGCATAAACTCATCGGTGATCGCCACAGAGAGGTTGAAGTTGGCGATCTTGCCTTCCTGCGCCTTGCTTTCGATGAACTCCTCGATGTCCGGGTGGTCAACGCGCAGCACGCCCATGTTGGCGCCGCGACGACTGCCGCCCTGGGCGATCTCGCCGAACGCCTGGTCGTAGACGCGCAGGAAGCCGACGGGTCCAGTGGCGCGGCCCGAGGAAGTGTGCACAATGTCGTTCTTCGGACGCAACCGGCTGAAGGAAAAGCCGTTGCCGCCGCCGGTCTGCTGGATCAGCGCGGCGACGCGCAGCGTGCTGAAGATGCCGTCGCTGGCTTTGCCCATGTCGTCCTCGATCGGGAGCACGAAGCAGGCGGCAAGCTGGCCTAGCGGCGTCCCGGCGCCGGTGAAGGTCGGGCTGTTGGGGAAGAAGCGGCGTTCGGAGAGCAGGTCGTAGAAGACTCTGGTCGTCGCCTCGACATCGCCGCCATGTTCGCGCTCGACCTGCGCAATGTGATAGGCGACGCGGTAGAACATGCCAGCCGGCGTCTCCAGGTAAGAGCCGTCCAGGTCGCGACGCAGGTAGCGTTTCTCCAGCACCTTGATGCTGTTTTCGCTCAGGTTGATGGCAGCGTCGCTGACATAGGGCGGACATGTGAGCAGATGCCGCTCGCCTTTGACCGTCTCGATAACGGTATGCACCGGCGTGGGCGCCGGTGCGGACGCATCAACTTCTACAACAGCCGTTGGGCTGGGGGTCTGGTTGGACATGCGCTGTCTCCTCTGGTTTGAAATACATCAATCGAACATCGATGCCCGAAGGCAATACTTGATCCAGGCGGCGCCAACAGCTTCTCTGCTGACAGCCACCCCATGAACGTGATAGTCTCTTGCCTCGCTGCAAGGGGCTCGCGTTTCAGTTATAGTCGTGCTGTTCACCGCACACGTTGCACGGCTGCCGTGCAGACTACGCCGGTTCGGAGGTGTTGGCCGATCGTCCCATCAACCGGTCGATCTCGTTGCGCACTTCGGTCAAATCATTCATATCAAGATAGACGCTGGCAAAGCGAATGTAGGCGACCTGGTCAATCTGCGCCAGTTGGTCAAGCACCATGCCGCCAATCAATTTGCTGGGCACTTCGGTGCGCCCAATTGCCTGCAGCGACTCCATGATCTGGTCAAGCATGGCATCCATAGTCTCACGACTGATCGGGCGCTTGGTCGCCGCCGTCTGGATGCCGGAAAGAATCTTCTGGCGGTCAAATGGTTCACGCCGGCCGTCGCTCTTGATGACCAACAGATTGGCCGCCACATGCTCATAGGTCGTAAAACGCTGCCCACACTGCTCACACTGCCGCCGCCTGCGGATGGAATCCCCTGTATCGCGCGTGTCGATCACTCGATGGGCAGCATGACCGCAATGCGGACAGTTCATAAGTTACCCTACTGTATATTGTACATAATAAAAACAGGAACACAATATCTTGTGTGTCAGAGTTTTGAGTATAGCATAGCTTCTAGCAGCCTGCAAATAGCGTACGCGTGTTCTACCAGAGAAAAGGAGAGGCGGCGAGCGAAAGGCGCAAAAATTTAAGTTTAGGGTTTTGTCGGGCGCCGGGCGCCCTATGGCCGTCCGGTGGGCAGAGCCATCAGGTGGGTGACCGGGTGGATAGGGGTGTGGGTGCGAGAAAGGGACGGGAGCAGAGCCACCCTCAGCAAGATCGAAGGCGCACGCTCTGCTCCCTTATCCCTTATCGGACATGATCAGCGGCCGTTGGTCGTGCGTTGACGACGTAAGAAGGCGGGAATATCCAGGTCATCGCGCTGGAAGGTGCGCACCTGGTAATCCGCCGTTGGCTCCTTGACTGGCTCGCGGGCGGTGCGCGCCGTGGCGCTCTGGCCGCTGTGACCGTTGCCATTGAAGGCGCTGCCGACAAAATCAAATTGATCTTTAGGCTTGGGGCGGTCGAAACCGGTTGCGATCACCGTCAACTGGATGTCGTCCTTGACGTTCGGGTCGACCACGGCGCCGAAGATGATGTTGCATTCTGGATGCGCGTTGGCACGGATCACCTCCGCCGCCTCGTTCACCTCGAAGAGGCTCATATCCTCGCCGCCCTTGATGTTGAAGATGATCGAGCGGGCGCCTTCGATGGAGACATCCAGCAACGCGCTGTGGATGGCGCGTTCGGCAGCTTCGCGCGCACGGTTTTCGCCGGAGCCGCGCCCGATCGCCATCAACGCCGCGCCGCCATCCTGCATGATCGTCTTGACGTCGGCAAAGTCCAGATTGATCAGACCAGGCACGGTGATCAATTCGCTGATGCCCTGAATGCCCTGGCGCAAGACATCGTCGGCCATGCTGAACGCCTGTTTGACGCTGGCCGTCTTGCCGGCAATCTGCAACAGCCGGTCGTTGGGGATGGTGATCAGCGTATCGACGCTGGCCTGCAAGGCTTCGATGGCTTGCTCGGCGTTGCGGCGGCGCTGCGTCCCCTCGAACGTAAAGGGGCGCGTGACGACGCCGATGGTCAGGGCGCCTTCCTCCCGCGCCACCTGTGCGACGACGGACGACGCGCCCGAACCGGTGCCGCCGCCCATGCCGGCGGTCACAAAGACCATGTCGGCGCCACTCAACAGTTGACGCAATTCCTCGCGGCTTTCGTCTGCGGCGCGCAGCCCGATTTCCGGGTTGCCGCCCGAGCCCAGCCCCTTCGTGATTTTCTCCCCGATGCGCAGCCGTTGCGGCGCGCTGGAGAGCATCAGTGCCTGCGCATCCGTGTTGACGGCGATGAACTCGACGCCCTGGATGCCTTCGTCGATCATGCGGTTGACGGCGTTTTGACCGCCGCCCCCCACGCCGACGACCTTGATCTGTGCAAAGTTGTCGACGTAGGACGGTTGTGACTTGGTGCTGCGGGTCATTCTCTTGCTCCTTCGATGGTTACTCAAAAGACGATGACGGTACGGTACGATGAACTGCGACACTGCTCTTCTTGCGTCATCCGCCCGCGTGACTGGCCCCCCACCATCCGAGGGGCGGACTGCGCACCAGCTTTATCTCAATCCCTGTCCGGCAACAGGTTCTTGAGCCATTTTGCGGCGACGCCCATCCACTTCTGGCTGGCGCCGCCCCCATGATCGGCCTCGAAACGGCGATGCACCGCACGTGCATCCTCGTGCAATCCCCAAAGCAGCAGGCCGACCGATGTCGCATAGCCTGGGGAGAGTAAGTTGCGCGTCAGCCCGGCAATTGGCAGTGAGTTCTGCGCCGCGCCCACGCGCACCGGCATGCTCAGCGTGCTGCGGCCCAGCTCGGCAAAGCCAGGCAACTGGCTGCAGCCACCCGTCAGCACGATGCCGGCGGGCAGGCGATCGATGAAGCCACTGGCCGTCAGCCGGTCGGCGACGATCTCCAGCATCTCCAGCGCGCGCGCCTCCAGCACATCACAGATGAAGCGACGGCTAAAACTACGCTCCGACTTTTCGCCAAAGACGTTGGCCCAGACAGTCTCATCGGGCGCCACGCGCTCTGGTAACAGCGTGCCATAACGCAGCTTGATCTCCTCCGCCGTCTCGAACGGGCAACGCAACGCCACCGCCACATCATTGGTCAGGTGATTGCCGCCCATGTCCAGGATGACGGTGTGGCAGAGTCCGTTGTCGATGAAGACCGCCAGGTCGGACGTGCCGCCGCCCATGTCCACGACCGCCACCCCCATGCGTCGCTCCTCAGCGCGCAGCACCGCCTCGTTGGCAGCCAGTGGCTCCAACACCAGTTCGTCGATGTCGATGCCGTGCGCAGCCACGCACTGCACCAGATTGCTGATGGCAGTGCTGCTGCCGGTGACGATGTGTGCATCCACCTCCAGCCGATACGCGCTCATCCCGACGGGCTGTTGCACCTCGGTTTCGCCGTCCACCGTCCATGAGCGGGCGATGGTGTGGATGACCTCCTGGTTTTCGGGCAACGCCACGGCGCGGGCGCCCTCCAATGCGCGCTGCATGTCGGCGCCGGTGACGCCGCTGCGCCTGTCCACCGGGCTGACGCCGCGACTGTTGCGCGTGCCGATGTGGCTGCCTGCGATGCCGACGTAGGCGCTGAGGATCTGGCGTCCTGCCTCTTGCTCGCACTTCTCAATCGCCTCACCTACGGCGGCGGTGGCTTCCGGCACATCCACCACCACGCCGCGACGGATGCCCCGGCTTGGCGCCACCCCTGCCCCCAATAGCCGCAGCGAGAGCTTGCCCAGCCCGTCATGTGACACCTGCGCGGTCAACACACAGATTTTCGTCGTGCCAATATCGATGGCGGAAATGAATTCCTGCATAAAAACACTCCTGTCAGGGATGCATAGCGAATGGCGAAAGGCGGCCAAACACGCGCCCGCTGCGCCCACGCGCCCCCACCCTATCCACCTGCACTCACCGATTTCCGGACTGGCAGCTCATCGCGCTACCCGTCATGAGTTGCGAGGGGCGAAGGGCGAGTTATTGCTCGCCAGGACAATACGTCATGCGTCACCAGTCGCTCGCAACTCGCCCCTCGCAACTCGCAACTCGCCCCTCGCAACTCTATTTAATATACGGTCGCTCAAAACGCACATCGATCACCGCGCCCTGCGCCTCACCTGAATCGAGCAGGGTTTTCGCCGCCTCCAGATTGGCGAGCTTCCTCTCCACATCTTCCCCGTCGCCCCAATAGACCCAATAGGGCTGATCCGGCAGCCGGAAATTCAGGCCTACCAACGCGTTGTAACGCAGCGGCGTGACGCCGGGCAGCCGGTTTACCAGGGACTGCGCGCTCACCAGCACCGCCGGATCGATGGCGGCGCCGCGCGCAGCGCCGGGCAACGTCGCTTCGGCAGATGGATCGTATATCTGCAACAGGCCAGGCGGCGTCTTTCCGCGCGGCTCCAGCGCCAGACCGTCATCGCGCAGCCAGCGAATGCCGGCGTCGGTCTCCCACAGCGCAACCGGGCGCACCTCGGTGATATCGACCGTCACCTTCGTCAGCAGCGCCGCAACGTGCACCTGCGCATCAGCGACGTAGGGGTTTTGCAGCAACCGTTGACGCAACGTCTCACTATCGATCCAGAAAATTTGCCAGCCATCGATGGCTGCCGCCTGCCACAGCTCCTCGGCGTCCAGGTAACTCAGACCGTTGAAGTGGACGTCCTCGCGGTAGACATACCAGCGTTCATCGAGCGCCACCCATGCCGTCAGCCCACCGGTCACGACCAACACGGCCAGCACGATCCACAGCAGACGGCTGCGCAGCAGATCCCACAATGGGCGCAGATGGAGGCGCAGCAGCGGCTGCGGCAACGTCATGCGGCGCCCATCCGGCAAGCCCGGCAGCAACGACTCGAAGCGACGCATCCGCTGGGCTAACTGTTGGCGGCGCCGCTGGTTGACGCGGCGCCGCGCCGCGGCGTCGTGCAGTCTGGGCCGGGCGGCGCTGTCACGCGACGGTGTTGTCGGCGGCCGGTCGTCGTGATTCGGTTGCTTCGACCTCGATGCGTTCGCCATAGCTCCAACTTCACTACTGTTGTGGCTGGTGCACGTGGGTGCAGGTAAGCCGCTGGGTGCGTGTTGCGTGTTGCAATACGAGACGGAACACGCAACACGGAACACGCAACACGGAACACGCAACACGCAACACGCAACACGCAACACGGAACACGCAACACGGAACACGCAACACGGAACACGCAACACGGAACACGCAACACGAGCACCTTTGGTCCGCTCAAGCCCACGTACACCGGGCGCTCTTCTGCGGTTGCAAACCGCAGCTACTGTTCGACCCTGGCGCTCTGCGGTTGCGAACCGCAGCT
>Ga0272446_1005620_pt1 | contig 13661 bp, 15 predicted proteins | sample YNPCB0061_FD_194587 | JGI IMG/M metagenome (GOLD analysis project Ga0272446, IMG submission 194587) | Hot spring microbial mat communities from Yellowstone National Park, WY, United States - YNP-CB-006-1 | ecosystem: Environmental > Aquatic > Thermal springs > Hot (42-90C) > Sediment | place...
CATATCGAGGTATCCCATGCCCGACTATCCCCGGACAATCCTGCATCGCAGTAAAACTGATGCCCTGAAGCGATTTCATCCCTGGGTATTTTCAGGTGCCATCAAAAAAGAGGTTTCTGAACCCCTCCAGGATGGGGATTTGACTGATGTTTATAGCGATACTGGTGAGTACTTGGCTACGGGTTTTTATAGTACGGGTAGTATTGCAGTCAAGGTGCTTACTTTTGCACCGATCGCAGATCTTAAGCAGGTATTTACAGATAAAATTAGTCGGGCATACCACCTGCGCCAGAAAATTAATTTAGTAGGCAACAATCAAACTAATTGCTATCGATTAATTAATGCTGAAGGCGACGGAATGCCGGGGTTAATCATAGATTGGTATGCTGGCACAGCAGTGATTCAAACTTACTCTTGGGGAATGCATCGGCAGCGGCATTTAATTGGTCAAATTTTACAGCAGATTTATGGTGTAGATCTGCAAGTGATTTACGATAAAAGTGGTGTGATTTTGCCCGTAGAAAGTCAGTTTTTGTTGGGTGAACAATCCTCGGGTTTGGTGTTAGAAAACAATCACCAGTTTTCTGTGGATTGGGTGGGGGGTCAGAAAACAGGATTTTTCTTGGATCAACGAGAGAGCCGGGCCCTTTTAGCCAGCTATGTGGCTAATCAGAAAGTGTTGAATACTTTTTGTTATTCCGGGGGGTTTTCTGTGTATGCATTGGCGGCTGGGGCGGAGTTGGTAGATTCTGTGGATAGTTCCGCTAAGGCGATCGCTTGGACGACCCAGAACCTAGGCCTCAATTTCCCCACAGCCAACCAACGGGCGATCGTGGCCGATGTGTTTGATTTTCTTAAAGAAAGCCCAGCCTACACCTACGATGTGATTGTTCTCGATCCCCCCGCCTTTGCTAAAAATCTCAGCTCTCGCCACCAAGCGGTGATGGCCTACCGCCGCCTCAATGAGTTGGCCTTGAATAAAATCAAGCCGGGTGGAGTTTTGTTTACCTTTTCTTGCTCCCAGGTGGTCAGCCCAGAACAGTTTCAGGGCGGGGTCTTGGCCGGGGCGATCGCCACTGGCCGCGGCATTCAAATCCTCCACCACCTCTACCAACCAGCGGATCACCCGGTCAGTCTTTACCACCCCGAAGGACTTTACCTCAAGGGCTTAGTTTTAGAGGTGCATTAAAGCTTTCGATTTTCAGAAAGCTCATCTGCTAAAGTCAGTTGCTTGTCTCCAGACTAGTGGATCATTTCTGCCCCGTCCTAGGAATGCTAAAAAATCGATTCGCTGGTGATCTTTGGGCATTTTGCTGGGGTTTGCATAAGTTCTAGATTAGGGAGGATCAAGGCAGAGTTCCAAAAAACTTGCCTTCTATGGTTTGGGAATTTGGGCCGGGGCTGTCTCAAAAATTTGATGAGAATACCAAGGCTTGGTCAAATCGGTGGTACTTAGCTGAATTTATTTGGCGTTGGCTTCAGCGTAGGCGGCATAAACTCCCTGGACATTGTACCAGTTGAGAAAAATGCGGGCTGCTTCTAGGGCAAGCTGGGATTTATTTTGGTCAATTAGCCATTGCAAAAAGCCGGCCATGGTGCGTTCGTTGAGGTTGCCACCCAGGGAGAGTAAGCCCCATAAAATTCGGTGAATCCAGGTCATTTGAATCATCATCCGGACTTCCCAGGTGGGATGCTTCTGATAAAACAAAACCCCCATGCGGCCTCTTTGGATTTCGCGATCGATCATCCGGGGAATTTGGTCTAAGTTAAAGGGCGGGTGCCAGTGATAACCTACTGCTGCAGGGCATTTGATGAGTTTTAGGTTTAGTTTTTTGAGGCGGACTCCCAGTTCTAGATCTTCCCAGCCGTAGAGTTGAAATTGGGTATCAAATAAACCAACTTCCTCTAGCCAGTGCTTGGCGATCGCTACGTTGCCAGTAGCAAAATAAGCCGCTGAAAAGTCGGTGATCTTATAGGGTTCGGCGGTGGGCTGCTCAAAGTTGCAGGTGTTGATCACAGCCCCGTAGGTGAAGAAGCGATCGCTCCCGGTTTTAGCTTGGTGCAATTGCAGAGCAGTCGCATGGCTGGCTAGAAAACTAGGGGTGACTACTAGATCACTATCGATAAAAATAATCGTGTCTCCCTGGGATTTCTGGACTCCCAGATTGCGGGCAGCGGCGGGGCCGAGGTGCTCTTGCTCGTAGAGGCGGACATGGGCTAGCTGGGCTTGATGGAGCCAAGCGATCGTCTCATCGGTGGAGCCGTCGTCAACTACGACCACTTCGTAACCTGTGATCAACTGGGGGTTGTATTGCTGCGCCTCTAGGGCCAGTAAACACTTTTGTAAAATTGGTAAGCGATTGTAGGTGGGAATAACAATACTAACAAACATGGGGTTCTAGAGGATTTTTTCTAAGCCATAGACCAACGACTTGAGCTGGATGACCTTTTGAATAGCTAGAAGCACACCGGGCATAAAGCAGGCGCGATCGCTAGTGTCGTGGCGCAGGGTGTAAATCTGCCCAGGGGAGCCAAAGATTACCTCTTGGTGGGCAATCAAGCCCGGTAGCCGGACACTGTGGATAGGGATATTCTCAGAGGCCTTGGCTCCCCTCGCCCCGGCAAGCTTCTCAGTTTCTTTTACTTCCGGAGGATTGTAGGTTTTGCCCATCTCGGCCAGCATTTGGGCAGTTTGGAGGGCTGTGCCGCTGGGGGCATCGACTTTTTGGTTGTGGTGCAGTTCAATGATTTCCACGTGGTCGAAGTATTTGCTGGCTTGGAGGGCGGCCTGCTGGAGCAGAATTATGCCGATCGCAAAATTCGGGGCAATAATGCAGCCAGTGCTGGCCTTGTCGGCAAAATCAGCAAGGTCTTGGATCTGCCCTGGGCTCAGGCCTGTGGTGCCGACCACCGGGCGGACTCCGTAGGCGATTGCCGATCGCACATTGTCATACACCCCATCCGGGTGGGTAAAGTCGACCATGACAACGGGCCGTTTTTCTTGGGCGGCCATGGCTAGGGTACTTTCGCGATCATTTAGGATCGGAACTTCTAGGGGGCCGCAACCGGCCACTTCCCCCGCATCTCGGCCTTGCACTTGGGGGTTATTGTCGATCGCCCCAATCAACTGGCAACTGCTGGCCTGGCTCACCGCCCGGATTACCTCTCGGCCCATCTTACCCGCTGCCCCATTGACTACCACTGGAATTGGCCCACTAGTCATAATTCCTGATTTCCTATTCCCGTTCACTATCAACTGATATTCTAATAGACAGCATTACCAAGAATTTGAGTATAAGACCCTGTTTAGGGTTTAACACAAAAAAATAAACTGGCGAAACCATAGGCAAATGCATTGGGTAACTGTATCGAAAAGTCAAATTGCTGGGGAAATAATTGCCTCCGCTACTGACAGTAAACCTGAATTAATAAGTAATGATAAGTAATGCCGCTGGACCAGCAAGTAAGAATTGCTACTCCTTCAGGACGATAATTATGTCAATAAATCTTTGGGATTTATGGCAATCAAACTAATTGTTGGCTTGGGTAATCCAGAACCCAGGTACGATCGAACTCGGCACAACATCGGCTTTACCCTGGTGGATAAATTGGCCAAAGACTGGGGTATGAGTTGGCAGGAACAGAAAAAATTCAAAGGTAGTCTTGCCGAAGGTGGCCGGGCAGTCAAGCTCCTCAAGCCCCTCACCTATATGAATAATTCTGGGCAGGCGATCCGGGCGGTTGTCGACTGGTATAAACTCACCGCTGAAGCAGTGCTGGTGGTCTACGATGACATGGACTTGCCTTTAGGAAAAATTCGCCTACGCCAATCTGGCTCCTCCGGCGGTCACAATGGCATTAAAAGTACGATCGCTCATCTGGGCACCGAACACTTCCCCCGCCTGCGAATTGGTATTGGCAAATCCCGACCCGATAAAGACACTGTCTCCCACGTTTTAGGCTGTTTCACCCCAGAGGAAGCTCCGCTGCTGCAAGCAGTTCTGCAATTGGCCAGTGATGCTGTGGTCACTGCCGTTGACTACGACATCCCTAAATCGATGAATCTCTACAACAATAAAAATGCGGTTGTCCTTTAATTGCCCGATCGCACAGCAGCCATGAATTGAACCAGCTTCTGTGCATCTAGCTGCCCGTTGGTACGCACTCCAGAGCGGGGATCCACACGGATTTGAAAATAACCATTGAGTATGGGTAAAATCGGGTCGTAAATTCAGCCTAACAAACGCCATGACCGATTACGCCGCCGCTGGAGTTGATGTAGCCAAGGGGCAAGCCTTCGTCAATCAAATTAAAGACCTTGTTGCTAGCACCCATCGCCCCGGAGTCATCTCAGGCATCGGCGGCTTTAGCGGCTTATTTGAACTACCACCCGGCTATCAACAGCCAGTACTCGTTTCCGGCACCGATGGAGTGGGCACCAAACTTAAGCTGGCCTTTGCCCTGAACCAGCACCAAACCATAGGCATTGACCTAGTGGCCATGTGCACCAATGACGTTTTGGTGTGCGGGGCAGAGCCATTGTTTTTCTTGGATTACATTGCCACCGGTAAACTGGAGCCACAGCAGTTAACCCAGGTGGTAGCTGGCATTGTCGCTGGTTGCCAGCAGGCGGGCTGCGCTCTTTTGGGGGGCGAAACTGCGGAAATGCCAGGGTTTTACCAGGCTAGCGAGTATGACTTGGCTGGCTTCTGTGTTGGAATTGTGGAAAAAAGCCGTCTGATCGATGGTTCCCAAGTTTCTGTGGGGGATGCGGCCATTGGTCTGGCTAGTAGTGGTGTTCATAGTAATGGATTTAGCTTGGTGCGAAAGATTGTTAGCGATCACGCCTACAATTGGGATGATCGCCCAGAGATCCTTGGGGGGGCTACCCTGGGTGAAACCCTCCTCGTCCCCACCCAAATCTACGTCAAACCCATCCAAGCGGCCCTCAAAGCTGGCATGAATATCCGGGCCATGGCCCACATTACCGGTGGTGGATGGCTAGAGAACCTACCCCGGTGCCTACCAGAGGGAAAATCCCTGCAAATTATCCCCGATAGCTGGGAGGTGCCCCCGGTCTTCTGTTGGCTAGCGGAAGCTGGGCCAGTGGCTGAAGCAGAGATGTATAAAACTTTTAATATGGGTGTTGGTCTGGTGGTGATCGTCCCGGCTGCCGAAGCCGATGCCAGCCTAGATTTTTACCGTAGCCATGGGCTAAAAGCTTGGGTAATCGGCCATGTGATCACTGGCGATCGCCGAGTGGTTCTAAACCAACCTTGCCCAGATTGATTAGCTGGGGTAAACTAAAAAACCTTGGTTTTGTGATCTACCCGACCATGCCTGACCAACTCAGCCTCTTTGATAACCCGACTCCCCAAAACACCAACTACGATCGCATCCCTAGCGATCGCACCATCCCCATTCCCCAGGGCACCTACCCAGACCTAACTGCCCTGGGTAGCCACTGCCAGCAATGCCACCGCTGTGATCTGGCCCACAGCCGCACCCATGTAGTTGTGAGCCGGGGTAACCCCAAAGCCAAACTCATGATTATTGGTGAAGCACCTGGCCAAAACGAAGACGAGCAGGGCCTGCCCTTTGTCGGCAAATCTGGACAACTGCTCGACAAGATCCTCCAGAGCGTCAACTTTGACCCAGAAAAAGACGTGTACATTGGCAATATTTGCAAATGCCGTCCCCCCGACAACCGCGTCCCTACCCCCGATGAAATAGCCGCCTGTGTCCCCTACTTACTAGAGCAGATCCGTCTTGTGGATGCCAAGATTATTCTCCTCAGTGGGGCAACGGCAGTACGTGGACTGCTGGGTGACAAACAGGGAATTACCAAAATCCGGGGCACTTGGCGGCAGTGGCAGGGGCGTTGGTGTATGCCAATCTATCACCCCGCCTACCTACTGCGTAACCAGTCCAAGGAAACAGGCAGCCCCAAATGGCAAATGTGGCAGGATATCCAGGCTGTCCGCACCAAGTATGATGAACTTTGCAACGGAGAGGGTGGGATTTGAACCCACGAAGAAGTTACCCCCTTAACGCATTTCGAGTGCGTCGCATTCAACCGCTCTGCCACCTCTCCAGGTTTCAGCCTAATTATTATAGACGATATTTTCGGGGTTGCCGTTGGTGGTCGGGCGATCGCCACCGGGATTCAGGAAGTTATGGCCAGGGGGGAGTTGGGGCAAGTGATTTAGGTGTAAGTCCTCTTGCGGTGGGAATGATTGTGTTCTGTTAGTGGCGATCGGAGTCGCCGAAAATCTTTGTTAAACCTTACCACTGCCTACTGTAGGGCTTTTAACCTGCTAAAATCGTGGGCGAAATTTAGTAAATTGCTCAGTATGCCCACTAGCCAAGTTGTTACATTTAAAAATAACCCTGATCTTGCCCTCAAGACCTACCATGAAGTGGGATATCACATAGAGCCAGCAGTCCTCAGTGATCAAGAGTGTAGCGAGATTCTGGCTGCGGCTGAAAATCTACCCACCTATCACGATCATAGCCTTAAGCCGGTCATGCACCCCCACCGCCTAGAACCTAGATTTTTGCAAGCCCTCAAACATCCAATGATCGTCAGTATCCTCGAACAACTGGTTAAAGGTAAGATTAGCGCTATCCAGAGCCAATTTTTCTTTGGTCGCCCCGGCACTCCAGGTTTTACCCTGCACCAGGATAATTTTTATGTGCAATCCAGCCAGGACGGGTTTGCCAGTGCTTGGTGTGCCCTCACGGATGTGGATGCCAGTAATGGCGGTCTAATTGTCTATCCAGGGACTCATCTTTTACCAATTTTGCCGATGCGTCCTGTGGAGCAACCAGATAATTTTGGTCAGGATCCCAACGCCAATTATCAAGAATCAATATTACCGGCGGGCTATACGGGCATCGATACGGTTGTACCCAAGGGAGGAGTAGTGTTCTTACACGGCCATGTGGTGCACAACTCCCATAAAAATACTTCGGGCGATCGCTTCCGGCAGGCCCTACTACTCACCTACATCCGCCAAGGGGAAACTTTCCGTCCAGGCTACGCGGCCCAACGGGCAGAGGTAGATGTGTATAATTAGTCTCCCTGACCAAATCTCAATTAATTGCCATGCTAAACCAACTCCTCAACCATCCCCTGTTTCAAGCTTCAGCTCCCTACCAAACCCTCAAGGAAAACCCCCTTGGGTTCATTGATATTGGAGCTAGGGGCGGTATTCATCCCTTGGTCGAACCCCTGGCCGGGGCAGTGGCAGTGTTGGGTTTTGAGCCAGATCAAGCCGAGTGTTTACGGATGCGCCGGGAAATTGGCAGCAACTCCGCTTGGGCAGTGTGGGATGTGGAACCCTGGGCCCTAGGAAAATCTACAGAAACTGCTACCCTGCATCAGTTTGTTACACCCACTAATGATTCCCTGCGCCCGGCCAACCAGGCTATGGTCGATCGCTACGATGTGAAAACCCTCGCACCCAAGGGGACTGTAGAGCTACAAACCATTAGTTTGGATCAAGTGCTCTACCAAAACCGCAGCAATCAGGAATACTGGGGTGAATTTATTAAAATTGATACCCAGGGTACTGAATATGAAATTTTCCAGGGCAGCTTGCAGACTCTGAGCGATCGCACCGTTGCCCTGTTGGTGGAGGTGGAGTTTCTGCAAATGTATGCAGGGCAGAAACTCTTCTCAGAAGTAGAATTATTTTTGCGCCAGTTCGGCTTTTCCTTCTACGGATTCCAGAGCTTACACCACAGATCCTGCAAACAACTTGATAAAATTCGACAGGCAGGAAGGGAAAGATTATGGTGGGCAGACGCAGTTTTCTTCAAAGACCCGCGACCGGGCAATGCCTGGGTAAAATCAATTGGCGATCGCCCCATCCATGTGCTGTTTTGCTCAGCTTTGCTTTTGGGTTACTATGACTTTGCCCTAGAGCTGGCCCTCAATACCTGGGCCACTGGAGCCGAAGGCGAGCGGATCACATCCCTCATCCACACTTGGGCTACAATCACCCCCGCTGAAACTGCTCAAGCTGTGCAACAGCTGGCCCAGCAGGTGCAAGCCAAGCCAGAACTCGCCAACATCATTACTGGGCACTTTGTTGATCAAAGGAGGCATATCAACGACTACGACGATGTGATTGTCCACTACCGAGACCAATTCTAGTGATCGACCTCAGATTTCATCCGCTCTAAGGTCTGGTGCATCTGGTCAAACATTTGCTGTGGAGTGATGCCAAACTGCCCCAACTGGGTTTGTAGTTGTTTGACACTCATTTGGGCCATGAAGTCGTCAGACAGCTCAAAGCGCTTCATGAAGATTTTATATCTTTCCATGATGTTTTCCATCTGTTCGATGAAGAGCTTTTTGCCTTCGCGATCGAACTTGCCATAGGAGCTGCCCAGTTGCATCAAAGACTGGTAGTCAATAAATAATTGTTTGGCCTCTTGTTGGATAATTTCTGAATCAAAAAACGACATGGCTTCTTATATTGACTTTAGGAATTCATATTCTCGATTTTAGAGTAGGATGCCAATTCCTCAAAAGTGGCGGATTACCGTAACCAGAGGTCTGGATGGAGTTTAGCCAACTGCTACAACAATTCCTCAATGGTCTGTCCATTGGCAGCGTCTATATGATTTTTGCCCTGGGCTATACTCTAGTGTTTTCAGTGCTGGGGATGATTAATTTTGCCCATGGGGCGATTTTTACCCTGGGAGCCTATACCACCTATGCTCTAACTGGGGGAGCTTTTGGCTTCAATGGCCTATTGGCCAATGCCCGTCTGCCTTTTCAGTTACCCTTTGCCCTGGCCTTGCTTGGGGGTAGTATGGCCGCTGGTTTAGCGGCTGTGGCGATCGAATATGCCGCTTTTCGCCCCCTCAGGGCTAGGGGAGCCGAACCGATCCTGACCCTAGTTTCCAGCTTGGGCGTAGCAGTGTTATTGGTTAATTTAATCCAGTACCTAGTGGGGGCAGAAAGCTACAGTTTTCCAGCAGATATCTACGGTAATTTGCCAGCAGCGGTCAACTTTGGTACTGGCGATCGCCCAATTTTAATTCGGACAGTCCAGGTATTGATTTTTTTGATTGGTTTAGCGATCATTGCAACTTTGAATTACCTAGTTAATTACACAAAAATTGGTAAAGCCCTACAAGCGGTAGCCGAAGATGCAGTTACTGCCAGTCTGTTAGGAATTAATCCGGGGCGAGTAATTATGCTAACTTTTTTTGCCAGTGGTTTCTTGGGGGGAATGGCGGGGGGTTTGGTCGGCTCTAGTGTCAGTATTGCCGGGCCCTATTTTGGAATTACCTTTGGCTTAAAAGGCTTAAGTGTAGTTGTTTTGGGAGGTCTTGGGAGTATTCCTGGAACAGTTCTGGGGGGGATAGTTATCGGTTTAGCGGAGGCTTTGATTCCCCCTGAGCAGTCTGGTTATCGTGAGGCGATCGCCTTTGCAATTTTGTTTTTGATGCTGGTGATTAAACCCCAAGGGCTACTGGGCCGCCAACCGTGAGGAATACCAGTAGCTTGCTAATTTGAATAAAAACAAATTATCTCATGTGTTTCATAAATCCAGCCTAGGTAATGATCTTGGCCAGCTAAATTAATTTTCAGGGCTACATAAATTAATCTTAACTATCTGCGACTAATTTATACTTATACACCATGTGTAGTGATTGCCCACTGACCAGTAATTTCTCACAACTAAATTGACTCCTAATTAAAAACTAAGTTTTGTAACAGCTGTTGGCCTCTCTAAATCAATTATTTATTTAAATATCTCACTAGAGATAGTCGTATATCTTAGGCGGGTCGAGCTAAACCTTTAGAATTAAGTTCATTGACGGTATTGCTCCCATTCAAAGAAAACAACAGACTATATCTACTTCTTAATAAAGTAAAATCACCATGAAAATCTATCTAATCCGGCATGGCTTAGCTGAAGAACAGGATGAGCACGAAGACGACACCAGTCGCCCTCTAACCCCAGAGGGAGTCAAGAAGACTCAACAGGTGGCCAAGCATCTCAAGGAGCTCAAAATGAAGTTTGATTTGATCTTGACTAGCCCTCTTTTGCGCGCCCAGCAAACCGCAAAGATTCTCGAAGAAGAAAAGCTATCGACAACCTTGCAGGTGGCTGATTATTTGGCCCCTAATCAGGAAATTGAGGCTTGGGTAACTTGGCTGGAGTCGTGGAAAGATCGCAAGGACGAAAGCAGCCTGGCTTTGGTCGGGCACCAACCGGGCCTAGGCAACTGGGCCGAGATGCTAGTCTACGGAATAGTTAAGGATGGCCTAGTGCTAAAGAAAGCCGGTCTTATTGGCCTACTTTTGCCCAATAATGGTACTCCCGTTGGCCGTAGCCAGCTATTTTGGCTGACATCTCCTAAGTTGTTACTTGGTTAGCTCTGGTGTTTGCCAATTCAATGGCAAGCTCAAGGGCGGCTCGCATACTACTGGCATCGGCAATCCCTTTGCCGGCAATATCAAAAGCTGTACCGTGATCCGGGGATGTCCGGATGAAGGGTAGGCTGATTGTTGTGTTGATGGCTCGATCAAAAGCCAACATTTTAACGGGAATTAATCCCTGGTCGTGGTACAGGGCCAGGTAAGCATCATGGGCGGCGGGAGGGTTGTACCAAGCTCGTCCTGGCTTAACCCACAGGGTATCGGCGGGAATTGGCCCCTCTAGGCTGGCTTGGGGGTACAAAAAACGTTGACCTTCTATCCAGGGGATTAGCCATGTCTGCTCCTCTGTGCCCAGGCGGCCCGCTTCGCCGCTGTGGGGATTTAGGCCAGCGATCGCAATCCGGGGCTGAGTAATTCCAAAATCCTCAGCTAGGCAGCTGATCAGCAGGGCCAGCTTTTGACTCATTAAAGTGGGGGTCAGGGTTTTGGTAACCTCGGCCAGGGGAATGTGGGTTGTTGCTAGAAGAACCCGCAGTGTCCAGTCGGTGTGGGGCGACCGGGCTACGAAAAGCATTCCGTGGCCTTCTACCCCGGCAGCTTCTGCCAGTACCTCGGTTTGCCCCGGATAGGTATAGCCCGCCTCGTGCCAAGCGGATTTGGCAATTGGCCCTGTGACGATCGCATCAAATTCATGGGCCAAGGTACGATCAATTGCAGTTTTGAGATAACTAAAGCTGGCTTGACCACTGGCTGCACTGGCTTGACCCGGCACAATTGGCCCTAGACAGGGCACATCTATAAGGGGAAACTGTTCTGGGTCAGCCCCACCGAGATTTTGGTGTAATTCCCGGAGCAGGCGGCGGCTGCCCACAAGGGTAATCTGACAGCGGTCAGCAAGACCGGGGATTGCCTTGAGTACTACTTCCGGGCCGATCCCAGCGGGATCACCTACGGGGACGACCAGACGGGGTAGGGAATTTGTAAAGAAATATTGCGGTCGACTCATTTTACTGTTATCTTGATAGGTGCTAAGCTAAACCCACGTAATTAATTTGTTTTTAGATAGTTATTTGTTGAGGAGCAAGCCATGAACGCTGAGTTTATTAATGCCGCTGTACTATCATTTTCTTTGATTTTTGTGGGAATTGGCATCGGATTTTTACTGCTCAAGATCCAAGGGGCTGGGGAGTAAAGCTAGGCCAGATTTGCTTAGAAATTAGAAAAGTTACTTAAATATTCTGGGTTAACCAATCTAAATGAAAGTTCTTGTAGTTGGTGCCACGGGCACTCTGGGGAGACAAATTGTTCGTCGGGCGATCGACGAAGGCCATCAAGTCCGATGCCTAGTGAGGCCGACTAGCCGGGCTACTTTCCTGAAGGAATGGGGAGCTGATTTAATCAGTGCCGATCTCTGCTACCCAGAAAGTTTGCCCCTGGCCCTCCAGGATATGGAGGCTGTGATTGATGCAGCTACCACTAGGGCCACCGATAACCTGAGCTTCAAACAGGTCGACTGGGAGGGTAAGGTCTCCCTGATTCAGGCTACCCAAGCTGCGGGCATCGACCGATTCATCTTCTTCTCGATTCTAGAAAATCGCAACTTTCCCAAGGTGCCCCTGATGGAGATCAAGCGTTGCACCGAGCTTTATCTGGCAGAATCTGGCCTTAACTACACGATTTTGCAGCCCAGTGGCTTCATGCAAAACTTGATCGGTCAGTATGCAATTCCAATTTTAGATAACCAGCCGGTTTGGGTGACTGGCACGAGTGCGGCGATCGCCTACATGGATACCCAGGATGTGGCCAAGTTTGCGGTGCGGGCCCTCACCAGACCGGATACCCAGGGTAAAACTTTTCCAGTAGTTGGTACCAGAGCCTGGAGTGCCGAGGAAATTATCCGCCTGTGCGAACGACTTTCCGGTAGAGAGGCAAAAACCCTGCGGATGCCCCTCAAGGTTTTGCAGTCAATGCGACAGTTTCTTGGTTGGTTTGAGTGGGGCTGGAATGTGGCTGACCGGCTTGCCTTTACTGAGGTTCTCGCCAGCGGGCAGATCCTGCAATCTTCCATGGCTGAAGTTTATCAAGCCTTTGACCTCGACCCCGAGGATACCACAACCCTAGAGCAGTATCTCCAGGAGTACTTTGGCCGGATTCTCAAGAAGCTTAAGGAAATTGACTACGAACAGGCCAAGGCCAAGAAACAGCCCAAGCCTAAGACTACCTTTAGATTTTAACTTTATTGAGTGTGGCTTATCGATGGTGGTTTCAGCATTATCGATATTCCCTGGAGCCGCCGCTGCTGACTGCCCATGGTCCGTGGCTGACTAGGGAGGGAATTATTCTCCAGATCGCAGGCGATCGCACCACGGGTTGGGGAGAAATTGCCCCCATTCCTTGGTTTGGGAGTGAAACCCTGGATCAAGCTTGGCAATTTTGTGCAAGCCTGCCCAGTGGCTTGACAGCTGATGCGATCGCAAACATTCCTGAATCTTTGCCAGCCTGTCAATTTGGCTTTGCTTGGGCTTGGCAGCAGTTGCATGAAGATAGCCCAAACCAATCAATAAAACTAAATTACACAGCTCTACTTCCGGCTGGAATTGATGCCTTGAGTGCTTGGCCAGGGCTTTACGAACAGGGGTACAAGACCTTTAAGTGGAAAATTGCAGTTTACTCCCCGCCCATAGAGCTGGAGGTTTTACAAGCTCTGCGGGCAGCCCTGCCAGGGGATGCTAAGTTGCGCCTTGATGCCAATGGTGGCTTGTCTTCAGCCGCTGAAGTTTACTTGAGGGAGTGCGAAGGCTTGGATATTGAGTTCCTCGAACAACCCTTACCCCCTGCTGAATTAGACAAAACCTTAGATTTAAGTAATAGATTTTGCACGCCCTTGGCTTTAGATGAAGCGATCGCCAGTCCTAGGCAACTACAACACTGCTACCAGAGGGGCTGGCGGGGGGTATTTGTGGTTAAACCAGCGATCTTTGGCTACCCCCAGATTCTGAGGGATTTTTGTGACAGATATCCGATAGATTTAGTCATATCCTCAGCCTTGGAAACGAGTATTGGCCGCCGCCACGTGCTCCAAATGGCCCAGGAACTCCAAAATTGCGATCGAGCCGTGGGCTTCTCTCAAGGGTAGCAATGCATAGTAATGGTAATTTGATAAACTAGGAGAATCAAGCGTTGCAACCAAATCAATGAACTGTCCTAAGTGCCAATCTTCCCAAATTATCAAATACGGACATACCCATTACGGTAA
>Ga0272446_1005621_pt1 | contig 13660 bp, 11 predicted proteins | sample YNPCB0061_FD_194587 | JGI IMG/M metagenome (GOLD analysis project Ga0272446, IMG submission 194587) | Hot spring microbial mat communities from Yellowstone National Park, WY, United States - YNP-CB-006-1 | ecosystem: Environmental > Aquatic > Thermal springs > Hot (42-90C) > Sediment | place...
CCGTGAGATAGGTGTTGAGATGGCCAGCTGCCTCTCGTGCCGGGTGCGCTCGATCATGCGATCGACGGCGGTGGCAATCAAGTTGACCATTCTGACTGTCAGCCTGGTTGACATCGCCGGTTTTTCCTCATGGGCAGCCGGCACGGCCATAATCATGTAGCCCAACGCGGTGCTGTCGGTCTGCAGAGGGTACAAATACCCCTCTTCGAGTTTGCCGCCGGTCGGCATGGTTAAATGCACCGGAAGCGCTTCACGGCAAGCCCGTAAATTCATGCAATGCGGCGCCAGATGATCGTGCAGCCAGCTTGCCAGATCGGCGTCAAAACCTTCCTGAAAAAACAGTGGCCTCGGCAGCCGCGCGTCCTGTAGATGCATGAAAATCGGGACTTCGTTGTTGAGGCCGGCGAGGTTTTCAAGGGCGGCCGCTGCAAGACCATCGAGATCTTGAGCGGCAACCAGGTTTTCAAAAAAGTGGATTAATTGAAGGGGCTCTTCTCTGTTGTTTTGTTGAGCACTGTCTTCTTTTCCCATGTTCAACTCCCGCGAATGGTTGGTATGAGAAGTCACCTTTCAGTGTCAATGGTTGCAGGCAAAAGGTCTGCAGATCAACGGACGAAAGGCTGTCTCATTCACGTAGTGCCGGCTGGGAGCCTGAGCAGGAGAGTTTTACGGTAGCTTCAGGGGGTAACAATGCTCAGGTTGCGCCCGAGCTGAAGAAACCGAGGGTGCATCTGGATGTTCAATTGCAGGTGTTAAAGGCTCAACAAAAACGTTGAGCAAATCATGGGCCAAAGTCAAAATAAAACATGAGGCGTTCCTGCCGGCATGTGCTCAGTGCAGGTGGTAGTTGCCCGAAAGAAACCGGCGGGCCAGTTCCATGACGCTTTGTTCGTTGTTCATGATCATGTCCATCTGGCGGGTGTATTGCAGCAGGCGGCCGAGCTGATCGAGGCGCTCTTCGGTGAGGGTCCTGTCGTACTTTTGAAAGCGGGCGGTGGTGCGGTCGGCCACCACCTCCACGGTGAAGTGGAGCTCCCGCAGGATGTCGGCAATCAGGCGCGCCCGGCGGTTGCGGCGCACTTCATCGGCCGCGCCGCCCATGAAGGTGAAGGTGATGTAGTTCTTGTTGACGGTTTCGCCGCAGTAGGTGTCCAACACGCTGTAGTGATAGCCCACCCGCGAGCTGAAGTTGAGATATTTGTCGGAGACGATGGCGTAGCTGCGGTCGCCGAAGCGTTCGGCGGCGAGGTTGGGCGGCGCCAGCATCTGCTCGCTCATCACCGAAAACAGCCCCTTGAGCTCGATGGGCCGCGGTCCAATGGCAACCAGCTCCTCATGCAGCATGCCGGCGAGCAGCGCCTTGAACGGGATGGAAACCACCTGGGCGGGCTTGACTCGTTTGTCTCTGGGACCGACATCGATCAGTCCGCCGCCCAAATCGATCACGTGCAGGTCCAAAGGGATCGGACTTTCCAGTTTCAGCGCCGCGCCCTGGCCGCTCGAAACCACATCGCTGATTTTAAACATCTCACCATAAGACATTTCGTGCACGTAGCGCATGACATCGTGCAGCGACTCGCATGACCTGGCGTTGAAATTGGGGTCTTTGGGGTTGACCAGCTTCAGCGGCGTGATCCAGGCGGCGGCCCGCTTTAGGGTCTCATAGACGGGGGTTCCCTTCATATACGGCTGACGCTCGACCCGTTCGGTCAAAAGGGCCTCCACTTTGCCGGCGTACACCCGGCAGGCATAGGCGTCCACGGTGATCTCGGCGCCGTTTGGAATGCTGCTGGTGGCGGTTTTGGCATCGAGAATGGACGGCACTTCGAATTCTCGTGCCAAAGACGCCATGTGCCCGGTGACGCTGCCCGAGTCGGTAACAAAGGCGGCCGCCTTGGGCATCACCACAACGTACTGCGGTGAGGAGTGACGGGCGATCAAGACCCCGCCTTCAGGGAACTCGAACAGGTCCTCCTCGGTATCGACGTGATACGCCTTGCCGTAAGCGACCCCGGGAAAGGCCGACTGGCCGCCCTGCAGCAGCAGCGGCACGCCGTCGAGCTCGGCGGGATGATCGCTGAAATGGGCCTGGGAGGACTCCTTCAGCTGCAGCGGACGGGTTTGCAGGACCAGCAGTCGGCCGTCCTGATCGAGGGCCCATTCGATGTCCTGAGCGCCCCCATAGTGTTCCTCGAGGCGCTTGGCATAGTCGGCGAGCTGTCTGATCTGCTGCTCATCGAGGCACGGCATGCGGCGCTTGTCCTCGGGGACGGCAATTTCGACCAGGCCCCCCTGGGGGTCTCTCACCAACTGCACCGGTTTGTCCGGGATCTCGCTGTCGATGGCGGCGGCTGAATCCTTGCTCACCCGATAGGTGTCCGGGGTGATCACCCCGTCCACCGCGTAGGGGCCGAGCCCCCACACGGCGGTGATGATCACCCGGTTGTCCGTCGGGTAAAACGGATGGCGCGAATACATCACCCCGCTGGCCACCGAATCCACCATGCGCAGGCAGGCGACGCTCATGGCCACATCTTCATCGCGAATGCCCTTGTTGTAGCGATAGGTGATGGCCCGCGGCGTGTACAGGCTGGCGGCAATGATGCGATAGGTGGCAATGAGCTGGTGCCGGGGAACATTCAAGACCGAGACGTACTGGCCGGCAAACGACAGCTCGCTGTCTTCGCCAACGGCGCTGCTTCTGAGGGCGACCCACAGCTCGTTCAAGCCAGCCTGACGTGTTTTGACGGTTTCCAGCAGATCGTCATAGGCCTGCAGGACCTCCCGTTCGATCGCTTCCGGCGCCGGGGCTGTGAGGATCAGTCGCTGGATGGCCTCGCTCACCTCCTGGACTGCTTGCGGGTCCTGCACATTCAGGTGCATCTTTTCCTTGTTGATGTGATCGACGAGATCGTTGTGCTGCAGAAAATAGCGGAACGCCCTGGTGGTGATGGCGAAGCCTTCCGGGATCGGCAGTCCGACATGGTTCAGCACTTCTCCGAGGTTGGCGTTCTTGCCGCCAACCCAGTCCACCATGTCCTTGTTGATCCGGTCATAAGGCAGCACCAGCTCCTCCAGCTCTTCCTGTTCTCTGTCGTGGAGCTCGCGGCGGATCTTGCTCTGCAGGTCCTCGATCACCGTGTAGAGGGCGGCGTAGCGGTTGGCGGAGAGCACATTCAGCGCCTTGGCCATGCGCAGGGCGTGAAACACGGCCAGGGCCGTCTGCGAGCGCACATAGCTCATGCCGAAGAGGTCTTTTCCCTGCAGTTTCTTGGTTATATCGGCAATGATGGCGGCCATTTCTGAGTTGGAATCCAGCAACTCCTTGAAGCTGGTGTATTTTTTGCGGAATACTTCCGATAAATCCACCTGTGGAGCGCTCGATCGCTTCTTGAAGAGTTTGAACAGGTCCCATACACCGGCCATGAAGCAGTCTCCTTGTTCGCCTTTTATCTTTGTTGAGATACTCCCTCAGTCTTCGAGTCGAAAGTTAATATATGAGCAATGGGCATGCCATTGAGTCGGCCCCAGCGTCTAAAGATAACTATTGGAACTCGCATCGATATTCATGGCGCCGTGGTGGCCGTGCGGAAAGGCCGGGCAGAGCCCTGTCATCATTTTTTACAGATTGTCAAAACCGCTCGACCCTGGGCGCGGGTCAGGCCGCCGGCAAATTCAAACTCCCTCGGCGGCCGCAAACCGGGCCTTGCCATTCCCCTCCCCAGCCGGCGCTATTGCTCCGACTCTGCAAGTGCCTTGTGCATCGTCCCGTGATAATTTATAAATGAGGCGCAGTGTTTTTGCCATGCAATGGTTTCCCTGAGCCGTGGGTTCGACCCCAAGAAGAAGACATCGCAGCGTATGGACAGCCGATGAAATGGAAACGAATCAGCCTCCGCACCAAGATCTTTGTCATCCTGACCGGCCTGGTCATGACCACGCTGATTGGCGGCTCGGTCACCATGTACCTCATCCATCGCATGGGCCTGCTCGCCAGTTCAGCTTTTGAAAAGAATGTTTCCGGGCTGACCACCGCGCAACAGCTCGAGACCGCCCTGGTGATGCAAAAGGGGCTGCTCACCTATTTTTTCCTGGATGGCAATCCGGACTGGCTGAAGCAGTTGGAAAGCCACCAGGGGGCCTTTGAAGAGCTCCTGAAAGCAGCCCGCGATTCTGCTTACACGCCGGTGCAGCGGGAAGTCCTCAACCAAATCGAGTCCAAATATATCCGCTACAGTTATATGCGCGATCAGGTGATCAGCCTCTACACCAGTGACCGGAAAGCCGAAGGATATGCGCTGCATCAGGAAATACGCCCGCAGTTTTTTGCGCTCCGAGATTTGACGGACCTCTACCGCGAGGCCCATGAAAAAGAGATTGTGGAGGCGCGCCGGCAATTGAACTATCAGGCCCGCTTTATCGACAGTCTGGCGCTGCTGGCCATGCCCGGGGCAGTCATCCTGGGTTTGCTGCTGGCGTACATATTGATGAAGCAGGTGCTGCAGCCGATCCGCCAGCTGGCCCGGGCGGCCGACCCGACCAGCGACGAGTACATGGATTCGGACGAAATCATGGCCCTCAGCCATCGCGTTCACGATCTCATTCAGGACGTCGATCAGACCCAAACGCAGCTCAAGTGGAGCCATCAGCACCTGCTGCAGGCCGAGCGCCTGGCGCAGGTGGGCAAACTGGCGGCGGGTGTTGCCCATACCATTCGCAATCCGCTCACGTCGGTCAAGATGCGGCTGTTTTCGCTGGAGCGGACGCTGAGTTTAAGCTTGAGTCAGAAAGAAGACTTCGAAGTCATTTCCGAGGAAATCCGTCACATCGACACCATCGTCAGGAACTTTCTGGAGTTTTCCCGCCCTCCCAAGCTCAAGATTCAGAATGTCAGTCCGTCAGACGCCGTGGATATGGCTCTGCAACTGCTGAAACACCGGATTGAATCGTACGGGGTCGAGGTGGAAGTGGTGCGTTCGGGCAGACTGCCGGAAATACCGGCGGACCCGGAGCAGCTGAAAGAGGTTTTTGTCAATCTCCTGGTGAACGCCTGCGAGGTGATGAACGACGGTGGGCGGATCGTGATTGAAGAGCGGCGGCGGACCACGGAGTCGGCAGGCAAGATGCTGCAGATAAGAGTCAGTGACAATGGCCCCGGCATGCCGCCGGCGGTGCAGGAAAAGATTTTCGAGCCGTTTTTCAGCACCAAGGAAGAGGGCACCGGGCTGGGGCTCAGCATCGCCCGGCGGATCGTGGGAGAGCACCGGGGCGAGCTGCAGGTTGAATCGATGGAAGGGCAGGGGACAACCTTCACCATTTTGCTGCCCATGGAACAGTAAACCAATGGGGTGGATCGACAGGATGAGACGTGAGCACAATTCTAATCGTCGATGATGACGCTCAGTTGCGGCAAAGTTTCGAAAAATTGTTGAGCACCGAAGGCCATGCGGTGCGCACCGCATCGAGCGGTGAGGCGGGTCTCGGGGTGGTGCGAAAGCAGGCGCCGGACCTGGTCATCATGGACGTGCGGCTGCCCGGCATGAGCGGTCTTGAAACCTTTGCCGCCATCCGCGAACTCGAGCCGAAACTACCGGTTATCATCATGACTGCCTACGGCACTACTGAGACCGCCATCGAAGCGACCAAGATGGGCGCCTTCGATTATGTGCTCAAACCTTTCGATATTCCGGACATTCTCACGCTCATCGAGCAGGCACTGGAAGCGGGCCGCTTCATGCGCTCGCTGGTGGAAATGGACGTCGTCCCGCAGACGGCGACCGCCGACGCCATCATTGGCCGCAGCAAGGCCATGCAGGAGGTATACAAGGCCATCGGCCGGGTGGCGCCCACCGACGCCACGGTGCTGGTTCGCGGCGAATCCGGGACCGGCAAGGAGCTGGTGGCCCGCGCCATCTACCAGCACAGTTTGCGCGCCGATAAGCCGTTTCTGGTGATCAATTGCGTGGCCATCCCGGAAACCTTGCTCGAGAGCGAGCTGTTCGGCTACGAGCGGGGGGCCTTCACCGGGGCCATCAGCCGACGGGTGGGTAAAATCGAACAGGCCCACGGTGGCACCGTGATGCTCGATGAAATCGGCGATATGCCGTTCAGCATTCAAGCCAAGATCCTGCGCCTGCTGCAGGAAAAGAGCATCGAGCGACTGGGCGGCCGCGAGCCCATCCCGGTGGACGTGCGGATCATTGCCGCGACCAATCGCGACCTCGAGGCCGCGCTGGCCGACGGCCGTTTCCGCGAAGACCTCTACTATCGCCTGAAGGTGGTGACCCTGTGGCTGCCCCCCTTGCGCGATCGCCTGACCGACATCCCGCTGCTGGCGGAGTACTTTCTGGCCCGCTTTTCCCGCGAGATGGAAGCGGACAACCCCGGCATGACGGAAACCGCCAAAAGCCTTCTTAGCAATTACCACTGGCCGGGAAACGTCCGGGAACTTGCCAATACCGTGCAGAAGGCCCTGATCTTCAGCCGCGGCTGCCCCATTTGCCAGGAGGACATTTATCAGGCCATTTACGGCAAAAAGACTGAGGTCCGGGGTCTGGAAGAGGGCTCTGATGAAGCGTTGCACATCTGGATTCGCAAGGCGCTGGCAGGACCGCTTGAGGAAAACCTGTTCGACGCGCTGATGGATCGCTTCGCCAGCGCCCTCATCAATGAAGCCCTCACGCTGGCCGGCGGCAATCGCAGTCGCACGGCGAAGCTGCTGGGCATTTCCCGGCCGACCCTACTCTCCAAGATCGAGAAGTACCGGTTGAAAATCGAAGCTTCGGTGACCAGCGAATGAGCTGGCTGGAGAGTTTATAGCTCGATATCTCAAAACCTTATACGAAGGTGAAAGCAATGGAATACACGACCATAGCAGGGACCGATTTGCGGGTCCCTCGAATCTGTCTTGGCGCCTGGGCCATTGGCGGCTGGATGTGGGGGGGGACGGAGGAGCGGGACGCCATCGAAACCATTCACGCGGCGCTGGCCCAGGGGGTGAACTTGATCGACACCGCCCCGGTCTACGGCTTTGGGGCTTCCGAGGCCATCGTCGGCAAAGCGGTCGAGGCGGCCGGCGATCGCCGCAAGGTATTCATCTCGACCAAGGTGGCCCTCGAGTGGAAAGACGGCAGAGTGTTTCGCAACGGCTCCAGAGACCGGGTGATGACAGAGATCGAGGACTCTCTCAAACGCCTGCGCACCGACTACATCGACATCTATTTCGTCCATTGGCCCGACCTGACGCGGCCTGTGGCGGAGACCGCCAAAGCCATGCGCGAACTGTTCGAGCAGGGCGTGATCAAGGCGGTGGGGGTGAGCAACTTCACGCAGAACCAGATGCAGGCCTTTCGCGGGGAATGTCCGCTGCATCTTTGTCAACCGCCTTACAACATTTTCGAGCGTGGCATCGAATCCGACGTCAAGCCCTACTGCGAACGTAATGACATTGCCCTGATGACCTACGGGGCGCTGTGCCGAGGTCTTTTGTCGGGGGCTGTGAGCAAGGAGAGGGTCTTCGAGGGGGACGACCTGCGCAAGGCCGACCCCAAGTTCAAGGAGCCGCGCTTCAGCCAGTACCTGAGCGCCGTGAAAAAACTGGAACAGCTTGCCGGCAAGCGCTTCAAGAAGAGTCTGCTTTCATTTGCCGTGCGCTGGGTGCTGGAAAAGGGCGTACCCATTGCCATTTGGGGGGCTCGACAACCATCCCAGCTAGGGCCGATTACCGACATCATGAGCTACTCGCTGGACCTGGCGGCGCTCTCTGCTGTCGACTCGATCCTGGCGGAGCATGTCAAAGCCCCGGTCGGTGCGGAGTTCATGGCGCCGCCGCCCGGTCTGTAGGCAGCCTCAAGCCGCCGGTTCCCAAGCCCGGGTTTCCGCTGGTTCCCAAACTGGAGCAACCGCTGGCTCCCGCTGGTTCCCGCTGGTTCCCAAGCTCCCGCTTGGGAACCAACAGCCAGCAAGAAGCCCGAACTCCCGCTGGTTCCCAAGCTCCTGCTTGGGAACCGACAGGCATGAATCCCGGGCGTGGGAACCAGCAAGGCTTCCCCCAGGCGACCGGCAAAACCCTGCGCGGCATGCCCTGCGAGGGCGACTACCCGGCTTGCCTGAGCAAAAATTCCCTAAACCAGGGCCAGGTTCATGATGATCACCCGAATGAAGCCACTGCAGGGAACGAGGTGGGCAGTGGGAAAGCGCATCCCTGATTGATGGGCGGGGGCTGCCCACCACTACAATTTTTCCAGGGCCCCATAAGCCGCCTGGATCCTCTCGCGCAGCAGAAAACAAAACCGTTCCATCAGCTTGAATCCCAGTTCTTTATCCTGCAGCATGATGCTTCTCAGGTCGGCCCCCTTAATCGCCAGGACCCGAGTGAGCTGCTGGCAGTGGGCGGTCGACATGAGGATGTGCGGCTCGCCCAAAAGGGTCGCCCAGCAGCCAAGCAATTTCCCCTTGCCGAGGCTGTCGATGGTGATGTTGCCCTTGCGCGGGCCCAAGTCGACGGACCTTTGCAGAATCACCCGCCCATCGACAATGACATAAATATCTTCACCGAAATCGCCCTGTCGGAAAATATCGACGCCGGCCTCGTATAGCTGCGCCCGGCAGAGTCCTGCGACGGAATCAAAGTGGCTTTTTTCAAGATATCTGAAAAATTCACAGTGTTCCAGCGCTTCCGCAATCTCTCGATGCTCCATGACTGAATTCTCCAAACAGCACCTGCCTCCAGGCGAGCGTTCGGGTCCAGAGCGGACGCTCAGCGCAGCTGGTGTTGATGCGCGGTTATGGGGCGGGCGCCCGCAGCAAACAGCACACTCCACTTCCAGGTCACACCAAATATGCATATCACGTTCCCGCTTTGAAAGCCACATCTCGCATGCCGAAGGGTGCAGTTAAAAGTGAGAGTAAGCTCTGTGCTTGGTGCCGAAGAAGCCCAGCCGACAACAGATAACTAACGTCATTCCGGCAATCTTTCAGCCGGAATCCAGTGCTGAATAGCGGATTATAATATGTGTCTGGATTCCGGCTAAAAACCCGCCGGAATGACGGAAAGCTTATCTGGGCGGCAATCATCTGAATCGGCGACGATCACAGTTTCGGCCAAGTGAAGCCCTGCAGGTTGGGTTGAGCATCGCGAAACCCAACATTAGATCAGGCATCGTTGGGTTTCGCTGCGCTCAACCCAACCTACTCGTGGCCGAAATGATGATCAAGGCCCTCCTGCAGCGGCCAGGTGAAAAGATAATTTTTTTGAAAAGTAAAAAATATTTTGCTAGAAGAAACTGTTACGCATGCGGAAATCCTGTTGATGAACGAATGGAACCTGCTAAGGAGGCGACAATGAGAGAGGCTGTGATTGTGAGTGCGGTGCGCACCCCGTTGGGGAGTTTTAACGGGACTTTGAGCGAAATTGGAGCGACCCGGTTGGGCGGCATGGTGATCGAGGAAGCAGTGCGGCGAGCGGGCATTGCCAAGGAACAGGTGGATGAAGCGATTATGGGCATTGTGCTGCCGTGCCGCTATGGGCAAAATCCTGCCAAACAGGCGGCGGTCAAGGCCGGACTGCCCTGGGAAGTGGAATGCCTCACGATCAACAAAGTGTGCGGGTCCGGCTTGAAGTCGGTGATGCTGGCGGCCCAGGCCATCCAGGTGGGTGATGCGGACGTGGTGGTGGCGGGCGGCATGGAAACCATGAGCATGGCGCCTTATTTCCTGGATAAGGCCCGGTTCGGCTACCGCATGGGTGACGGCAAGCTCCACGACCACATGCTCCACGACGGCCTCTGGGACCACGTCAACGATTTCCACATGGGCATTTCCAACGAACTCTGCTCGGAAAAATACAACGTCACCCGCGAAGACCAGGACCGCTATGCGGCTGAATCCTATCGCCGGGCCCTGGCGGCCATCGCCGCTGGAAAATTCAAGGACGAGATCATGCCGGTCCCGATCCCCCAGCGCAAAGGCGACCCGATTCTTTTCTCTACTGATGAATGCCCGAAGGAAACCCCCTACGAAGTGCTTGCCAAGATGAAACCGGCCTTTAAAAAAGACGGGCTGACCACTGCGGGCAATGCTTCCATCATCAGCGACGGCGCTGCCGCGGTGGTGGTGATGGCGCGGGAGAAGGCCGAAGAGCTGGGCTGTCAGGTGCTGGCGACCGTCGGCGCACAGGCTTCCTACGGCATCGATATGAAATACGTTCTGGTGGCGCCCATCTGGGCTGTCCCCAAATGCTTGAAGAAAGAAGGCATCGGTCTTGGCGATGTGGACCTTTACGAAATCAACGAGGCCTTCAGCGGCTCCACCGTGGCCGTGCTGAAGGAACTGCAGCTCGATCCCGCCAAAGTCAACGTGAACGGTGGCAGCGTCGCCCTGGGCCATCCCATTGGCGCGAGCGGCTGCCGGCTGCTGGTGACTTTGCTGTATGAAATGATTCGCCAGGACAAGAAAGTGGGGCTGACTTCGCTTTGCCTGGGAGGTGGTGAAGCTGTGGCGATGGTGGTCAAACGCTAGTGATGACGAGATCAGGTTGAAAGGAGAGCAGAGCAATGGAAGTCAAGACTTTTGGCGTTGTTGGGGCCGGGCAGATGGGCAACGGGATTGCTCAGGTGGCGGCCATGAGCGGTCTGCAGGTGGTCATGAGCGATATCAAGGACGAGTTCGTGCAAAAAGGGCTGCAGAACATCACCAGCATCTTGGGCCGTAACGTGGAAAAAGGCAAAATGAGCGCCGAGGAAAGGGACGCCGTGCTGGCGCGCATCAAAACCACCACGGACCTCAAGGACATGGCCCCGGTGGATTTCGTGGTGGAAGCGGCAACGGAAAACGAGCCGATCAAATTTCAGATTTTCCGCGACCTGGACAGTATTTGTCCGCCGCACGCGATCCTCGCCAGCAATACCTCATCCATCCCCATCGGCCGCATTGCGGCCCAAACCAAGCGGCCGGACAAGGTCATCGGCATGCATTTCATGAACCCGGTGCCGGTCATGAAGCTGGTCGAGGTGATTCGGGCGCTCACCACTTCCGATGACACCTTCAAGCTGACTTGGGACCTGTCGGTCAAGTTCGGTAAAACCCCGGCGGAGTCCAGCGACTATCCCGGTTTTATCGCCAACCGCATCCTCATGCCCATGATCAACGAGGCGGTTTACTGCCTGTATCATGGCGTCGGCACCAAGGAAGACATCGACACCGTCATGCGCTTGGGCATGAACCATCCCATGGGGCCGCTCGCCCTGGCCGATCTGATCGGACTGGATACCTGCCTGGCGATCATGGAAACACTTTTTGACGGCTTCTGCGACTCCAAATATCGTCCCTGCCCTCTGCTGCGCAAGTATGTAGAAGCCGGTTGGCTGGGGCGCAAGGTTGGCCGTGGATTTTACCAATACTGATAGGGAAGGGGACCATGGATTTTGAACTGACTGAAGAGCAACGCATCATTCAAGACACCGCCGCTAAATTTGCCAAGCGCGAACTGGAGCCGGTGGCTGCCGAACTGGATCAAACCAAGAACCGGGAGATTTTGAAGAGCAACCTGCGCAAGCTGGCCGAGCTCGGTTTCATGGGACTGAACGTGGACCCGGAATACGGTGGGACCGGCGCCGGCGCCATGGCCTTTTCCCTGGCCATGACGGAGCTGGGCAGGGCCTGTGCTTCCACCACCGTGACCACATCGGTGACCAACATGGTGGCGGAAGTGATCCAGGCGGTCGGCAGTGAAGAGCTGAAACAGAAATACATCCCGCCCCTTTGCAGCGGCGAATATTATGCCGGCAGCTTCGGGCTGACCGAGACCTGCGCCGGCTCCGACCCTGCCGCCATGCGCACCAGCGCGGTGCTGGACGGCGACAGTTGGGTCCTGAACGGACAGAAGATCTTCATCAGCAGCGCCGAATTTGCCGGTGTCTTCGTGGTCTGGGCGGTCACCGACAAGGACGCCAAAAAGGGCAAGGGGATCAGCGCCTTCCTGGTGGAGCCGTCGTTTCCCGGCTTTACGGTGGGCAAGGATGAAAAGAAACTCGGCCAGAACGCCTCCTCGACCAATGAACTCATTTTCGAGGACTGCCGGGTGCCCAGGGAAAACATGCTCGGCAAGCTCAACGACGGCTATCGCATTGCTGTGGCGGAATTGGCCGGCGGGCGCATCGGCATCGGTTCCATGGCGCTCGGCATTGGCCTGGCGGCGATGGATTTTGCCACCAACTACGTACAGGAGCGAATCCAGTTCGATGCGCCGCTCGCCAAACTGCAGGCGATCCAGTGGATGATCGCCGACAACTACACGCGGCTGGACGCGGCCAAGCTCCTGCTGCTGCGTGCCGCATACCTGAAGGACCAGAAGAAGAGCTACGCCAGGGAAGCCTCCATGGGCAAGCTGTACGCTACGGAAGCAGCCAACAAGGCTTGCTACGACGCCATCCAGATGCTCGGCGGCTATGGCTACACCCGGGATTTTCCGGTGGAGCGCTTCTACCGCGACGTGCGGGTGACGACCATTTACGAGGGCACCAGCGAAATTCAGCGTCTCATCATTGCGCGGGATCTTTTGAAATAGCTGGCTTGGATGGTCGAGGAAAATAGGGTCGGAGGAATCCAGCATCGAAGACGAAGGCGCCGGCGGGGATTCTGTTTGGGATTAAAATTGAGATCAGGGAGGGAGTGAGCAATGAAGAGATTCGGATGGATGGCAATGATCGCTTTGGTGGCAATGCTGGCTGCGTGTACGCAAAAGACCGAAAGCAACAAAGTTGTCACCAGCAAGCAGGTAGTGGCTGAGGCCCAAAAAGCTGCTGAAATGCTGCAGACCTATCTGCAGGAGCAGGGGGCCATGCACAGGGTGGCTGCGGAGGCCAAGTTGGCCAGGTTCGAGCGGCGAGCGGCGTTGCTCAAGGCGAAGGCGGGCAAAATGGAGGGGCAGGCCAAGGCAAATCTGGAAAAACAACTGGCGGCTTTCGCCGGCAAGACTGAAGCGCTCAAACAGGGCCTTGCCAAAATGAAGAGCGCGCCGGAAGACGACCTGGAGAGAGTGATCGCCACTGTCGCCATTGCCATGAACGAGTTGGAAAACGAGTTCGATAAGGTTTTGGAAAGTCTATAAATACAGAGCGCATCGCCGGAGCCGGCAGAGTTAGGCCGGTCCCGGCGCTGCGCCGGTCCAGCAAAGACGCCTCACTTCAGGGCCGTCACCGCATCGAGCACCATCGCCCCGCCTATCATGGCAACCGCCAGTCCGAGCAGGGGATTGCTCGGCACCTGAAAGCCGCCGCCCAGGCTGAACACAATTCCCATGATGAGTCGCAGGACTTTCATTGTCTTCCCCTCTTCGCCTCGCGGTTGAACAAATCCAAGAAACACTGCTGCGATTTTTTTGTTAAGCGATTTTCGTGCCAGCCATCAACATTCGCGCCACAGAAAGCCTTTATGGGGTCTTCCGAAGTTACTGATGGCGTCAAATGCGGTGACATTTGGCACTCAGGTTGACACCCGACGTTCCAGGCTGATGGACTGCCGAAAACGACAAAAATGTCCGTTGTATATTACAAATGTGTAATAAGGGGCTGCGGATGGATGGATGCAGAACATTTTTGTGCGTGGAGGCATTGAACTGGGGCGGAGGGAAATCATCTCCTGCCGGAGAGGTGCAGTCGGT
>Ga0272446_1005622_pt1 | contig 13658 bp, 11 predicted proteins | sample YNPCB0061_FD_194587 | JGI IMG/M metagenome (GOLD analysis project Ga0272446, IMG submission 194587) | Hot spring microbial mat communities from Yellowstone National Park, WY, United States - YNP-CB-006-1 | ecosystem: Environmental > Aquatic > Thermal springs > Hot (42-90C) > Sediment | place...
TTCAGGCCGCCGATTGGCAGCACCTTGCCACGCAGTGTAATCTCACCGGTCATCGCCACGTCGCGGCGCACCGGCTTGCCGGTCATCGCCGAGATCAGCGCCGTGGTCAGCGTAATACCGGCTGATGGCCCATCCTTCGGTACTGCGCCTTCCGGCACATGAATATGGATGTTATGCTCATCGAAGTAGTTCGGGTCCACACCAAACTGTTCGGCGCGGAAGCGCGCATAGCTCATTGCCGCCTGCGCACTCTCTTTCATCACCTCGCCAAGCTGGCCAGTGAGCTGGAATCCACCTTTACCGCGCACCGGCAGCACCTCAATTGAGAGTACGTCACCGCCAGTCGGCGACCAGGTGACGCCGGTAGCGACGCCAATTTCGTCTTTCTCTTCGGCGAGACCGAACGTGAACCGTTCGGCGCCCAGGTAGTCGTGAATATCGGCGCCGCCGATCACGATCGGGAACGTTATCGTATCACCATCGCTGGCGGCCGCGACCTTGCGCGCGGTCTTGCGGCACAGGCTGGCAATCTCGCGCTCCAGGTTACGAACGCCGGCTTCGCGCGTATATTCGCGGACCAGCTTGATAATCGCCTCATCGGTGATCTGCAATTGTTCCGGCGTCAGCCCGTGGAACTCGCGCTGCTTGCGCACCAGGAACCCCTGGGCGATGCCGAGTTTCTCATCCTCCGTATAGCCGCCGATCTCGATAATCTCCATACGGTCGCGCAGCGGCCCGGGGATGGTATCGAGCTGGTTCGCGGTGGCGATAAACACCACCTGCGAGAGATCGAACGGGATCTCGAGGTAGTGATCGGAGAATGCATTATTTTGCTCCGGGTCGAGCACCTCCAGCAGCGCCGATGTTGGATCACCGCGGAAATCCTGGCCGACCTTATCGATCTCGTCGAGCACATAGATCGGGTAGCGCGATCGGGCAGTCTTCATACCCTGGATGATCCGCCCGGGCAACGCGCCAATATAGGTACGGCGGTGGCCGCGTATTTCGGCCTCGTCGCGGATGCCACCCAGGCTGGCACGCACGAACTGGCGCCCGAGCGCGCGCGCGATCGAACGGCCAAGCGATGTTTTTCCGACGCCGGGCGGGCCAACGAAGCACAGGATCGGTGAGCGCATACGGTTACCGGCCAGCTTGCGTACCGCCAGATATTCGAGGATGCGCTCCTTTACCTTCTCGAGGCCATAGTGATCTTCGTCAAGCACCTTCTGTGCTTCGTGGATACTGATCTCCGGTAGATGCTCTTCTGCCCACGGCAGGTTCAGAATCCAGTCCAGGTAGGTGCGAATGACCCCGGCCTCCGGGCTATTCATTCCCTGTTGCGCCAGGCGCTTCAATTCGTGGGTCGCCTGTTCTTTGACGTAGTCAGGTGCGTCAAGCTGGGCAATCTTGCGTTTCAGTTCATCAATCGGATCGTCAATATCGTCATCTTCGCCGAGCTCGCGGCGAATCACGCGCATCTGCTCGCGGAGGAAGTACTCGCGCTGGCTCTGGTCGAGGACCTCTTTCGTATCCTGCTGGATCTTCTGGCGCAACTTGAGTAGTTCGAGCTGGCGCGCCAGCAAGCGGTGCGCCTTGCGCAGCCGCTCAACCGGGTCGAGTTCATTCAGTATATCAAGGCGCTCATCAAACTCAAAGGCCGGCGCCCAGGTGACAATATCGGCCAGGTGACCAGGCCTGTCGATCCGGTGGACGAAGGCCACCGCATCTTGCGGCACCTCCCCAAGGTGATCAACAAACTCATCAACCTGCTGCTTGACCGAGTCCATCAGCGCCTCGATCTCCATGCCGCGTGGTTCAGCATCGGCGATCGCCTGGCAGCGCACCCGGTAGAACGGTTCGCTCTGCAGCATCACCTGTACCAGGGCACGACTGATACCTTCCAGAATAATGCGCACCGTTCCGTCTGGCAGCTTGACAAATTCATCGAGGCGCGCAATCACCCCCACCGGAGGGAGCTGTTGCGGCTGGCTGCTCTTATACGACTCAATCTCGCTCTCGGAAACAAATATCAACAGAACCTGATGGTCATCTTCCCATGCCTGTTCCATTGCACGATACGACTTCCCCTGCCCCACCTGCAACGGCACGGTCATGTGCGGCATAATCACCATTTCTCCCAGAATGACGAGCGGGAGGTCGTGATCGGAAGTCTCGATCTTCTTTGCCATAGATGATTTCCTCACTCTGCCCGCACTATACGGCGTGCGGTGCGGGCGCGCCACGGCGCGCCGGATAGGTTTCGACATCTGCAGCGCACTCGCGCCAGCGAGGGGCCGCCTTGACAGGCCACGCAGCGCACTGGTGCCGGCAGTGCGCCCGATGATTCAGCATCCTCCATGGTACCACAAAATAGCAGCAGCGGTGATGAATGGGAGCTGAGAGGTAGATGGAGCACTATCCGCCTGGCGCCGGCCGGGGCGCATGGCAGACGCCATCACTACCGCCGACTGTCTGTTTCATAGTATACAACGAATAAGCGGTCAGGAAGTTGCGCATTACGCTCTGTTGCAGACACGCCTACATTCCGATCACATCTTGCGTGCCACGGCGTGGCGTCAGAGGGGTATGATCGCAGCACGACAGGCGGCTGCGCCGCTACCACGACGAGCAGGCATCATGATGGCTCATCAAACCATTCTCATTGTAGACGACGAAGCCAATCAGCGGCTCATGCTGGCGCAGGCGCTCCGTACAGTCGAAGATCGTGAGATCGCTACTGCCGCTTCGGTATCGGAAGCGCTCGAATGGCTCGACGACAACCGCGCCGATCTGATCATCACCGACTACAATATGCCGGTGTCGAATGGTCTCGTGCTGATTGCCCAGGTACGCCAGCGTGCCCTGCCAACACGCATTATTCTGATCACTGCGTATTCATCGCCCGAGATACAGGAAGCTGCCCGGCAGCTTGCCGTTGATCACTTTCTGACCAAGCCAGTGCCGCTGACTCTATTGCGCCAGCTGGTGAATGGCGCCAACCCCTCTTAGAGCCAATACCTTTCAAATAAGCTCTTCGCCCCCACCCCAGCCCGCCCCCGCCGGGGGCGGGAGTCCGACTCCTCCCCCCAGCGGGGGGAGGTTGGGTGGGGGGCTGTGCGGTGCAGAACGCCTTATTTGCAAGATATTGCTCTTAGAGCCTGTCCGAAAACCCATGGGCATGCGGTCAGTGCGCGGAGCGCCAGCGACCGCCTGCAGCGAGCGCAGCGTGGCTGACGCAATCGAGCGGCGCGCGAGGAGATTGCTGCGCTCGCGCTCGCCATGACAGTGACCATCTGGTGTTCGGATAGGCTCTTAGTTGAAAAGTGTTGCTCATAGAGCCTGGAAGCGGTTGGTACGGCGTCGTACGCTTCCCGGAAGCGCTGTGCCGCAGAACGTTCCGCCACCCATCCGGTACTGGTGCCGGGCGGCGCCGGCCATCGTGCTCAATGGAAGTGCACAATGCGCAGGAAGCTGTCAGCCTTGAGCGAGGCACCGCCCACCAGTGCCCCATCAATGTCGGGTTGCGCCATCAGTTCGTCTACATTGTCGGGTTTGACGCTGCCGCCATACTGAATGCGAACGGTTGCAGCCACATCGGTGCCAGCCAGGTCGGCCAGTGTACGCCGGATGGTTGCGTGCATTGCCTGCGCATCGTCGGGCGTGGCCGTGTCGCCGGTGCCGATCGCCCAGACCGGCTCATAGGCGATCACGATCTGCCCGATCTGTTCCGGCGTCATGCCGGCCAGGCCGGCGCGCACCTGCGCCACAACGATCGTTTCCGCCTGCCCGGCATCGCGTTGCGGCTTGGTCTCGCCGACGCACATGATCGGCAGCAAGCCATGCGCCAGCGCCGCACGCACCTTTCTATTAATCAGTGCATCGTCTTCGCCAAAGATCGCCCGCCGTTCGCTGTGACCTGCGATCACATACGTGCAGCCCAGATCGCGCAGCATAAGCGGCGAGATCGCGCCGGTATACGCCCCCTGTGTTTCGGTATAGACGTCCTGCGCGCCAAGTTTCACCGGCGTACCTGCGAGCAACGCCCCGACCGTCTGGAGCGCCGTGAATGGCGGACAGACCAGCACTTCGCGGTCGCTGACGTCGCCAAGGCCGTGCAGTAACGCTTCAATCAGTTCGCGCGCCTCACCCGTGGTTTTGTACATCTTCCAGTTGCCTGCGAGAAGTGGCGTTCGCATGTGACCTCCTCTAACCACCAAGCATTCTCATCACGAAGAGCCAGATGCCAAGCATCGCGCCAGGGAGAACAAAAGCCAGCAGAATGCCGATAGCGACCGTGACGCCGAAAACGACCGGGCTCCAGGCCAGCACCTTGGCACCATCGAATGGCCCGGCCGGGATCATGTTGAACAGGCCGAGCCAGGCGTTCAACGCCACCCCGGTCGCAAACAGACCCACGATCCACTGATCGCGCAACCCGGCAAGGAACACGAACGGCGCAATCACCAGGAATAGCAGCGCAAGGGCCAGGTTGGTCGCCGGCCCTGCGAGTGCGATCAGCCCGCTCTGGCGCGGGGTCAGGTACCCGCGATGCCAGACGGCGCCGGGCGCAGCAAAAAACAGGCCGAGCGGGAGCAGCGCAACCACGATCGAAATGGCCAGCATCTGCACGTTGGCCACGAAGTGCGCCTGCGCACCGAATCGTCGTGCGACGATGCGGTGTGCCAGTTCGTGAAGGACGAACCCCAGGCCGCAAACGACCGCCGCGATGGCCAGGTTCAGCAGAAACCGGCTACTGGCCAGGTTGGCGGCGCCAGTCTGAAAAACGGCATAGGCGACGGTTGTACCGCCCCAGGCTTTGAGCAACTCCATTGTATCGTTGCTGCGTCCCGCGAAGATTGCCTCGTCGGGCGTCGAGAACATACAGGCTCCATCTCTTGTGGCCGCGCATGACATCGCGCGGCGTGGTCAACATTCCGGATGCTGTTCGGTTGTCCAGGCATGCCCGCCGATGAGCGGAACGAAGCGTACCTCGCACAACTGCTCGGTGCGCACTTCCTGATCGCTGCGGCGCAGGCGCAAGAGCACCTGCGCCTGGCGCCCACCGACCGGGATGACGAGGCGCCCGGCGGCATTCATCTGCTCACGGAGCGGGGCTGGCACCCAGGGCGATGCCGCCGACACCAGGATGGCATCGAACGGCGCATGGTTCGCCAGGCCACGGGTACCATCGCCAATATGCACATGGACGTTGGCATAGCCGAGCCCACGTAGCAAGGCCGCCGCCTCGTCGGCGAGCAGCGCCCGGCGTTCCACCGTGTGCACCTCGGCAGCGATCCGACTGAGCACCGCTGCGGCATAGCCCGAGCCTGTACCGATCTCGAGCACCCGGTCTACTGCGGTGAGCTGAAGCGCTTCGATCATGAGCGCAACCATATAGGGCTGCGAGATTGTCTGCCCTTCAGCAATGGGCAGGGCCTGGTCACTATACGCCTGGGCGCGTTCCGTGGGAGGAACGAAAAGATGGCGCGGCACCTGCGCCATGGCGGCCAGCACACGCTGGTCGTTAATGCCGCGCCGTGCGAGCAGATCGATCATCGCGCGGCGCTCGCTTGCGTATTCCATGGCCGCCGCTCCTTGCATACCGCCTATTATACCCCCTTTGCACGACCCTGGTGTGCAATGGTAACAAATTGGTAGCGCGCGGTTGCTACACTCGGCAGCGGGAATGATGATTGTCGCTCAGCGTTATAGATGCAGGAAGCCCGACTATGCAGCCATCTCTTTCCGATAGCGAGCTCATCGTTCGTGCAAAGGCCGGTGACGACATGGCGTTCGCGCAGATCTACGAGCGCTATTCGAAAGCGATTTATCGCTATATCTATTTCCGCGTTGGTGAATCCGATCTGGCTGAGGACCTGCAGGCCGAAGTGTTTCTGCGCATGTTCGAAGGGCTGGACCGCTACGAGGATCGTGGCTGGCCCATCTCGGCCTGGCTCTACCGGATCGCCCACGATCGCACCGTTGATACGATCCGTCGCCAGCGCAAGCGCCCACAGGTGCCGCTCGAATCATGGGGCGGCGCGTGTGACGGGCCGGAGCTGGAGATTGATGCACGTCTCGACTACGAAGAAATCAACCGCCACATGCGCGATCTGACTGATGATCAACGCCAGGTCATCTATATGCGCTTCATGGCTGATATGTCGATCCAGGAGGTCGCGCGCCTGCTGGGGCGCACCGAAGGCGCGATCAAGGCGCTGCAGCATCGCGGGTTGCAGTCGCTGGCACGCCGGCTCTCGGCCTCGGTGTGACGATCGCCTTCCCCCCCTAGTGACCACCAGTCGTAGCCCCGGCGCATCCTGGATGAAACCTGCCCCGGACCTTCCCCCCGTTATTGTTCCTACTTCTCCTCTGCCGAAGACAAGAGCGCCGCTGTAAGAGCTGCGTGTCGGGGTGACTGCGTAACTCTGGCAACGTGATGTACATGGGGTATTCCCTGGCTCCCATGCGGCATGTATCATACCGTGTGGTACGATTGGCATAGGATCATCATACGTTTGGAGAGTGACCATGGCGCTGACCATTGCTGCTGGTCTGGCGATGCTCGCCTACCTGGCCGGAGCGATTCCGTTCAGTTTTCTTGTCGCGCGCGCACGCGGCGTCGATCTGCGGGTTGTCGGCAGCGGCAATGTTGGTGCGTCGAATGTGTGGCGCAATTGCGGTTTTGGCGCGTTCCTGGTCGCCCTGGCCGGGGATATGCTGAAGGGTGCACTACCCGTGGCGGTGGCGCAGGCGCTTGGTCTTGCGCCGCTTGCCGTGATTGCCGTTGGTGCGGCGGCAATGCTGGGCCACACGCGTTCGATCTTCCTCGGATTTCGTGGCGGGAAGGCGGTCGCGACCGGTGGCGGCGTGCTCCTGGCACTGGCGCCGCTTATCGCGCTGACCGGCCTGGTGTGCTGGGGGATCGTCTTTGGCGCGACGCGGATTGCCGCCGTGGCGTCGCTCAGCGCCGCGATGGCCTGCGCGATCGTGGCCGGTGTGATGTTCCTGCTAGGTGCCCTGCCGCTTGCCTCTGCACTCTTTGTCTGGGTCGCCGCTGTGGTGATCGTCGCCCTTCACCGCGCCAACATTCGTCGCCTGCGCAGCGGTACTGAGAATCGCTTCGACAAGCTATAGCAGACTGCCCGATTGCATAGTGTCGCCTGTTCCCGTTCTGATTGAAAGGGTGTTTTTCCGTCGGCGGAACGACGGTCCTGGCGAATGCAGGTGCCTTCGCGCCGCCGAGTTCAGCGATCTGGAGATCGCTTCCAGACCTTCGTTCGCGTGACGCGCCGCCCACTGCGTCACGCTTATTACTACGAGTTACGCGGTTGCCCGAGTGGGCGACTCGCGTCACCGATCGTCTTGCCTTCGGCAGAGCGGACGTATCTTCTTTTGTGGTGCGCTGTGGCGGCTTCGCCGCCACAGCACACCACCTTGATCGTGAATACCATGCTGCCGCAGGCTCTGGTGGAGCCAGGAATACGCCACCGCGTAAGTCGTATTCTTAAGAGCCTACCCGAACAACGCTACGCCTCCTGTCATTACGCGGAGCACGAGCGACCGCCTGCAGCGAGTGAAGCGTGGCTGGAGCAATCTCGGTGTTTGCTCCGGAGACTGCTTCGCTTCGCTCGTAATGACATCCAATCCGTTATTCGGATAGGCTCTAAATGACGTTCAGCTCGCGCCGCAGTGTGCCACGGAAGCGCATGACGCGCAGCGAGTCGATATCGATGGTGTGGGCGCGGCCATCAAGGATCTCCTCGGCGATCAGCATGCCGGTCGCCGGCGCGTGCATGATGCCGTGCCCGCTAAAGCCGCTGGCATCAACATACCCCTCAAGATCGGGATGGCGACCAAGGATCGGCATGTGATCCGGCGTGATTTCGTAGGCCCCTGCCCAGCAGAGTTTCTCGGCCAGGCCGGCGCGCTCAAGGATCGGGAAGCGCTTCAGCCCTGCCTCCAGCACCGTGTCGAGCCATTCCCAGTCAACGGCGGTATTGTAGCCTGGCGGCTCGGCATAATTCGATTTGCCGAAAAGCACATTGTCGTGCTCTTTGCGCATGTAGAATCCAGAGCCGACATCAATCGTCAGCGGAATGGCGCCTGGAATTGCCGGGAATGGCTCGGTGACGTAAACACAACGACGGTACGGGCGCACGGGAATATCCAGCCCGGCCAGCATACCGACCTCGCCGGCCCACGGCCCTGCTGCATTGACGACCACCTGGCAGGCGATGGCTCCAGCCGGCGTCTCGACCGCGGTGACGCGACCGCTGACGGTGCGGATGCCGGTGGCCGGCATGGCGCGCTCAAGGCGCACGCCGAGTTCGCGCGCACGATTCAGGTAGCCGAGCGCGATGCCGTGAGGGTCGCAGAAGCCGTCGTCGGGGCCGAAGGTGGCGCCGACCAGATCATCGGTGCGCGTGCCGGGGATGAAGCGTCCGGCTTCTTCGGGCGTCAGGAGTTCGACACGCACGCCGAGGCTGCGCTGAAGCGCCACATTGGCACGATACATCTCCCAGTCGACCTGATTGTCGATCAGAAACAGATAGCCTGTCTGCTGCAAATCGGCATGACCGCCAATCTCCTCGCTGAAATGCTTCAATCGTTCGATGCTGTAGAGAGACAGGCGAATGTTGACGTCGGTGGAGAACTGGTGGCGCACACCAGCGGCGGAACGCGCCGTCGAACCGCTGATTTCGGTTTCATCCTTTTCGAGAATAACGACGCTGGTACAGCCGCGCGCCGCCAGGTGATAGGCGATTGAGGCGCCGATCACTCCGGCGCCGATGACCACGACTTCGGCGGTTTGAGTGGACATACGCTCTTCTCTCGTGTACACGCATTACCAGGAGTTATGCGGTCGCAGACAACTCGCGAGCCGCCCTTCCACGGGAGTACCCACATTGCCACGGGCTCACAGACGGTGCATGTTTGCCTACTTGCGTTTGCGTGCCGCAAGGCGGCGTGTTTGCGACGACTCGGCGGCATCATCAGCCGGTAGCTGTGATTCTTCGCCTGCCAGCACCTGCGGATCAGGTGCCGGTATGGGCTCGCGCCGCATGCCGCCGGCATCGAGGCGCTCTGCACCGGTTGCTCCTGCGGCGCGAGCCGGTGCCACACGTTCATCGCGCCAGGCCAGGCGCTCGCGCACGGTTGCCTCGAAGCCGCGCCCGGTTGGTTCATAGTAACGCCGGCCGCACAGGTTGGCCGGGAAATGTTCCTGATCCACGCGCGCGTCCTCATAGTCGTGGGCATACTGGTAGCCGCGACCGTACCCAAGACCTTTCATGAGTTGCGTGGGGGCATTCCGCAGGTGCAACGGCACCGGTTCATTGCGTGATTCGGCCACATCTCTGAGCGCCGCGCCGTAGGCAGCGTACACCGCATTGCTTTTTGGCGCCTGAGCCAGGTAGACGACCGCCTGTGCCAGCGCCAGGTCGCCCTCGGGCTGGCCAAGGAAATGGACCGCCTGCTGGGCGGCGATAGTCAGCGGAAGGGCCTGCGGATCGGCCATACCGATATCTTCGACGGCCATGCGCACCACGCGACGCGCGATGTAGAGCGGATCCTCGCCGCCATCAAGTATGCGCCCGAGCCAGTAGAGTGCCGCATCGGGGTCGCTGTCGCGCACGCACTTGTGCAATGCCGAGATGGCATCATAGTGGAGTTCACCATTCTTGTCGTAACGCATCGCGCGGCTCTGCAGCGCGTCGCGCACATCGTCAACGGTGATCAGCCGCTTGCCTCCTACCCCCGGCGCCTTGGCGAGCGCTGCCGCTTCGAGCGCATTGAGCGCGGTACGCGCATCGCCATTCGACATGTTGATCAGGTAGCCACGCGCATCCGCTGCCAGGAGCACGTTGAGATCCCCCAGACCGCGCTCCGTATCTGCCAGCGCCCGGTCAACCACCACACCGACTTGCTCGTCGGTCAACGATTCGAGCACGAAGACACGTGCACGCGAGCGTAGCGCCGGGTTCACCTCGAACGATGGATTCTCGGTAGTCGCACCGATCAGCAGGATGGTGCCATCTTCGACATAAGGCAGGATGGCGTCCTGCTGCGCCTTATTAAAGCGATGGATCTCATCAATGAACACGACCGTGCGTTGCTGGAACATGCCAAGGCGATCCTGCGCCTCTTTCACGACACGGCGCAGGTCGGTGACACCGGCAGAGACGGCGGAGAGCGGTTCGAAAGAGGCGTGAGTGGTGTCGGCAATGATACGGGCCAGGGTCGTCTTGCCGGAACCCGGTGGCCCCCAGAGGATGATCGAGAAGAGCGTGTCGTTACTGATCGCGCGGCGCAGCAATTTTCCCTCGCCCACAATATGCTCCTGACCGACGAATTCGTCGAGGGTGCGTGGACGCATACGGGCCGCCAGGGGTGCCTGGCGATTGAGCGCCTCCTCGCGTTGCGAGTCGAACAGGGTCTTTTGCTGCTTTGGCATGGAACGCGGTTCCTCCATCTGCCGCGCACTGGTCGCGTCGCTCCATGATACCAGAAATCGGCGGCCAGGTCATACTTCCGAATGGTACTTCCACGCACCAAAGGGGCATACACAGGTGGGATGTAGGTGCTATTGAGATGGGTGCGGCAATCGCGTATCCTGGTAATCAGAGAGGCACTGTCCAGAGGAAACAACCGGCTGACATCCAGAATTTCTTCTCGCAATCTACCTCCGGTTCCTCCAAAATCCTCTCATATCCTCCGGTCTGTCAATCGGATGCTGGACAGGGGCCTGGGACTAAAGACAGCGGCGGGCGGCGCAAGCCGCCCGCCGTCTGTTGGTACCGGTGATCAGCGTGTCTGTCGCCGGCTGCGCCCTGTGATCGCCAGCAAGATGATTGCCCCCAGGACGGCAACACCGAAGCTGCGCCAGTTCCAGCCGAAGTTCGTGCCGCCAAAGCCCAGCACGTCCATGATCAGGCCGCCGATGAAGGCGCCCAGGATGCCAATGATGATGTTCATCAGGCATCCCTGGCGTTCGCTGACGCCGACGAGCAGGCTTGCAACCCAGCCCGCCAGCGCGCCGAAAATGATCCAGGAGACTGGTCCCATGGGTTTGCTCCTCCCATTCTCATGAGATCTGCGGTTGTCCAGGACTCTCAAGCGTAGAAGTTGCGCTGTCGCGCGTATCTTGCACGCATAACGCCCGTGCACCCGGTATGCACGTGGTTCAATCATGCTGCACTTCGCTGGAGAACAAATCTGTGCCGCAGACCATTTCGCCACACCCCGAAACGCTGTCACATGCGCGGCATGTTGCTGCTCGTGCTATACTGCGCCGGGTAGGCGCCCGGTTCTGGAGAGCCACGATGTTTGTTGTCGCTTCCGATGCACATGTCCAGCACGATCCGCCGCACGAGTTCCTCGACGGTGCGCTGATCCCGGTGTTCGAGACGCCGGCGCGGGTGACGATTATTCGCGCGGCGCTTGAACGCGCCGGCATCGGCCCGCTGATCGCGCCGCGTCCTGCTGGCCTTGACGCCGTGCGCGCGGTGCACGACGACGGCTACCTTTCATATCTTGAGACGATTTATGAACGCTGGGTTGTTGCAGGCGGCGCGCCGGAGGCTGTGATTCCGGGCACGCTGGCCGTGCGCTGGATGGCGTGCCGGCACGATCATCCGCTCGCTGCGCCTGGCTATTATACCTTCGATACCAGCGCGCCGATCGTGGCCGGTACCTATGCTGCGGCGCGCGCTGCCGCCGATAGTGCGCTGACAGGCGCCGCGTTGCTGCTGGAAGGGCAACGCTTTGTCTACGCATTGTGCCGCCCGCCGGGGCATCATGCCGGACGTGATATGTGTGGTGGGTATTGCTTCCTCAATAATGCTGCCATTGCCGCGGAACATCTTGTGCGCAGCGACGCCGGTGTGACCTGTGCCATCCTGGATATTGATTTTCATCATGGTAACGGTACCCAGCAGATCTTCTATGAGCGAGGAGATGTTCTGTTCGTCTCGATCCACGCCGCGCCCGATTATCAGTATCCCTACTTCCTCGGCTATGCCGAGGAACGCGGCGTGGGTGCAGGAGCCGGGCGCAATCTCAATCTGCCACTTGCCCGTGGTGCGGGTGATGCCGAGTACCTGGCCGCGCTCGACCGGGCGCTGACCGCGATCGCCGATACCTGGCCACGCTTCCTGGTGCTCTCCGCCGGTTTTGATACGTTCGAGGGCGATCCGGTCGCCGCGCATGGCGGCGGGTTTGCCCTCAGCGCGGCGGCGTACCCCGAGATCGGGCGGCGCGTTGCTGCGCTCGGCCTGCCGACACTGATCGTTCAGGAAGGAGGATACGCGATTGACGCGCTTGGCGACAATGTCGTCGCTCTGTTGCAGGGACTTGAGGAGCAAAAGGTATGACCCGCCCATCATCTGGTGGCCGCATCGAGGTCATCTGCGGTTGCATGTTCAGCGGCAAAACCGAAGAATTGATCCGCCGCCTGAACCATGTGCGCCTGGCGCGCCAGTACCTGGTTGCGTTCACGCCGCGCCGCGATACGCGCTACCGCCTGGGAAACCTGGTGAGCCATAATGGCATCTCGGTTGAGGCGCGTGTCGTCGATTCAATCTGGGATGTACCATCAAATCTGGATCGTGATACCGAGGTTGTGGCGATTGATGAGTTACACCTGCTCGACGATCCGCCCGATGCAGCCGTGGAGGTGTGCCAGAAACTGGCCGATCGTGGCTTGCGGGTGATTGTGGCCGGGCTGGATCAGGATTTCCGCGCCCGGCCGTTTCCGGCGATGGCGCGGTTGATGGCGGTGGCCGAGCAAGTTGATAAGCTGTTTGCGATCTGTGTGCGTTGCGGCGCGTATGCCACACGCTCGCAGCGCCTGATCGATGGCCGGCCCGCGCCCGCCGATGCGCCGGTGATTGCTGTGGGTGGGTTGGAATTGTACGAAGCGCGATGTCGCGCATGCTATGAGCCAGCACAGTGACTCATACCAGGTGGCATGCGATTGTACCGGATGATAGCACCCTGAGTGGGGCTATCCGAAGAACGGATGGCTGGATGGTAGTGCGCGCGATGGCGACACAATCTCCCATCTTCCGGATCATTGCGCGCGCAGCGATGCAATCTCCCATCTTCATCTTCCGGGTCATTGTGCGCAAAGCGAAGCAATCTACCAGCACACGCCGAGATTGCTTCGTCCCTGGCGCTCCGCGCAATGACAGGGGGTGGATGGCATCGCGGCAGCTTTTTGATGATGGTGCGTTCGATGATCGATCTCTATCCATTGTTGACACAGCCACGCCTGGCGCATCCAATCTGGGGCGGGACGACCCTGGCTGCCTGGCTCGATCTGGCGGAACCGCGCCCGGAACGCCTGGGTGAGATCTGGCTGGTCTACGATACCAATCCGGTGGTGAATGGCCCGCTCGCCGGGCAGACGCTGGCGGACGTGGCGCGCGCGTATGGCGCGGTGCTGGTCGGCGAACGCACGATGGCGCGCTATGGCGCTGATGTGCCATTGCTCGCCAAGTTTATTGATGCGGCGGATCGCCTTTCCATACAGGTCCATCCCGATGATGCCTATGCCCACACCCACGAGGCGTCTACTGGCTTTCATGGAAAAACGGAGGCGTGGCACATCATCCATGCTGCGCCTGGCGCGGATGTCATCTACGGTCTGGCACGGC
>Ga0272446_1005623_pt1 | contig 13657 bp, 12 predicted proteins | sample YNPCB0061_FD_194587 | JGI IMG/M metagenome (GOLD analysis project Ga0272446, IMG submission 194587) | Hot spring microbial mat communities from Yellowstone National Park, WY, United States - YNP-CB-006-1 | ecosystem: Environmental > Aquatic > Thermal springs > Hot (42-90C) > Sediment | place...
TTGATCAGCTCGCGTCCCGCGACGCGCGCGTCGCGGGACGCTCCCGTTTCAAGGGCTTAAGGCCCTCGAAACGGGCGGGCCATCCCTGGCCCGCACGGGAAGCGCAATCAATCAGCGCTTCCCTAGGGAGATTGACAGCTCAACTCATTGGGCTGGCGCCGGCCCTACCAGCGGATACCGCACCAAGAGCGACACTTCACTGGCGAGCTCGAAGGGCCGAGCTGCAACCACTGCGGCAGAGACACGTCGCGCGGCATGGGCCCGCTCGGCCAGGCCCGGATCACCGCTCTGCAAGCTCAGATCAATGACCGTGGCGGCAGGCGACGGCAGGGGGCCATCGGACAAGGCGGGCTCCGCCGGCACCGCCGGGAGCAGGGGGGCGGCGGACAGGCGCCAGCCGCTGTCGTCGTGGAAGCGCGCCCAGGCGAGCTCGACCAGCCTCCGTGCCAGGCTCCGGTCGGTGTCGGAGCCCGCAAGGTCGGCCCAATCGCGCAGCCCGCGGGCCACATAGGCGTAGTCCTCCAGCGTCGGCTCGCCGATCCACCCCTGCGGCGCACGGGCCCGGTGCAGCTCCTCACCATCCCACAGGCGCTCGGCCAGGTAGCCGCGCAAGGCCTGGGCGGCCTCGCGATAGGGTCCACCTGGAAAGGCACGCGCCCCGCCGACCAGGGCGGAGAGGGTGAGCCCATTCCAGGCAGCCAGGGCCTTGGTGTCCTTTGGCAGGGAACGCCTGCCGCGCTCGGCCAAGAGGATGGCCCTGGCCTCTTCTAACATCCCGGTGGCGGTCTCCGGGTCCAGCCCCAGGTCCGCCGCGGCCTGGTCCGGCTCCTCGACCAGGATCGGCAAGGATCCAGCGGGGTGCTCCGGCGGGCCGTCCAGTCCCCAGACGCGCCCGACAAGCCGTCGCAGGTCGGGGCTCAGGAGACGATCGAGGTCCTGCGCTCGCCAGAGGTAATAGCCGCCCTCCTCGCCCGCCGCGTCCACCGCGGAGAGACTCGCGATGAAGGCACCGTCTGAGCGGCGCAGCTCGGCGAGCAGGAAGTCCAGGGTCTCGCGGGCAACGAAGCGGTAGCGCGGCTCTTGGAGGACATCCGCCGCCCGCAGCAGCACCGGGATCAGCAGGGCCTGGTCGTAGAGCATCTTCTCGAAGTGCGGGGTGCGCCAGCCCGGGTCCACGGTATAGCGGAAAAAGCCGCCGCGGAGGTGATCGCGCAGCCCGAGCCGTGTCATCTGGTCCAGGGTCAGTCGCAGGAAGGGGCGAAGCTCATCGTTCGGACGTGCCGCCTGGAGCTCCAGCAGGACGAGGAGGTTTGGCGCCATGGGAAAGCGCGACTGGTGGCCGAAACCACCGGCCAGGCGATCGGCCCAGGCCAGGGCCTGGGTGACCAGGCGGTCTGCGACGGCGTCCGGCCCCGTCGGCACCTCTGCCGGCTGCGGCTGGGGGGCTGCACGTCTCACCGACAGTTCCTGCGCCTCGCTGTGCGCAAGCCGACGCAGCTCGTCCGATCGCGACGCCCAGAGCCCTGCCAGGCGCTGCAGCAGCGCGGCGAGCCGCTCCGGGGGCTCGTAGGTGAAGCCGGTCAGGGGATAGCCCTCGGGGGTCAGCACCACGTTCAGGGGCCAGCCGGCCTGGCCGGCGGTGCGCCGGGTGAAGTCGATCAGGTAGGCATCGAGGGCGGGATGAAGCTCGCGGTCGAGCTTGACGGGGATGAAGTGGCGGTTGATGAGGTCGGCGATCGCCTGGTTACTCCAACTCTCGCGCTGCATGACGTGGCACCAGTGGCAGGCGAAATAGCCGCTGGACAGGAAGATCGGCAGCCCCTTGCTGCGCGCCTCGGCCAGAATCTCCGGTCCCCAGGGGCGCCAGTCCACCGGATCGCCGCCATGCAATGCCAGATAGGGAGACGGATTTCCGGCCAGCCCGTTGGCCCGTGCGGCCTGGGGGCTCTGCGCGACCGGAGGGCCTGGCCGCGCCTCGGCCTCAGGCAAATCGCCCAGGCCGGGGTCGCTCCAGCCATGCGGCGCTGCGAGGGCGGCGATGAGGCCGACGGCCAGCCCTGTCCGTGCGCAGCCCAGACCCAGCGCACAGCGCCGCCGGCGCCAGGCCCTCCACAGGACGTCAGGCCGAGTCGAGCTGGGCCAGGATGTTGCGGGCCACCAGGCGTTGATCCGCGTTGCCCTCCTCCAGGACCTCGTAGAGCAGGATCCGGGCGCCCGCCACATCCCCGGCGTCGCGCAGATCCTGGACCCGCCGGAGCTTGATCTCGCCGAGCTCGCTCCGGCGCGGCGCCAGGGCGTCTGGATGATCGCCGTCATCCAAGTCCTGGGAGTCCTCGCCGGTCGAGGCGGCATGGCGCACCTCAGCCCCTTCGATGGCGTCGAGCTCGGCATCCAGCTGCTCCGGGGTCAACGGGACGAAGCGCCCAGGCAGACTCATGTCCCCGCCGTCGATCTCCGCGCCGACCATGACCGTCCTGGCCAACTGGTCTCCCAGTCCCTCGCCCGGAGGGGCTCCAAGACTCGGACCCGGCAGAACGCCGGCTGCGCCCGGCGCTGCCGGGGGCGTGAGCCGAGGCTGGACACCCCTTGGGGCCGGCGCAGGCCCCTGCCCCCCGTCCGGCGACACGCCAGCGCTCGTAGCCCCGCGCCGGCTGGGGTCGAGCAGGATGCGCGAGGCATAGATGCCCGCCTCGAAGAGCATCCACATGGGCACCGCGAGCAGGGTTTGGGAGAAGACGTCGGGCGGGGTGAGAAACATGCCGATGACGAAGACCGCCACAATGACGTACGGACGCTTCCCGGCCAGATCCTCGGGCGTGACAATGCCCGCCGCGACCATGAGGATGGTGGCGATGGGGATCTCGAAGGCCAATCCAAAGGCAAAAAACAGGGTCAGGACGAAATCCAGGTACTTGGAGATGTCCGTCATGACCGCCACGCCCTGCGGGGCCGTGGCAATGAAGAAGCCGAAGATCAGCGGAAAGACGATGTAATAGGCAAAGGCAGCGCCCAGATAGAACAGGATGATGCTGGACACCAGGAGCGGCACGGCGAGCCGCTTCTCGTGGCGGTAGAGCCCGGGGGCGATGAACGCCCACAACTGGTAGAGCAGATAGGGCATGGCGAGGAACAGCGCCGCGACCAGGGCCAGACGAAACGGGGTGAGGAAGGGGGCGGCCACCTCCGTGGCGATCATGCTGCTGCCCTGCGGGAGCTGGGCCATCAGCGGCTGGGCCACGTAGGTGTAGATCGTATTGGAGAAGGGAAACAGGACCAGAAAGACAAGCAGCACCGCCACCAGCCCCCGGATGAGGCGGTCGCGCAGCTCGATGAGATGGGAGATGAAGGGCTGCTCGGCCCCGAGTTCGTCTTGGTCGTCGGGCAAGGACATCTGGAAGGGCTGCAGATAGATCGGCGTCGTCTGAATCAGACAGGACCTGGACCCTTACCCTGAAAAGGCGCCGCAGGCGCTGCTTCTCACCCTCTCCCTCTGGGAGATGGCCGGGGTGAGGGACGCCCGGCCTGACAGCCGTGTCTTGATCTGCGGAGGCGACGCGAGTGTCATGCCGGGTGAGGCCTCAGGTGCGCGGGCCGGTGGCCGTTTGGCTCGGCACAGGAGATGCCGGCCTGTCCTGCACCCCTGCCGAGGCGGCATCCACGGCCGCAGACGCTGCCGGCGCTGGCGGCACGGCGGCAGCCGATTGCTCGGTTGAGACGCCGACCGACCGGGACGTCGTTCTCGGCGGCTCCTCCAGGATCGTCTCCAGGGGTTTGCTCTCGGCTTGCTTGCGCAGGATCTCCCTGAGCTCATCGGCCTTGAGCTCACGGTCGATCTCTGCCTTGACCGAGGCGAGGGCCCGGCGCCCCCGGCCGAGCCAGAGTCCAGCGACCCTCGCCATCCGGGGCAGGCGCTCCGGCCCCACGACGACCAGGGCGACGACCCCGACCATGACCAACTCCCAAAAGCCAACATCGAACACGGACTGCTCTCCTCATCCGGGCCCTATCCGGCTCATCTGGCGAGCCGACACGGGGGTCGCCGTGGCCGAGCCAGGCCTCAGGCCGTCGGCTTGCCGTGGTCCGAGCCCGGCGCCGCACCTGAGGTGGCGCCCGGAGTAGCCCCAGTCGCGGCTGCAGGCCCGCCGACAGTGGTGCTCTTGGCGTCCGCCTCCTCGATCTTTTCAGGTTCGGCCCCAGCCCCCTCGCCATCCTTCATCGCGCTGCGAAACCCCTTGATCGCATTGCCCAGGTCAGAGCCCAGGCCGCTGAGCCGTTTGGTCCCGAAGACCAGCAGCACGATCACCAAGATGATCAACAACTGCCAGATACTGACACCGCCCATACCCATCATCGCCTCCAGAGCCACCCCGGAGGTGGCCGTATCGCCATCGCTTGTATCGACCCTGCCAAGCGGTGCCACTTAGGCGACCTGGCCTGGCGCAGATCGGGGATGATAACTCAACACCGGCGCCATGTCGGGCTAGGTCAGCCCTGGCGCCGCGCCTTCTCCTCAAGCCCGGAAAGCCCGAAACGCCGGTCCAGCTCGGCGAGGACGGCGTCCGGACCCAGGCCCTGGTGGGCCAGCAGGACCAGGGTGTGGAACCACAGGTCGGCCACCTCGTGGACCAGCTTGTCAGGGTCCCCATCCTTGGCCGCCATCACCGTCTCGGTGGCCTCTTCTCCGACCTTCTTCAAGATCGCATCAAGCCCCCTTGCATAGAGCTTGGCCACGTAGGAGGACTCGGGATCGGCCGCCTTGCGCCCTTCCAAGACCTGCGACAGCCGCGCCAGCACATCGTTCATTGCAGTCCCCGCCTCAGCCCCGGCCATAGATGACATCAGGGTCCTTGAGGACGGGATCGACCGCCACCCAATCCCCGTGCCGCAGCTCCCGGAAAAAGCAGTTGTGCCTCCCCGTGTGGCAGGCGATGCCGCCCTTCTGCTCCACCTCGAGCAGGATCACATCCGCGTCGCAGTCCAGGCGCAGGGCGTAGACCACCTGCTGGTGCCCGGACTCCTCCCCCTTGTGCCAAAGCCTCTGGCGCGACCGCGACCAGTAGACGGCATGACCGGTCTCATGGGTCAAGCGCAGGGCATCGCGGTTCATCCAGGCGACCATGAGGACCTTGCCCGTACCCCGCTCCTGGGCGATGGCCGGGACCAGACCCCGCTCATCCCACTTGACCGCCTCCAGCCAGTCGTTCGTTTGATCGCTCACGCCCATGTCCGGCTCCAAGTCAAAGCAAGGTCGCACCCAGCGCGCTCAAATTCGCCCGTTCCCTAGGGAAGCGATGATTGAGTGCGCTTCCCGTGCGGGCCAGGGATGGCCCGCCCGTTTCGAGGGCCTTAAGCCCTTGAAACGGAAGCGTCCCGCGACTCGCGCGTCGCGGGACGCGAGCTGATCAAGTGCCAGGAGGGCATGTGATCAGCATCCCCCTAGGGGAGATGGCCGGGGTAAGGGGGCTTCGCCTGGGCGGATGGCGTCGATTGGATCAAACCACCGTCCGCCAGGCGCTGCCCGGCGGCGAAGTCCAGGCTACCCTCGTAGATGGCCCGCCCGGTGATGGCACCGACGATGCCGCCGCCCGCCAGCCCCCGGCTCGCCTCGACCAGGGCCCTGACGTCGTCGAGGTTGGTGATGCCCCCGGAGGCGATGACAGGGGTCGCCACGGCCTGCGCCAGGCGCCTGGTCGCCTCCACGTTGGGGCCGCTCAGCATGCCGTCCCGACCAATGTCCGTGTACACGATGGCGGAAACCCCGTCCTGCTCGAAGCGCCTGGCCAGGTCCTCGACCCGGTGTTCGGTGATCTCCGCCCAGCCCTTGATCGCGACCTGCCCGTCCTTGGCGTCCAACCCGACGATGATGCGCCCCGGAAAGGCCCGGCAGGCCCGCGCCACCAAGTCCGGCTCCTTGACCGCCTGGGTGCCGATGATGCACCAGGTGACCCCGGCGGCAAGATAGGCCTCGATCGTTGCCTCGTCGCGAATGCCCCCGCCGACCTGGACGGGCAGCTCCGGGAAGCGCGCCGCAATGGCGCGCACCGCCTCTCCGTTCACCGGCTCCCCGGCAAAGGCCCCATTGAGGTCCACCAGGTGCAGGCGGCGGGCGCCTTCCGCCACCCAGCGTGCGGCCATGGCCACAGGGTCGTCGGAGAAGACGGTTTCGTCCTCCATCCGACCCTGCCGCAGGCGCACGCAGCGCCCGTCCTTGAGATCGATTGCGGGGATCAGGAGCACCTTTTGGCCTACCTCCAGGCGGCGAGGGACGATGGCTGGATCGTCTCAGAGGGCGCCCTTGGTCGAGGGGGTGACACCGGCCATGCGCGGGTCCAGCTCGACCGCCATGCGCAGGGCCCGCCCAAAGGCCTTGAACAGGGTCTCGGCCTGGTGGTGGGCATTGACCCCCCGCAGGTTGTCGAGATGCAGCGTTACCCCGGCGTGATTGACGAACCCCTGAAAGAACTCCTGGAACAGGTCCACGTCGAAGCCCCCGATCACGGCTCGGGTGAAGGCCACGTGATACGACAAGCCCGGACGGCCGGACAGGTCGATGACCACCCGCGACAATGCCTCATCCAGCGGGACATAGGCGTGCCCGTACCGGCGGACCCCCTTCTTGTCCCCCAGGGCATCGGCCAAGGCCTGCCCCAGGGTGATGCCGATGTCCTCCACCGTGTGGTGGGCGTCGATGTGCAGGTCTCCCTCGGCCTGAACACTGAGGTCGATGAGCCCATGGCGCGCCACCTGATCGAGCATGTGCTCCAGGAACGGGACCCCGGTTCTAAAACGCGACTGGCCGGTCCCGTCCAGGTCGACCTCGACGCGGATGCGCGTCTCCAGCGTATGGCGCTCACGGCAGGCGCGACGGCCAGCGGACCCCGTTGGCGTAGGCGTAGTGGACAAGTCTGCCATGGGCGGTCGGGTGCTCCGAAGGGACTGGGCGACTATTAGACCACAGCCCGGCGGCCGGGTAGAGGCCAGACGTCCGCGGGCATGCTCTGAGGGCAGCCACCGGCGCCAGGACCACCCGACCTTGGGGCACGCTTCGGACAAAGGGGCACGAGCCGCAGCCAGTGTCCGGGTCTCGGCTATACTTCGGGCAGGCCTATCCAACCATCGTCCACCCTAAGCGCCATGGCACGTCTACCCAGGTTCGTCCTCCCCGAATACCCGCAGCACGTCATTCAGCGCGGCAACAACGGCCAACGCATCCTGTTCGACGAGGCGGACTACTGGTTCCTTTGGGAGCGCCTGGGCGCCGGTGCGGACAAATTCCGCTGCGACATCCACGCCTATGTGTTGATGCCCAACCACTTCCACCTGCTGATCACACCCCATTCCGAAAATGGGCTCGGCAAACTGATGCAGTATGTGGGGCGCTACTACGTGCGCTACTTCAACGAGCGTTATGAGCGCACCGGCACCCTGTGGGACGGGCGCTACCGCGCGACCCTGCTGGACCCCAAGGGGTATGTTAATGCCTGCTCCCGCTATATCGAGGACAACCCGGTACGCGCGGGCCTCGTGAAGGAGGCCGGAGCCTACGACTGGTCGAGCTATGGGCTCCACGCGGGCGGGCGGGACGACGCACTGGTCCGGCCCCATGCTGAGTACCTCGCCCTCGGTCGCAGCGCCCGTGCCCGGCAGGAGGCCTGGCGGGCCATGTTCGCCAGCCCCATGGATGCGGCCCTCTTGGAGCGCATCCGCTCCTCCACCAACAAGGCGTGGGTGCTCGGCGGTGCGGATTTCTGCGCTGAGATCGAGGCGCACCTCAACCGCCGCGCCACCCCCAGGGCCCGGGGCGGAGACCGCCGCTCGGCGGCCTACCGGCAGAGTCTGGCCCAGGCCCGCTAGGCGGCCGTGGCCGCTGGGACCCCGCAGGTCCGACGCCCGGACGAGGCGGAGGAGTATCTCACCGCCGAGCGCTGCCACATCCTGGAGACCTGGAACCGCCCGGAGGACCCCTCCCTATCGGTCGCACGCGCCCGGGTCGCCCCGGGGGTCACGACCCGCTGGCACCGGCTGACGGGGATCTGCGAACGCTACCTGATCCTCTCGGGGAAGGGCTCGGTCGAGGTCGGCGATCGGCTCCCGGAGACCGTTGGGCCAGGCGACCTCGTCTACATCCCAGCGGAGTGTCCCCAACGCATCACCAACCTGGGCGAGCACGACCTCGTCTTCGTCGCCCTGTGCACCCCCCGCTTCGTCCCGGAGGCCTATGCGGACACCGAGGGGGAGGCCCATCCGGCCCTGCATGACGGGACCCAGCCAAGCGGGCCTCGGTGAAAGCGCTGCCCAGCCAAGCCGTGGACGTCTGACGGGGACGCCCCGGCGCCGCTCGCAGCACCCGCCTCAGCGCACCAGGGCTAGCTTAGGCGCCGGGCGCGGCGCCTCGCGGGCCGAAGGCGCTCCCGCCCCACCGCCGTAAGACACCTGCACCGCATCGGGCCCCAGGAGCTGCCTCAGCCGCTTGAGCAGCTCGTCACTCGGTCGGACCCGCCAGGCCGACCCGAGGCGCAGCCGCCCGCGGCCACCGGGACGGATGTACTCGATCTGCACCGCCAAGGTCCCGCCGCGGTACGCCGACAAGGCCGCCTCCAGGGCATCGCAAAGCTCCAGGGCCTGGCTGTGAGGCTGGGTCTGGCTGTGAGCCAGGTCGCCGCGGGTCCTCAGATCCAGGGTCAGGTCGAGGGAGCTGGCCAACTCGGCGCGGGCGTCGTCTAGGGTGCGCACGCGCTCCGCCCGCAGAGACCAGGCGTCGCGGAAGTCGTCGTAGACGAAGGCGCCCGTGACCACCAGGATGCGATCCGGGACGAGCAGGGGACGCACCTGCTCGTAGAGCTCGTTGAACACCGCCACCTCGATGCGCCCGCTGCGATCATCCAGGACCACCGAGGCCATGCGCCCGCGCTGGGTCTTGCCGAGGCGGACGCCCACCACCAGGCCGGCGAGGGTGCGCGGCTCCCGATCGGAGCGGTCCTTTCCCGCCTCCAGCAAGGGGGCGATGCGGGCGCTGACGATGGCGTCGATCTCGCGGTCGTAGCGGTTGATCGGGTGACCGGTGAGGTAGAGCCCGAGGGTCTCCTTCTCCCCCTGCAGACGCTGATCCTCGTCCCACTCCTCCCGCACATCGCCCGTCACCTGGGGATCAGGGATGCTGAGGCGGGCGGGCTCCAGGGCACCGAACAGGTCGACCTGGCCCACGGACGCGCTCTCGCGGTCCTGCTCTGCGAGCTTCAGGGCCAAGGGGAGCTGTGCCATCAGGGTGGCCCGGTTGGGTCCCAACCCATCCAGGGCCCCCGCACGGATCATGGCCTCGAGCACCCGGCGGTTGACCTTATGCAAATCGATGCGGCGACAGAAGTCCCAGAGATCCGCGAAGGGACCGCCCTCCTCACGCACCCTCAGCATGGCCTCGATGGCGGCCTCCCCGACCCCCTTGATGGCGCCGATGCCGTAGATCACCGCGCCGTCCTCGCCCACCGTGAAGCGGAAGGCGGACCTGTTGATCGCCGGGGGCTCGACCTTGAGGCCCATGGCGCGGCACTCGTCGATCAGGGTAACGACCTTGTCGGTGTTGTCCATGTCCGCCGAGAGCACGGCCGCCATGAAGGCCGCCGGATAGTGGGCCTTGAGCCAAAGGGTCTGATACGAGACCAGGGCATAGGCGGCGGAGTGGGACTTGTTGAAGCCGTAGCCGGCGAACTTCTCCATCAGGTCGAAGATGTGGCTCGCCACCGCGGCGTCCACCCCGCGGCCCTGAGCCCCCTGCAGGAAGATGGCCCGCTGCTTGGCCATCTCCTCGGGCTTCTTCTTGCCCATGGCCCGGCGCAAAAGGTCGGCCCCGCCGAGCGAATAGCCCGCGAGGACCTGGGCGATCTGCATCACCTGCTCCTGGTAGAGGATGACGCCATAGGTGGGCTTGAGGATTGGCTCCAGGTCCGGGTGGGGGTAGGCGACCGCGGCCCGCCCGTGCTTGCGGTTGTTGAAATCGTCCACCATCCCGGAACCGAGCGGGCCGGGGCGGAACAGGGCCACGAGGGCGGTCATGTCGTCGAAGGAGTCGGGCCTCATCTTTTTGATCAGGTCTTTCATCCCCCGTGACTCGAGCTGGAAGACGGCGGTGGTCTCGCAGCGCTGGAGCAGGGCATAGGCCGCCGGGTCCTCCATGGGGATGGCGGAGATGTCGAGAGGCTCCTCGCCGCGCGCCCTACGCTGGGCGTTGATGGTCGCCAGGGCCCAGTCGATGATGGTCAGGGTACGCAGGCCCAGGAAGTCGAACTTCACCAGTCCAACCTGTTCCACATCGTCCTTGTCGAACTGGGTGACCAGGCCCTCGCCCCCGGGCTCGCAATAGAGGGGGGCGAAGTCGGTGAGGACCGTTGGGGCGATGACCACGCCCCCAGCGTGCTTGCCCGCATTGCGCGCCAGCCCTTCGAGCTTCATGGCCAGGTCGATCAAGGCCTGCACCTCTTCGTCCTCATCGTAGGCACGTTTCAGGTCCTCGCTCTCGGCCAGGGCCTTCTCGAGGGTCATGCCAAGCTCGAAGGGGACCAGCTTGGCGATGCGGTCGACGAAGCCGTAGGGATGCCCAAGCACCCGCCCAACGTCGCGCACCACCGCCTTGGCCGCCATGGTGCCAAAGGTAATGATCTGCGACACCGCATCGCGCCCGTAGCGGCGCGCCACGTAGTCGATGACCAGGTCGCGCTTCTCCATGCAGAAGTCGATGTCAAAGTCGGGCATGGAGACGCGCTCGGGGTTGAGGAACCGCTCGAACAGGAGCTCGTGCTCGATGGGGTCGAGATCGGTGATCTTCAGCGCATAGGCCACCAGGGAGCCGGCCCCGGACCCGCGCCCCGGACCCACCGGAATCCCGTTGTCCTTGGCCCACTGGATGAAGTCCGCCACGATCAGGAAGTACCCCGGGAAGCCCATCTTGGTGATGACATCGAGCTCCACGGCGAGCCGCTGGTCATAGACCCTGCGCCGCTCAGCGAAGTCGGGGGCCGTCCGGTCCAGGATGCGTTCGAGCCGCTGCTCCAGCCCCTTGCGGGCCTGCTCCGCGAAGAAGGCGTCCCGGGTCATCCCGGCGGGGACGGGAAAATCGGGAAGGCACGGCTCGCCCAGACGGAGCTCAAGGTTGCAGCGGCGAGCGATCTCCACCGTGTTGGCTAGCGCCTCGGGGATGTCCGCGAACAGCTCGGCCATCTCCCCCGGGGTACGCAGGTACTGCTCCTCGCTGTAGCGTCTGGGGCGGCGAGGATCAGCAAGGGTCCGCCCCTCGCGGATGCACACCCGGGTCTCGTGGGCGTCAAAATCGGCGGCGCTGAGGAAGCGCACGTCGTTGGTCGCCACCACCGGCAGGCCCATTTGCACGGCCAGGTCAACGCTGGCCTCCACACACTCGTTCTCCAGTTCCCGGCCGGTGCGGGTCAGCTCGAGGTAGTAACGGTCGCCGAACACGTCGAGCCAGCCCTGGGCGAGGCGTGCCGCCTCCGCGGCGTTGCCAGCCAGCAAGGCATGACCGACGTCACCCTCGACCCCGCCAGACAGGGCGATCAGCCCGTGCGCACGCTCGACGACCCAAGCCCGCTCGACCTGCGGGATACCCAGGTGCTGCCCCTCCTGGTAGGCACGCGAGATCAGCCGGGTGAGATTGAGGTAGCCGGTACGGTTCTGTACCAGGAGGGTGAGGCGGAAGGGCTTGTTCGCGTCGGCGCTGTTGCGCAGCCACAGGTCCACCCCGGCGATGGGCTTGACGCCGGCACCGATCGCCGCCCGATAGAACCGCACCAGGGCGAAGAGATTGACCTGGTCGGTCACCGCCACCGCGGGCATCCCAGCCCCTGCCACGGCCTTCACCAGCGGCTTGACGCGCAGTAGGCCGTCAATCAGCGAATACTCGGAGTGGACGCGCAGGTGTACGAAGCCGGGTTGCACGGTGGAGCGTCCTGGGGCTGGTGGTCTGATCAGGGCCCGGCGCACGAGGTGCCGGGCAGGGGTAGGGACGGCAGGCCGCCTGGCGAGACGAGACCCCGAGACCTCATGGCGTCGGCCACTCGTCCCTGGCGCTACCGTGAAAATGCGCCGTAGGCGCTCCTTGTCCCCCTCGCCCTCTGGGAGAGGGCCGGGGTGAGGGAAACCCTGCATGACAGCCGTGTTTTCATGGTCCGGGGCGACACGGGTGTCATGCAGGGTTAGTGCCCTTTGAGCGCACGCACCTGGTCGAGCAGGGCCGGATCGTCCCACTCCCGCTCCCCGGCGGCCATGTAGGCGATCCGGCCCTCCGGGTCCAGCACGAAGGTCGTGGGCAGACCGCGCACGGGGTAGCTCATCACCACGGCGGAGGTCTCGTCCAAAGGCAAGGGAAACGCGACCCGGGTATCGGAGAGGAACTGAGCCACCGTGTCGGCATCCTCCCCGACGTTGATGGCGATGAGCCCGATCCCTTCGCCAGAAACGACCTCGTGGGCGCGCTGCATCGAGGGCATCTCCTTGCGGCAGGGGGGGCACCAGGTGGCCCAGAAGTTGACGATCAAGGGACGGCCCCGGAAGTCCGCCAGACGGACCGACTTGCCGTCCGGGTCCTTGAGGTCGAAATCCGCGGCCGCGGGGCGACCTGGGACAGGCGTCAGAAGCTGGGGGTCTTTTGCCCCCACCCGCGGCGCCCCGACGAGAACGGCGGCGGCAACCACCGCCAGGGCCAGGGCGCTGATCACTTTGACGGCGACAGACATCGGGTCATCGGCTCCAACTGTATCTCGGATCGCGGCCGGGGAGCGGCTCGCCAAGGTGCGAGCCGCAGGCGGACCACGCGGGGGGTGTCAACATACCATTGGGCCACCCAGGGAGAAAGATCGGCCCCAAGTGGCTCGGGGTCCGCATCGGCCGTCGCCGCCAGGCGGCCAGGCCCTAGCGGGGGTATCAGCAAGGTTTCTGGGTATACTTGACCCGGCCCTCGGCCGGAGCCGGATCCGTTTGATGCGGCAGCAGGAGCCCATGCATCATCTCGCCCCGTTGCGCGAGCGGCTCGATAAGCTGCTCTGGGATACAGACACGAGCCTGTTGCCCGCCTGGCAGGGCCGCCTGGTCTTGGCCACGCGGACGGCTGTCGTCGTCTCGCGCGATCTCACCCAAGGCTACCTGACGCTCCAGGCCATGAGCCTGGTCTACACGACCCTCCTGTCCCTGGTGCCGCTCCTGGCGGTCAGCTTCTCGGTCCTCAAGGGTTTTGGGGTCCACAACCAGCTCGAGCCCCTGCTGCAGAACGCCTTAGAGCCCCTGGGCGAGCAGGGCGTCGAGATCGCGCGTCGGATCATCGAGCTGGTGGACAACATGAAGGTCGGTGTCCTCGGCAGCGTCGGGCTGATCGTCCTCCTCTACACGGTCATCACGCTCATCCAGAAGATCGAGCAGGTGTTCAACTACACCTGGCGGGTCGACCGGACCCGCAGCTTCTCGAGCCGATTCAGCCAGTATCTGAGCGTGCTGCTGATCGGGCCCGTCCTGCTCTTCGCTGCCCTGGCGGTCAGCGCGTCCATCGGCCACCACGCGTATGTCCAGGCCGTCATCGCCCTGCAGCCGCTGGACCGTGTCTTGCAGCTAATGGGTCGAGTCGCGCCCTATCTCCTGATCGTGCTGACCTTTTCCTTCG
>Ga0272446_1005624_pt1 | contig 13654 bp, 21 predicted proteins | sample YNPCB0061_FD_194587 | JGI IMG/M metagenome (GOLD analysis project Ga0272446, IMG submission 194587) | Hot spring microbial mat communities from Yellowstone National Park, WY, United States - YNP-CB-006-1 | ecosystem: Environmental > Aquatic > Thermal springs > Hot (42-90C) > Sediment | place...
GACTGCCCAGACACCGAAACATAGTAATCTGCCCTGCCCTCAGCAATAGCGACAAATTTGCCCCCAATGCTACCTACCGCTAAGGAGGCAGCCTTCGGTAAATGCTCCAATATAAAATCTAAACGGGGACTGCGATGACTCCGACTCGCTATAGCCCCCATAGCCGCCAACTCCGTCTGGGCAGATACCCGCAGGGTTTGGCAATGCCCCGATCGGTCTTCTACCGTTGCCCCCATCCCCACAATAGCCGTGTAGAGCTTATTGACACTAGGTAAAGCTACCACCCCCAATACCGGGCGCTGTTGGTATGCCAAACCGATATGAATGGCAAACTCCCCCGTCCGATTGACAAAATCCGTCGTGCCATCTAGGGGGTCAATGATCCACACCCAATCCCGATCGAGGCGGACTAGGTCATCATCAGTTTCTTCACTGAGAAAGGCAAACCTATCCCGATCGAAATAATGATAAAGCCCCTGCAAAATAATCGAATTACTAGCAAGATCAGCCGCCGTTACTAAGCCTTCCTCCCCTCCCTTATCCCGGACTTGGAGGTCTTCCTGGGGCTGATAATACTTTAGAACCGTAGTTGTAGCATCCCAAGCGATCGGGCGAACCCAGGACATCCATTCTTGTAACTGCCGCTGCATAACTCGTCCCCAATTCTTCGGTTAGTTTAGCATGGCACTAATCTGCCTAAGTATTATTACAGTAAAGTAAAACGCCAGCCGTCCAAAATTTTTAGTTTCTCCCCCCCGTTATAGGCTATCCTAGATAGGCTGTTTAATTTAGAGAAAGACCAGATGGCTAAACGCCGCAATCTCAAAAAAGAAAAGGCACTCCGCAACCAAGCCTACGCCCGCAAGTTCCGTAAGCGCACCCCCTCCAAATTTATGCGCCGTCCCGGCTTTGGCAGAATGGATGACGGGGATGAATCGGAGACTACAGAAAATGTTGAAGATTTAGAAGGTGGAGCCAAGTACTAAACTCTGTCTTGGTCTTCATACTACAACCCCCGTACTGGGATTGTCCTTGGGGATTGTGACGGGAGAAGAATTACATATCCTCCACGATCGGTTGTGGGACTTAGGCAAAGCTAGTTCTACTCTGATTCATAGCTACTTAGAGGAGTTAATGACCGATCGGCTATGGGAAGACCTAGTCTATGTTGCTGTAGGGATTGGGCTTGGTAGTTTCACCGGTACAAGGGTAGGTGTGGTAATTGCCCGCACTTTGGGGCAAGCCCTAGACATTCCCGTTTATGGGATCACCGAAGAAGAACTAAAGCAGGGTAAACTGCTGGAAATTGCCCACGAGAGGTGGCGAAATCACTACTATTCATCCTACCTTTCCGTCCTGCCCCTCTATGGAGTTTAGTGTTAACATTGCTAGGGAAGAAGTTCTGCGGCGACCTATGATTACCGACCCCCTCACCATTCGTAACTACCAGAAAATTACTGATTCCCTAGTTGATATGTGGCAAAAAGGCTACAGCCGTGATGAACTGAGACTGTTTATTGATGGCTTTGTGGCTGCCCTCAGAGTCAATCAATCCCTCGATGTTACTTTGATTCATCGTTTAGAGTCAGAGGCGGTGCGCTTTCTGTATGAGCCTAGCAATTTTATGGAACCCTTTGAGCCTCAGCCAGAGGTTAGTACCTACTAATGACCATAGAAGACCGGTTGCTATTGGTTAATCGCCAATTTCGCCAGGCAAAGTTAGGTATCCAGATTGAACAAAGGGGACAAAAGTTAACTTTTAGGGGGGTATTTCCCCCAAAGCCTGGTAGTAAGAGGCTTTATCCCCATCAACAGCGCCTCAGTTTGAGTATTCCGGCAACGTCAGAGGGTTTGACTGAGGCAATTTTACTTGCCAAAATTCTGGCTACCCAACTCTGGTCGGGCAAGTTTAACTGGAAACATTATCAAAATTCTGCCCCAAGGGAGGTTGCAACAACTGACCTAGATTTGTGGATTAGAGAATTTGAGCTTTATTTTTGGGCAAAGGGCGGCAGTCGGACTACTTGGGAGAAGGCTTACTATCCCTATTTTGCCAAATTGCAGTCCCTCGCCGATCGGCAGCTTTCCCATGCCGAGTTAATTTATCAAGTAATTTTAAGTATTCCTCCCCATACCCGATCGAGGCAGTTGTGTTGCACTGCTATGAAAGCTCTAGTCAAATTTGCCGGCATTACTCTGCCTTTTAACATCAAAGACCTATGGGGCACCTATAGCCAGAGTTCCCTCCAGGAGCGGAATTTACCATCGGAGGAGCTTATTATAGAGTGGCACGATCGGATTCCTAACCCCCAATGGCGCTTTGTTTTTGGCTTGATGGCTACCTTTGGCTTGCGTAACCATGAGGTATTTTTTTGCGACTATGACCATTTCCGATCGGGTGTGGATAATTCGATCAGGGTGTTGGAGTCTACGAAAACCGGTAGCCATGAAAGTTGGGCATTCCCGCCCCAGTGGATAGAGCGATTTACTCTCCGATCGGGTAGATTGCCGCCTGTTAATACGGATTTAACTAAAACAACATTGCAACGGATCGGACAACAAGTGACCCAACAATTTCAACGTTATGGTATTCCCTTTACGCCCTACGATTTACGTCATGCTTGGGCAGTTAGGACAATTCATTATGGTTTGTCAGATACCATTGCAGCTCAAATGATGGGGCATTCTGTTGCTATTCACCAACGCACTTACCACCGCTGGTTAACCAGAAGAGACCAGGAACAAGCAGTTGCTAGAGCTATCCAACAATTTCAGAGTTTTTGATAGTAATTATTGGTACTTATTAATGTCTATTTCTAAATTATTGTCCATTTCAAATGAAAAAAGTAAAAGTAGTAATGTCCATCATTAACCGCACTATGGAATAAAGGATACGAAAAACTTGTCTTTCTTTTACTAGAATTCTAATCAAGTATATCTCCTTACTATTTAACAGACTGTAACTCAAAGCAAGGATGTAAATATTCACAATAAAAGTTTTCTTATCCTCCCAACATACCTAGAATAAGCCAAAATAATAAACTAATTCTTGGTTCATAGAGGGTTATATCTAAGATAGAAGAAATTAAAAATAAAATAATATTCAATTGAAGAATAAATTTTAAACTTGATTCCTCTTTCGCATTTTTAATAGTAAGAAAAATAGCAAGTAAAAATAAAACTAACCCTGGTAGACCCGCTCCCACCCCGATCGATAGATAGAGGTTATGGGTGTGGGGCAGTCCGAATAGTTGTTGATTTTGCGCCCTCGCTACTATAGGAAAATTACGCAATCCCCAACCAAGCATTGGGCTTTGTCCAATCAAATCTATAGCTATTTGCCAAGCATTCCAGCGGCTAGCAGTGGAAAAAAAGTCATTTTTTTGGGGGTCAAAGGTACTCAACAACCGATCGATTAAAGAAGTAGGAAATAACACCCTAAGACTTACTGCAAAAGGCAACCACACAGCACTAATTAAAGTGAAGACCGTTGTTAAAATTGTAACTAAACCAAACCAAAACCGGTAAAAGATACAAAGAATAATAATCCCGATCGTGGCTACCATCCAAGCGTTGCGAGAACCGCTAAAAAATAAAATTACAAGACCAAGAAATAGGGCTAAAACACTAATCCATTTGGTTTTGTCATTCCGTTTCATAATGAAATAAACGCTTAAAGGCAGAATCATTACCAGGAAAATGCCTAACTCATTGAAATGACCAAACAAAGATAAAATCCGCCCATCTGGACTTTTGCCCAAAGGAATAATGTAACTAGAAAATAATCTAGGTAAATACAAATCCGATCGGTTAAATAATATTTGAAATAGACCAAATAAACTAATTGGCAAACTACTAATAACTAGATTCTGGGCTATTTTTTCCCGTTGCTCATCAGTTTTAATTAACACCTGCACTATCAAACTAAAAATAATGAAAGGGATAAAATCCATTAGACCTAATAATGCCACCGATCGATCGTGGGCAAATAAAGTAGTCAGTAAAAGCCAGACACAAAATAACAACCAGAATCGATTAGGGAGACTATTAAAATCAGGAAAATTTATCTTTCCCTCAACAGCTAGGGTAATAAACATGATAATGCCTGACAGCGCCCAAACTGTAGTCAAAATATTATTAAAAGGCAGTATTAAACTGAGGGAATTTAACCAAGAAATCACAACATAAATTTCCTAAAGAATATAACTATCCTTTACGACGCATTTCTAAGACTTTATATACTTCCTTTAGGTCAATTCCATAATAGGCTAAAGCCACCAAAATATGATAGAAAACATCTCCAGTCTCTGCCCTAATTTCGGCTGGATTTCTGTCCTTAAAAGCCATAACTAACTCTACAATTTCTTCCCCTAGTTTTTTCAAGATCGTGTTTTCTCCTTTAGTAAATAACTTACAGGTATAAGAGTCCGATCGGGGATTATTTTGCCGGTCTTTGATAGTCAAAAATAGTTCTTCTAAAGGATCGGTCTGCATCTTTCAAACACCTACTGTCTGGGGATTAAAAATACTCATAGCCTTATCAATTCCTTCTTTTTGTACCATCCCTAAACAGTCACCAACTAAACTAAATACTTGGGGTAAAATTGCCATCTCTTTGGCGGTAAATTTGCCTAAAACATAATCTACGGTTTCCTGCTGCCCCCGATCGGTGGTACTGATACCAATCCGCAGGCGGGGAAACTCTTGGGTATGCAAATGGGCAATAATCGATCGCATCCCGTTGTGCCCCCCAGCCGAGCCGGACTTCCGTAGGCGAATCCTGCCTAGAGGTAAATCCAAGTCGTCGTAGATCACTACTACATCTTCTGGGAGGAGCTTATACCAATTCACTACCGCCCCCACCGACTGCCCCGAAAGGTTCATAAAGGTGGAAGGCTTCAGGAAGCGGAGTTTCCCCTGCTCCCCAAAATCTCCCTGGAACTTTTTATGGGGACTAAGACTGACCTGACCGGCTTGGGCTAAATAATCGATCGCCATAAAGCCTACATTGTGCCTGGTACGATCGTACTTTGCGCCCGGATTCCCTAGTCCAACGATCAGTAAATCCCTAGACATCGGTGCTAGGCGTAGTCTCCTTGGGGGGAGTAGGCTCACTTTCTAGGGACTCAGCCTCCTTGCGGAACTCAGCTTCAAATTCCCTAGAGGCTTCCTTAAAACCCTTGAGGGCTTTACCAACACTCTTACCAATTTCGGGTAACTTTTTAGGACCAAATACCAGTAGGGCGACTACTAAAATCACCCCCATCTCCGGCAGACCCAAACCAAATATATTCATGGTGATTCCTGTTACAAGTTTTAACTAAAGGGAGAGTGTTAACCCTCCCCGATCGATTATGCGCCCCAGTTGAGTTCTACCCCTTCCAAAATCAGGGAAGAATTGTAGAGTTGCAAAATAATCAACAAAAATACTAAAAATAGAGCCATAAACAGAGCCATGAGGGGGGTAGTGCCCCAGCCCCGGGAAACTTTACCATATTCAGCGTTGAGGGGGCGCAAAATGTCCCCTAACCAAGTGCGTTGTGACATAAGAATTACCTGTAATGTTTATTTACAAAACTATTGATACTATAATCGTAGCAGTTACTTAAATAAATATAACGCCATCATGGGAAACGCTACTTCCATTGCCCTCACCCTCGCTGCTTTTGTGGTCTGTCTGACTGGTCTATCAATTTATACCGCCTTTGGACCTCCCAATAAGGAATTGGGCGACCCCTACGAGGATCACGAGGATTAATGCCGGTAGTTTCACTAAATTTGCCTAGCTATGCCTACGATATTGTTATTGAGCCGGATAGTTTAAGAAAGCTTGGTAGCGCTCTCAAAGCTAGGGGGCTGGGGCAGAAAAGTCAAAAGGTTTTGATCGTCTCCCACCCCCTCCTGTTTACCCATTATGGGATTAAGTTAATTGAAGGACTAGAGGAGGCTGGGTTTTCCCCTTCTGTACTGCTTTTACCGCCCGGCGAAAGATTCAAAACCCCCAAGACTCTCTATAAAATTTATGACTGTGCCCAAGCCAACCATTTAGAACGATCGTCTTTGATGATTGCCTTCGGAGGAGGGGTGATCGGCGATATGACGGGCTTTGCCGCAGCCACTTGGTTGAGGGGGATCGATTTTGTCCAGGTGCCCACTTCCTTGCTTGCTATGGTAGATGCTTCCATAGGCGGTAAAACGGGCATCAATCATACCAAAGGTAAGAATTTGATTGGGGCTTTTCATCAACCCCGCTTAGTTTGGATTGACCCTCTTCTATTACAGACCCTGCCGGGGCGTGAGTTCCGATCGGCGATGGCGGAAGTAATCAAATATGGCGTAATTTGGGACGAAGACCTATTCAAATTGTTAGAGCAAGCCCCCCGTCTCGATCAGCTACGCTACATTCCTGCCCATCTGTCAGAAGAAATTTTAACCCGCTGTGCCCAAGCCAAAGCAACGATCGTGATGACGGATGAAAAGGAAAAGGGACTAAGGGCATTACTAAATTTTGGACACACGATCGGGCATGGCATAGAAACCGCCACCCACTACAAAATTAACCACGGTGAAGCCGTAGGAATCGGCATGATTTTAGCTAGTCAAATTGCCCTCCGGGCTGGGCTTTGGACTGAGGAATGTCATCAGAGATTATTAAATTTAGTCCGCCAAGCCAGGCTGCCTGAGCAAATTCCCGACTATGCCCCTATCACTGAAATTAGCAATGCCCTATGGAGTGACAAAAAAGTAGAAGCTGGAAAATTGCGGTTTGTGTTGCCTACTAGGATTGGACAGGGCACAATTACTGATAATATTCCTATAGACTTGGTGAAGGAAATTTTAACGATCGGTTACACTAAAAGCTAACACTATCTATCCCAATACTGCATGGAAAAAAACACCGCCAAAGACATTCCTATGATTAACGAGCGCATCCGATTTCCGAAAATTCGGGTAATTAGTGATGACGGCGAACAGTTGGGCATTATGACCCCAAGGGAAGCGATGGCAGTCGCCGATGAGAAGGAGTTAGATTTAGTTTTGGTGGGGGAAAAATCCGACCCTCCCGTATGCCGAATTATGGACTACGGCAAGTTTAAATTTGAAAAAGATAAGCGGGCAAAAGAGGCAAAAAAAAAGCAGCATACCGCTGATGTTAAGGAAGTTAAGATGCGCTACAAAATTGAAGAACATGATTATCAAGTCAGGATCAGTAGCGCCCAGCGTTTTCTCAAAGATGGGGATAAAGTTAAGGCGACGGTGATGTTCCGGGGTAGGGAAATTCAACACGCCGATCTAGCGGAAGAACTGTTAAATCGTATGGCAAATGACCTCAAGGATTTTGCGGAAATTCAACAGGCACCCAAGCGGGAGGGGCGCAATATGACGATGGTGATGGGACCCAAGCGCTAGCCTATGTTTAGGTATGCCCTTTTAGGGTTGCTATGGTGGAGTCTCGGTAAGAACTTAGCAGCGGCTGAATGGGAGCAAATTCAGAGTAGGGGTTTTCTAGTTGTCGGAGTACAGGAACATAATCCCCCCCTTACACTTCGTGACCAACAGGGCAATTTGACCGGGTTTGAAGTTGATCTGGCTAGGGCTTTAGCTGCCAAATTGTTGGGAAATCCGGACAAAGTTAAATTAGTCCCCCTTAAAAATAGGGAACGCCTCCAGGCTCTATGGGACGATCGGGTAGATATGCTCATAGCGCAAATGACGGTTACGGGCAATCGTCAGCGCCTAGTGGATTTTTCCCCTGCCTACTACACCGATCGGGTTGTCATTATTTACCCCAAAGCCAGACCCCTAGAGGGGGGCAAGCCCCACCGAATCGGCGTATTAAATCAATCCAGTAACATCAATGTTTTGCAAGCCGATTTGCCCCAAGCCCGCCCGATCGGTCTGACCTCTTACCAAGAAGGATACAATGCCCTCCTGGAGAACAAAATCGATGGCATGATCCTAGATGGACTAGGGGCAGCAAATTGGCTCCAAAGCCGTCCCCAGTTTAGCGCACAGCCCACTAATCACTTTGTGAGTTTAGCAGTTGCCCTCCCCAAAGGACTGCAATACGACCAACTCAGGCAAAAAACCAGCCAGACAATTGAAACCCTCAAGCTAGAACAATGGCTAGAGGAACGGGTAAAACATTGGCAGTTAAACCCTGTAAAATAAAAAAAATTACTGGTTTAGACTATGCCCGCCGAAGTTGGACAAAAAGCCCCAGACTTTACCCTCCCCAGTGGACAGGGAGAAATTTCCCTCAGCCGCTATGCCGGCAAACAAACCGTCCTCCTTGCCTTCTATCCCGGCGACTTTACCCCCGTCTGTACTAACGAAATGCAATGCTTTGCTGATGACTGGACAAAATTTCGGGAACTAGGCGCAGAAATTTTAGGTATTAGTACTGACCCGATCGAGAAGCATATTGAATTTTCCCGCAAACTAGGGCTTCAATTCCCCCTACTAAGCGATCGGAACCAGGAAGTAAGCAAAAAATACGGCGTAGCGGGGCTATTTGGCAGCAAGCGCGCCTACTTTATCATCGACATCCAGGGCATCATTCGGTTTAAGCACGTCGAATTTCTACCCATGTTCAAGCGCGAAGACAGTGAACTTTTAACCGTACTACGCAACCTCAAAACCCCATAGTGCTAACATAATTAGTAATCATAAACTAAACTTAAAACGAGGAATTTATGTCTGGAACTACAGGAGAACGTCCCTTTGGCGACATTGTGACCAGTGTGCGCTACTGGGTCATTCATGCTTTTACTATCCCTGCCCTCTTTTTAGCCGGCTGGCTATTTGTCAGCACCGGTCTTGCCTATGATGTGTTTGGCACACCCCGTCCAACCGAGTATTACACCGAAACCCGCCAGAGCGTGCCTGTAATTCAGGAGCGGTTTGAGGCAGGTAAAGAAATTCCCCAACTACAAAAATAAGGAGATTTTATGGCTACCCAAAACCCTAACCAACCAGTCCAGTACCCCGTATTTACCGTGCGCTGGCTTTCCGTCCATGCCCTTGGCGTGCCCACCGTATTTTTTATTGGTGCGATCTCAGCCATGCAATTTCTTTCCCGTTAACCCTATCTGGTACTGTTATGGCAGACAAAAATCCCAACTCCCAACCCGTTGAACTCAATCGCACTTCCCTATTCCTTGGTTTGTTGCTGGTTTTGGTGACGGTATTACTGTTTTCGAGTTATTTCTTTAATTAATATCTATTGTTTGTAGAAGGAGGTGTAATTATGATGCAAAATAGCAGAATTCCCCTATGGCTGGTAGGGACCGTTTCCGGCATTGCGGTTTTAGCTGTAGTCGGTCTATTTTTCTATGGTTCCTACGTCGGCATTGGTTCTAGCAACTAGATTGTAGGGGTGAGGGGGATACGTTTAGTTAAATGAAATTTTCCCCCACTACATAAAATATGTAGCCTTAAATTGTGGATGGTAAGGGGAGCATTGCCGCTAGCAAAATGCTGGTTGGAATAAGTCACTTCCTGAGGATCAATTATGGTGACGGTGCCACTCCCCTGGACATCAATTACTTCGCTGTTTTCGTAGGAGAAAATGGCTGCCGTATCTTCATCTATGCCAATCCCCAACCGATCGGGGTGGGCAGAAATAGCGGTGATCAGCCTTGCCATGCGGTTACGATTTTGGAAGTGCTGGTCTACTAAAATGCTGGGCAAAATTCCTAGCCCTACTCCCATCGTTACCATCTCTTTGTGGGGTGGTTCGCCGCTAATCCCGCTGGCGATCATATGATGCCCCATCACTGCGGCTCCGGCGCTTGTTCCGGCTAGGGTGAGAATACCCCGATTGACCCCCGACTTGATGGCTTGAGCAAGGGGGGTGTCCCCGACTAAAGCACAGAGACGCACTTGATCTCCGCCGGTCAAAAATACACCAGTCACCCCTTCTAAAACTTTGGGGTCTTGGGCGTGGTCTCGGTCTCGTATATCCAGCACATCAACGGCGGTAGCCCCTAGTTCCTGGAAAATATCTGTATAAATTTTGCCTATAATGTGGGGTTCCCTTGAAGCAGAGGGGATAATGGCAATACGGGCATTACTTGCCCCAGAGTGGGCGACAAATAATTTGAGTACTTTTCTTTCGTAGACCTTGTCTTCACCGCCCCCAATGACGATTACGGCAGATTTAATCGGTTCCGTCATGCTCAATTTAGTAACTTAAGTTCTGCATACTAGCAGATTTTTGGTGTAGCATTGGTGCATGGGCTACAACCTCAGTCCCAAGTCCATTCTTCCCTACCCAATAAATCCCCAATCCGGTCTCCTAAAAGATATTGATTTGTTTCTAGCTCTCTTTCAATCATCAACCAGTCCCGATCGGAGTAAAATCGACTGAGGGCATGGATGGGCTGAGTCCGGCTGAGGGAACCTTTGGCGACTAGGGCTAGGGTATCTTCCCGGATGGCACGGAGGGTTAAAATTGTAGTAACCATAAAATTTACCTGGTTTAGGTTTGCCCGTTGAGCATTTATTCTTGTTCTGTATATGATTATACACAGCCTGATTGGGAAGCTGACTAGAAATTATTGGAGTACCAAGGAAGGGGCATGACGAAAGTTTTTACCCGGATGATCGGTTATTTGGAGCGGAAGCCTGGTATGAGAGTGCCAAAACTAGAGGTGACCCGGTCTGGGCGGAAGGAGGTTTTTGCCCTGGTTGCCGATCGGTATGTGATTGGACGGAACCCAAAGGAATGCGATATTGTGGTAATTACGCCCCTAATTAGTCAGATTCACGCTGAATTAGTCAGGGATCAGAGGGGTGCTAATTCTAGGTTTTACATACGTGACCAGGATTCTACTAATGGGGTTTATCGTCAGCGGGGGCTGGCTCGCCAGCGCATCCGATCGGCTCCTCTGCGTCATAATGCCCGGGTGACTCTGGGACCACCGGAATTAAAAGAATCAATTACTTTGAGATTTATTGATCCACCACTCTGGTATGTCAGTTGCCTGTATGGGGCTGGCAAATTTTTTGTGCTGTTATTTCTGTTGTTGGTTTTGGGGATTGGCTGGGAATGGCAGAAGTTTTCCGTAAAGCCCCTCCCCCCCTTTGACCAGGGTCCAGTGGAAATTTTGTCTGAGGATGGTATTTCCATCAGCCCCGCCGATCGGTTGCCCCATACTGAATTAGGCAAGCTGGAGGAGTTTGGCAAATTTCTCCCTATGGCAGTGTTGATCTCTGAGGACCAGACTTTCTATTGGAATATCGGCATCGACCCGATCGGGATTTTAAGGGCGATAGTAATTAATGTCCGTAAGGGGCAATTAAGGGAGGGGGCAAGCACAGTTACCCAACAACTAGCCCGCAATGCCCTCCGCCATACCTATGTGAGGAGCGGTGATACCCCAGGCAGGAAGTGGCGGGAGATGGTAGCAGCCCTCAAACTCACGGCTACCTATTCTAAGCAGGAGATTTTAACCTTCTATCTCAACCGTGTTTACTTGGGCTATGGCATTCATGGCTTTCGGGATGCGGCTTTGTTTTATTTTGCGAAGGAGCCTAATCAACTTTCTTTGAGTGAAGCCGCAACTTTAGCTGGTATTTTGCCCGCCCCGGAACGGATCAATCCTTTTCGGAACAAACAACTAGCTTTAGAGTATCGTGACCGCGTTTTACAGCGTTTAGCAGCGGCTAGGAAGGTTTCCCCAGAGGAGGCAGAGCGCAGCCGACGATCGGTTCTCAAACTCAATACCGATGCCCTCAAGGATATTCAAGGTACTATTGCTCCCTACTTTTATAGCCATATTTTTGAAGAATTAAGGGAACTCTTGGGGGAAAATTTTGCTAGGGAAGGGAATTTAATTGTTGGAACGGACTTAAATGTGGCTTGGCAGGAGGCATCCGATCGGGCTTTACAAAATTTTGTCTCTTTAGCTGGTCCAGCCTATAACTTTAGCCAGGGGGCGATATTGACGATCGATACCCGCACGGGCGCAATCAAGGCGATGACTGGGGGTGTGAATTTCAAGGAGAGTCAATTTAATCGAGCCAGCCAGGCACAGCGGCAACCTGGTTCTACTTTCAAGCTATTTGCCTATGGGGCCGCCTTGGCGGGGGGGATCAGCCCCGATCGGTTGTTTGACTGTAGTCCTTTGGGGGGAGTAAGCGGCTGTCGTAATGGTTCTGGGTCGATGGATATGTATACTGCCTTTGCCCTCTCAGAAAATGTCGTGGCAATTAGGGTAGGGGAAACGATCGGGTTAAATCGGGTGATTAAGCTAGCCAGGGACTTGGGCATTAAGAGTAAGCTAGAAGCCAACAGCAATATGGTTTTGGGGGGCTATGAAGTCACCATGCCTGAGATGGCGGGAGCCTATAACGCTGTCGTAAACGGGGGAAATTATCTGCCTGTGCATGGCATTGTTAAAATTTGGGACAGTGCCGACTGTCAAAATCCTAAACAAGTTTCTACCTGCCGCCTCATCTATGAAGCCGAACCCAAACCTAAACCAGTCTTGTCCCCCCAAGTGGCAAACACCCTAGAACAAATGATGACTTTGGTTGTAAGTCAAGGCACCGGAAGGGCTGCCGCTATCCCTCAAACAAGAACGATCGGGAAGACCGGCACCACCGATGAAAACCGAGACCTTTGGTTTATTGGTATCGCCCCTGATGCCCATATATTGACCGCTGTGTGGCTTGGTAATGACGAAGGAGTAACCACGGGAAATAGTAGTTTAGCTGCCCAACTTTGGGGCGAATATGTATCTCAATTACTTTGATTCTGTTTCGTTTTGCTTAGTAGAAGATAAAGAAGTCAAACCCAAAACCAAAATAATATTACTTAAAGTCAAAAATGACTCTGCACTGCCATGTAACCAGTCTACGTTTGCCAAGTTGGTATGGTAGTAATTATTCGCTAATATTCCAGCCGGTATGGTAATAGCAACAAAAACAAGTGTGCCGTAAAAACCAATAAGAGTTAGTTTAGACAAAGAACCAGATCGGGTAATAAACCATAAAAAGGCTAAATAAGGAAATAAAGAAGCACCAAATAAAATCTCTTTCATTACTATTTCGTTTTTGACAGATGTTTATCATTGTATAACTTTACGGATAACAAATTAGATTATGTCCCAGGGAATCAGGTTGATAGACTTATGAAAACAAAATCCAGGAGAACTTCACCCGATCGGTTCTTCTAAGTGTAACCTTAACTATTCTCTGCAGAGGGTAGCCGTTGTTCAATCAGACGAAAACCAGTTAATCTACATATTTCATTAGCTAGATTATTTGCTTCCTCTACTTTACTATTCGTTGACCAAAGATAAATCTCTTTGTCTTTATTTGTATGAATTTTTAATCTATAACTTCTGACACCATCTTCATCAGCACTTTCAATGAAAGCAAGACCCTTGATGTCACTAAAACTTAAAGTCTTTCTGTAAAAAGGTATGCCAATGCGTGTATTCACAAGTTGTCTTAGGTTATTGTTAATATCGATCGATTGATAAAATACCGTAGCTGAAACAGACAAAAAACCAAATAGAGGGAAAATAGCTATACCTATAACTGGTAAAACGATCGTACTTAAATCACGACTATTTGTTTGTTTGAGAGTCTCTTGATCAGAATTCAAGAATTGATTGATTTGACTAACAACCCACTGAGCACG
>Ga0272446_1005625_pt1 | contig 13650 bp, 13 predicted proteins | sample YNPCB0061_FD_194587 | JGI IMG/M metagenome (GOLD analysis project Ga0272446, IMG submission 194587) | Hot spring microbial mat communities from Yellowstone National Park, WY, United States - YNP-CB-006-1 | ecosystem: Environmental > Aquatic > Thermal springs > Hot (42-90C) > Sediment | place...
AGGGGGTGCGGGGGAGGGGGTAAGGGCCCACTGGCCCTTAGCCCCCTCACCCGCTCATCTTCGATTATAGATTTTGTAGAGCAAAAGACATAATCGATTTCGCTTTTTTGGGTATTTTTCCCCAGCCTGCTAAACCGTGCAGATTCTTCCCGGAAGCGCGAGCCGAAGACATGGGGAGCGGGACGCTTGCCCACGGAGTTTTTTAAAGAGGAGAGTCAGAGATGGAGCACAAGGACACCCAAGAAGGGGCCATTTCCATTCAGTCTGATACCCTGGCCCTGAAAGACCGGGCCAAGCAGGAGGGGCTGGATACTATTTGGGAGCGTTTTGAGGCCCAGAAACCCCAGTGCGGCTTCTGTGAGCTGGGGCTTTCCTGCCGGATCTGCGTCATGGGCCCCTGCCGTATCGATCCTTTTGGGGACGGACCCCAATTAGGCGTCTGCGGGGCCGACGCTGACATCATGGTGGCCAGGAACCTTTGCCGCATGGTGGCCGCGGGCGCGGCTTCTCATTCCGATCATGGACGGGATTTGGTGGAGACCCTGCTGGCCGTGGGGGAAGGAAAGGCCCCCGGTTATCAGGTCACTGATACGGCCAAACTGGACCGGCTGGCGGCGGAATTCGGGGTGTCTGCGGAGCTCCCCACCCAGGCCAAGGCCAGGGAGTTGGCCCTGGCCTTGATGGAGGAGTACGGCATCAAAAAAGGCTTTCTGACTTTCTCCAAAAGGCTGCCGGCGGCACGCCAGGAGAAATGGCGGGCCTTGGGCATCGCACCCCGGGGTGTCGATTGGGAAGTGACGGAGGTGATGCACCGCACCCACATGGGCGTGGACAACGATTACATCAACCTGCTGCTGCAGGCCTTGCGCTGCGCCTTGGCGGACGGCTGGGGCGGCTCCATGATTGCCACCGAGATTTCGGATGTGCTGTTCGGCACCCCCCACCCCAGGCCCTCCCTGGCAAATATCGGGGTCTTGAAGAAGGACCAGGTGAACATTATTCTGCACGGCCACAGTCCCCTGGTTTCCGAGATGGCGGTGCGGGCTTCCCAGGACCCGGCGATGCTGGCGCGGGCCCGGGAACTGGGGGCCGCGGGCATTAACCTGGCGGGCCTGTGCTGCACCGGCAATGAAGTGCTCATGCGCAAGGGCATACCCATGGCGGGCAACCACCTGGTGCAGGAACTGGCCCTGGTCACCGGCGCAGTGGAGGCCATGGTGGTGGATTACCAGTGTATCCTCCCCTCCCTGGGAGAGATGGCCAGTTGTTACCATACGCTGTTTTTTAGCACCTCCCCCAAGGCCAAATTCCCCAAGGCGACCCACCTGCCCTTCAGCCCGGAAAACGGCGAGGAATTAGGGAAGGAACTGGTGTCCCGGGCGGTGGAGAATTTCGCCCGGCGGAACCAGGCCCGGGTCTTCATACCGGATGTGCCGCCGATGCCGCAATTTTCCGGTTTTTCGGTGGAAGCCATCCTCGAGGCCCTGGGAGGGACGGCCGAACCCCTGATCGCGGCCATCAAGGCCGGTCAGCTACGGGGGGCGGCAGGGGTAGTGGGCTGCAACAACCCCAAGATCACCCAGGATTACGGCCATACCACCCTCACCCGGGAACTCATCGCCCATGACATTATTGTGCTGGATACAGGGTGCACGGCGGTGGCTAACGCCAAGGCGGGCTTAAAGCAACTGGAAGCGGCGGAACTGGCCGGTCCCGGGCTCAAGGCGGTGTGCCAGGCCTTGCAGATACCGCCGGTCCTGCACATGGGCTCCTGTGTGGACAACACCCGCATCATTAACCTGGCCGCGGCCCTGGCCAACGCCCTGGGGGTGGACATGGACCAACTCCCGGTGGCGGCGGCGGCCCCGGAGTGGTACTCGGAGAAGGCGGCCACTATTGCCTGTTATGCCGTGGCCAGCGGGATTTTCACGGTCTTGGGGGTAACCCCGCCGGTGCTGGGCAGCAAAAACGTCACGGAACTTTTGCTCAAAGGTCTGACCGGACATCTAGGGGCCTGTTTTGCGGTGCAACCTGATCCACAGGAAGCCGCGCATTTGATGATGCGGCATATAGAGGAAAAGCGGCGTGGACTCGGATTAGATGCCCGTTAGCTCAGCGGAGGGCGGGGAAAATTCATTGACAATAGCCGGATAACAAGTAAAAATGACCATGATAGACCTGATTTACTCGCGAGGAGGCCAAGATGGCAGGTCCTGAACCGTTGGTTGTTGGCGATGCGAATTTTGATGAAGAGATCATGAAGTCCGACATCCCTGCGCTGGTGGACTTTTGGGCGGCTTGGTGCGGCCCCTGCCGGGCCATTGCCCCGGTGGTGGAAGAACTGGCCCGGGATTACCAGGGGAAGGTGAAAGTGGCCAAGATGAACGTGGACGAGAATCCCAAAACTCCGGTGAAGTACGGGATCCGTGCTATTCCCACCCTTATTGTCTTTAAGGGCGGGCAGGTCATGGAGCAGATCACCGGTGCGGTTTCGAAATCCATCATCGAGGGGGCCCTGAAAAAGGTCCTGTAACCACAACATTATGACGCCACCCTGGGATTGTGATTTAGTCATCATTGGCGGCGGGCCTGCGGGCCTTACCACGGGAATTTACGCCGGCCGGGCCCGCCTGTGCGCTTTTCTCATAGAAAAACTCATTCACGGCGGTCAGATGATGACCACCGATCTGGTGGAGAACTACCCGGGGTTTCCGGAAGGGATCTCCGGGCCGGATTTAAGTGACCGCATGCGCCAGCAGGCCGAACGTTTCGGCCTGAAGATCGTCACCGGCGAAGTGAAGGAGTTGATTCCCGGAAATCCTTCCGATCCGGCCCACACCATTGTCCTGGAAGACCGGCGGGTGAAAACCCCGACGGTGGTCATTGCTGCCGGAGCAAGTTACAAGCATCTGGGGGTGCCCGGAGAAAAGGAACTGATCGGCAAGGGGGTCAGTTTCTGCGCCACCTGCGACGGGGCCCTCTACCGCGATCAGGAGATCGCCATGGTGGGGGGCGGCGATACCGCGCTCAGCGAGGTCATTTTTCTCACCCGCTTTGCCAAAAAGATCCACCTGATTCACCGGCGGGACGCCTTGCGGGGGGCAAAATACCTGCAAGAGCAGGTTTTGAAAAATAAAAAGGTTGAGGTTCATTGGGACTCGATGGTGGAAGAATTCCAGGGAAATGAGGCCTTGGAATCCGTAAAACTGAGAAATGTCAAGACCGGAGAAGTTACCGACCTTGGCGTGACCGGTTGCTTCATCGCCATCGGCATCACCCCCAACACCGAATGGCTCAATGGTCTGTTGCCCACAGATCAGTGGGGCTTTATTGTAACGGACCAGGAGATGGTCACCCAGATTCCGGGGATTTTTGCCGCCGGGGATGTGAGATCGAAAGAGTTATGGCAGATTGCCACCGCCGTGGGCGATGGGGCGATAGCCGCCTATTCCGTAGAGAAGTATCTGGATAAGATACGGGAGAGATAAAAAATTATGTGGCGCGCCTCTTTGAGGAGGGCTCTCATTGTTCTTCTTCTGCTTTCACTTATCTGGGGTTGCGGGATGGGGAGACGGTTGTTCGGAAAAAAAACCACGGATACCTCTCCCGACGTCATGGCCAAAGAAGGCATCGAGCAACTGAAAAAGCGGGATTACATTGAAGCCGCCGAGACGTTCTCCAAGATAAAAGATCGCTATCCCTACAGCGAAGAAGCGACCTTAGCCCAACTCAAGTTAGCGGACACTCTATACTACAACCGAAAATTCGATGAAGCCGCGGCTGCATACAAAGAATTCGAGAAACTGCACCCTTCCAACAAGGCCATTCCTTACGTGATTTACCGGGAAGGGCTGTGTTATTACCGCCAACGTCCGACTATCGATCGAGACCAGACCCCTACCGAAAAGGCCTTGGAGGAGTTTCGGCGGCTGGAAAAGAAATATCCCCAGTCAGAATATGCGGCCAGGGCGGAAAAATTTAAACAGCGTTGTCTGGAAGACTTGGCAGCACACGAGTTTTATGTAGGAGAGTTTTACTACAAGACCAAGCATTTTCCCTCGGCGCTGGACCGCTTTCAGGCCCTGTCCCAGGAATATCCCAACTTTAAGCCGGAGGAAGTTAAGCGCTACATAAAGGATTGTCAGTACAATATCGACCATCCCGAGCAGGTGGAAGGGTTTATCTCCAAGCTTTTCGATGCCAAGTGGTAAAGGAGGGATAGGCTTCGGGTTCAAGATCAATGATTGTCTCGGCAAAGGGAGGCTGCCCGCCTTTGGCCGAGACGCCTTGTTGTCTGGGCGGGGAGACCCCGCCCCTCCTCTCCTGTTTCAGCCTCCCTGCATTGTCAGCTCCGATTGGCTGTCTATGCAAACATGTTATTTCAGCCGTGTCCGGCAGAGATTTGGCAATATCGGTGGTAGATGAGCGGCTTCTTACGCAAGCATCCCCCCGTGGAGGCCACGCCTGCTCAAGAGAAACTCCCTCTCCCCTGCGAGGGGCGAGGGGTGTTTCCATGGACTGACCACTTCCTCCTCACCCGCTGAAAGTTCGCTTATGGTTTTTGCAGAGCAAAAGGCATACGCGGAAAAGAGATAAGGCAGCCGTACCCGGCGGTTCTTGAAGATCGCAGACAAGGGTGCCTGCTCTCCATTTTTCTTTCGAAAACCGCAAACCCACTACAGCTCCACAACCTCCGAGTCCAGGTTGCGGCCCATGAAAAGGCTGGCCAGGCGCTGGAAACGGGGGGTGAGGTCTGTGGTGAGGTAGCGCCGGCTGCCGCCGCGGCCGAGGCGGGATTCTATTTCGGGATGGCGTCTCAGGTAATCCACGAGTTTGGCGGCGGTGACCTGGCCGGAGCAGATGAGCCGGGTGCCGTTCCCGATGAGCGCGGCCACCTTGTCTTTGAGGATGGAGTAATGCGTGCACCCGAGAATCAGGGTGTCCACATCCGCCTGCCGGATGGAGGCCAGATAGCGCTGGAGGATCATGGTGGTGCCTTCCCAGTCCTGTTCCCCTTCTTCGATTAAGGGGACCAAGAGAGGGCATGCCTGCTGGAACACCTGGACCTGGGGGTCCAGTTTATGAAGTTCCATTTCAAAGGAGCGGGAAGTGACAGTGCCTTCGGTGCCGATGACGCCGATACGTTTCCGGGGCGACAGGGCCACGGCCTCTTCCACCGTGGGGATCAGCACTCCCAGGACCCGGCGTCCCGGATAGCGCTCCGGCAGATAGGTTTGCTGGATGGTCCTCAAGGCCTTGGCGGAAGCGGTGTGGCAGGCCAGAATGATGAGCTCGCAACCCTGGCGGAAAAGATAATCCACCGCCTGGCGGGTGAAGCGGATGACCACCCGGTCGGACCGGGTGCCGTAAGGGATGCGGGCGTTGTCCCCCAGATAGAGATAGTCGTATTGGGGCAGTTGCGCCAGGAATTCCCGGAGCACCACCAGGCCCCCGAACCCGGAATCGAAAACACCAATCATGACCGTTTGCAAACTGTAGCCGCAGGCTTCAGCCTGCACCCCCTCCCAACCCTTGCGGGGGCCGGGGAAGGTACCCCCCCTTAATCAATCTTTCTTTCTTCCTTTTCGATAACCTATTCGGACATCTTTATAATCGTGCCGCGCCTCAGTGCAGTGCGGAGAGTTTTGCGAAGAAAGAGGCAGCACAGGGCCAAATATATCACACTTTGGGAGAAGCCCCAAAGGAGAGGAGAGGAGGATACCAGAGGGAAGCCATAAAAATTGCGAAAATAATCAAGAAAATGGGTGAGGGGGATAAACTGGGCCAGTTCCCTGATGCCCTCGGGCAGGACAGTCACCGGATAATAGAGGCCGCCTACCAGGAAGAGAAGATAGGAAAAAGCCCAGGCGGCTACTTCGGCCCGGTGGCCGAAGCGCAGCACCAGGGCGATGACCAGGATGCCGAGGATGGCGGCGTTCAGGAACATGCCGGCCAAAAACAGCGCCAGGGCTGTCACGCCGGGGCGGCCCAGGTCCATGCCGAAGAGCCAGGTGCACAGCCCGCTCATGATGACAAACACCAGAAAACCCCGGAGGATCCCCACCAGCCCGGTGCCGATCAGGAGATGCCGCAGGCTCATGGGCGCCATGAAATTGTGGCGCAGGCTCTTGGACCAGACGTCATACAGCAGCGAGTAAGACAGGTCCAGTTGGGCGATCTGGATGGTGTTCATGCCGATGGCGCCGATAAGCACAAAGGTCACCGTATCGGACTCCAGTTTGAGGAACTTGGTGAGCAGGCCCACGGAAAAGATGGAAATCCCGGGCCAAAACAGCATTTCAAAGATGGCGAAGACGTTGCGCCGGTTAATTAAGAGGCTTCTGGCGGCAAAAGCCCAGATTTTATTGAGTTCAGTGGGTAATCTCACGGTAAAGGTCTTCCAGATCGGCTTCTTTGATCCTGACTTCGGGAGCTTCAGGCGACTGCTGGGTGACTTCTTCCAGGAGCGGGGCCAGCCGGACTTCGGCCCGGTCCAGAACCAGGTTCACCTGGGAGTCGATGACCTCGAAGGAAAGCACCCCCGGCAGGCGCTGAAAATCGATGGGCGGCGCCCCGTTTTTGAAGGTGAGGATCACGTGGTCCCCCAAACCGAGGCGGGTCTGAAGGTCAGAGATGCTGCCGGTGGCCAGCAGCCGGCCGCCCTTGAGGAAGCCCACCTCCGTGCACAGCATTTCAGCCTCCCTGAGATTGTGGGTGGTAAGGAGAATGGTGAGGCCGGTTTCCCGGTTGAGGCGGACGATTTCCTCCCGGATATGCTCGGACATCTCGGGATCCAGGCCGGTGGTGGGCTCATCCAGGAACAAAAGTTCCGGCGTGTTGATCAGGGTTTTGGCCAGGGCCAGGCGTTGTTTGAGGCCGGTGGAGAGACTCTCGAAGGTGGACCGCCGGTGGGGAACCAAGCCGAAGAGGTGCAGCAGTTCCTCCACCTTGCCGGTCAGGAGCCGGCCTCCCAGGCCATAGAGGCGACCGTAGAAGCGCAGATTTTCTTCTACGGTGAGGCACCACAGAAAATGGGCGTTGCTGGCCGCCAGGTTAATGCGGCTCCTCAGCAGGCCCGCCTCTTTTACCACATCAAAGCCCAAAATGGCAGCCCTCCCGCGATCAGGAAGCAGCAGGGTGGTGAGGATGGAAATGAGCGTGGTTTTGCCGGCGCCGTTGGGGCCGAGAATGCCGAAAATAGCCCCCGGAGCCACCTCCAGGTCAACCTCCCGCAGAACCTCTTTCGGAGGCCTGAAGTAGCCGGTGCGAAAGGATTTGCAAAGCCCCTGGGCGTCGATGGCTGGCTGCATAAGGTAAATAGTTTGTGGAGGAGGCGGCTAAGGGTCAGTGGACCCTTACCCCCCTCCCCCAATCCTTGAAAGGGAGGGGGGAGGGGAGGTTGAGGCGGAGGGCAGAGGAGCCGCTGTTCCCTGGCCCTTCCTCACAGTATCTTATCAAACCAGAACCGCAGGACCAAGGGGAGGCGCTTGCAAAGTACCGGCGGCTGAGGTAAAGTGGCGGCAGATGGAACAGGAAGAACGCTTGGTGAACCCCCGGCGGAGGCCTGAGGATGCGGGCCTCGAGGTGGGCCTCAGACCCCGGATGCTGGATGAGTTCGTGGGTCAGGAAGAGGTGCGCCGCAACCTGACCATCGCCATCACCGCCGCTCTGGGCCGGGGGGAGGCCCTGGACCATGTGCTGGTGCACGGGCCGCCGGGTTTGGGGAAGACCACCCTGGCCAATATTCTCGCCCAGGAACTGGGAGTGGGAATCAAGGCGACTTCGGGGCCGGTGATTGAGCGGGCCGGGGACTTGGCGGCCATTCTCACCAGCCTCTCGGCCCATGACGTGCTCTTCATCGACGAGGTGCACCGCTTGCCCACGGTGGTGGAGGAAATCCTCTATCCGGCCATGGAAGATTTTCGCCTGGACCTGGTCATCGGCCAAGGCCCCGGGGCCCGGACGGTGAAGCTGGATATTCCCCGCTTCACCCTGGTGGGGGCCACCACCAGGGCGGGACTCCTCACCCCGGCCCTGCGGGACCGTTTTGGACTGATCATGCGCCTGGAGTTTTACTCCTCTGAAGACCTGGCCAAAATCACCACCCGGGCCGCCCATGTCCTGGGGTTGGAAATCGACCCGGAAGGGGCCTGGGAGATCGCCCGCCGCTCCCGGGGCACTCCCCGGATCGCCAACCGCCTGCTCAAACGGGTGCGGGACTACGCCCAGGTGCACGGGGACGGGCGCATTACCCGGCAGACGGCTGACGCCGGACTCAATCTTCTGGATATTGACCAGTTGGGCTTTGACCGCATGGACCGGGAAATTTTGCGCACCATCGTGGAAAAATATGACGGCGGACCGGTGGGACTGGACACCCTGTCGGCGGCGCTCTGCGAGGAACGGGACACCCTCGAGGACGTGTACGAACCGTTCCTGATCCAGGCCGGATTTATCAAACGCACCCCCCGGGGCCGGATGGCCACCAGCCGCACCCTGGAATATTTTAATCGGCTGGACCGGCGGCAGGAGAGAAAGAAGCCCCAACCATCCTTGTTTTAAGGCCTGAACCGAAATTGCCCCTGTCAGGGGTCAGAGTATAAAAGACCTTACCTTTCAGCTTCAGAACGCCCCAAGATGGGAAGATGTCGCCATTGCGGCGGTGATGGCCAGGTCATCTCCGGGCAACTGGGATATTGCGGTCCTTGCCTCAGATTCAGCTTCGCCAGCAAGAAAAAATGAGTACTGTGATAACAATAAGTTAAGTAGTAGTAAAATATTTTCGGCACTACAGGGTTTACCGGACTGCGCTCTTACCGCTTCCTGCCCACATGAATAACCGCTCCCCATTCCTCCAAGACGGTCAGGCAATCCCCGGCCATCCCACGCAGGTCCAGGCGCAGCATGTCAAACAGCTTTTCCGGGGCTTCGCTAATTTCCTTGAAAACATTGAAAACCTCAGGTACAGTGACTTCCGGCTGCATGGCGTATCTTCTTCCCGGTGGCCCGTGGCTGATCGCCAACGTCAGGGAAATACGCCCATTGTTCACACCGTTGGAAATTTCTCACAAAACTTCTTTCACTATTTTATCGAGATCTGGGCCTCACGCCAAAATGCAACCGGTAACCTGCCTATCCCGTCAGCTTTTTCCCGAGAAGCATCATCGCCGAAGAAACTCCTGCACACCATCTTCTTATGATAAGGAGGCTTTTCTTTTTGGCTTAGGTTGCCGACTAGTATCCAGAGCGGCATAATTAAATCCGCATCCTTGCCACTGCGTCCTGCGGTAAATCTTTTTAACCGCAGAGGTGCGGAGTGGTGCCCGTTTCCAGGCGGCCATGCAGACGAAACCTGCTCCTCATCAGTTGCTGTGCTCCACCGGCTTCTGGGCGGCACTGCTGCTGGGAGCCGTCATCATCTGGGCCAGTTTTTATAACCTGGCCAACTATCCGGACCTCTGGTGGGATGAAGCCATCTTCTCCGAGACAGCCGCCAACGTGGTCCGGCATGGGCGTTACGCCTTCACGGAGCAGAGCCCGAACCAGCTTTCCGACTTTGACTACCGTATCAGCGCCGGTCCCGCGGTTATTTTGCCGGTAGCCCTCTCCTACCGCCTCCTGGGCGTGGGGCTGGTCCAGGGGCGGGCGGTGGCCGGCCTCTATCTGGTTTTTACTTTTCTGGCCCTCTTTCTGGTCAGCCGCCGGCTGTTCGGTCCGGCCGCCGCTTTGCTGGCGGGGCTTCTCGCTCTGGTGGGCACCGATGTGGTTCACTGGGGCCGCCCCGTTCTGGGGGATGTCCCGGCCCTGGGACTCTTCCTCTTTGCCACCTGGCTCATCATCCGCAGTCTGGAAGAAGATTCCCCGATATGCCTGTTCCTGGGCGGCCTGTTTCTGGGTCTGGCCTTTGATGCCAAGGAATTCTACGGCGTGGCCTTTCTCCCGCCATTGGCGGTTTTGTTTTTGCAACACCGACGGGACTGGCGGACCCTAACCCGCCAAGTGATCCTGTTCATCCTGGGGATAGCTGTTCCCCTGCTGTCCTACCTGGCTTTCAAGGCGGTGATCCTGGGGGGGCTTATGCCCGCGGTGCTGCATTTCCTGCGACAAAAGGCCCTCCTGCGCCACGAATTTTTTACCCCGCTGACCATAGGCCGGGTCTATCTCGAAAGTTTCCGCTATCTCTTAACCAACCCCTTATTCCTGGCCGGTCTTGTGGGAACTTTTTGGCTGTGGCGCACGAACCGCTTGACCCTGAGCCCTCTTTTGTGGCTGGCTGACTTTGGCCTGTGGAGCCTCATGTACCTCACTGCGATTTTCTGGCCCCGCTTCGCCCTGCCGGCCCTGTTTCTGGCCGCCCCCCTGGCCGCCTATCTGCTGTGCCGGGTTTGGGCCCACCTGACTGCCGGATTGGCTCCCCGGCCTTTGAAGCTGGTTACTGCCGGGCTTCTGGCCGCGGCCTTCTTCTGGTTTTTACCGGTCGCCGGTTTGAATGATATGCAGAACATCGCCCAGTACCGGAAAAACATTCCCAACCGCCTGGTGGCATATCTGCGCCAGCACATACCAAGGCGCACCCTTATTGAGACCCCGGAATATGAGCTGGTCTTCCTGGACGACGAGCATCGTATTCATACGATGCCGTCCTTTTTCATCGTCCAGTCCGGCGAAAAAGGCGTGGAACTTCTCAATCCGCGCCAAAATTTGTATAATTTCAACCAGACCAAGGCCGATGTCCTGGTCCTGGGATATTTCGGCAAAAGCATCTTTGCCCAGATTTATCCGCCCGCCCTGGTGGCCAAGGATTGGCAAAAAGTTGCCCAGTTGGATTATTATGATATTTACGTGCGCCGGTCCTCCGCCTTGTTGAGGGCTCCGGATTCCCCGGTGAGAACTTCCACCTCACCTCCCCTGCCCATATTCACGGCCAAGGGCAAGGAGGCTCATGGCCCGAAAACCTTGCGTCGTTCGGTCTCTCACTGAGCTGCGCCGAAGCTCGGAGGAATTGCTGGCCGGAGACCTGGTTCTTGGTCCCCTGGCGGTGAAGCCCGGTGAAGAGATCATTCTCCTTGATCTTCATGAGCGGGGTGTCGGCTTTTTCCCGCCCCTGTTGGCCCAGGCGGTGGTGCGGACCAAATCGGCCCAGGCCCGGATCTTGAGCGGCTACATGCTCCCCGGAACCTTCGTGGCCCATGATCTTGCGGACCTGGCGGCGCACTTGGGCGATGCACGCCTGTGGGGGGCGGTGGTGTCCAAACGGGACCGGGCCCACCTGGGGCTGGGGGTGAGCCTGTGGCCCAGTCTCGAGGCGCTTCACAGCCTGGCGGTGGTCCAGCCTTGCCCCTTTCCCCTGGTGGTCCAGCCTTTTCTGGCCGAAGCCAGGGACCTCAGGGTCGTGGTGGTGGGAGACTATACCGAGGCTTATGAGCGGCTTAATCCGAAAGGGTTCCGGAAAAACCTTTTCCAGGGGGGGACTTTTGCCCCTGTGGAGGCAGGCCCGGAACTTCTGTCGTTCTGCCGGCGGGCCATGGCTCGGGGAAAATTCCCCTATGCCGTCCTCGATGTGCTCATCAGCCCACAAGGCGAGATGTTTTTGTCGGAAATCAACTTCAACGCCGGTCTGAAGGGTTCCCAGCTCGGCCAGGCGGAGTATCGCCGCCGGGTGGAGGCCCTGTTGGAGGATTTTCAGCACCAATGGGAAAGCTCCTTGATGACCCGGTCCTGAGAAACCGCACCTCTGTGTTTGCCGACCGGGCCGCAGCCGGCAAACGGTTGGGCGGGATGCTCCGGGATTACCGGGGTAAGCCCCTGCGGTTGTTTGCCATTCCCGCAGGAGGGGTGCCGGTGGCCGCAGAAATCGCCCGGGACCTGAGCGCGCCCCTGGATCTGGTTATCGTCCGCAAAATTCAGCTTCCCTGGACCACGGAAGCGGGCTTTGGCGCCCTGGACCCGGATGGGAAGCCCTTGTTCAATGAGGCCCTGTTGAGCCGCCTGACCTTGACTCCTGAGCAGATCGCCGCGCAGGTGGCCAAGACTGCGGCCAATCTGAAGGAGCGTGAGGAACATCTGCGAGGGGGCCGGCCCTATCCGGTTCTCTCGGGGGCCACCACCATCATCGTGGACGACGGCCTCGCCTCGGGGTACACCATGCAGGCCGCGGTGGGCTTCCTGAAGCGCCAAGGCGCCGGCGCGCTCATCGTGGCGGTGCCCACGGCCCTGGACCGCAGCGCCCAAGCCCTCCTGCCCCACGTGGACCTGCTGGTCTGCCCTAACCTGAGGAGCGGCCTGTCCTTTGCCGTGGCAGATGCCTATGAAAACTGGTATGATGTGGAGCAGGATGAAGTCCTGGAACTGCTGGCCGGCCTGGGTCCGCCCCAGGTCTGAGGCCAAATGGGTGGAGGTGAACTAGCAGTGCCCCCGCGGTATTCCCCGCCCCGGCTGGCACCGGGCAGCATTCCCGTCGACCGGCTGGGTTTCGACATCGACGGGGTGGTGGCGGACATCATGACCACCTTCCTGGACATGGCCCGACAACGGTACGGCCCCCACCCCTTCAGCTACGAGGACATCACCACCTTTTATCTCGAAGACTGCCTGGGCTTCGACCCCAGCATGGTCGCGGCGCTCATCCGGGAGCTCATCGACCGGCCCCACGAGCTGGCAGTGGAGCCTTTTCCCCAGGCTGTGCCGGTGCTCACCCGTTTGGCCGAAGAGGCTCCCCTGATCTTTGTCACCGCCCGGGACCGCTCCGAGCCCATCCAGCTCTGGCTGAACCGGACGTTGGCCCCGGTGCCCTCCAGCGCCATCTGGGTCATGGCCACCGGCGACCCGGACACCAAGCTGCACTATCTGCGCGCCCACGCCATCGAATATTTTGTGGAGGACCGGCTGGAAACCTGCTTCGACCTGGCCGGGGAGGGCATTACCCCCATCCTCTTTGCCCAACCCTGGAACAGAAAACCCCACCCTTTCCTGGAAGTCAGCGGCTGGCTGGAACTAGCCAGGCTTCTTTTCGGGGATAATGGCAAAGGGGGGTAAGAATTGCGGGGTTCTCCCCTGGAAGGTGTTGTTGCAGAGCAGGTACCTTGCCTTTGGATAAAGGGGAATTCAGAGGCCTACTCGCTAAAAAAACTGTCTATGCTCCTCCTGTTGCACAAGAACCATCCTTACGTAACCAAATGCCGACGGATAGGTCCCGAAAGACAGTTCCGATCATGGTAATTCCACCCACTTTGATTGCGTTACCATTTCAATCGAATAACTCGGGATTAGGAGTATCTGAACACTTAACAAGGAAGCCATCTGGTGTATATAATTCTGCGTCAGCCTTGAACGCAGAGCCAACACCATGGGATAGTTCAAATATCACGTTATTCTCAAGACTGCAACTGAACTTGTCCGGTGTGTCTCTTATCTCGATGTTTGCTTTTCTCCCTGCATCGGTAGGATAACTTCGATTGCCTCCTATCTTCGCCAGATATGTTCCGTCTGAGTGAAAAATCGGTAACCGATTATGCCCTTTGCTCTGCAAGGAGAATAATGATTTTTCCGTGGGGGGAGGGCCAGGGAGCGGCGGCTCCCTGCCCTCCCCCCACACCCCCCTCCCAACCCTTTAGTGGGCCGGGGAGACGGGACTTTCGTCCCGACTCCCCA
>Ga0272446_1005626_pt1 | contig 13649 bp, 8 predicted proteins | sample YNPCB0061_FD_194587 | JGI IMG/M metagenome (GOLD analysis project Ga0272446, IMG submission 194587) | Hot spring microbial mat communities from Yellowstone National Park, WY, United States - YNP-CB-006-1 | ecosystem: Environmental > Aquatic > Thermal springs > Hot (42-90C) > Sediment | place...
AGAAATCCTTGAGCGCAACGGGTTCGATCATGGCGTTCCCCTGGTTCGATAATTGGCATGGACAATACAGGTTATTTCGCGCATGCGCCTTGATCCAGATCAAGAAATCGGCAATTCGCGGTTCAGGTGCCGCCGCCCTGGAATTCGACGCCCGGCTGGCGCTCGGGGAGCTCCTCCACGAGCAGTGCGCGCCGCGCCTGGTCCAGGGCGTCGACACCCGTCTCGCCGAGATAGCCCTTCGCGTCGGCGACGGCGGCGGCGAGCAATTCGGCGGCCAGCACGCCGGCGTCACGGCCGAACGCCTTGGCCAGCGCGCGCAGTTCCATTGACGCGTCGCGCGGCAGGTGGACTTCGAGCGGCTTGGCACCCGCGGCGAGCGGCTCGGCAGGTGCCGCCTGGCGCGACCCGGTCTTTTCCGCTTCGAGGCGGCCGACGACGCCGGCGATCTTCGAGGCGATCGAGGGCGCTTGTCCGGCCGGCTTCAGCCGGACGCGGTTGACGAAATACTTCTCGAAATCGACCTTCGCCAGATGCACCCAGCGCCCCTGACGCATCCAGTTGATGTCGCGCAGCGGCACCTGCGGCTCGGCCAGATACGCGGCACCGTTCTCGCCCATGTCGGACAGCCACTTCGCGCGTTGCGGGATGTGGCTGGTGAGCGGCTCGCCGCGCAGGCTGGCGAGGATGTTGCCGACCGCAGTCTCTGCTTCTTTCTGGATCGAGTACACCGACTCCGGCGCGCCGACCGGCACCGGCGTGCGCTCGACGACGCCGTGCGCAGCGCATACGCCGATGGCAAACACATTGGGGTGGTGCGGATGACGCAGGTACTCGTCGACGACGACCAGCCCGCGCTGATCGACGAGTTCCGCGCAGGCGCGTACCCCGGCAACCCCGCGGAAGGCGGGCCAGTACACCGAGTAGGCGAATGGCAGCACATGTTCCGCGCGCGGGTTGCCGGCGGCGTCGAGCTCGGTGACGCGCACCGCGCCGGCGTCGATGCGTTCGGTACGCGCGTTGCAGATGATGCGGATGTCGTTGTCGGCGAGCGCTGCTGCGACCGCTTCGCGGCTCGCGCCGTCGCCGCCCAGTCCGAGATGGCCCGGCCAGGGTTCCGGCGTCACCAGGGTGATCGGCGCACGGCCGCGGATGTTGCGGCGTTTGAGGTCGGCATCGGCGAGGAATGCGTACTCGTAGACCGGCCCGAGAATGCTCGAACCCTGCACCGCACCGACCACGACCGGCCCCGGGTGCTTGACGAATTCGCGCCACGCGGCGTGTGCGCGAACCGCCTCGTCGATGTGGATGACCGAATGCGTATGGGCCGCAAGGCCGGGAATCTCGTCATACGCGCCTTCGACACCGGTGGCGATCAGCAGCGCGTCGTAGTAGAGCGTCTGGCCGTTCTGCAGATCGACCTGCGTGATGTCCGGGTGGATGTTGGTGACGCCGCTGGCAACGAAGCGGATGCCGCGCGCTTCGAGGTAGGGCGCAATCGGAAACGCGATGTCGGCGCGATCGCGCCAGCCCATCGCGATCCACGGATTGGACGGGACGAAGTGGAAATAGTCCTTGTCGGACACGACGGTCACTTCATCCTTTGGACCGAGCCGCGACTTCAGCGCGTAGGCTGCGGGCACGCCGGCGATGCCGGCACCGAGAATCACAACGTGGGTCATTTTTCAGTCTCCTAAATCGGTTGGGGCCTGGACCTTGCTCTGCGGTCCATTTGCGAGCCGGTGCGCGCTGCAGGCCATGTCGGGGATGCCGTCAGGCCCGCGGCCGCACGATCTGCCAGGCGCGTGCTGCATAGCTGGTTGCCGCGAAGCCGCTCCACACATGCACCAGACGCGTGAAGGGAAAAACCAGAAAGATCGTCATGCCGAGAACGAGGTGGGTCTTGAAGATCCAGCCCGCGCCGTCCAGCAGGTCGACCGCACCACCGCGAAAGGTGACGATGCGCTGCGCCCACTCGGCGAGGCGCAGCATCATGCTGCCGTCCAGATGCTGGGCGGAAAGCGGAATCGTCGCCAGGCCCAGGAGGAGCTGCAGCCACAAGAGGACGAGGATGAGGATGTCGCTGAACCGGGACGTGGCACGGATGCGCGGCTCGGTGAGCCGCCGGTGCAGCAGCAGCGAAATGCCGATGAACGCCAGAAGTCCGGCGATGCCGCCCGAGACCATGGCCAGCAGCTGCTTGGCACCTGCGCCGATGAAGGGTTCGTAGACGGCGTGTGGCGTGAGCATGCCGAAGAAATGGCCGAAGAACAGGAACAGCACGCCGAGATGGAACAGGTTGCTGCCGAGCCGCAACTGCCCGCGGCGCAGCAGCTGCGAGGAGTCGCTCTTCCAGGTGTACTGCTCGCGGTCGAAGCGGATCAGGCTGCCGAGAAAGAAGATCGTCAGGGCAATGTACGGGTAGATGCCGAACAGGAAATTCTGTGAGTAGTCCATTTTGCGATCCTCCTCGATCAAAGACTGTGGTCGGTCGTCCTGGCGCGTGGCGAGGGAACCGGGACGAAGGCGATGTGGGATGCGGGTTTGAGCAGGGGTTCGACGCCGTCGACGGTTGGCCCGAATTGCGCCAGGGCCTCGTCCATGTCACGTACCGGCGGTTCGACGAGGTCCTGCGCGGCGACCGGCGAGAGCGCTTCGAGGGCGCGAAACACGGTCGCGTAGGGGCTGCCGTTGCGCTCCAGCTTGCGGCCGATGGCGGCGAGCACGTGGATCGCATCGCCCAGCAGCACGCGCGCCGCGTCATCGGGAATCAGCGACAGGAATTCCAGGAAGAGCGGCACATAATCGGGCAGCTCGGCTGCGGAAGCGTCGAAGTCGTACTTCCAGTATTCCTTCAGGAGATCGATCATCGCCGCGCCGCGATCGCGCGACTCGCCATGGACGTGCTCGAAGAGGTGCAGCGAGTGGGACGGATTGCGGTCGAAGGTGGCGACATAGATTTCCTCCAGTTCGATCTGCGGCAGGCGTTTGAATACCGAGAACAGGGGGAACAGCCTGTCGGCCGCGCGACCGTTGACCGCAGCCTCGGCGACGAGCGCCGCTTCCAGCTCGGGCAACGCGGCGACCCATTCCGCTTGCGGGTAACTGAGGAGGATGGAGAAGACCTTGAAGGTGCGCATGTCGATGGGCTCCTATCCGGTGATTTTTCTGACGCGCAACTGCGACAGGTCGACGGGGACGGCATTCTTGCGGTTGCCGAACAGGCTGGGCCTGGAGACGCCGTCGGAGCAGCCATTGCCGAAGGTGAAGCCGCAGCTCGCCTTTTCCTCGAAGGTGTTGAGTGTTTCCTCGCGGTGGGTGCTGGGAACGACGAAACGGTCCTCGTAGTTGGCGATCGCCAGGTAGCGGTACATCTCGTCGGCCTGCGCGCTGGAGAGCCCCACCTGATCGAGGGCGGCGGTGTTGCCGCGTCCCTCCACCGATTTGCCGCGCATGTAGGCGCGCATGGCGAGCAGGCGGTCGAGCGCGCTGATGATCGGCGCCTCCTTGCCGCCGGTAAGCAGGTTGGCGAGATAACGCACCGGGATGCGCAGCGACGCGGTGTCGGGAATGATGCCGTTCATCCCCATCCTGCCGGACTCCGCAGCGGACTGGATGGGCGAGAGTGGCGGCACGTACCACACCATCGGCAGCGTGCGGTATTCGGGATGCAGCGGAAAGGCGATCTTCCAGTCGATCGCCATCTTGTATACCGGCGAGCGGGCGGCGGCGTCGAGCCAGGCTTCCGGGATTCCCTCGGCGCGCGCAGCGGCGATCACCGCGGGGTCGGACGGGTCGAGGAAGATTTTGAGTTGCGCCTCGTAGAGTTCCTTCTCGTCGGCGATGCTCGCCGTTTCCGCGATGCGGTCAGCGTCGTAGAGAATCACGCCGAGATAGCGGATGCGCCCGACGCAGGACTCGGAGCACACGGTGGGCTGGCCGGCCTCGATGCGCGGATAGCAGAAGATGCACTTCTCGGCCTTGCCGCTTTTCCAGTTGTAGTAGATCTTCTTGTACGGGCAGCCGGAAATGCACATCCGCCAGCCGCGGCACTTGTCCTGGTCGACGAGCACGATGCCGTCTTCCTCGCGCTTGTAGATCGAACCCGAGGGGCAGGACGCGACGCACGTCGGGTTGAGGCAGTGCTCGCACAGGCGCGGCAGGTACATGAGGAACGTGTTCTCGAACGTGGCATACATCTCCTTCTGTACGTCGTCGAAACACTTGTCGCGGCCGCGTGAGGCGAATTCGCCGCCGAGGTCGTCCTCCCAGTTGGGTCCCCAGTGAATCTTGTCCATCTTTTCCCCGGTGATGGCGGAAACCGGGCGCGCGGTCGGTGGCGTCTGCGACAGCGGTGCCTTCTGGAGGTGCTCGTAGTCGTAGGTGAAGGGCTCGTAGTAGTCGTCGATCTCCGGCAGGTTGGGATTGGCGAAAATGTTGGCGAGGATCTTCAGCTTGCTGCCCTGGCGCGGTTCGATCCTGCCGTCCTCCTTGCGCCGCCAGCCGCCATTCCATACGTCCTGGTTTTCCCACTGCTTGGGATAGCCGATGCCGGGCTTCGACTCGACGTTGTTGAACCACGCGTACTCCATGCCCTCGCGCGATGTCCAGACGTTCTTGCAGGTGATCGAACAGGTGTGGCAGCCGATGCACTTGTCCAGATTCAGCACCATTGCGATTTGTGCGCGAACTTTCATGTCCTACTCCTTGCCATGGGGAGGCAGGCCGCCTCCCGTGCGTTGTAAAAAGGCCCACGCCGATGGCGGTGTGGGCAAGGGTGGGGAGACGCCCACCATGGAAGCCTCAGCGTTCGACACGTGGTCCCTCCATCCAGTCCACGTGTTTCATTTTGCGAACGATCACGTATTCATCCCGGTTCGAACCCACGGTGCCGTAGTAGTTGAATCCGTAGGCCTGTTGCGCGTAGCCGCCGATCATGTGCGTGGGCTTGGTGATGGTGCGCGTGACCGAGTTGTGGATGCCGCCGCGGAATCCGCTCACTTCCGCGCCCGGCACGTTGATGATCTTTTCCTGGGCGTGATACATGAGGCACATGCCGCGCGGCACCCGCTGGCTGACGACGACGCGCGCGGTGAGCGTGCCGTTGACGTTGAACACCTCGACCCAGTCGTTGTCGACCAGCCCCGCTTCCTTGGCTTCGGACTCGGACACCCAGACGTGGGGCCCGCCGCGCGACAGCGTCAGCATGCGCAGGTTGTCGGTGTAGGTGCTGTGGATGCCCCACTTCTGGTGCGGGGTGATCCAGTTGAGCACCAGCTCGTGGTGGCCGTTCGGATGTCTGCCCAGCATCGGCGCAATCGTCTTGGTGTCGACCGGCGGCTTGTAGACGACGAGGCCCTCGCCGAAGTCCAGCATCCAGCGGTGGTCCTGGTAGAACTGCTGGCGGCCGGTGAGGGTGCGCCAGGGGATCAGCTCGTGGACGTTGGTGTAGCCGGCGTTGTAGGACACGTGCTCGGATTCCAGCCCGGACCAGGTCGGCGAGGAGATGATCTTGCGCGGTTGCGCCTGGATGTCGCGGAAGCGGATCTTGTCATCCTCGCGCGGGATCGCCAGATGGCTGTGGTCGCGGCCGGTGATCTTCGACAGCGCATCCCATGCCTTGACCGCGACCTGGCCGTTGGTTTCCGGCGCGAGCATGAGGATGGTCTCGCAGGCGTCGATCGCCGATTCGATTTTCGGCAGCCCTTTGCTGATGCCCTCCTCCGTGACGGTGTAGTTGAGTTCCGCGAGCTGCTTCACCTCGCTCTCGGTGTTCCACGAAATGCCCTTGCCGCCATTGCCGATCTTGCTCATGAGCGGCCCGAGCGACGTGAACTGCTTGTAGACGTCGCCGTACTCCCGCGTGACCACGGTCATGCTCGGCATCGTCTTGCCCGGAACGGGGTCGACTTCACCCTTCTTCCAGTCGCGCACGGCGAGGCTCTGGCCGAGTTCGGAAGGTGTGTCATGCAGCAGCGGTGTGAGCACCAGGTCCTGTTGCGTACCCAGATGTGTCGCCGCCAGTTCCGAGAACTTCTTCGCGATGGCCTTGTAGATTTCCCAGTCGGACTTCGATTCCCACAAGGGCTGCACGGCCTCGCTCAGCGGGTGGATGAAAGGGTGCATGTCCGACGTGTTGAGGTCGTCTTTCTCATACCAGGTGGCCGATGGCAGCACGATGTCGGAATACAGGCAGGTGGTGGACATGCGAAAGTCGAGCGTCACCAGAAGATCGAGCTTGCCTTCCGCACCCTTGTCGTGCCAGACGACCTCCTTGGGCTTGGCTTCGCCCAGTTGCCCGAGGTCGGGACCGAGGACCGCGTTCTGCGTACCGAGCAGGTACTTTAGGAAATATTCATGCCCCTTGCCCGACGAGCCCAGCAGGTTGGAGCGCCAGACGAAAAGGTTGCGCGGGAAGTTCCTGGGGTCGTCCGGGTCCTCGCAGGCGAAGCGGATCGCGCCGCTTTTCAACTGCTCGACCGTGTATTGGACCGGGTCCATGTTCGCGGCTTGCGCGGCCTTGACGATGTCCAGCGGATTGGTATCGAGCTGCGGTGCGGATGGCAGCCAGCCCATGCGTTCGGCGCGCACGTTGAAGTCGATCAGGCGATAGTCTGCGACCTGCGCGGTCGCAGTCGGGGAGAGGATTTCCGACACCGCGAGTTTCTCGTGGCGCCACTGGCTGGTGTGGTTGTAGAAGAACGACGTGCCGTTCATCTGTCGTGCCGGGCGATGCCAGTCGAGCGCGAAAGCGAGCGGTGTCCAGCCGGTCTGCGGGCGCAGCTTTTCCTGGCCGACGTAATGCGCCCAGCCGCCGCCGGACTGCCCGATGCAGCCGCACATCATCAGCATGTTGATGATGCCGCGGTAGATCATGTCGTTGTGGTACCAGTGGTTCAACGCCGCACCGAGGATGACCATCGACTTGCCGTGGGTCGCGTCGGCGTTGGCCGCGAATTCGCGCGCCACGGTGATGATGTCGGCGCGCGGCACGCCCGTGTGCTTTTCCGCCCAGGCCGGGGTGTAGGGCAGGTCGACGTCATAGCTGCTCGCGACGTTGGCGTCGCCGAGCCCGCGATCGACGCCGTAATTGGCGAGCGTGAGGTCGTACACCGTGGCGATGCGCACATCCTGTCCGCCAATGCTGATCACCTTCACCGGCAGCTTGCGTACCAGAACGGACTCGTGGTCGTCGCCGCCGAAGTAGGGCAGGGCGACGTCGGCGATGGCGTCGTGGTTGCCGAGGAGCGAGAGCTGCGGCTTGATCTCTTTGCCGGAGTAGTTGTCGCGCATCTCCAGGTTCCAGCACCCGGACTGCCCCCAGCGGAAGCCGATGGAGCCGTTGGGCGCGACGAGGTAACCGGTGTTCTCGTCATAGACCACGGTCTTCCAGTCGGGGTTGTTGTCCTGGCCGAGATTTCCGGAAAGGTCCGAGGCGCGCAGATAGCGGTCGGCGACGAGCTTGCCGTCGTGCTCGCGGAGCATCACCAGCATCGGCAGATCGGTGTACTGGCGGCAGTAGCCGTCGAAGTACGCACTCTTGCCCTGGTTGTGGAACTCGCTGAGGATGACGTGGCCCATCGCCAGCGCGAGCGCAGCGTCGGTGCCCTGTTTGGGCGCCAGCCAGATGTCGCCGAACTTGACCATTTCGCCGAAATCGCTCGATACGGCGACGGTCTTGGTGCCCTTGTAGCGCACCTCGGTATAGAAGTGCGCGTCCGGGGTGCGGGTCTGCGGCACGTTCGAGCCCCAAACCATCAGGTAGGTCGAGTTGTACCAGTCGGCCGATTCGGGGACGTCGGTCTGCTCGCCCCAGACCTGCGGGGAGGACGGCGGCAGATCGCAATACCAGTCATAGAACGACAGCGGCGTGCCGCCGATCAACGACAGGTAGCGCGACCCGGCGGCATAGCTGACCATGGACATGGCGGGAATCGGCGAGAAGCCCGCGACGCGGTCCGGGCCGAAGGCCTTGATGGTGAAGACATTCGCCGCGGCGATGATTTCCGTTACCTCGTCCCAGCGGGCACGCACGAAGCCGCCCTGGCCGCGCACGGCCTTGTACTGGGCCGCCTTTTCGGGATTCTGGGTGATCGCCTTCCAGGCCTCGACCGGGTCCAGGGTCTTTCTCGCCTCGCGCCATAGCGCCATCAGCCGGCCGCGGATTAGCGGGTACTTGACACGCTGCGCGGAGTACACGTACCAGGAGTACGAGGCGCCGCGCGGACAGCCGCGCGGTTCGTGGTTGGGGAGGTCGGGGCGCGTGCGCGGATAGTCGGTTTGCTGGACTTCCCAGGTGATGAGGCCGTTCTTGACGAAGATCCGCCAGCTGCACGATCCGGTGCAGTTCACGCCGTGTGTCGAGCGCACGACCTTGTCGTGCTGCCAGCGGCTGCGGTAGGCGTTTTCCCAACTGCGGTCTTCGTTGCTGACCACGCCGTGGCCGTCCGAAAATTCGGAAACCGTCTTCTTGAAGAACGTCAGGCGGTCGAGGAAGTGACTCATTGTGTGGCTCCTTGCAGGGTTTGTTCCGTGCTCACGGGTTCTTGACGTAGGCGTTCTTGCGCAGATAGAACCACCAGTTCAGCACCAGGCAGACGGCGTAGAAGACCGCGAATCCATACATCGCGTATTCCGGTGTTCCGGCCTTGATCTGGCCCTTGATCACTTCGGGCGCGATGAACGAGCCGTAGGCGGCGACTGCCGAGGTCCAGCCGAGCACCGGCCCCGCCTGCACGCGGTCGAAGATCACGCCGACGGTGCGGAAGGTGGAGCCGTTGCCCAGGCCGGTCGCCGCGAACAGGACGACGAACACCCACAGGAACTGGCTGAAATAGACTTCCGGGGTGGCCGAGTGATAGGCCTGGAGCATGATCCAGCCGGCGTAGGCGGACGCGACCACCATGATCGCCGAGATGACCTGGGTGACGATCGAGCCGCCGACCTTGTCGGAAATCCAGCCGCCCACGGGGCGGATCAGTGCGCCGACGAATGGCCCGATCCAGGCATAGGTGAGGGCGGACGGTGCGTGCGGGTTCTTGGCATGGTGCCAGACGCCGGTCGCGGCATCGAGGGTGTGGGTTTCGCCAAAGATCACCGTGATCGACAGCGGCAGGGCCATCGAGAAACCGATGAACGAGCCGAAGGTGACGAGGTAGAGCGCGGTCATCGACCAGGTGTGCTTGTTCCTGAAGATCTCGAACTGCTTGGCGATGTTCCCTTTCATTTCGCCAAACGCGGCGAGCTTCATCACCACTAGTGTCGCGATCATGATGAGCGGCAGCGCGACCCACATGTTGAGGAGCCCAAGGCCGGTCGGGGCCGGCAGATAGAAATACAGCCCGACCATCGAGGTCAGCAGCGCCAGGCCGTACAGCCACAGGATCTTGGCAAACGCCATGATCGTCGAGCCGAGGTTGGGCGTCACGGTCAACAGATTGTTCATGCCGAAAAAGCTCAGGAAGGCGAGCGGAACGAGGAACAGCAGCCACACGAAGCCGGCGTTCTGGATCCAGGTGGGCGTGCCGGCCGGAATCTTGCCGAGGATCCAGCCCGAGTCCTTGACCAACGTCATGGGCTCTCCACCCAGTGCGCCGAAGAGTCCCACCGTCATGACCAGAGGAATCAGCACCTGCATGGTGGTGACGCCGAAGTTGCCGAGCCCGGCGTTGATTCCGAGCGCGGTGCCTTGCAGGCGCTTGGGGAAGAAGGTGCTGATGTTGGACATCGAGCAGGCGAAGTTGCCGCCGCCGATGCCGGACAGGAGCGCGAGCAGTTGGAACACCCATAGCGGCGTCTGCTTGTCCTGCAGGGCAATGCCGGTGCCGATGGCGGGAAGCATGAGCAGCGCGGTAGTGAGGAAGATGGTGTTGCGCCCACCGGCGATGCGGATGAAGAACGACGCCGGGATGCGCAGCGTCGCGCCTGCGAGCCCGGAGATGGCGGTGAGGGTGAACATCTCGTCCTTCGTGAAAGGAAAGCCGAGATTGAGCATCTGCACGGTGATGATCCCCCACATCAGCCAGATGGCGAACGCATTCAGCAGACTGGGGACCGATATCCACAGGTTGCGATAGGCGATCCGCTTGCCGGTCGTTTCCCAGAAGGTCGGGTCTTCCGGTTCCCATTTTTCGATATTGATGGACATGCGCTATCCCTTTCGTCAGTGTGCAAACAACCCGTCCCGGGCACCGCGCCGCGGGTCACTCCATGAGGTCCGGCCGCAGCGCGCGCTGGTGCTCGCGCGCCGCGTCCATCGGACGCACTTCCGCCCAGTACATCCACATCAGCGATACCCAGACGATGCCGAACATGAGCATGAAGGCCGACGAGCGGATGCCGGTGAGATCGACCAGGGCGCCGAACAGGATGGGCATCAGGAAGCCGCCCAGGCCGCCAGCGAGGCCGACGATCCCGGAAATGACGCCGATGTTCTTCGGGTAGTCGTCGGAGATGTACTTGAAGACGGAGGCTTTGCCGATGGCGAACACGACGCCGAGCGTGAAGAGGATGACGGTGAACACCGTGGCATCGAGACCGAAATGGAAGGTCACGGGACCGCGCACGGTCTTGATGGTGATGTCGCTTTGCGGATACGAGAGGAAGAACAGGCACAGCAGCGAAATCCACAATACCCACCAGGTGACCGTGTGCGCGCCGAACCGGTCGGAGAACCAGCCGCCGATTGCACGCAATATGCCGCCGGGAATGCTGAACGCCGCGGCGAGCAGGGCTGCGGTCTTGAGGTCGAAGCCGTATTCGCTGACGTAATACTTCGTCATCCACAAGGCCAGCGCGACATAGCCGCCAAACACGATCGAGTAGTACTGGCTGTAGCGCCAGACCTTCGGATCTTTCAGTGCCGCGAGCTGTTCGCGGAGGGTGACATGCTTGCCGACCTTATGGCTCGGCTCGCTGTAGGTGAAGAACCAGAAGACGATGGCGGTGACCAGCATCAGCACCGCGTACACCCGGGGAACCATCGTCCAGCCGTAGCCGACGACGATGACCGGAGCGAGGAGTTTGGTCAGCGCGGCGCCGGTGTTGCCGGCCCCGAAGATGCCCATGGCCAGGCCCTGGCGCTGCTTGGGAAACCAGCGTGCGACGTAAGCGATGCCGACCGTGAATGAGCCGCCCGCCAGGCCGACGAAGAGATCGATGACGAGAAAATGCCAGAACTCGGTCGCATAGGAAATCAGCCAGATGGGAACGACGGTCGCCAGCATGAGGACGAAGAACACGATGCGCCCGCCGAACTTGTCGGTCCACATGCCGAGCGGCAGCCGGATCAGCGAGCCGGTCAGGACCGGCGTGGCGACCAGAATGCCGAACTGGGTTTCGTTCAGGCCCAGTTGCTGCTTGATGGGAACGCCGATGACGGCGAACATCATCCACACCATGAAGCAGACGGTGAACGCCAGCGTGCTCATGATGAGGACCGACCAGGCCCGGTATTCTTGATTTGCCATGTGTCACCCCGTCGTCGTTTCCGACGCATTAAAAAGACTACGGGATGTGTTTTACGCGTTATGTGACCCGTGTGCCAGTGGCCCGGCGGGCGGGAAAATGCGCCTCGCTACCTCTTTTGGGGTACAGGGGATAAGCGACAAGCGATTGTTATTGAACGATTTTGCCATCGGCCGTGGGGGCGACGCGGTACGTTGGGCGAAGAAGAGGTATACCCTCCGCGTCGGTGCGAGGCGCGCCGGGCGTATTACCATTGCAGCGATCGAAGGGCGAAAAGGAATGAACCGTTTGCTGTGGAGCAGGTTGCAGAATTCGCTGTTGTGGCGGCTGGGGGGCATGTTCGCTGCGATCACCGTGCTCGCGGTCGCCAGCATGTCCACGTCATGGATGGTTGCCGAAACCACGCAGGGCAGCGGCAAAGCGATCAACCTTGCCGGCAGCCTGCGCATGCAGAGCTGGCGCATGGCCGCGCTGTACCAGCGCGGCCTGCTGGCCGGCAAGCCGGAGTACCGGCAAAGCCTCGAACAGGCGATTGCGCGTTTCGAGAGCGATCTGCACGCCAGCGCCATCGTCGCCGTGCTGCCCGCCGACGAGACCGCGCCACTCCGGCAGGTGTACCGCCAGGTTGAAGCCAGCTGGCGCGACGAGATCAAGCCCGGCTTGCGCAGCGCGCCGTCCGCCCCCGATGGTGCTGCGGTGCTGGACCGGATTCCCGAATTCGTTGCGCGCATCAACAACCTGGTGAAACAGATCGAGGATGCGGCCGAAGCGAAGATTCTCGTCATGCGCGTGATTCTGGGTGTGGCGGTGATCGCCACGCTGCTGGTGGTGATGCTCTCCGTCTATCTCGTCAACCACATCCTGGTGCACCCGCTGCGCGAATTGCTGCGCATGACCGACGAGATCGGGCGCGGCAATCTGGCCGTGCGCACGGCGTTGACCGGGGAAGACGAGATCGGCCGACTGGGGCAGGCGTTCAACCTGATGGCCGAGGACTTGTCCAAGCTGTACCACGGGCTGGAGACGCGGGTGGCGGAAAAAACCGCCGAACTCACGATTGCCAATCGCTCGCTGGAACTCCTGTATCACTCGATCGCGCGGCTCTACAACGGCCCGGTCGCGCCCGGCACTTACACCATCCTGCTCAAGGATTTGGAAAATCTCCTCGGGCTTGGTCACGGCCTGGCGTGCCTGACCGAAACGGGGGGCCAGGAGGCCCACGTCATCGCCAGTACCCTCGTGCCCGAAGCGGGCGACGTCGACGTGTGCGGGCTCATGAACTGTGCGGCGTGCCTCGCGGTCGGGGAAACGACGCTGCGCCCCATCGCTGGCGGCGCGCGGCTGCTTGCGGTGCCGCTTCGGGATACGGAACGGACCTATGGCATCCTGCAGATGGCCGTGCCGGAGGGCCGCGTGCTGGAACCGTGGCAGACCCAGCTCCTGGAGGCGCTGGCGCGCCATATCGGCATCGCGATCGGCACGGCGCGCCGCACCGAGCAGAGCCGGCGCCTGGCCTTGCTGGAAGAACGCGCGGCGATCGCGCGCGAGCTGCACGACTCGCTTGCGCAGTCGCTCGCGTACATGAAAATCCAGGTCAGCCGTCTCAAACCCTGGGTGGACCGCAGCGGCGACGAGGCCGCGCAGATCCTTGGCGAGCTGCGTGAAGGACTGAACAGCGCCTACCGGCAATTGCGCGAGCTTTTGACCACCTTCAGGCTGCGCATCGAAGGCGAGGGGCTTGCCGCGATGCTCGAAAAGACCGTGGCCGAATTTTCCGCGCGCGGCGGCATTCCGATCGCGCTCGACATCCAGCTCGCCGGCTGCCGGCTGACCGCGAACGAGGAAATCCATACCCTGCAGATCGTTCGCGAAGCGCTTTCCAACGTCCTCAACCACGCGCACGCGCAGCATGCGCGGGTCGAGGTGCATTGCGGCGGCGATGGTGCGGTGAGCGCGCTGATCGAGGACGACGGCATCGGAATCCGTAAAATGGCCGGCATGCACCACTACGGCATGGCCATCATGGAAGAACGCGCGCGTCACCTGGCCGGAACGCTCGCCATCGAGCGTCCGGCGACGGCCGGAACCCGTGTCACCCTGCGCTTCGTTCCGGCCAGCCGGCGGACGGACGGCGCCTTCCAGCAGACATCCCGCCAGGCGACCCCATGAACACAACCGAAGACGTG
>Ga0272446_1005627_pt1 | contig 13647 bp, 11 predicted proteins | sample YNPCB0061_FD_194587 | JGI IMG/M metagenome (GOLD analysis project Ga0272446, IMG submission 194587) | Hot spring microbial mat communities from Yellowstone National Park, WY, United States - YNP-CB-006-1 | ecosystem: Environmental > Aquatic > Thermal springs > Hot (42-90C) > Sediment | place...
CACGTCACCGGCTGAGGCGCCCTGGCGGCCGGCGAGCGCGCCGCAGCGGGGTGGCGCCGTGCGGCGGGGTTTGTATAGTCCGCCGCGTGCCCCCGTGGCGGAATGGCAGACGCGGACGACTCAAAAAGCGTTTTGTTTTCCTGGCTGGCATGCTCGCGACGAATTGAAAAAAGTGTTTGGCGCCAGTAGGTTGCTTGGGTGGCTGGAGTACTGCAGCACCAGCTGCGAAAGAGGCTAGGTGCACAATAGGTGTTGCGCGCGCGGAAGCGCAGGGCGGCAATATCGCGGGCGTGGCGGAATTGGCAGACGCGCCGGATTCAAAATCCGGTTCTGGCAACAGAGTGTCGGTTCGACCCCGACCGCCCGCACCAGACCCTTCCGCTATAGCGCGGAACCTTTAGCGAGAGGCTCGTCGCGTGGCAGTCGCTTCTCGAAAATCGCCACTTGTGAGGCTTGGCACCAAACGCGACCTGAACGGGGCGCTGCTCGGCGCCGAGACATCGCGGACGGACTGCGTCACGACGCCCGAGCGCTCACTGCTGATGTCCCGCATTCGAGCGAAGGATACGGCTCCCGAGCTTGCCGTGCGACGCTTGGTGCACGCCTGGGGACTGCGGTTCCGTCTACACCGGCGGGAGCTGCCGGGTTGTCCCGACATGGTGTTTCCACGCCTTCGGAAGGCGATCCTGGTCCATGGGTGCTTCTGGCACCACCACCACGATCCAACGTGCCGGAATGCCGTGCTGCCGAAAACTCGTGCCGAGTGGTGGCGCGCGAAGCTGCTGAGGAATGTCGAGCGGGACGAGCGAAACCTGCGCGAGCTTCAGAACCTGGGCTGGGACGCGCTGGTGCTCTGGGAGTGCGAGATCCGATCCCGGGGCTTCACGCCGAAGCTTGCGTCGTTTCTCGGCGTGGCGCTGCCCGCCCCTGCACTCGGTGGAGATCCGTCCGCGGAGAGGTCCCCAGGTTCTGGCGACCGGTGAGCGACCTGACGATCGCCTCCATGACGGGCGGCGCGACGCCGTTGCCCAGCAGACGGATGCGGTCCCTGCGTGAGCCGATGCCCTGGAGCGTGTAGTCGTCGTCAAAGCCCATGGCGCGTGCCAGTTCGGGAACCTGGAGCATGCGCAGCCGAGGTTCCGGTCCCTCCCACGTCACGAGGCCGAAGCGGTCGATCGTGGTGATGGTCCTCAGCGGTCGGTCGAGTGTCTGCCAGCCGCCGCTCGCGTCGGACCCGTAGTAGACGATCAGGAATGGAACTCTCGGCCCAAGAGCAGCGATCGCACGCTCGGCACGCTCAAGCGTCGGCGCCGCCCGGCCGGGGCGGTGCAGAGGCTTTGTCGGCCACGTGCCGGGAGGATCAAGGATCTCGGCGACGGTCGGTGCTCGTATGCCGGCAGTTGGCTGGGGAATGACCGGGCGCTCGTCCCGATCACAGAGGACGAACAGCCTCCTGCGTTGCTGAGGAACGCCGAAGTCGCGGGCGTCGAGAGTCAGTGCCTCAGTTGCATATCCGAGGCTCTTTAGGCGGGCCAGCAGCTCATCGTAGCCATTCCAAGCGCGCATCTGGATGACGTTCTCGATGATGATCCAGCGTGGCTTCAGATCCGCAGCGAAGTTGAGGACGAACTTGGCAGTGTTCCTGCTTTGGTGGTTGATGGGCCGGTTGCCTCGAGCCATCGTGTGGTTCGTGCACTCCGGCGATGCCAGCAGCATGTCGATGCGCCCCAGATCGCCGAGGTCACCTGCACCGGTATTGCGTGTCATCTTCATGCGGACAGCGCGCGCGGCGGGGAAGTTGAGGGCATATGCTTCACGCGCGCACGGATCGGCATCCACGCCGCACACGATCTGCGCGCCCGCACGGTAGGCGCCCCAGCTGCTGCCGCCGCCTCCACAGAAGAGATCGAGAACGCGAAGCCTCATGGGCGCGGACATACCAGGTTCCCCGCCCTGCGCCAGGCCAAATCCGTCAGCCGACACCAGGAAGCGCCGCAGGCAGTCAGCGGGAGGCCGGGAATCCGGCTTCCTCGCAACGCTGTCGCACCTTCAGAAGCCTCTCGGCCTGCCAATCCGCCGGGATCTTCCGCGGGATCGCGCAGGCGATCTTCAGGGCCGACTCGTCGTCGGGACTGGCAAGCCGATTCGCACGGGCGAAGTCACGCAACGCGATCCAGAAGGGACCGCCCGCCTCGATGACCTGGGTGACTGCGTGCATGCCATCCGTGACCCGCTGCTTCTCCTGGTCGTCCCGCTTCGCCGCCTTTGCCTCATCCCTGCCAATGAGAAATGCGTCGAAGCCGTCTTCGACGGGCACATCCGTCTCCAGCGCGGTCTTCCGGCAGGCCTGCTGCTTCGCCCATTCCGATATGTTCTGACCGGCCAGAGGCGGTGAACGGAGGACGCGCATCATGATCTCTGCGATCGAGAGAAGCTGACGTTCAAGCGCGGGACCGGCTCCCTGCGCCGCCCAGATCTTCAGGAAGTCGAGTCGCCCACCGCCGGATCGTGCAGCGGCGAGTGCGGAAAGGCGTGCTGCCGTATAGGCCACGACCTGGGCTCGATATCCGCCCTCATACCAGGGCGCCTTCGAGACAAGCGCCTCGGTCGTCCGAAAGAGGATCGTCCTCGCGACCACGCCGCGGTACCAGTCATCACTGTAGGCGTCGCGTTTCGCATCCTCCTTCCAGTCCTTCGTGATGCGCTCGGCGAAGGCTACGAACGCCTTCTCCGCGCCGCGGCATGCCTCGTCCGGCAGGAGATCGAAGCAGCTCTCGACCTTGGCGAGGTCGGTCTTCGTGATCACCTGCGCCCGTGGGTTCTGGCGCAGGAACTGGTCCTTCCGCGCAGGCGTCAGACCGGCCTGATCGTTAAGGTGCTGGCCTCGTGCGCGTTCATAGTACCAGTGCGTCTGGGTTAGCGAGCCACCAACGGCTGGCGCAAGGATACGACGCGAAATCTGTTCCATCCGCTGATGGAAGGGATGGTTGGCAAAGAAGTCGCTCTCGCGGACAGGGTTCTGCGTGTTCGCGAACCGAGAAATCCGTGGGATCAGCACTTCGGCTGCGTCCGGTGCTACGACCGACAGCTTCATCGGGACCGAGACTGAACCGACAGGCAGCTTGCCTTCCCGCCGCAGTGCCGCGAGCGACGCGGTGGTCTGGCCGCCATTGACGACCTGGAGGTCAACGAGACCGGTAAGCAGCGCGGTTCCAGCCGGGCCAGCGACCTTGCGGACTTCCGAGGCCGTCGCTGCGATACCATTGTTGTAGGCGAAGAAACGTCCCGGCTCGTTTGCCAGCGTGGCCGCGATGCCTCGATTGATCTTCCGCGTTCGCCCCAGGAACGTTCGGACGTTGCCTTCCAGCAGGCGGCTGCCATGCTCGATGTAGACGTCTGCAAGGACTTCTCCGGGAATGACGACGAGGTAGGCGTCGTAGTCGTTGCTTCCCACGGCTGCAGGAAGCGCGGGGAGCCCACCGCCCGGGAGGTGGGAGAGATCGACGAACAGGTCATCGCGCACGCTGCGGGCATCGTGGATTCGCTTGAGCCTCGTCACGTCCCAGATCTGGAAAGTCACGGGCACACCGTCCTTGGTTCGATCGCTCTTGATCTCGCGAAGGCGCTCGTTCAACGGCCGATCGGTGAGCACGTGGAGGCGAAGGGCGGATGGCCTCGGGCCTGTCTGGATGCGGCGGGCGAGCGCCCAGAGCGGCCGGCTCTCTTCGATGTTGGCGGTGAGCCATCCCTCGCGGGCCTGCTCGAAAACGCCCAGAAGGCGCCCGAACCCCTGATCCCTGGCCTCCGTCAGGGTTATGGACGGAGGCATCTCCGCCCCGCCATCGCGAAGGGTGACGAAGAGATGCAGCGAGTCGTCGGCCTCATCGAACGCGAACGCGTCCACTTCGAGCTTTCGGCTCCGCTGACCGGAAAGCGCCTCTGCACAGGGTTCTGCATCGGGGATCTCGCCAGCATCGCGCAGGCGCTCGATGACCTCGGCCGTGAATCCGTCCCGCAGACTGGTCTCGTGCGCCTCCGCACGGGCTGTTGCAGACGCAAGGAGATCAGCCCTGAATTCCTCGTCAGTCATGCCATGCCTATCGACGGTTCGGGTGGGCTGGGGAGCATGATCGCGTAGTCAACGTCGATCACGCCGGGTGGAACCGTCGCAGCCGTCAGGCGAGGGAATGTGTGTCCGACGGCGTGTTCCTCGAACCCGATGAGACGGAGGGCGACGGCTTCGTGCGAGCTGTGCTCGTGCCAGCCAAGATGACCGAGGGCTGTTCTGAAAAGTGCGGCCGCCTCCGGCTCGACGTTCAGGAGCGCATCGATCTCGGCAATCAGCCGCGGCGCTGTGACGGCACCGCAGGCGTCCGGCTCGACTCCCTCAGTCCGGACTATGACGAGCGTGAGCGGATCTTCTCCAGCGTCAAGCTGCCCAAGCCCATTGATTCGAACCTGGTCTCCTTGCCCGCCGATCGTCTTGACCTCGATGCGGGAATTGTCAGGGAGCACAAAGTCCTGCGGTGCGCCAAGGGGGCCGCGCCATGCGCCGACTGCAGCAGCGGGCCCCAGCGTTGGCAGCATTCGGTCGCGCAATACGAGAAGCTCGCCGATCAGTCCCCGCAGCGCCGCATCACCGAGCCCGGATGGCTCCTTCTCCATGAGATTTCGCCAGTGAACGAGGCGCTGCACTGCGACCTGCGCAAGATGTGCGTCATGAACGCCCGATCGGGTGCAGCCGATGATATCCGTGCAGAGCGCAGCAAACACGGGCAACAACTGCCGGTCCAGCAGCGTCAGCCGGAGCGCCCACCGGCCATCGCTTCGCTTGCCGTGCTCCACGAGCAGTGATCGCAATGGTCGAACGTCCGGTGGCCGCGTCGTGCAGACCACGACCAGCCCGACCCGCCCAGGTGGCTCGACGTCGGCATAGATGTCATGCGGGTGCGATGCATCGACGCGGGTCTGAGCGGTTGGGCCAGGTCCGCTGCCCAGCGTGCGCCAAAGGTCCTCAATCGACATCATCGTCGTCTTCATCCGGGATGTCGTCACCATCCAGCTCGTCTTCAGGCAGAAGCTCCCGTTGAGCCACCTTGTTCAGCCTGTACTTCACGAGCTGCTGCGGCGAATCAGGGTCGGGCGTGCCGGGGAAGTGCATGCCCAGTGCCGGAAGGAGGAGCCCCTCGCGGTAAGGCTGCTCCGACTTCTCAGGTCCCGAAACCAGAACGCCGCGAAGGAGATAGATCACCAGCAGGGGGTGCGTCATGGCCTCGCGGATATCGTCTTCCTTCGACGTGCGATCCGAAGCGCGAAGTTCGGCAAGAGCTTCCTTGTCGAATGCATGCCGCAGATCAGGACGACCACCCACGCGGGCACTCCTGCCCGACACGAGCAGGGATCCGTCTTCTCGCCCCGCCTTGACCTTGCGGCGTCCTGCCATGACGCCGAGACCGCGGATCGCCTCGATCTCGGTGACCTCTCCCGCGCTTCCCTCACTGGGAAGTGCGATTGTCCAGTGCGCGAGCGGGTCGCCGGCAGCATTCCGTCGCTGCAGGAACTCCGCAATCGCGTCGCCCTGAAAATCGAAGTTCAGTGGATGCACGAGGAATTCCTCAAGCATCGATGCAACGGTTCCCGCTGGGACGTGACGCCAGATGAGTGCACCACCGTGCGGGGAGGTCTGGGCGCTGATGCCGGCATCACTGAGTACGGCGAGGAACTGGCTGAGAACGGCAGCGTTCGTAACGTTGCGACGCTGGTCGGAAAACAGGCGTGAAGACTCGATGCCACGACCCATGAGGGAGATGTCGCGCTGCACGACCACGTCCAGGCCAGTCGCCATCTTGTTTCGTGCTGTGATCAGCAGCGTATCGGGATGCGTGCGCACACGCAGGCCAAACTCCCTCGGCGTAGCCTGCCGTCGCTTCATGCGCGCGAAGTCGCGCTTCAGCTCGCCTGTCGCCTCAGTGACGTGTTCGTACCAGCCACGCGCCTCCTCGCTGAGCCAAAGGCGGCAGAGGTCGGCGTAGCCATCGCGGTAGCCAAACCACCGTCCCATCTGCAGCAGTGTGTCGTAGGCACGGGCGTCGCGGAGGAAGTAGCTCGTACTGAGCCCTTCAAGCGTGAGGCCGCGGGAGAGGCTGTTGCCGCCAACGGCAATCACGCGGACGCCGGGATGCGCGGTCGCGGTGCTGTAGTCGAGGCTCTTCGCGCCCGTGCTCTGATTGACCGGTTGAACACGGATCGGGGCGATGGCCTCGAGCAGAACCTTCAGTACCTCGGGCCATGATTCGTCCAGTTCCGCGAACTCTTCCGCATAGGCCTTCGCAAGCGCCGCGACCTCTGGCGATCGTTCCGCAGCCTTGCCTGGATCAAGCGCGCCATGCAGGCGGACGGCACGACGGATATCCTCGAGTTCAAGATGCAGCGCATCTGCGATCCGGTTCTGCACATCGGTGAAGCGCGAGACGTTGACGAGCATAGATCGATGGATGCCGCCACCTTTGCCCGGCTCACCTCGGCTCGCACGGAGATCACGGATGGCGCAGGTCAGGAGGAAGCATCTGAGCGCATGCAGAAGGGAAGCAGGCAGCGCTCCTGGCTCGTGATCCTTCCGGTGGCCGGGAGGGAGCCAGTCTGCTGCATCCTCGATCGTGCGCAGGGTCGAATCCGTGTCTTCGCCGACCGCGCCATCCTCGACCCGGCTTCCGCCAAAGAGGCGATCCATGCCGACATAATTGTCCGGGGGGCGCAGGACGTGGATGAAATCGCGCGGGAAAAGATCGTCGCCGATCATCTCATCGGTCGAGGAAGGGTCGATGAAGATGTTGGCGAACGGCGTCGCGGTGAACCCGACGTAGCTAGAGCGTTCAAACAGGCCCAGCAGATCACGGATCGCCTTGTTGATCGCCGTTGTCTCGTTGGGATCCTTCTTCGTGTTGATGGAGGCATTGTCGGCCTCGTCATCGATGAGAAGCATGGGGAGGTCGATCCGGCCGCGCCTGTCCGCATTGCGGGCGCGGAGCCAGTTTGCGAGACGCTCGAGAACGGCCTTGTTCTTCTTCGTGACGACAAGCACGGGTTCGTTCAGCGCGTTGAGCGCAATGTTGAGTGCGGACGCGGCATTCTTGCGGAAATCGTGCTCGCGTGAGGTGAACACCACGCCGTCACGGCGCCCGTCGATCAATCCGACGCCGATGTGCCGCTTGTGGCGCAGCTTGGCGCTGCCAAGGAAGTCGCTGCTGTCGAAGCCGATGAACGCCGCATCGAGGCGTTCCTGGGTCTGCCGCCGCACGTTCTCGAGCACGCCCGTCAGCAGGATGGCCATCCGGTAGCCGGCGTCCGCGGCCTTGCAGAGAAGTGCGGCATAGGTCGCCGTCTTTCCCGACTGCACGTCGCCCATCACGAGGCCACGCCGCTTCCAGCCCCTGACGTCAGCCGGATTGCCCAGGAGGTCGAGGAGTTCATCGGTGGCGCGATCGAGGGTGGCCGTGACCAGCGGCGGCCAGCCGTTCCCGATCAGGAACTCGCGGTAGCGCGTCCAGTAGAATGGGTCGATCTCAGCACGCCTTGCGTCCAGCCAGGGAACGTGGTCGTCGTCCGCTGTAAGCGTTTCGCCGCGATCCATGCGGATGGCGAAGCGCGCATGGATCAGTTTTCGCGCTTCGTCGATCACTCCGGCAGACAGTTGAAAGGCCACGGCCATACGCGCCAGAAAATCGCCGATCTGCGCTTCCGTCGGTGGCGGTTCCTTCGGCAGGGCGCGCGCAGCCATCGCGGCGAGGCTCTCCGGCGTTGCGTCGATCATGCCGCGAACTCCTTCAGGATGCGCCGGGCAGCATCCGGATTCCGATTGAACGGGTCCGTCGCTACGAGACCGGCGAGGATTGCGCGAACCATGTCTGGCTGATCCCGAAAGGCGCCGACCATGCGTGCTGCCAAGCTGCGGAGTTCATCCTCGGTGGGGAGGTCCGGCTCGGCAACGGGGAGGTCGTTGCTGATGTGCAGATGGATCTCGTGCGCTGGCAGCGATTCCTCGAGCAGCTTCAGGAGTCGACCAAGGTCCCCGTCCGAGATGCGATCGGAAAGCAATGCCCTGACGAGTGGATGGTCGCGATTGACGAGCCATGATGCTGCGCCGTCGCGGCCGTCATGACGCCGCCAGAGCGGTACGCGCTCAGCGTCGGTCGATGGGGTGCCCTTGTGCGTATAGACGCGTCGGCTTCGGACGGTCACGTCACCCACGATCCTGCGGAGGTGGGGCCGCAGGGCCGCTGGCGGCTCGGCGCTCGCCTTCCGGATGTCGACCTTCCAGATATGGTCGAGCGCAACCGGCACGTCGACGCGGACGCGGGCAAGCCTGACGAGTTCATCAGCCGGGACGATACGGAACCACCCGCCGGGCACGACCAGTCGGCCGCCTCGGTAGATGTAGAAGCCGTGTGCCGTCCTGAGCGTATCCCGTCCGCCCGCCCTCTCGATCTCAGTGGGCTTGAGCCGCGAGGGAAAGGGCAGGACGAAGGGCGAGACCCACACTGCTTCGCCGTCGACCTCGAACTTCTCGGCATGCAGGGACTGCCCGCGCGCATGGCCTTCCAGGAAGGGGTCCATCTTTGGCAGTGGCCGTCCATTGAGCGTGATCAGGAACGGGCCGAAGATCTCGCCCGCGATAAATCGGTGGAATGTCAGCGCGAGATGATCCGCGGCGTCTTCCATGAGCCGATCGAACGCCCGGCCGGCATCCGGACCGCTTGCGGCGAGGCGATCAAGGCGCTCCCAGATGACCGCGGTCCCCCTCGATCTGGATCGAAGGACGTTGAGCACTGCGCCAGGGAGCTCAGTCGCAGATGGGCGGTCGAGCCACCACGTCCCGCGGCGTTCGCACTCGTCGATATCCCATCGGGCTACGGAGAGCGCACCCTCTGAAAGGGTTGCAACGGTGAAGCGTCGGCATTGCGACAGTGACGCGGTCTTCAGGCCAAGCCCAAAACGGCCAAGGTCGCTTCCCGATCGGAGCTCCCGCGGGTCACGGCTGCCGAAGCGCATCGCGGCGACAAGGGCCTGTTCGGTCATGCCGTGCCCATCGTCGATCGTCGCGACGTAGCCGCCCTCGGTCTTGTCGAAGTCGATCACCACGTTCCGTGCATCGGCCGCGATGCTGTTGTCGACAAGATCGGCAAGCGCAGCCTGCAACGAATACCCGACAGCCCTCAGCGATTGCATGAGGAGCGGAGCTTCGGGGGGGAGTTCGATGCCGTCCGGTGTCAAAGATGCTATCCGGCCTGAATGGGTGTCATCGTCTGATTACTCGCTCTTCTACCGCAGATTGATGCGGCTCTGCCACATCGACCGGCAAGCATGCAGACGTTTCCTCGCGGTGCTTCGAGTGAACGCCGCGGGACGGCAAGGTCCGCTGTTGTTCTGGCCGGAAACAGGCCTATTTCGTTGGCGTTGTGGCCGGTCCTGCGCGGCTGGGCGTCCAGCTCGACGCGCTCCGTGGCCCGCGCGCGACCGGGATCGGGGTCGGCCGGCGATGGAGGCTGGCCCAGGTGCGGCGACGGCCGGAACACCCCGGGATGATCCCAACCCAATCGGGATCGATGGATCTCCGCGGGCTGATGCTGGCGATCACGGTTGCACGGGCCGGCAGCATCCGCCTGGCGGCACGAACGGCGAGGCTCTCCCCCTCCGTCGTGAGCCGACGGATCAGGGGGCTTGAGGACGAGCTCGGCGTATCGCTGTTCGAGCGGCGACCGTCGGGGATCAGGACGACCGCTGCGGGTGAGCGGTTTCTGCGGGCTGCGCTGCGCATGTTCGCCGAGCTCGAAAGCGCCAAAGGTGCGGCGCGAGCTGCTGGCTCAGGTCTCGTCGGGCAGCTGGTCGTCGGGACCTACTTCTCGGCGTCGATCGGGCGTTTCCGCGACGCGTTGCTGCGGTTCGTGGGGCGGCACCAAGGTGTCGACCTGTCCGTGATCGAGGGCGACCGCGCGCAGCTGTTGGGCGACCTACGTCGCGGCCGAGCGGATGTCGCGATCCTCCTCGGGCCGCATGACGAACCGGGCTTGGACCGCCTGGCGCTCTGGCAGGAGGCCGGGATGGTGGCCTTGCCCGAGCGCCATCCGCTTACCGGCGCCGGCTCGGTCCTCTGGCAGGACCTCGCCGGCGAGACCTTCATCGTCGCCTCCCGCGGCTCTGGACCGGAGGTGCGGGCGATAGTCCAGAGTTTGCTTCCTGACGGGCACACGGCCCGGTTCGCGGCACACGATGTTGGCCGAGAGGGGATGTTCACCCTCGTCGGCGCTGGGTTCGGCGTTGCGGTGCTGGTGGAGTCGGCGTCAGGCGCCTCGTACCCGGGCGTCGTGTTCCGTCCTGTCCGCGACGCGCCCGGGGCGACGATGGTCGAGGTTGCTGCGTACTGGGACCCAAAGCGCGACAACCCGGTGCTGCGCCGATTCCTCTCGCTGCTCCGTGCGCGTCAGGTTGCTGGATCGCGCGACGGCGGAGCAGGCTGACCATTCGGCGGGCGCGGCCGAGGCGCCGACTTGCGTGCAGAGCGGAACCCTCTGTCACTCGCCAGGAACCGCGCCAGCATGGGCGCAACAAGCTTCGTGGGCTCGACCTGCTGGCCCGTTTCGCGCGCGAGCGCTTCTCCGTAGGCGACCAGGTCGCGGTGGAGATCCGCCGGCAATTCCACGGTGAGCTTCACCGGTCGGTCGTCGAGGATCGGGCCGAGCTTCAGCTTCGGCATGGATCAGCCTCCGTAGGGCTCGAGCACGAGGTCGCGGTGGACAATGACGCGCACCGGAAAGCCCGGGCGCACGGTCAGCGTCGGCGGGACGGAGAGCTTCCTTCGGACGATCTCCTCGCCGGCGCGGCCGACGGTGTCCTGGCCGCTCTCGCGGATGGCGCGGGCGATATCGCTCTCGTCGTCGCGGCCGAGGTCCAGGCCGAGGTTCAGCAGCGTTGCCAGGCCCGCCGCCAGGAAGAGCCGTCCCCAGTGGTAGTCGACGCCGTCCTCAAGCCCCGCGTAGCCTGCCTCGTCCGCGCCCGGCATGCGGTCCAGCACGATGGAGCGCCCGCTGGGCAGGATCAGCCGGTTCCAGACGAGCAGGATGCGCCGCTGCCCGAAGCTGATGCGGCTGTCGTAGGCGCCGATCAGGCGCGCTCCCTGCGGGATGAGCAGGTGCCGCCCGGTCGGGCTGTCGAACACGTTCGCCGTGACCTGGGCCGTGATCTGGCCAGGCAGGTCTGAGCGGAGACCGGTGAGGAGTGCCGCGGAGATGACGCTGCCGGCCTGAATGACGAAGGGGCTCGCGGGCGCCTGGAGCCGGTCTGGAGACGTCGTGCTGCGATCAGTCGGCCCACCCAGGAAGGCGAGCCGCCGGTCAGTGGCGTCGGGACCGATAGGCAACGCTCCCGAATCCGCTGCCAGCGGTCCGGCGGGCGCAGCACCACGCGGCTCGCCGCGCGCCTCGACCTGCACGAAGAGCCGGCTGGTACGCGCCGCCTCGATCTCCTGCATCCGCCGCTGTTCGGCAGGATCGGCGGTCGTTGCCGCGGCCGGCGGCACGACCGGCTGCCCTCGCTCCTGCGCCCGCACGATCGGCCGGCCGAGATCGCCCGGCAGCGGCGGGCCCAGCTGTGGGATCCCGGCATAGTCACGCGGCAAGCCGGCCAGGCCATCGGCCTGCGGGTTGCGGTCGGTGCTGTAGAGCTCGCGCGGCCCCTCACCGCCGCTGCGGCCCTGCAGGGCCACGATCAGCGCCGCACCGATGCCGAGCCCGGCCGCGACGCCGAGCCCAATCAGCACTCGCCGCGAGAGCCGTACCACGCGCGGCGGATCGGGGCGCAGGCGCAGCGCCGCAGCGATGTCGCGCTCGCTCCCGCCCCGTTCCAGCGCCGCCCCGCTCATCGCGCCCGGCCATCGGTGCGCACGATGCGCACGCGCTGCTGCCGGTCGCCGAGACGCAGCTCGGCCGCGGCGAAGAGCCGGTCGACGATCACAAAATTCTGCCGGACGCGGTAGTTCACCAGCTGCCCCTCGCCCTCCGGCCCGATGACGAAGAGTGGCGGCATCTCGCCCTGGCCGATGCCGCGCGGAAACTCGATGAAGACCTGCCGCCCGTCGTCGAAGGCGCGCAGCGGCCGCCAGGCGGGGCTGTCGCCCTCGATCTCGTAGCGGAAGCGCAGCCGAGCGAGATCGAGACCCTGCTCGACGGGTGCGGCGGCGTTCTGCCGGCGCAGCGCGATCAGCGCGTCCTGCGGATATTGCCAGGAGACGGAGGCCATGTAGGTGCTCTCGGTCGAGCGCAGCTCCAGCAGGTAGGTGCGGCGGTCGGTGTTGATGATGAGGTTGGTGGTGAGGTCCGGCCGCGTCGGCTTGACGATGATGTGCACGCGGCGTGCGGGGCCGGTGCCGCTCTCGGTGTCGCCGATGATCCAGCGCACCGTGTCGCCGGCGGCGACGGGCCCGCTGCCGACCAGCGTCTCGCCCTCCTGCAGCATGATGGCGGTGACTTGGCCGGGCGCGGTGTAGACCTGATAGAGCGCGCCGGGCGTGAAGGGGTAGACCTGCACCGCGTTGATGAAGCCTGCGCGCACGGGCTGCACGCGCGCGGCGGCGTTGGCCTGGTTGACGCGCAGCGTGGGATCGGGCGGCTCAGGCGTGCGGCGCGAGGGCGGGATGCGCTGGAGCTGGCCCGGCAGGGGCAGCGGCGTCGGCACCTCGACGATCTCGACGGGCCGCGGCGGCTCCGGGATCTGCGTCGCCTGGATCGGCTCGTCGTCGTAGCTGATCTCCGGCGAGCGGAAGGCGCAGGCGCCGAGGCCGAGAAGGACAAGCGCCAGGGTGGGATGTGCGTGCCTCATTGCCCGAGCTCCCGCGACCAGTTGATGGCGTGGACGAAGATGCCGAGGGGGTTCCTGCGCAGGCGTTCGGCATCGCGCGCCGGCTGGACGACGATGGTCAGGATCGCTGTCCAGCGCTCGGTGCGCGCGAGCTGGCCGTTCTCGTAGGTCCGCTCGATCCAGGCGACCCGGAAGCTATCCTCGGAGGAGCGGATGACGCTCGAGACCTCGACGGCCACCTGCTGACGGCCGACGCGGCCGAAGGGATCGCTCGCGCGCGCGAAGTCGTTCAACGCGAGGGCGCCGCGGTCAGTCGCGAAGTCATAGGCGCGCAGCCAGTTCTGCCGGACGATGATCGGGTCGGCGGCGATGCCGCGCACCTGCTCGATGAAGCGAGCGAGGTGCCAGGCGATCTGCGGATCGGTCGGGCGGAAGTTGGCGATCGCGGGGGCGACCGCCTGCGCCTCTCCGAGCCGATCCACCTGCACGACCCAGGGCACGATGGTGCCGCGGGCGGACTGCCAGACCAGCGCCGCGGCGAGCCCGGCGATCAGGGCGAGTTCGCCCAGCGCCATGAGGCGCCAGTTGCGGGCCTGGACGCGGGCGGAGCCGATGCGCTCGTCCCAGGCCTGGGCGGCACGCTGGTAGGGCGTCTCGGGCTCTGGCGTGCGGCCGTAGCGGACGGAGGGGCGGCGGAACATCAGCGATCCTCCGAGAGGCGGATGGAGGAGCCGGCGCCGCCGCCATCGCCGGAGCGGATGGCGTGGCCGAGGGTGGTGACGCCGTGGCTCAGCGCCT